>Ga0307509_10002619_pt1 | contig 28796 bp, 24 predicted proteins | sample 10_EM_MG_FD_202245 | JGI IMG/M metagenome (GOLD analysis project Ga0307509, IMG submission 202245) | Populus trichocarpa ectomycorrhiza microbial communities from riparian zone in the Pacific Northwest, United States - 10_EM | ecosystem: Host-associated > Plants > Roots > Unclassified | place...
CGCCAACCCCCGCCCACCAGCTCAATCGTGAGTAACAAAGTGTTCCTATTCCTTTTTTGTTAATAACTAGGCTTTATTAGGGGCGTGTCCTCATGGTGTGGAGATTAGAACCCTGTACGGAGATACCCAATTTAACGAGATAATACGGTAGCTGTGTCGTAAATCTAACAGATTTTCTTCCATTTATAGTCATAGATAAACAGAGTCCTCCTAAAGCCGCGTCTGTGAAACCTGCCAATCAATGATTACTATCAATGCGAGATTAATCTAAACCTCAGCCGCAGCACATGGTGCTTACCGGTATTTGATAGCCAAACTGGAGCACTAGCCACACACACAGCCACATTGCACTGGGTGTCTGGAACGAAGCGCACTTTCATACAAAGCGTGTACTTCTCGTCTAAATCAACTAATTTAGGAAAGGGTCGATAGAATTGAAGAGGATTCTTGGCTAGTTCTATAGGGAGTTTCCACAATTCATGTGTTTTCCTCAAGAACTTTTTACTGTTGGTTCAGATTGTTGACCTAGTGGTCCAAGAGGTCGATCCCTGGCGCAAGGTACCATTATACTAGGTGCAGGGTGAAGTATTGGGACGAGCAGCGGTAGAAGAGGTTTGTGCATACCATGGAAGGAGTACCAAAGAACCAAAGAAGTATGATAACTATGAATTAGAGTAATTCCACTATTCCCCTGCTCGCCCCAATATTCCCCCCCTCACCCTAGTATGAGTACCATGGAAGCTAAAGCAAAGATCCTGTCTTGGCAAAAAACCACAACCCGAGATAATAGTACGAAGATCCTCTGGTAGTGTTGTGGCTTTGGCCGAGGCTGAACACATAGACGACAAGTTTGACCTCACCTCACCCCATTTTCTTCTTCATCCGAAGACCATGCCATTCCTCCAACTCCCAAACGAGTTAATACTGCTGATAGCCCATGAACTAAAAGACTTCCCAAACCTCAATGCTCTCCTCCGCACAAACCGACGCCTAGCGTCCCTCCTTAGCCATGAAATAATCAACATGGTTTTCCGCAATCACGATAGCAGGTACGCAAGGAGACTTCTCTTTAGCGCCGCCAGCCGCGTAGACAGACCCACCTGCGAGCACCTCATCCAAGAGCGAAGGATCCTCGACACGGTACGCTTCAGGAGCGGCACAGCCCTACGAGTACATGCGGCGATATCGGGTCAAAGCGCCACTGTCATCCGCACACTCCTGCGATGCTCGGGAATCGACGTGAACGAACAGAACCCCAGCGGGAAAACACCGCTTTTGCACGCGGTGGAGCGGGCACACGTTACAGCAGTACAACTCCTTCTGCGGCGGCGAGATATTGATGTCAATTTTGAGTCTGACACTTGTCGGAATGTTCTGCATGTTGCTGTCTTCGAGAACTATGTGGATGTGGCCCTTGCGCTGTTGGAGGACCCAAGGACAGACGTTAATCACCAAGAGCGTGATGGGCTGTCGGCGCTGCATCTGGCTGCGCGTGAGGGCCATGGTCGGATGGTTGGGGCGCTTTTGACACGTAGGGATATTGAAGTCAACATTGTGACGAAAGGCGGCTACACGCCGCTGCGTTTGGCGGAGGCCCGCGGGTTCCGAGGTGTGGCACATGTTCTTGTTGCCGATGAACGGGTTGATATCGGTTGGGGGGATGATAACCTCCGGTCTGTAAGGTTGTACCGCTGGATGTACCCGCCCGGAGAGCCATCCGCCGAGGACTACAGGAGTCTTGCTTTGCTAATTCGGCGCTGTCTACATATATTGGGAAGATCCCGCAAAGAGCGTGACGAACGCCGTCATAGCCGATCTTGAGGGTTAAACTGTGAATACACTTTCTACTTGGGGATAAATTTTCCCATTTTGCTTGCTGCCTTAGAATTCGTCAATAACGGTACCACACAATCCGAGGAAGTGCTACTGGTACTAGCGTAATAATTGTATCCCCCCCTCCCTAAGAGCAGAGTTAATTGGGTTTGCTATGAGGATGCCCGTCTGCCGTGCTAAGTGATGCATAAACGAAGTGACGCACCAGCGCGAAGGGCATATTTGATGCGAAGTAAAATGGAGGGAGGCCGGGATAGTGGTCGATTGGCCGAGTTTACGACATCTTAGAGGGCATCCGGAGGTATAAATTTAGTCTGTCGGGTCCTTGGACTGATAGGCGCAAGGCGTCTAAGCAACAAAAAAAGGATGGACTAAGTTATAGCTCATACCCTATCCCCGTCCGTTTTGGATGGAGGACTGGTTGGTGGCCGGGCCACCGGGTGCCGGAACCAGCAGCGCGCTTATTTTTCTTGGATTTACCTCTTACCTTTAACATCCCTATGGTAGGGAATGGGAATATTTCAAGGCGCTTCAGGCAGGGGGACAAGAGATTCCGTTTCAAGCATGGGGGAGATCCTATAATTCATTGCGGGATTAGAGTGTTTATTTGTAAAAGCAATTCTCACCCCACCCACCGGCTAACTCTTGGGGATTGCTCAGGATATCAGACACAAGGCTAAGTACCCTATTCTCAGTATATAGTGAGCCCTGTTGCATAAAAGAATTTACAAATCTGAATTGTGATTTTGCAGTGTAAATCCGAGTATTTAATCAATCCCTCTTTCCGTTCACAGCTGGCACTGGCGGGAATATCAAAGAGCTATTGATGGCCAACAGATGGTGAGCATTAGGGGGGACGGCGCTAAATAAAGCGATAGGTATACTCATACTGTACATACTATGATACTTGTTCGGTAGAGCCGAAGTAGGGTGCTTTTTCGATTGAGAAAACATCACGAGTGAGGATCCGTGATTATACCCGGGACCCCGTTATGTGTAAAATCAGAGCTCAACAATGGTATCCTATTCTCATCCGCTCCAAGACCTCTCAAATGCCGTAGAATCCACACGCACGCTTACAGCCTCTTCAAAAATAGTGCTCTACAGCCTAAGTTAGCCCGTCTAGGATAAATAGGTGCCGTTGAGGTACAAACCCTACCGCCAAGGGCAGCAGTCAACCACCATATTTCTCCGCATAATTTTGTCAATCCTTGTATCTACCTGTTATATTTCGACCGCGAGGCGGAATGGTGGAAGAGGTTCGCCAAAGAGACGCCAATTGTAATAGATTTTGCATCTAGTCCCCCCTCGCTTTTCCACCGGGTGGGAAAGCGGTGCGACTACTATTCTTCCTTGGTATCTTGTTAACTCCGTCTGATTAGTTAGTCTGCTAGGGCACCGGGCAGATGTGTGGAATATGTCTTAGTTTACTACTCGAGTAGTTAGGGCCGGTTTACCTATAGACTGCCGTCTAGCAGCTCAAGACGGTACCGACCGTTAAGGGGAGGTTAACGGCTAGAGATGTGGGAGGTGTGCAGGCAAGCGCATGGTGTTTACCTGCCGTAGCGTGCCTTCCAGGGCCCGGCGGAATTCGCAAACTCACCCCCGAGGCAACGTCACGTTTTGACAATCTAGAAAGAATAATTTAATACTGTGGAAAATTGGGTAAATACATTTGGGGAAAATGGTGCTAGCTAAGAGGCCGCCATCAAGTTTGATCAGGAAAGTTTTAGGACTGGACTGTCAGGTAAACGGAGCCTTGGTTTCCGGTAAATGACGGTCACTTTCCAGATAGGTTTATTTCCCCAACTAGGCCTCTTGAGCACGGCACGCCACGGAATGACGGATAAAGACTTTATCCCTCCCGTGATATTAGCCCTGCAGCCTCCGTTCAGGCTTTGCTTCATGGATTTAATCACAGGCGGTTCTGGGACCGATCTGTTAAGGTTCAGAGGAGAAGCAATTCGTGATGTTTGTATAATTTCGGAACTGAGTGATTGCCCCGGTATGATAATTGAAGTCATATCATACTGTACAATCACCGAGCAAGGGTTTGGAATATTCACCCTTTCTCATTATGATAGAGCAATGAGGCGGCCGAGGGGCGAAGTGGAGTGGTTATTCGGGAGTTTTGTCCACAGCGGCACCCAAGTAAAAAGACAAGCGCAAGAGTTTTGGTTTCACAAGTTCCTGATCTATGCAATGAGATGGTTGCGGGGCGAAGCGATGACCCCGCTTTCCCGAAACTCAACAGGTCCAAAGGCCTTCATCACCCAATTCTCTACACTATTCCAACCAGCAAAAAGCGAACGATGTCTCGAGCCTTTACAGATAACATCAATTCTTTCAATGTGTCGAATAACATTACCTTTACCACTACCGATGATGAGCCTAAAATCCTGGCCTGGTTGTCACCCTTGGAGCCCCAGGTGCGACATCAGGATATTTGCGAGCAGAGGGCGGATAGCGTAGGGGACTGGCTACTGGAAGCAAAAGAGTTCAAGGGCTGGTATAATGGGAGTGAGAATGGTGGATCTAATCATGTGGCACTGTTCTGCTATGAGGAGCCAGGGGCCGGAAAGAGTTACATCTGGTACGAGACGCCATCAGCTGGGAACGAGGGACATGATTGCTGACAGATCACGGTGGTAGTTCTGTGGTTGTAGATCATTTATGCGACCAGGTTATAGAACAAGATATAGCAGTCGCCTGTTCTTACTATGACTTCGCTTCCCGGGAGGCCCAGTTTCCGACAAATATGCTGGGCTCTCTACTCAAACAGCTTCTAAGTGGGTTAGGAGCAATTCCGGTGAAAATTGTGCAGAAATTTCGGGGCCAGAAGAAGGCGATTGGCGGCCGGAGGCTACAACTTCCTGATATTGTGGAGATGTGGGTAGCTGTCACATCTTTACAACGCACATTCATCTGTGTTGATGCTCTCGACGAGTGTGTTCCCAGGCATCGACTAGAGGTTCTTGGTGCATTGGGACAAATTCTTCGGGGGTCGCCAAATACACGAATCTTCATGACCGGAAGATCACATACCCGAGAGGCGGCTGAGAGGGAGCCAGGTGGGAAAACAACAAGTGTATCAATAGCGTCCAGAGAAGACGACATAGTCACATATCTGCGCGCGAGATCGGGGAAGGACACAACTCCCGAGGCGATGGATAGCCGCTTAGAGAATGATATTATGAAGAGCATTCCAGAAGAGACCTCTGAAACGTAAGTTATGTACCAATGTGGGATCCAGGAAAACCGTCGCGAGTCGTATACTGATAATATAGATTCCTAATGGCTTCACTCAAGGTCGAGACAATCCCGAGCGAAACGACAATCCATCGGAGGCGAAATAGGCTGAATGCGATGGGAGATGGGTTAGGGTTGGGAGATGCATACGAGACAACACTAGGACGGATAAGAGCTCAAGAAGGGGAGAAAGCAAAACTTGCTATGACCACACTAATGTGGATATGTCATTCGGAAAGGCCATTACGGGTAGGCGGACCGCGCCATGCGCTTGCTGTGGAAATTGGATCTACACATTTCAATAGCGACAATGTCCCTGCGGCAGAGACGTTGCTCGCCTGCTGTCTTGTCACGGTAGATAGGGAAGCCTCGACAGCCCGGTTGACCCACCACACACTCCGCGAGTACCTCTCTACTCATCGCGACCTTTTCCCCCGAGCTCACCTGGAGATGGCGGAAACCTGTTTGACCTATTTAAACTCAGGCCGGGCCAAGGCTCTTCCTGCCAAACGCCAACCTGACCTCTCAAGCATGCCCTTCCTGAAATACTATTCGCGATATTGGGACACCCATGCGAAGAGAGAACTTTCAGGTCGGATGATATCACTTGCAATGGAGCTCTTGGACCAGTACGAGAACCATGTAGCCGCCAACTCACTCTTTGACCAAATACTACATCGGGCGATTTACTAAGAAGTCAATGCTCCTCCACTGTTTGGTGGACTACACTGTTTTTATCTTTTTTCGGAATTGTTGATGTTATAACTGACCCGCTAAGAACGAACGGCTATGATACCAACCAGGGAGATTCTGCCGGCATAACTCCGCTGGCATGGGTCGTGAGGGGCGGGCAGGGGGAGGCGGTGGAGCTGTTGCCGAGACAGGAAGCTGCCAACCCCGACAAGCCAGACAACACGGGCAAGGCACCACTTTTGTTGGCTGCAATCTATGAGCAGGGCTCAGTGGTGAAGCAACTCTTAGACCGGCAAGAAGCCGACCCCGAAAGGTCAGACCACCGCGACATTTCACCCCTCATCGAGGCCACATATGGTGGGTACGGGTCAGTAGTGGAGCAACTTTCAAATCGGCAAGATGTCAACCCCGACAAGCCAGACAACGAGGGCATGACACTGCTTTCTCGGGCTGCGATGCAAAGGCACAAGCAATTTGTGAAGCAACTTTTGGACCGGAGAGACGTCAACCCTGACAAGCCAGACAAAGATGGTCGCACCCAGCTCTACCCTGCGTCCACAGCGAATCTACCTCAAGTGTGGATACCTCCAATCCCAGCCACGATTCTAGTCGACTAGCCCCGGGCTTCTTTACCCTCTTCAACTCTTCAACCGCGACTATCTGCGCCTCCCTCCAGACTCTCTTTTGTCCCCCTCTCCCCCTCTTCTTCGGGTTACGGGGGGCTACGACGTGCCCTTCATATATTTCCCCCGATGCGCTCCCTCTTTCCCGTCTGCCCTGATCATTAACTTATATCTGAGCTTGCAAATTCTGTATTCTTGCAATTCATCACCTCCCGACAATGTAGATCATACGTATTATTGTCGGAGACCTCACAGATATTTGATGCTGCGATCGGATATGGAATTTCGAGTTTCCGTTGTAGGTGGAATCAAGAGATGCCAAGGTATTCTTCCTACTTCACTTACAACCTTTTATTTCATTTCATTGACCCTTATCTCTTTTAACAACAAAGTTCAAGCACAACAGATTCAGAGTTCTGATGCGGAGAGACAGCAATCGATTGTCTATAGCTAGTACAAAAGAAAGCGACGAAGGGCCTATCAAAGAAAGGAAAGAACGAAAGAGTGATTGACAACAGTCAGTGGAGAATAAGAAAAGGAAGGCAGATGGAGACAAATGAGGTGGCAACAACTACCGTATCAAGGCAACAGTGGAGGACACTCTTTCTTTCATCTACCAATCTCTTGCCCTATTTCTCCCTCCTTCGCTACTTCCCGCATTCCTCCTTCAGACCAATAAATAAGGACCTGCTTGTCTACTCTATTGGTTAAAGGGGTACTTAGTAGTACAATATGGTAACTGCTAGCCTTTCGGCCCTTCGATGATAATGCAACGTAAGATTTCATATCATTAGTAACTGGTTGGTGGTGTGACGGGTGGGCTCACAGTCGTTTGGGACCGGTGATAGTGCAACGTGGATGGGTGTAACAGTTCGTGTAGAATTGTCGGCCAATGATTGTCGCTAGTGGCTAAAGATGATCGATGATGGTTTCCGATCACGATGAGCAGCCAAGTTCTCAGCCGCCCCGATTTCCAATTATCGATACCCCCCCTTTCCTGTATGACCACCATTTTCTCATGTGTTCAACCATAACTTTTAGATCATCGAATTCCTTCTTTTGCTTTCTCCCGCATGTGATAGATTGATATTGCCGTTTTATTGGTACTGTACTCGAGTATAGTGAGGTCTGTTCGCCCTCCTCGCCTATTTCTCCATTCGCTTTCCAGCGAGGTCTTCGCATGGGATCCCTTCCCTACCGGATCGCCGATATTTGCGCATTCTCTGGCGAAAGTATCCGGGAAACGGGGACTCCCCCCCCCCCCCTCTTGTCGACATTTTGGTGGGCCTAAAGGGGGCGGGGGGTTTCACAATTGGGGAACTGTGTGGAGGTGGGGGGGCCCATTTATTCCGCGGGCAAAAGAGAACTATTTCACGATGACTTTTGCTAAGTGGCTGTATTTTCAGCAAGAACCTACAAGTAACACCTCCATATCTGAAGCAGGAGAGCCATAACTATGAGTACTCGTAATGTCCTGACGTTTGTGAACACAACTGCTATTGCATGATGCCAAGATCAGGGCAAAAAAGCTGAATTTGGGCGGTATGCAATAGCAGTTGTGTTCACAAACGTCAGGACATTACAAGTATGGAGAGTTCCAAATCACTCCAGGGGGGGCAGCTTAGCCGGGGGAGCTCAGCCCTGCCAGTTCATCGGCCCCTGCTTATTCGGGGTCTGGGCTCTTCCATTCCTACAACACCTCTACTGTCCCTATATCATACGTTTCAATTTTCCAGGGTTGCATTGCAACTTTTGGGAGGAAAAAAACATCAACAGTGGGCATCCGACATCAGTTGGAGCTTTTTGTTTTTATTTTATTTTTTAATAACCGATTTGTGCTCTCCCTTCTCTTTTATCGCCCCCTTGGGTAAGACCTATATAGTGATACAAAAGCACTCAAAATACGCAACTTAGATGACAGTAAATCTATCACTTCTTTAATTTTGTCACGATTGAGAGCGAGTGAAATAGAAACTCACGAGATGAGGGAAACATGAAGTGATAAGCGTGGAGGAAATATCATACGAGAAGTAATAACATGGGCAAACTTGAGGCTCCTGCAGGCCCCTATGGCGTGGGTCTTGACAGGCTAGTAAGTCCTGGTTACTCTTTGTACTTCATAGCACGATAGCTTCACAAGTGTAATGACATATAAATTAAACAACAATAACAACTATCAAGACTAAAGAGATTAAACCACCACCTCCTCCTATAAATCCCCTGAATGCTAGCGCTTATGAGAAGTTACATGACCAGGAAACAAGACTGAGTTCTCCCTACCCTCCCTCTCCTTCATCTCTATGCCAACAGTCGGATTCGGCAGGCAGACAATACCCGAGCAAACATTTGGCGGTTTCTTGCCACTAACCCCTCCATTGAGCCTTAACCTGTAGTTGCATAAAATGTATGCCACAGCAATCTTCAGCTCATTAGTAGCGAAAAACCTGCCCGGACAGGCATACTTTCCAATCCCAAAAGGCAGGTAGTCCGGGCCGGGGCTAGCCATCTGGTAATTGTGCGCGTTCCCTTCTTCTTGACGCATTTTATAGAATCTGAAGCCGTCGAATGTTTCCGGATTTTCGTAGAGGTCGGGTGAGTAGTGGACAGTAGATGCTGGTGAGCATACCCACTCCCCTTTCGGCACGTATGTGCCATCGACGAATGTGTGGGGGGTTAAGACTTTACGAACCACAGTGACTAAAGAAAATATGTTAAACCCCTGCTGTGTCTCACGAGATTGGAAGAGAGAAATGTTTAAATACCGAGTTGAGCCCCGTTCATACGCGAAGACTCGCGAAGGACACTGTCAAGTTTCTTCATTTTTGTGAGAGCTTGCTTGGTCCAGCCACCCTCGGTCTTAAATGCCTCCTCAACCTCCGTGCAAACGGGATCTTGGAATTCGGGGTTTGCTGCGAGATCGTATAAAACGTGGGCTAATGTCTGTGCTGCTTGTTTAGTCTGCTAGGTTTTATCGGGACCGCGAGCGAAGGAAAGAGGAAAGACTTACTATTGAGGAAGTATGAAGAGCTGTGAAATTAAAAAACATTAGTCTCTGAACCAACTTGAAGGTCGGGGTGCCCGGAGGGGCAGCATCAAGAATCCATTGAATTGCATCCGACTAAAGTTGTGTCATTATGATTATAACGTGGCTTTGGGAGGGGCAGGCTCTGTCTACTTACTGTAGTTGTTTCGGTATTTGCCTTGGGCATTTCCATCTTCTTGCGAGTCTCGAATAGAGGCGCGATATGCTTCACTACAATGTCTTGGGCAGCGATCTTTTTCAGAAAAAATCTCGCGACAATCCTAAATCCCCCAACCTCAGTTAGCGGTCTGGGGCCTATGTTGCCAAATCGCCAATTGCGCCGGAAGGTGTCCTCAAGACTCAGAGAATTACCATCGCAGAAACCAAGGAAAGACATCTATTATTGTTGCACTCCCCATGGCGTTAAGTGAGAACTCACTCATACCATCGAGATACTCCTGATTTCGGCAGGTGGGCACACCGACTGGGAATGTTAGTGCATCTGATTCAGTGAAAGTGGGTGGTTTTGCGTACCAAAAATCCGCTGCGTTGCTCTATACCACAGGGTTAGTCTCTAGCTGTTCCCCCAACTTACAAACCCTCCAGTGGAATATGAAATACCTAGATATCACACCAATTGATATATCCAACACATTGATGTTAGTCCACTCTACCTACAGTGTTAGCTATAGTAGAACTTTTGAACCCTCGAGAGTACTGATTGGAACTAGTAGTTCACCATTCTTGATATCCGTCAACCCCTCAAACGCATCGGTAATCTCATCAACGATATCAGGAAGCAAACTCGCCAACTTCTCCGTCATATTTTTCCGCATCACGTCCACATGATACGCATCCTGAACCAACCCCTCATGGAGATTATATTCAGTTCTGATCATCTGCGCCATCGTTAGTGGTACAGCTTCCACAATAACCCTTTTTCAGACCAAGCATAAAACTAACCTCATCCCCAGCAGGGCGAAAATCGAGTACACTCGATGGTAGGGATTTCAACTCCTGGAGCACTTCTTGACTTGAAAAAACTATTATGTCCTTAGCGGGAGTCGTGATTCTAAAGGCTTTGCCGTATTTTCCGTACTATCTCTATTAGTTCATCCTCACTTGCTCCTTCGACTTTAATATAACGATACCTTTTCAGCACCCTCTTTCAAAAGGCTCATTGGATCTTGCATCCAACGATAGGGCGTTTTAAGGGATCCCAGGATCCCAGGTTTGACGCCGACTAGAGGTGCATTGCTCCTCTAATCATAGTTAATATAGAGCCTGTTTAGCCAGCGAGAGAGTTGTTATGTACCCTTTTGGAAGAACAATAAACAATCAGCACAAAAAAAATTGAAGAGACGACTTGAACAAGCCTGAGATTTTCTCTGACAAACTCCATTTCCGGTCGGGGTGTTCTGTGGTGCTTCTTGGGGTGGTGGAAGAGAGTGCGCGTGAAGGGGCGGTTTATAACTAAGTGAGGTGTAGTTGATGGGCAGTATTTCTGGACACCTTCTACCCCGCCATTTATCGTGTGGCTCCACAAAACCATACGGTAGTGCTGTACTCTAGTACGAGGCTGGCGACAAAAGAAATTGACCCCCACCGGGTTTTCCATACAAAATGCACAAGTTTAGCTACCCACAACCACGGTGGACAACAAATTTCAGCCCCTGCTTGGCATGCAGGAAAAATGGCACTTTTCTGACTTTTATGGCATTTTTGTTGCAAATGAAATATTGCAACATTGCACCTATTTGATTATAGCTCAACCTACGGGCCTCCTATAGGACTTTTCTTTTCATCACAATATTCAGAATGGCAGCTACTACCTGCATATGGGACCTTTTATACCCGTTGACTAAATATGCCTAAGCTTTAGCAAAAATGGAGTTTTTGGGGAAAACGGCACTTTTTTTAAATGCTGGCATGCCAAACAGAGCCTTACCCCTCGAAAAATATTCAAATTAAAGGGAATCATTGAGAATTTAACATACTAGTACCATATTCCATACCATAGTTAGCGCCCGGCATAGCGAGCCATCAACCCAAATACTAGCCACTATTTAAATCCGGGCTGAGATTCAGCCGGCCACTCTGCCTAAACTTGCAGATGGCTTGCTATGACGTTATAAAATTGACACACTGCTAAGTGCTAACAGTAAACAAGTGAAGTCAACCAGCTTGGCTACCATGTAGAACCGTATCCACTAATGAAATTCGCTATCCCCGTCCCAGGATGTGTTATTTCCGGCCCAGTGAGATATCGTATTGCCCCAGATTTTGGCCTAAACAATCAAATTATTGTTCGCTAGTTCAAGTTGGTTTGAAGCAGCCAATGAGAAATACCATCTGAAGCCTAATTCCGCTCCCTAACTGGACCGGAAATAACACATCCCGGGACGGGGATAGCGAATTTCATCAGCAGATACGGAAATCCCATAAAAATTGACCATCTTGGCAGTGTTTTTGGGCTCTTATCTTAGAACCCTGGCACTCAGAATTCCTAGCATGTTTTTTTGTAACCCGGTATTCAAGTATGTGAATCTCCATGTTAGACTGCACTATCCAAAAAATCCCCGGATCTCTCCAATCTTATGGTGTTGAGTATGCACCTTTTAAAAATGGCTATTTTGTACGGAAAACGGTGGAGGTCAATCTCTTTTGTCACCAAGATGGTACCTAGGAATATGAGAATCGCGCTAGGACGTTGGAGTTGCCTCTCCTGGTAAGGTCTGTGTCTCAAGTAGGGGCCGAAGGAGAATCTCCTGGCTGTTTTCTCCCCCTAATCCAAAGCCGGAAATTCTGGACGTCTTGACGCCATTATCAATTATTTCGGTATCATATGTTTCTCATTTAAATCATCTAAAAAAGGATTTTTTAACAACCCAATATACAAGCACAAGTGCCCACGAGTATGCTTTCGTACAAGATATGGACTATTTTGTTGGTTAACTATCCCTAGCGTGTACGAAAACATATCCCCGGGTATGATACTTGTACTATGTAATTTACCTGTTACCAATATTTTCGCCTCAACCATCTAAAAACCGCGATATGCAAAGGCTGTGTCCAGTAACTTCTATCCCTTCAAGTGGCGGGAGTAGGAATATCTGCGACTAGGCATGCTAAACCTCCCCGGTGTCATTCGAGTGCTGTGATTCATTGGCGATTCAAGGCTGTCACGATGCTGAGTCACTTGGGCGCTGAAAGCCCCAACCTATCACCTCTGACTGATTTGAACCTAGCATCCTAGTGGCGAATTTTACTACTTCAGACACCTCAAGGAATACAAAGAAATGCAGAATGGGATACCGGTACCGCATTATCTGGTTAGGCTCGTTCTCGAGCTAAGACGTCAGAATAAGGTGTGAATCAGAATTTTTCACAAAGTAACCCTTCTCGGTTAGTTGTTTCCTTTAAATAAATGACAAAGGTCTGGAAAGTGACCCCCTTGTGGCAAATATTTATGAAAATCCTACTCTTAAAGGCTACTCTCTGCTCAAAGAAGCTCGCGTATTTCGCCCCACCTTCTTTTGACCTCTTAGTTTGAAAAAGAGCTTAACCATCCGATACTCAATAATGCGATACATTATGATGCAATTCAGAGGTACCGGTATCATATATTAGGAGACACTAAGCTCCTACAAGTAGATTGCTAGTTAAATACACCAGCAGCTTTACCAGCATTACAGCCTTATTATCGCAACAGTTTGGCAAATACCCCTCACAATCCCCCAGGCACCCAGCCCCAGGGTCGCAAAAGCTCCTCTCGAGTGCCAAGTTGATCTGTCAGTTTTCTATGCAAGAAGTCGTTACACACACCAAATCCGCTCGACTCATAAAGCCTGCATATTCGCCTTTCACCCCCAAGCCGAATGCCTCAATTGTACCCGATCCCCAGCAGCGGGGCGCGAAGCCTACGAGGGAAGCTACATATCACCTCAGCTCTTTGCTGTCATTACCCATGCCGGTCACCATCGATTGGACCATCCCTATTACGAGTACTCGACATTTCATCGGATCACTACAGTCTTGGCTTAAGCCGAACGTCGCCCCAAGCAACCCACCCAAGAATAAGGGTTGGTTAAACGACACCAGGCATTGACCGATATAACCTCACCTCGCTCACCTATCCCCCCTTCCAAAAACCATGCCATTCCACAACCTCCCCAACGAGATAATACTCCTCATAGCCCGGGAGGTTAAAGACCCCCCGGAGCTCAACGCCCTCCTCCGCGCAAACCGCCACCTGGAAACCCTCCTCAAGGCAGAACTAGTCGAGACAGTATTCCGCACACGCGACTCCAGGAGAGCCCGAAAGCTCCTCTTCAGCGCCGCCAGTCGCGCAGACAAGCGCACCTGTGAAAACCTCATCTGCGAACGAAGGATACTAGACCTAGCGCACTTCCACACGGGTGCGGTCCTACACGACGCGATATCAGACGACAATATCACCGCACTACGCACCTTGCTGGAATGCTCGGGTATCAACGTGAACGAGCTAAGCTTCTCCGGCAGTTCGACTCTATTCCACGCAGTCAAGTGTAGGAATATCCAGGCGGTGCAAGCGCTCCTGCAGAGGCCGGACCTAAACGTCAATTTCCACTCCACCGGCTACAGGTCTGCCCTGCGTGTCGCTGTCACCGAGAACTACGAGGAGTTGGTTTTCCTACTACTCGTAGATCCAAGGATTAATGTCAATTGCTGGGGGTATCATGGTAGTTCGGTGTTGCATTCCGCCGCAAGCAAGGGTCTTGGGTCGATCGTCAGGGCACTTCTGAATCACAGAGATATCGAGGTTAATACTCAGACGGGCAGCGGCGACACACCGCTGCATTTGGCAGCTGCGCAAGGATTTTCGGCTGTGGTGCGGTTGCTGATCGCCGACGAGCGGGTCGATGTCAATCGGGAGAATGTACGGCGGTGGTCGCCGTTGCAGGAGGCGGCATACTGGAGGCGGCAGAACGTCGTGTCCATCCTTCTAAGTGATGAGAGGGTCAGCACCAGGTTCGCGCAGCAGCGGGATAAACCCTCCATCTATAACAGGGTGAGGCCTTTTGATGTCTTATGAATATAAAGTTGCTAATTGCTTGCCACAGCGACCAACACTCCCTCACCGCTTAGCCATTAGGGGAGAGCATTGAGAGCTAAAAGCTCTTTGGTTATCGCGATCCGCAGCTAGAAGAGGTAGTTACGATACACCCGCAGCACGCGTTGAGGAATCAAGAATTGAGTTCTAGCTAAGGAATTAATAAAGGGCGCAATCCTTCAGCGGTGGAGCCCCCAGGCCCAACAGCAGCTGAATGCGAACCCCAGATCCAAATTGGCCGTCCACAAACCCCTCAAGGCTTGCTCCCAGAGGAGCATCAATATTCATGAGTCATCGCTGGAGCACCACCCCATCGCAAAGATGTACGATAGCTCGATGGACGGTAATTGCCCTAACATACCCCAAAACACTACTCTCCAGTAGCCAGTACACGGAACAATCCCTAGGACAAATCTAACCAGGCTGTAAGCCAAACGCCCTCGCATCATATACCCCATCATACACTTTCAGGCATGGAACATTTCATAAATCTCGCAAAACAGCCCAGGCTCTATCACCCCCGAGCCTTGTACTAGATCCATCTGGGGAACAAACCGGCCAGCCCTCGGAATGTCAAGCAAAATATACCTCCCGACTAAACCCAAGTCACACCCAAATCAGCTCGCAGAACCCAAACCCATCGCAGGACTTCCCAGCACCCTCCTCTCTCTCCATAAACTAACCCACTGAACAAACCTAACTCGAAATACCCACAACCAACCCTCCCCGATATATTCACGACCGGTCACTCGGTCCTTCATCGGGTTCGAACGATGCTGTAGTGGTCATGCCATTGGGACGGCCAAACTCAGGTGGCTAGATTTGGGACACCCCTTACTAACGCAGAATTGTTTTGGGACAACTTTTTTCAACCCCTTTTTTTCAGTTTTATACATTTCCATTGCTGGTCTTGGTTATTAAGCGCAAATGTAACTCCGCAGACACTTTATCTATCTCAAGAAAAAACAAAAATGTGACCGCTGCACTAATGTAGTATTAATGAGGGAAATAGAGATGCATAAAGCTAATAAGAATTGAATTTTGACATCCTGCATAATCAATAGGCATCTGGAGAAGCGGAACATGAACAAGAAATTCGTACGAAATACATAGAAAACCCTCGGATCAAAAGTCGATGGGGATACTAGACTATTGGCGCCGACAAAAGACGTTTTTCAGGGACGGGACGCCCCATGCTGACAGCCGAGCGCCCCAAATGGTATGACTACTACTGTCTGTTTACATAGCGTACCATACGGCACGATACGGTGCTGTACAGTACTAGTACTGTAACTTACCACAAACACACCAGACGCCGCTATCCGAGCTAAAAAGCAGAAGGATGTTTCGTCAAAGTAGCTTTTCATGAACTCTTTCCTCCCTTTCTTTTAAAGCTAGTTGTATACTTGCCTATATTTCACCACGCAATGAAGGGGCCCTACCCTTGGTCACCGATTAACGCTCATAATTCTCCTTCTCTTAGGTGCCTCTATTTCTACAATGATTAAACACTTCATAAAATTTAACAATATCATTATACCATCGTTGTCCTTAACCTTAGGCGAAAATTAAAGACAACAGGATAAGTATTTGTTCTTGTAGACACACGATGTGAAAATACCTAGCTGGCGTGGTGTTTAACAGGTCAAGAAACAACTAACCACTATGCAATTAGCAGGAGTCCAGGAGCCCGACCCCACTCCAAGCAAGTCATTATGGAACAATCCGTCACGTTGGGCAGGCGATTTAAGGAATCCTGCCCTACAGGAACTGAGAGACTGAAGACCTTAGCCTTACTCAATAGGTCTATAACGAAAACCAGACCTGCTGCGAGGTGGTAGAGTAGAATTTGACTCTAGACCACGTCCCTAAGGGTGTGGTCTGCCATCGGCGGGGTAGCAGAATACTAAACTAATGAAACAAGAATCTATTTTATTTTATTTTTAAATGGTGATCTGCTTTCTCTGGCCCTGGGGAAAAGAGCAACTACTAATCCCGAACGCACATAGACTCCCATCAGATCGGTCTACTATGATAGGCAACAAATCCAATCAGATCCCCTTCCTCCTTCCGCCCTGTTCACAGTCCAGTACTAGTACAAGTAATCCTTTCCGCATGGGAATAACGGGCTACCCCTAGCAGGCCAGGGGAACGAAGTAGCCAAAAAGACACAAGACCGCAAAAACACAACCAACCAACAATATCGAATCGGGCCTCCTCCAAAGACCTTGCTATCGATTTGGCCATCAGCAGGAGCTCACGCCGAATTCCCAAGCCCGGGATAACCCAAAATAAGCATAAGGAAATGAGCAAGCCTGAGGAAACCACTCCCAGACCCTTCACTCTCTCGAGCTCCCTCAGGCAGCACCATATCATCTTGTCCACCCCGCCAGGTTGGACATTCGTGGTGCTTAGAGAGCCGAGCAGAACTCACGCCCCCACTAATCCAAAACAAAGGACAACAAAGTAAATGTGTATTCCCTTCTAAGCCAGCAATATAACACTGCACCTCCCCGCTTTCCCACGATACTATACCACCCTCCCCCTACACTACACCCCACCCAGAACCAACTCCCTTAAGTCTCAATATAAGGGCTCTCCTATAGAACATCCATCCACGACACTAATTCCCACACCCCCCTCACAGAGTATCACTCCCCCCCTGATCTTCGCAAACACCGAACCCAAAGATCATCGTCTTTAATAATTTTCTCCATATTTTTCGGCCCACTCAGCCAAAATATTTCCCCCGCCGCAAATCCCTCCAACTGTTTATACGTGACTTTCTCCTACGCCTTCCTGTGCGTCGCGTTAAGGTTCGCCCTGAGGACTGCATCAGCACGGACATTGCCGCTGCCGGAGAACCATCTCGGTTAGCTTAGAAAGGCAAAGATAGGAGGAGCAAGAGGTGTATGAGGGGGTTTGTATGCATTGTAAGCTTGCTCATCGCCTAAGCCGCATGGGTACCAACAACAGTGTGCTTTAAGCCCACGGGGGGTAAGCCGCTACCCCCAGTGAGCGGGGGAGTTCAGCAATTCGGAGGAGGGGAGTGCAGATATGACATGTTTTTTTTATAACTCAATTAGTTCCTGATTGGGGGGGTTATAAACCGAAGAGCGAGGAAGGAAGGGGGTGTCGAATTTCCCCGTCTCACTACCTGCAATAGGTTGATATGGGTCAAGTTCTGGATCATGATAAACCATTCGTGTAGAAATCGCCTGACATATTGAGCAATCCAGAACGGGGCTTGCTTCCCGGCAGCCTACTCGTATAAAATTCCAGTTATTTATTATCCATTGGTAAGGCCTAACTCACCATCCTGACATGGGCATGGTACACTACTTCGCAAAATCTATCCTGACGATAGGCCCTGATAGGAGTCCGGGCTTTTCCTGGGGAGGCTGAAAGACTTAATTATTCACCCCCCCCCACTAACCAACTATGGTTGACACTTCCTGCAGCTCTTGCCTTTTTTTCTCCCCCGCTGCGCGGGGGAATGGTAACCCCGAGCTCACTTTGTCACAAAAATATCTTTCTTGGTAATGGGCGGTTTCTGTAATGGTTGGCCGATGGGCTGAGATAGTTCCTGCATGAGAACGAATAGAACGAACAAGGTTGGGAGAACGGATTGGTGGGGTTTCTATTATCGTGGGAGGTAGCCCTAACCCTCATATTAGCGGGAGAGAGCAGAACGGAGAAGGTTGGGATACGAGTGATGGGTGGTGATGGAAGAACTGGTGTAAAAAGGGGGCCGAGATGGGGGAACATATATAGCGGGGGGGATTGTATGTTCCGAGGGGCTATAGGCGTTTAACGAGTAAGTTACGACTTGAGGGAGACTTGGAATTGACTTGGTTTAAAAAAATATGTTCTCCTACTGCTCTTTCCTTTCAATGATACGAGGGGTTTGTATTGTAATTCTGGAGCATTCGGCGCTGGTGGAATGGTCGGCAACTAAACTCGTGTGTTCCGAAATTTAAATCTACTCGAGAAATAAAATAATTGTTGTAGGAAAATAAATGAGTAGGTAGTGCAATATTGCCGGAGCATGTGTATATCTTATAGTCCTCAGGTTTTTTATCTACCGTAGTTATCCCCCAATCGCAGGTTACCTATCTAAAGTTCACGTGATATAAGGGGGATAAATTTCTTGGTGTTTTCTGTGGCGCGGGCTCCTATTGAAAAAGACAGCATTACTAGCCCAGACGCTTGGGATCGGATATGTCGTGTACTGGTATTGTACCATGTAGCCATAATTTACTGGACAGCGCTAATCGTCTACAATCGGGTAAAGTACCATGTTATTTAGACACGGACAAGAGCCAGGACTTGACCTGCTGATGTGTGTCATGTAATTGGCAGTATCGTAGCATATAATGTTAGTATCTCAAATTTTAGCTTTGGGACTCAACTTGGTTAACTGATGTCCATGCTCACAGCTTTTTTCCCCTGAGGCAGGTATCCTGGGTGTGACACTAACTCAGCTTTTAGAGCGCGTTCTTGACCCAGTCCCCATTCTTAAGCGCCCCTTCTGTCGGGCTTCCGATGGTTGTCGGAGGGCTCCTGCAACGATTTTCGAGTGGCGGGGCCTATTAAACTGGCGAGGAAGGGCGAGTAGGGAAGGGGAGATTGGGCGGTGAAAGTAGCGGGAGCGGAGGGCTTGATGGCTTTGGTATTAATAAGGAGGAAGGTATATCTCACAATCTGGTAAATAGGTGAGTGGCTAAGGATTGCTGGTAGGGAGAGGGAGAAAAAGGAGAGAGGGGAAACAGAAGACTAAACTCTATAAATCGCTCACCATGAGCTCTCCTCCGTTGGTTCCAGCTGTGTCCCCACTCTCATGTGAATAGGATGTGTCAATACCTAACTTATGCCCCCATCCATGAAGCTTCCCTATCTTTCCACCTATAATACAACACAGTTGTCTAAGTTGTGCGATAATGCAAGTAGATACAAAGCCAATGATGGCCAGACGCGGGGTAACTCAACTTGGTAGACATGGAGAACAAAGGATAAACCAAAAGGGTGTGTATACCGAGAGAAGGAGGTATGGCAAAGCACTAACGGGGTACGGATATATACGAAATTGGTTAGACAAAACCCAAACAATAAAACAAAGGGTATAGGGGGATGTGGTGCTTAGGGGGCAATGAGATAGTAAGAAATTCTAGGTGAGTGATCAGAGTCGGGGGGTTGGCACTGCTCTGGCACCTCAGCCTGCGGGTAGAGAATTGTTTGTAGCGGGCTCAGGAAAATGCTTCGTCGAGTTTCTTCCATTGCTGTGAGGGGTATGTCAATGAGGTGGAGGGAGAAGGGTCGGGTTTTATTGTTGGATATTAGAGCCAGCGGGTCCTTTTGGAAGGGGGTTCGAATAACTCGGAGGGCTCAGGGGAGAAGAGCTGTGTTGGTTGAAAAGCTGCTGCGTATCTGAGAATGGAACTCGTCCTGTCCCGTAGATCTTGCAATTCTATCACTCCCGTTCCGCACAGATCACGAGAGTGGTGTTTGGCAATATTTGTCAGCTGTGTTGGGGTTGACGTCGTTCCGCTCCAGCAGTATCCACATGGCTCCCTCCTGCCCATTCAGCGCAGCCCGTGAAAGCGGTGTTTGGTAATATCTGTTAGCTGTGTTAGGATTGACGTCGTTTCGTCCTAGCAGGATCCTCACAACCACCTTATGCCCGTTCTCAGCAGCCCGTGAGAGCGAGTAGTTTCGACGCAAGCATTCGCACACGTTCTGTGGTTTCCTGCCTAGCATGTGTACCCAGTGACAAGAAGCATGTTCGACAGAAGGCATGGTTGGTGGGGCCGAGCGAAGGGTAGACGAAATGCTCCTGACCTGCCGAAAGTTGGGGTGGGTAAGACAGACCTCAGAAATCATTGCGTGAGGCTTAAGGAACAAATTGGAATTACGGGAGAGATACTCTTGTAGAGTATCATGAACAAGGTGAACCGCACCAAGCGGACCGTAAATAAGGATTTCTCGACTATGACGAGTCCTAGAGAGCATGCCTGTAGTGTTTCTATAGCAGGGATGTTCCGAATATTCAAGTCGGTGGATTATATTTCTACCCCCAGCATGGCATAACTCGTTGACATGTAATGGCCGCTCTGTATGCAATACCCACATTAAGACCTGCATGCCGAGGTTCGACCTGCTTCCTTGCTGGGTCTTCATTCGCGATAGGCCTGCCGTGTGGGCGTCGCCCAGGCCCTCCCCTCTGGTCATCTCGTCTAGTTTGTTCCTTCTTTGATGGAGAGTAGTTTCGCCCAGAATTGCATTAATATTTAGGGAAACAAGAAGGAAACTAGGAATCACAGTTGGCGAATAATAGCTCGTGTTTGTATTGGGAATGTGTTTGATATTCTTGCTTACATTTCTGAGATCTTCTCTGAAATTGCGCTCATAATATCCGCTCGTAATTCATCGTCCATTGCATAGGGGTCAGTGTTATAGTTCAGCTTCATCTCCAGATAACTCTCAATATCATCCTGGGTAGGACCAAGAGGTATCCTAACCACCTTGCTAAAACATTTTATGATTTCAGCCTCGATATGGGGCCTCCTGGTAAGGAATACCCGCATGTTTCCTGACACCCGAATGATTTCTCATAGCGACTCGAGTAGCTCTCATCGATGCTGCAGAGTAGCTTCTTCTAGGGCATCAGGACATATAGATACGCGCTGCAGCGATGTAATAGCCTTCTTCAGGAAATCAACCAGGTCACAGAGTGGGAGACCTCGGCAACCAAACTCTTTTTTGACCTTCTGAAAAGCCTCCTACATATGCTCTGGAATACCTTCTCTGGTGGCAAGTTGCTTGAGGATGGCACCCAACATACTTCCGGTAGACTACTCCTACTGGGCAGGGAAATGGCAGTAGAGTCCCACAACAGCAATATTTTTTCCCCAGCCTGATCACATGGGCTATCGACCATCAGGGAGCTATTATTTGTTAATAGCCAACGAAACCTGTACCCGTTTCCCCGGAAAAGAAGTCTTACCACCTCAGATAAGGTTCCCCCACTCCCAGATTCCCGTAACAGAACAACACCAGCTCAACGGAACCATTTTCCTTACCACTCCGTTTTCTGAACTTGTTGGTTTCTAGTGCCCAGTTTCCTGTGCCATTGAGTCAGTTGGTACTGATGAGCTAACTAAAGGTAGGGAATCTATACCAGTAGCTTTGGTAGCAGTGAAAAAAAAACTTACCATGTAAGAAAATAGTAAAGAAAGTTGCAAGGCTCAAACCAGAAACCTTCGACGTGTTGAACTGGTGGGCTGACTACTGCACCATGAAACCAACTGGACCACTGACAAGAGTTAGATCAAGGCATACTGTATGTGGTCATTAGCAATAGTATTCTTCTTCATTTAACTGACTAACTCACCCACCTCGACTACTAAGAAGAATCAGGATATTGAATTCCTATCATCTTCGCAATAGTGCACCGGCATTCCAACTTCATAACACACCGGTATGCTGAATTGTATGGTTCCGAATTTTGTGGGCGTATCCGGAACGCCACTAGGAAGACCTAGAGCGGAAAAGGTAAAATAGGCGAGTTTGGCTGCTGCATGCTTCGGCAGCAGGGCTTGATGTTCTCAACGCCTTAGCGTCATTCCGGATATGCCCCAAACCCCAAAATTGTGGGTACTCAGAGGTTCAAAAGGGCTTGGCACCATGAGTCGTATCATAAATACCCCTATACAGCAAACCCAGAAGCCTTTTGCTCCATCTCCGCTACAATACCTCTGAGACCAGCAACGCAAACCCTATCACAAAGTCAAACCATCCCAACAGCCTAGTATCGGTAGGTATTTCTGATTATGATACCACAGCCTTTGCACAAAAGTTAAGTTCTAGACTAACACAAGAAGGATCAAGCATGTCGACAAAACGGATTCTCGATAAATCTCAATTGATCCTCGGTAAGTTTTCTTTTGGGAAAGGTGGAAATTAAGAAGTTGTCGGTGTATTAACTGAATATTATCATGGGTGGTAGATTACATCAGCAAACATCCCGGGCCGTTCGTAACTGCCTTTGTGGGTCTGGGGGTAATTTTGGATGAGCGGAGCGGTCGTAAGGGTGTCAAAGATGATTTGGGTGCAAGAATCGACCTTGTCAAATCTGAGATGGCGACAAAAACCAACCTTGCCGAGATGGCGACAAAAACCGACCTTGCCAACCACTCGAAGGAACTCAAAGCGGAATTGGCTCATACACAGGCGATTCTACTGGGATCTGCCTATGCGATGATGAAGGTGGTATCAGGAGATCGCAAGATGATGACCACTTGGATGAGGGATATCGAAAATTGTATCACTCATGGTGGACAAGCATGCAATCCGATAAAGGGAATCGCAACTGTCTATGCGAATGGGGGCAAGAAAAACTAAAAATTTCTTTTCTCAGCAAGGTAATAACAATTATAGCTAGTGAGAATATATAACTAATCGAGGTTCTCTTACTAGTACCATTACACTTGCGGGATGGGATATTGTGAGGCATGAGTGTGGAATCATGGTTGCGGAAGCGTACCGTAAAAACTCAAATAATCGGTCGGTGTGCTATGTCGTTGGAGTTGCCTCCTCTGGTAAGGTCTGGTGTTTTTTTTGTTTTTTTATGTTTCTCAAGGGGGCTGAGCAGCTCCGTTTTTGCTGCATTCTTCACCCCTTTTCTAAAGTGGGTAATTCTCGACTACATAGCATACCGACCGATTATTTGAGCTTTTACGGTATTTTTATATTAGGGTTACATACAACATTGCGTAAGGAGATTACACCCTGTATGGAGAGCTTCGGAGGGTTTAGAAGTTGGGAGAGAGATGTAAGCAGGAAGTGCATTGCTGAGCTGAGAAAGAGGGAGAGAAATTGTGGAGAAGATTTCTGTTTGTGAGAGAGATTTCTATCTTCCAATTTTTTATCTTCACACCCTTGGGTTCTTGCCTTCATATCTCACCATACCAACGCCATTTCCTGACCCATTCGTACTAACAACCAAACAATAAACTACTGATGAAACGTAACTTCTTCGGTATGGAGACGGGGAACTAAACACTATTAATGAGGACCGATCAGAACAGTCGTCAAATTATTGAGAAAAGGAGAGGGGGAGGGGGAGAAAACAAGAAAAGGGGAGAGAGAAGGAGCGTGAAAAGGAATATGCGGAGGGTGAAACCGATCAGAAGAGAAGGTAGGACAATGCACATGTCCGGAGGATTGGGGAAATCACCAGCAGTCATCAGCGCCATCTTGATGGGAATGTTGAAATGGGTTCGGGTTTCTTTGTAAGTTTTAGCTCTCCTCGCTGGTATGGAACTATGAAATAATTAGAGACCTTTTAGCAGATGTGCTCAAGTTTGAGTACCTGAGGCAGTTCCTCTAGGATTCTAACTACCTTCCCCTCGTCGTCCTCCGGCTCCTCAACTAACAGGATATAGTTCAATCCGTAACTAAGACGAACCATAAGGACATCCTCCTCCTCCTCAACTTCTGCATTCTCCGCTCCCTCCCACAGCTCAAGCCAAAATGCAAGCCACACCAACCAACCTGAATAACTCCTACCTACCTAGACTCCTCGCCGGATGAAGCTTTCCAACTCTCAAATTCCAGCGCAAGCAAAAGGAGCCCGACACACCGGGATGCCCGCCGCAGTCTGGCGCCCCACCACCCCACCCCATCCGCCGCAAACCATAGCTGACTTGCTCCTGCACAACCCTCTCACAGCAATAAATTTCATCCGGCTAATGCAAAACATGGGGTTTGAAAGAGGAGGTTTTCACCGCCAGCGTTGACTCGGCCTTGGGTCGAACTGGAAAGAGGGGCAGGGGCGGCTATAGAGAGATCGCTAAATCAAGGGAAACGTTTACATTCAATGCCCTTGGAAGCGAAATTCTCCTGGTGATAGGGGTCGTCACTGTCAAAGCTTCGAGTTACCCGAATAGAGCACAGCCCGCCTGGTCTTTACTCAACTATCATAGATCAGCCTTCTATTTATTTATCTATCCATTTATTTTCATCCCAATTCTCGTCCCCGACACAAGGGACCACTACCAAAACCCCACCGGAGATCCCTTACCCAACTCAATTGATACCAATCTATCCTACTGTACATATATCAAAGCACACCATCAGCACCAGGAAAATGCCCGCATAAATAACCCAAACATAGTATCACGCTGTGAACCGCCAGCCAAAGAACGTATCATACCAGAGAAATAGGTACCATACCCCTACCACATCACCTGTAAACCCCAGGTAGGTTAAGCGGGAACCTAGACGTAGAAAAGGAAAAAGGAAAGGAAAAAAAACTATCGTAAACGCAACTCAACCCCCCCCGGCCCGCAAGGTAAACAGAATCCCGGATTAAGTCATACTATTTAACTACAAGACATATATAATTTTCCCTTTCACCAACTTGGATATCCGCTCACGCCCATAGCTTCATGCCAGTAGTCTCCCCCACGGGCGGTACATAATCCCGCCGGCCAGCGCAAGCATCAAGTAGAAGAAAGAAAATGGGAGGGAAAGAACTTAATTACCACCACTCGGCTCCCGACCTATCATACTAAAACTACATCACTGCCCGCAAGTACCGCTATAAAAGAAAGGTAAAAGAAAAATAAAATAAAAACTAACTAGTAGTAAGAGGTAAACCCAGCAGAGTAAAGAAATAATAAAAATAGACTATTCTGTTTTGGCCTCCTAAAAAAAAGAAAAGGCAACCCCAAGAATGAAACTTTTCACATTTCCCCCAGACGAATAACAAACCCATCAATCAACCCATCAATCAATCAATCCTTCGCCTAAGGCGAAGAAAGAAAATAACAGAAGACTACCTAACTTCTTGCAACCTCGCTTTGTAATATGCCAGTCCCAGATTCACCGTCTTGCGGAGGAACTGGTCTTCAGTAAGAGGGAGTTCTAGGAGTTTCGGAGCTTCGGATATCTGACGATTGATTGACGTTAGCATCATATTCCATCCCAAATAATAATAAAAATTGAAAAGGAAAAAAGGGCTACAAACCATATCCTCGCTCTTAAGCACCCAGCTTCCGACAACGCCTGCCATCTCCCTGATCGCGATGTTCTGCAGAAACCCCTTTCTATCGGCGTTCTTGAGGCCTACCAGCAAACGTCGAGCAAGGTCCTTTGGGCTATTCGACTTTGGCAAGCCCTTCTGTCCGGGAGCGTTCTTGGCGGGTCCGAGGTGTAGCTTGCCGGAGAGGACGTATTCTTGAAGGTGAATGTAGTCGAGGTAAATCTGGCCGCCCAAGTTCCACTTGTCGACCAGGTCGACATCTTCGAACTTTGCAAGGATGAGCTTAAGAATCTCCAAATCGCCAGAGATGACTGCTTCCGGCGCAACCTTCTTAACAACGGTCTTGTGTGCTTCGTTCCAGGCTTGCGCGGCGAGGAGATACTCAGCCTCGAGTAAATGGCGACCGGCAGAGCGGGCCTGCAAGGCGCGGGCTTCGTAGATCCAATTTTTCGGGATTAGAAGTGTCTTCTCGAGGAATTCTAGCTTCTTCCCAACGTCGGCGCCTTCCGCAGACTCGAGCTCGTCGATGTGCTTGCCTATGACGTTGCGGACGGCGGTTTCACGGCTGTCAGTGTCAGTAAGGTGGAGGAGGACGAAGATTGCCCATTCCCACATCCCGAGCGTCTCAAGCTCGCCGGCGAAGTCGATAGTGATTTGGTCGGCCATACTTCCAGCGATGAACTCGTCTGTGCCGTCGGTCCTCCTGTGTAGCTTTCCGCCGCTGAAGTCTCTGATGCCCTTCTTTGCGAGGATGGTGCGCAATTGCCAGCTAAGTCTGTAGTCGATGTAGCTAGTGGTCATGTTCATTGGTGCAAGGACTTCTTCAAGATTGAGCTCGTGATCGGCATAGAGCTTCAAGAGACCCCAAAGAATATCAATTGCGTCGTCGCGGGCAGGGTCCACCTCTGTATGGTACCAAGGCTTTGGAGCGGGAACAGCCTCAGGATACTCTCTCATGTCCGCTTCATAATCAGCAACCGCATTCCCGATCGGCTCCTCCTCCGCGCATCCATACCACAGCTTGAGTCCAAACCCACGCTTCCAGTCAAGGCCGAATCGATCTGGAATAAAAAGGCTGGGAGCAGCATCTTCTGGAGGGCCACGAACACCTTCAGAGTAACAAGTGTTGCCAGCAAGCAACTCATAAAGAGCCCTAATAGGAACCAGAATCTCTGCAAGCACACCCTTATTTTTCCACTGCTCAAGCTGCTTCTTGATAGACGATCTGAGTTTGGCATCACCGCCAACCATGGCGATCAAATTAGCAAGTCTGAAATCTCCAGCTTCAAGAAGAGAAGCGCAAGCTTGCTCGACCCTGTGGGCTGTCAAATGAGCAATGGCAGCCTCTTCCAACGTGGTAGCACCATAGACATGTTCGTCAGCGGCGACCTCAACCAAAGCTTCCAAGAACTTGGACAATCTCTCCTTGCGGCAGGCCTCTTGCATGTACTCAATCATCTCCTGCGACTCCTCCTCCAAGGCCAATTCTCCAGCGATAGGATCCCAGAGCACACTGGCAAGTTCCCAAACGTCCTTCTCATGCTGACTCGCAGGGTCGTCCGGGCTCCAGCTCAACCGAGTGAAAGAATGAAAGAGCGTGCCCATCTCAAGTTCGGCGACCGGAACATTGAATTCGTCCCGTTTGATAGTAGTCGCTCGAAGTTGAAGCTCCAAAGGCTTAGGAGTGCCCTGGCTCTCGGAATCCTAAACACAATTAGAGCCTGCCATCAAACGTATGGAACAAGAATCACAAACCTGGATAGAGTACTTGAGCTTTGCAAGCTTCAAATCATTTCTGTAGTTCCTCCTCCGCTCCAACCCTTCCAAGTCTCCGAAATAAATAATAGATCCATCCTTTCCCCATACTGGCTTTATGGCATTCCGCCACCGTTTGTCATCCGACTCAATAGTATCAGCGTTGCTTTTATCGTCCTTCGTTGTTGTCCACGCGTTTTCATGCCGGCACCTGGAGGATGTAGGAGACTACAAGTAAAGAATAATTTTCAGTTATATAATTCAGTTTTGCTTAACCTTACATGCGAATAACATTGGAATACTCTTGTTTCCGGGGGAAGGAAAGTCGATACACGTATGCAAAGGAGAAAATTGAAACAAACGTCGTTAAAGAAAAACAAAAGGGTAAAGACGGCTCAAACCTCAACTTGATCCCACGCTGCCTTTCCCTTTCCCTTCGTAGAATTCCCATTTATCCCGCTTGCCCCACCGCCATAAAGATCATTTGCCAAATCCAGTAACCCATAACTCATGGGCTCAATGTTGAATTTCTTGACCGGGCTATTGGCAAGTTTACGAGCAGAAGCCATGAAACTCTCACCACCAAACCTCCTCTTTTTAGGACTGATAGTATTGTTCAATTGTTCAGTCCAGTCCTGGCCCATAGGCAATGGTTTCGTGGGGGTATCCTGAGTGATCGTATCTTCCTCCTCGCCTTCTTTCACCGGGCTCAACAAGTAAGAATCAACAAGCGCCAAAGCTCCTGTTACATCTCCGTCTGTTTCGTCATCCACAACAACAGTAGTGTCAACCTCCTCCTCCGACTGGTCCGACTCGGGCTCCGCGGGCTCATCCACATCTTCAGCGCTACCCACGGAGCCTTCACCTAAAAAAGACTGGTCCATAGTAACATCTCCCTCCTCTTCCGACTCTTCGTAACTCGTTTCCCTATCATTACGGCCCAAAAAAGGGTTATATCGATCACGGTTGGATCTCGACGCAATGGCGCTGGAACCAAATTTCTTAAAATCGAAAGTGTCGTCATAGCTGGATGTGTTGTCAACCCCGCTAACGTCAGCGTCCATACTGCTCTCCTCATCGCCATCCCACAAAGAACTACCAGGAGTTTTAGCTGGGGTGGGAGTTTCGCCTGTAGGAAGCACTGTCGATTCATCAACGGTGTAATCACCACCTTCCTCCTCGTCCTCACTCTCAACAAGTCCATAGGTTGTGAAATGACGAACGCGGAAGATCCACATGCCCTCATTCGCAAGGTAGTTAACGAACTCAGTATCCTTAATGCTCTTCAACCGACGGATATGAGTGATGTAGCGAGGGTGCTCGGGATCTCTGATTTTGCCACGCTCGTTTTTGGAGACAGGGAAACAGTCCTCAAGAGTAATCGTAGCAGGCACATTGAGGCCCTTGCCGGGAGGTGGCTTAGGCATAGTTTCAGGGTAAACGGTGCAAACACGTTGGGCAAAGAGAACAATATGGCCGGGGATT
>Ga0307509_10002620_pt1 | contig 28791 bp, 24 predicted proteins | sample 10_EM_MG_FD_202245 | JGI IMG/M metagenome (GOLD analysis project Ga0307509, IMG submission 202245) | Populus trichocarpa ectomycorrhiza microbial communities from riparian zone in the Pacific Northwest, United States - 10_EM | ecosystem: Host-associated > Plants > Roots > Unclassified | place...
GTTGAGGGCGTCCTGCACGCGGTCTGACTTCGGCGAGAGTTCCAGCATCTCGGAGTGCTGCGTCTGCCCGCCCGAACGCCGCTGGTGCATCACGAGCTTGTGCGCGACCGAACGCGCCACGTCGGCGCCCAGGTCCTTCTCCACCATCGCCAGCGCGAGATCCAGTCCCGCCGTCATGCCGGCGGAGGTCCAGACCGATCCATCGATCACGTAGATGCGGTCTTCTTCGACATGCACACCAGGGTGGCGCTTGCGCAGCTCCTGTGCGAAGGCCCAATGCGTGGTGGCGCGTCGGCGGTCGAGCAAACCAGCTTCCGCCAACACGAACCCCCCGGTGCAGATAGCAGCGATGCGGCGGGCCTGGGTGCCGGCGCGCCGCAGGAATCGCAGCACAGCTGGAGATGCGGGCGAAGCCACCGGGTCATTGACCCCCGCCACGATCCAGGTCTGGGCCACGCTGCGCGGGTGCAACGCCCGTGTGCCGACCGACATGCCGAGCGACGAGCGAACCTCGCCGCCCGACTCGGAGTAGTTCTCCACCGCGTAGAAGTTGTCCTTCGCGACGAAGTTGGCGTACTCGAACACAGCCTGGGTGGCCAAGGCCATGACCTGGAAGCCGTCGGAGAGCACGTATCCGATGCGGTGCATGAAGAGCTCCTGGGATGTCTTGAGAGCGAATGTCTCAAAAGCATACTTTATACGTCATTTACGCCATGCATGCAGCTGCCTACGATTGCTCCATCGACTTTCGATCAACCCCACACAGGAGCCAGACCATGACCCAGTCCACGACCCAACCCACGACCCAACAGCACCAAGGCACTGCCCTCATCACCGGCGCATCTTCCGGCATCGGCGCGGTCTACGCCGACCGACTCGCACGGCGCGGCTACGACCTCGTCCTGGTGGCGCGCAATCGTGAACGGCTCGCCGCGATGGCGGACCGCATCACCACGCAGACACGCCGCTCGGTGGAGATCCTCGACGCCGATCTCGGCGACCGGGCCCAGCTCGCCAAGGTCGAGGCGAAGCTGAAACAAGACGCGAGCATCACGCTGTTGGTCAACAACGCAGGCATCGGCACGCACACGCCCCTGCTGGACAGCAACGTCGACAGAATGACTCAGATGATCGAGCTGAACGTCACTGCGCTGACGCGTCTGACCTATGCGGCAGTGCCCGGCTTCGTGTCGCGCGGCAAGGGCGCGGTGATCAACATCGCCTCGATCGTGAGCATCGCACCGGAAGTCCTCAACGGCGTCTACGGCGGCAGCAAGGCATTCGTCCATGCCTTCAGCCTCTCGCTGCGCCACGAACTGGCGGACAAGGGCGTGCGCGTCCAGGCGGTGCTGCCCGGTGCGACGGCCACTGAGTTCTGGGCGACGGGCGGGCTGCCGTTGGAGCATCTGCCGAAGGAGATCGTCATGAGCGCCGAGGACATGGTCGACGCCGCCCTCGTGGGCTTCGACCGCGGCGAGCTCGTCACCATCCCGTCGCTGCACGCCGAAGACGAGTGGGCGGCCTTCGAAGCCGCGCGCAAGACGCTGGCTAGCCACCTCTCGAACAACGTGCCGGCAGCACGCTACGTCTCGTCGACGCGCTGAATGACGCAACCCATCGGGCGCGGTGGCTTCGAGCCCAATTGGTGGATGCGTCCACCAACTGGGCTCAATGGCCCGAGCGGCTCTGGTCTCACAGGTCACTGCTCCCGGTAGAGCACCACCGTTTGCGTTCTTGCAGCTCTGCCAGGAAGCGCTTGGATACGCGGTGGTGGACTTGCGATCCGAGTTCAGCAGCGCCACCTGCGTTTTGGGGCTGTAGAAGGGGTGGTACCCGATGATGACTCGACCATCAGGCATCTGCGTGATGCCACCGACTCCGGAACTGTCGAGTTGAGCAAAGACCTCGAGCGAGCTCTGGCCAGGCGTCGCGTCGGTGCGCCCGGCACCCGCTCAGTGAAAGAGACTGGCCCGGATGCTGCTTAGGTTTTTGACTGCGCCGGTGGCCGCTTGAACGTGAAAACGGTCGCGCACGGAAACCGCACGCGACCGCTCCTCGGACCAAAGTCCGACACTGTTTGTTGAACGCATTCCATTCCCAGCTCAGGCCACTTTCAAGAAGCCGCCTGGCGGTGTCTTGGATCAGCTCATCTCACACGAGCCATGCCGGTGGATCCTCCGTCGACAACCCATAGCGCGCGACCGCCTCTGCGCACACACTGGCGTCGAGTTGGCCTTGATGCCGCAAGGCCGTCAGCGCTGCCAGCACCACATGATGGCGGTCGACCTCAAAGAAGCTGCGCAGTGCAGCGCGCGTATCACTGCGCCCGAAGCCATCAGTGCCAAGCGCCGTGAAGGGCGCGTCGACATAGGAGGCAATCAGTTGCGGCCAAGCGCGCACATAGTCCGTCGCGGCGATCACAGCCGTCGCGCCACCCAGGCAACGTTCGATATGACTCACTCGCGCATCCTCGCGCGGATGAAGCCGGTTGAAGCGCTCCACTTCCCGTGCGTCGCGCGCCAGCTCACTGAAGCTCGTGGCGCTCCAGGCCTCGGCTGCCACGCCCCACTCGCTTGCGAGCAACTCCGCTGCGGCGATCACTTCACGCAAGATGGCACCGGACCCCAGCAAACGCACCTTGGAATTGCCCTTGTCGTTCTCAGGGCCGTGAGTCGCGTAACGGTACAGGCCCTTGATGAGATCGCGCTCCACACCTGTCGGCAGTGAGGGCTGAGCATAGTTCTCGTTCATCAGGGTGACGTAGTAGAAAACGTCTTCCTGGCGCTCCATCATTTGGCGCATGCCGTGGTCGAGGATCACCGCGAACTCGCCCGCAAAGCAAGGGTCATACGCCCGGCAGTTGGGAACCGCGGCCGCCTGGACGAGGCTGGTCCCGTCCTGATGCTGCAGACCTTCTCCACCCAGGGTGGTACGACCAGCGGTTGCGCCCAAAAGGAAGCCGCGCGAACGCTGATCGGCCGCAGCCCAGATCAGATCGCCGACGCGTTGGAAGCCGAACATCGAGTAGTAGATGTAGAACGGCAGCATCGCCTGGCCGTGCACCGAATAGCTGGTGGCCGCGGACGTCCAGCTGCTGATGGCCCCGGCCTCGCTGATGCCCTCCTCCAGGATCTGGCCGTCGGTGGCTTCGCGATAGCTGAGCACCGAACCGATGTCCTCAGGCTCGTACGCCTGGCCATTGAACGAGTAGATGCCGACTTGCTTGAAGAGGTTGGCCATGCCGAAGGTCCGTGCCTCGTCGGCGACGATGGGCACGACACGGGGGCCCAGATGCTGGTCCTTCAACAAGCTCGTGAGCATTCGCACGAAGGCCATCGTGGTGCTCATCTCTTTGCCGTCAGCCTTCACGGCAAACTCGCCGTACCGCGCCAGCGGCGGCACCGGCACAGGCGGCGCGTCGCTATGCCGCTCTGGCGTGAACCCACCAAGCGCAGCTCGACGCTCGTGCAAGTAGCGCATTTCTGGGCTGTCCGCAGCGGGTCGGTAGAAGGAAAGCGACGCCACCTGCTCATCGGTGAGCGGCAAGCTGAAGTGGTCGCGGAAGGCAATCAAATCGTCGCGCTCGAGCTTCTTCTGCTGATGCGTGGTCATGCGGCCCTGGCCTGCCTCGCCCATCCCATAGCCCTTCTTGGTCTGAGCGAGGATGACCGTCGGAAGGCCCGTGGTTTCCATTGCCGCGTGGTACGCAGCATGGATCTTCACGAGATCGTGGCCGCCACGCTTCAGGCGGTCGATCTGCTCGTCGGTCAGCCCTTGTGCGAGCGCCGCGAGGGCCGGGTCTTGGCCGAAGAAATGTTCGCGGTTGTAGCGACCATCCTTGGCAGCGAAGGTTTGGAACTGCCCGTCGACCGTCGTTGCAAAGGCGCGCGCCAAGGCACCTTCGCTGTCGCGTGCAAACAGCCCGTCCCAATCGGAACCCCAAACCAGTTTGATGACGCGCCAACCTGCACCAACGAAAAGGGCCTCGAGCTCGTCGATGATGCGGCCGTTGCCACGCACCGGGCCGTCAAGGCGCTGCAAGTTGCAGTTGACTATCCAGGTCAGGTTGTCGAGCTTCTCGCGGGCGGCCAGGGTCAGCGCACTCATGCTTTCCGGCTCGTCCATCTCTCCGTCGCCGAACACGCCCCAGACTCTGCGCGCCGACGTGTCGAGGAGCCCGCGATGTTGCAGGTAGCGCATGAAGCGGGCTTGGTAAATGGAACTGATCGGCCCGATGCCCATCGAGCCCGTGGGGAACTGCCAGAAGTCCGGCATCAGCCATGGATGCGGGTAGCTGGACAGGCCCTTTACGCCGCGTTTGCGCGCGGAGATCTCCTGTCGATAGTGAGCAAGGTCGTCTTCCTGCAGGCGGCCTTCCAAGAAGGCCCGCGCATAGACACCCGGAGCCGAATGCGGCTGGTAGAAGATCAAGTCACCTTGATTGCCACCCCGAAAGAAGTGGTTGAAACCCACTTCGAAAAGGTCGGCTGCGCTCGCATAGCTGGCGATATGGCCACCAAGCTCGCCATAGGCCTTGTTCGCTCGCACCACCATGGCCAGCGCGTTCCAGCGCATCAGCGACGCCAGCCGCTCCTCGGTCGCGAGATCGCCGGGAAACGGCGGCTGGTGCGAAGCCGGAATGGTGTTGACGTACGGCGTACCCAGCGCGGGCCGCCAACCGATGTCCGGCGCTCGCGCGATGGCAGACAGCACGTCCATGATCTCGCGCACCCGCTGCGGCCCCGAGGCCCCAAGCAGCGACGCAAGCGACTCGCGCCACTCCGCAGTCTCGATGGGGTCGCTCTCGGTCAATGTGGCATCCAACGCAAGTTGTTTCTGGATGAAGGGATCGCTCATCATTTGTCTCCTGACTTCGGCACTGTAGTTCGCGGCCTTCAGCAGGAGTTATCGAACTCGTTGCGAATTTGCCTTGAATCAGCACAGAATGCCGCACCCTAACCGATCTGCAGCACAATGACGCTCGACGCCCTCGACCTGCGCATCCTGCGCGAACTGCAAGCCGACGCGAGTCTGTCCAACGTCGCACTCGCCCAGCGCGTCGGCCTGTCGCCCTCGCCCTGCTTGACTCGGGTGAAAGCCCTTGAGCGAAACGGTGTGATCCGCCAAGTGGTGGCACTGCTCGACGCCAAGACACTGGGGCTGCACCTCAACGTCTTCATCTCCATCAGCCTCAAACAGCAGACGCGCGCTGCGCTCGAGGCCTTCGAAGCGAAGGTGTGCGCGCGCGACGAGGTCATGGAGTGCTACCTGATGACCGGCGATGCCGACTACCTCATCCGTGTGGCGGTGGCCGACATGGGGGCGCTCGAGCGCTTCATCCTCGAACAGCTGTCACCGATGAAGGAAGTCGAGAAGATCCGCTCCAGCTTCTCGCTCAAGCAGGTTCGCTACAAGACCGCACTGCCGTTGAGCTCGCTCTAGGCGTACCCCCTTGTATGCCTGTCGTCACGCAGGTCATTCCAGCTTGCCCGCAACCTTGTCGACGACCCATCGGTTGCGTGCCCGATCGGTCGCGATCTCCTCCGCGAAGGCGTCTGGACTGCCGGGAGCTGGAATGTTGTAGCCCTTGCCAAGCAGCTCCACCATCGACGCGCTCGCCAGAACGCGATTGATTTCAGCATTGAGCCGTTGGACGACGGCCTCAGGCGTATCAGCGGGTGCGAACACGCCGAACAGCGATGCAAGATTGGCTTGTGGGTAGCCGAGCTCCGACAGCGTGGGGGTGTCGGGAAGCGCAGGCACTCTGCGCGGTGAACCGACCGCGAGCGCTTTCAGCTTGCCGTTGGCGATGTACTGCAACTGCAAGGCGGCGACGTTGCTCGACAGCACTTCGAATTGCCCGCTCAGTGCGTCGTTCAACTGCGCGCCGCCGCCCACGTACGGCACGTGCGTGATCGATGTACGGCTCATGAGCCGAACCTGTGCGAGCACCATGTGCCCAATCGTCGCAACGCCCGAGGTCGCCCATCGCACGGCGCCGGGGAACCGCCGCGCGCGATCGATCAGCTCCTCGAAGGTGTTATCTTGCAGCGCACGCGTGCCGGCCACGAGCACCGGCGTGCGCATCACGCCCGCCACGGGCCGCACTCGGCGCAATGGGTCCCGCATGTCGTGCGACAGCAGCGGATGCAAGGTCAGCGGGCTGATGGCCGAGAACACGAGCGTGTACCCGTCCGGCGCGGCGCGCAGCAGCAGGTCGATGCCCAGGCTGCCGCCCGCACCGGGCCGATGCTCGACGAGAACCGGCACGCCCAGCGCCTTCGACAGCGGCTCGGCCAGCGCACGCGCTGTCAGGTCGCTGACGCCGCCCGGCGGGTATGCGACGACGAGGCGGATGGGCCGCGCCGGCCATGTGGCCGAATCCGCCATCGCGCCCGGCGCCAGGCCGAGCGTGCAGGCTGAAGCAAGCCAGCGCGCCAAGAGGCGGCGCCTCGTGTTCATCGCGCGGCCAGCTTGCGCAGCAGCGCCGCGAAGTGGCGCGCGGGCTGGCTGTCTTCGTCTTCGCGCGACACGAGCGTCAGTGGCGCGTCGAGCGATGCGCTCGCGGCGAGCGGGCAGTAGGTGATCGCGTGCGGGTGCGCGCCGACCATCGATGCCGGCACGACCGTCAGCCCGACGCCCGCGGCCACCAGGTTCAGGTTCGTCATCATCCGCTCGACCTCGGCCACGATGCGCGGCTTCAGCCCTTTGGCGTGGCACAGCGCGAGCAGATCGGCATACAGCCCCGGTGCACCCGGACGGCGCACGAGGATGAGGCCCTCGCGGCACAGTTGCGCGAGAGAGAGCGCGCGGTTCGACTTGCCGCGGCGCGTGCGTGCGAACGCGTGGTCGCTCGGCATCGCCACCATCACGGGTTCGCGCAGCAGCGTCTCGAACACGAGCGAGGCCGGCCGCGCGACCGGCACGCGCAGCAGCCCGCAGTGCAGCCTGCCTGCCTTCAACGCGGCGGTCAGCTCGGCGGCGTTGTCCTCTTGCAGCTGCAGCTCGACCTGCGGGAAGCTGCGCCGGTAGGCGCGCAAGGCTTCGGGAACGAAGCGGTGCGCGGCCGCCGAACTCGTGAACCCCACCGACACCACGCCTTCCACGCCCTGGGCCACACGCGCCATGCGTGCACGCATCGCGTCCATGCTCTGCAGCATGCGCACGGCTTCGATCTGCAGCTGTCGGCCGGCGTCGGTGAGCGTCACGCCACGCGGATGACGCCTGAAGAGCGCCACCCCGAGCTCGCGCTCGAGCAGCTTGATCTGCTGGCTGAGCGGCGGTTGCTGGATGCCCAGCTGCTCCGCAGCCCGGGTCATATGACCGCTCTCCGCAACGGCGGCGAAGTAGCGCAGGCCTCGCATGTCCATATGATTTTCGTATCGAAAGTGCTCGATCATTTTATTTGACGCAAGGTCAGGCGCAAACCTATCGTCCGCCCCAATTCACAACAGGGCGCCTCAAAGCGCCCGTCCGGAGACATTGCCATGCGTCTGATTTCCTTCAGTGGAGCGCGCCGCGCGCTCGCCGTTGCCGTGCTCGTCGTGCTGCCGACCTTCCTGATCGCCTGCGGCGGCGGAGACGACGACACGCCGGCGCCGACGACCCCGGCGCCCGTCGAAACCGACCCGAACGCGCCCGCGACGCCCGTCGCGACCTGCGAATCGTTGGCCGGCACGGCCATTGCCGCAGCACAGATCAGCTTGCCGACCTCCGGCGCGAGCGTCGCGACCGCGGTGTCGGTCGCGGCGAGCGCCGCGGGCAACACGCTGGGCGACTATTGCCAGGTCCGCGGGACCATCCAGAGCGTCGACCCGCAGGCGAGCGCCATCAACTTCGCCGTGAACCTGCCGATGCAATGGAACCGCAAGGCCATTCACTTCGGCGGTGGCGGCTTCGACGGCACGCTGATCGACGGCACCGAGCCGATCCGCTTCGGCCCGGCCGGCAAGCCCGCGCCGCTCGCGCTCGGATACGCGACCTTCGGCGACGACGCCGGCCACCAGAGCAGCAGCATCACCGACGGCACGTTCGCGCTCAATGACGAGCAGCTGGCCAACTACGGCGGGCAGTCGCTCAAGAAGACGCACGACGTGGCTGCGCAGCTCGTGAAGACCTTCTACGGCACGGCGCCGACCAAGGCCTACTTTCTCGGCACGTCGACCGGCGGCCGCGACGCGCTACTGCACATCCAACGCTGGCCCGCCGACTACGACGGCGTGATCGCCAACGAGCCCGCGCTCAACTACAGCGGCACTCGCCTGTCGAACCTCGCGGTCGGCCGCGCGCTGTACCTGAACAGCGGAGCGGGATGGGTAAACCTCACCAAGACGCTGCTGGTGCAGAAGACCGTGCTCGCAGCCTGCGACAAGCTCGACGGCGTGGCCGACGGCATCGTGAGCAACGTCGAGAGCTGCCGACAGCTCAATGCGCAAATCCTCTCGTCGCTGCGTTGCGCCGGCGGCACCGACACCGGCGACACCTGCCTGTCCGACCCGCAGCTCGCGAGCATCCGCGCGATCGAGTCGCCGCTGGACTTCGTGAACTACACGCTCGCCAACGGCGTGACGCGCGCGGGCGGCTACAACCTCCTCGAAGGCGCGCTGGTCGCCGGCCCGTTCACCACGCGCGATCTCGGCACGCGCAGCACACCGGGCAACCCGGCCACCACCGCCGACGCCAACATGTACGTCACCGGCGATCAGTGGGCCAAGTACTTCGTCACGCGCGATGCTGCCTTCAACTCGCTCACGCTCGACCCGCTCGACCCCGGCGCGTTCACCGCGCGCGTGGCCGCGGTCTCGGCCATGACCGATGCGACCGACCCCAACCTCACGCCCTTTCTCTCGCACGGCGGCAAGCTCATCATGCTGCACGGGCTGGCCGACGAGGTGATCAGCAACAACTCGACGATCGACTACTACAAGCAGGTCATCGCCACCGTCGGGCAGGACGCGGTCGACAAGGGCATCCGCTTCTACACCGTGCCCGGCATGGGCCACGGCACCGGCGTCTTCATTCCCAATTGGGATTCGCTTGCCGCACTCGAAGACTGGGTCGAACGCGGCCTCGCGCCGTCGACAGCGATCGTCTCCGACGCCGTGGCCGGCACCTACGGCCGCACGCGCCCGCTGTGCCAATACCCCGCGTGGCCGAAGTACAAGGGCAGCGGCAGCGTCGATGCGTCGGTCAATTACAGCTGCGTGCAGGAATCGGGCAATCCGCTCGCCTGCCTGAACCTGCCGACCGGCGCCACCACCTACAAGGGCGGCGACTTCTTCGGCGAGGAACTCAGCGTCGCGCTCGACCCGGTCACGCTCATCTACACGGTGACGGTCGACGCGAGCGTGCAGCGCGCGGCCGGCACGCAGCGCACCGGCACCTTGATTCCGCAAGGCAACTGCACCTATTCGAGCGGCGAGAACGGCGCGACCTTCGTGCTCGGCACCGGCGGGCTGATGCAAGGCGGCGTCGCGGCACCGACCGGCGCGAGCTTCGTCCCGCTCGTCGCGTTCCAGAACACGTTCAACAACAGCACGTCGCCGGCGGTGTTCAACCCGGTCGCCAACATCTTCAACGTGGTCGGCGTTCAATACGGCAGCACCGGAGCGGCCGCGCCTTATTCGGCTGCGGCGCGCGTGCGCAATGCCGGCACGTTCCAGAACTGCCAGGACGCGAGCACCGGCAGCTTCATGATCTACGACGCCGCCTGCACCTCCACCGCGAAGGGCTACATCACCTACAACAGCACGCGCAACGCGTTCGACGTGCGGACCACGTCACCCACCGGCGGCGCGACCACCACCGGCGGCACGCTCTCGGGCTCGGCCATCTTCGGGCAGGTGGGCGCCGTCACCGTGCCGGTCTTCCTCGTGCGCGAATCGGCGACGAGCTACGGCATGCGCATCTACGCGCCGCAGCAGACCTTCGCATCGGGCACCGCGGACGGCCACTTCCTCGTCGCGTCGAACAGCGGCACGCAGCTCGATGCGACCGTGGCCGCCGGCAACTTCGTGCTCGGCAGCGCGAGCGGCACGCTGAGCTTCGACACGCCGGTGCTCGGCGTCGTGCAGACGAGCGCCGCCGGCGCCGGCAACTTCATCTACGGCGGCGGCCTCATCGGCATCGTCTCGGGCAGCGGCGCGTCGTTCGAGTTGGGGGTCAAGAATTGAGCAGGTCGGCGTCGCGTGCGATCGCGGCCGCGGTGCTGCTTGCGGTCGCCGCGCTGCACGCTGCATCGCATGCCGGCGTGGCTGCGCCGAACGACCCCGCGCCGCAAGCCGCCAGTTGCCCGGCGAAGATTCCCGCCGGCGCGCATTGCTACAACGGCCGCGACAGCGCGGGTGCGCCGTACTGGATCGCGATCCCCGAGCATTGGAACCGGGTGCTCGTGATGCACGCGCACGGCGGCCCGGAGATCGAAGCGCCGACGCTGGCCCGCTCTGCCGAAGACCTCGAGCGCTGGGCCGTCGTGGTCAAGGCCGGCTACGCCTGGGCAGGCTCGGCCTATCGGCGCGGCGGCTACGGCGTGACCATGGCGGCAGAAGACGTCGAGCGCTTGCGGCGTCTGTTCGTGCATCGGTTCGGCCAGCCGCGCCGCACCATCCTGCATGGGCAGAGCTACGGCGGCGGCGTGGCCGCCAAGGCGGCTGAACTCTACGGGCCGGTTCCTGGCGCGCGCGCCGCTTACGACGGCGTGCTCATCACGAGCGGCGTGCTCGGCGGCGGCGTCAGCGCCTACCAATTCAGGCTCGACCTGCGCGTGGTCTACCAATTCGTCTGCGCCAATCATCCGCGTCCGAGTGAACCGCAGTACCCCTTGTGGATGGGCCTGCCCGCCGATTCGACGCTGACGCGCGCCGAGCTCTCCGAGCGCGTCAAGCAATGCACCGGCATCGGCACGCCGCCCTCACAACGCACGGCCGACCAGACCGCGCGACTCGCAACCATCGTCGCCGTCACGCACGTGCCGGAGCGCACGCTGGTCTCGCACCTCGCATGGGCCACGTGGCTGTTTCGTGACCTCACGCAGCTGCGGCTCGGCCATCGCAACCCGTTCGACAACACGAACACGGTGTACCGCGGCTCGAGCGACGACACTGCGCTCAATGCCGGCGTGCTGCGATACCGTGCCGACCCGCAAGCGATGGGCGCGCTGGCCGAAGACAGCCGTCCGACGGGCCGGCTGCGTTTGCCGGTGTTGACGCTGCATGCCATCCATGACCCGACGGCATCCGTCGAGCTCGAGGCGGTCTATCGTGAGATCGTCGACAGTGCGGGTGCGTCGCAGTGGCTCGTCCAGACCTTCAGCGATGAGGCGGCGCACAGCTATCTGAGCGATCCGGAATACCCGGCGCTCCTCGGCGCGCTGCTCGACTGGGTCGACCGAGGAGACAAGCCGACGCCGCGCGCGGTGGCCGATCGCTGTGCCCGCGATGAGGCGACGTTCGGCGCGGGATGTCGGTTCCTGCCGGACGAGCGTGCGCGCCCTCGGCGGTGAAGCGCGAGAACGGAACCCGCATCAGCGAACCCGGCAACGCGGATGCGTCAGTCCCCCAGCAGTGCTTGCCGCAGCGGCTCGCGCCACTGCCGCGCCTGGGGGTCGTAGAGGCCGAAGCCCGAATCGAGCTCCCAATAGGCCCACGCGATCCCGCGCTGTTCGGCGGCGTCGCGCACGAGCCGGGTGTACTCGGCGCGCGAGACGATGTCGTTGGGCTGAGAGGCCGGGCCACCATACGACCCGAACTCACCGAGCCAGAGTGGCACATCGCGGCGTTCGGCCCAGCGGGCGGCGATCGCAAGCGGGTCGGTGAGTTGTTGACGCTGCTGCGCGTTGCAGCAACGCACGCCGCTCGGGTGCGCCGACGCCGGGCCGGCCCATGTCGCACCTTGGTGGGTGAAGAGGAAGGGCTCGTAGTCATGAATCGTGACCACGAGGTTGGCGTCGAGCGGCAGCACGAGGTCCTTCAGCGCGCGTGCGCTGTTCCACTGCACCGGGCCGAGCACGACCACGCGTTCGGGATTGCGCGCACGCACGACGCGCAATGCACGCGAGGCCAGATCGTTCCACGACGCAGCCGTCTGTTCACCGTGCGGCTCGTTGTAGAGCTCGAACCAGAGCCGCTCGGAGCGGTCTGCAAAATGCGCTGCGATCTGGCCCCACATGGCGAGGAAGCGCAGCTTCAGGTCACGGCGATCCACAGCAGACTCGCCCGCATCGAGCGGGTCGCCATCCAGCTGGCGGTAGTGATGCATGTCCAGCACAACGGTGAGCCCCTGCGCAAGCAGCCGGTCGACCACGCCGTCGACGCGCGACATGAATGCCGGATCGATCTGCGCGGATGCGTCGCGGCTTGCGTGCGCGCTCCAGCGCACCGGCAGGCGCACGTGGTGGAACCCCGCCTGCCTCAGCATGAGCGGATATCCGTCCTGCACGCGCGAGCCCCAATCGCCTTCGCGCGGCGCGTCGAGCATGTTGCCGAGATTGACGCCGGCACCGAGCGCCGCGAACGCGGCGCGGGTCTTGGCCGAGGCAGGCGACGGCTGCAGGGACGATGCCGTGCTGCGTGGAAAGCCGCCGAGGCCGTCATCATCGGCTCGCTTGGCGTCGATCGCGCAACCCGCCAGCATCAGCAGCCCCAACGCAAGCCAGCGGCCTGCACGGCCGTGAAAGGTCATCTTCATGACCGCCCCTCGGCTCGCTACAGCGGGCCGACGCCGGTCAGCACCAGCTTGAAGTTCACCTCGACGGGGTCGGCGACCATGGACGTGTCCTTCCAGTCGCCGTCGCCGATCTTGAAGTCGAGGCGCTTGATCGAGAACTTGCCGCTGGCCGTCGTCTGACCGGCCGCTTGCACGAGCGTGACCGGCACGCTCAGGTCGCGGCTGATCGACTTGATGGAGAGCTTGCCCACCACGTTGAAACTGCCGGCGCCGGTCGACGTGACGGCCGTCGACTGAAACGTGGCCTGCGGAAACGCCTTTGTGTTGAACCAGTCGGGCTTGGCCAGTTCGGTCTCCGTCTCGGCCGAGCCCAGCGACGCGCTCGCGAGGTCGATCGTCAAGCTGATCTTCGCGGCTTCGGGCTTCTTCGGCTCGAACGCGACCTGGGCGTCGAACTTGCGAAAGCTCCCATTCACCGGGACGCCCATCTGCTTGCTGGTGAAGCTGATCTGGCTCTGGGCCGGCACCAGTTTCTGGTCGGCGCGGGCCATCGAGGTGGTCAGCGCGAGAAGGGTAAAAGCAACGACGACGAGATTTCTCATTTTGGGGGACTCAATGAATGGGATGGGAAAGTGTCAGCTCGCGTCCGGATAAAGATCGCGCATGCGGCCGAACAGGCGCGTCAGCCCGAACAACGCATCCACGTTCGGTGTGGCAACCGCTAGGCGTTGGCCGATCTCGTGCACCGCACCGACGATGGCGTCGAGTTCGATCGTTCGGTTGGCCTCGACGTCTTGCAGCATCGAGGTCTTGAAGGCCCCCAGCTTGGCGGTGATCGCATGCCGGTCTTCGGCCGCCTGGGTGATGCTGCAGCCGATGCGCGCACCGACCGCGGCGGCCTCGGCCATGGCCGCCGAGCAGAAGGCCCGCACCAGCGGGTCGGCGAGCACGCGGTCGCCGGTGGCGCCGGTGATCGCACTCACCGGGTTCATCGTCATGTTGCCCCACAACTTGTACCAAATGTCATGGCGCACGTTGGCTGACAGCGTGGCCTCGAAGCCCGCATGCGCGAGCAGGTCCACCACTTGTTGTGCGCGTTCGGATCGGCCGCCGCCGGCGTCGCCGACGATCAGGCCTTGGCCGAATTTGTGCTGCACCAGGCCCGGCTCGAGCGTCGAGGTGCTGGCGTGCACCACGCAGCCCAGCACCTGCTCGAAGCGGATCGCCGCATCGATCACACCGCCCGGGTCGACGCTGTGCAGCGCGCCGCCGGGGAAGCCCTCAACCCCGTGGCAGAACCACCAGGGCACGCCGTTCATCGCCGGCATCACCAGCGTGTGGGGCCCCAGCAGCGGCGCGATGCCGCGTGCCACCTGCGTGAGTGCCGGGCCCTTGACGGCGATGACGACGAGGTCTTGCACGCCCAGCTCGGCCGCCTGCTCACTGGCCCGCGCCGGGGCCTGCAGCAGCCCGGCCGTGGTGTTCGTGCGCCAGCCGTGGCTGCGCAGCGCGGCGAGCGTGGCGCCGCGCGCCAATGCGCTGACTTCGGCACGCCCTGCTGCGGCAAGCTTGGTGCCGATGAAGCCGCCGATGGCGCCGGCGCCGATGATGCAGACCTTCATTCGGATGCCCCCTTCGCTTTGCGCAGGTTGTCTTTGAAACGATCGGGCACGCGCTCGTCGAAGCCGAGCGCGACGCGGCGCACTTCGGGGCTGTCGGTGGGTTGATGGCCCACGCCCAACGCCGATGCACGCGGCGCAGCGATGGCCACCACGATGCCGGCCACGCGGCCGATGCCGGTGATCTCGCACTCTACCGTCTGCCCGGGGTCGACGCTGCGCGAGTGGCAGGGCGTGCCCATCAGGATCACATCGCCCGGCAGCAGCGTGATGTGGCGGGCGAGGTCGGCGATCACGTAGTGCGGGCCCCAGATCGTCTCGTCGCCGATGTGCGCCTCTTGCACCACCAGCCCGTTGACGTAGGTGCGCAGCGTCTGCTCGAACAGGTTCACGCCGCGCACGATGCCGGGGCCGATCGGCAGCAGTGTGTCGGCACCCTTGACGCGCAGCATCGAGCCCTGGTCGGTGTCGCGAAAGTCTTGCAGGCCCATGTCCAGCGCGGGGCAGAAGCCCTCGATGCAGTCCCAGGCTTCGTCGGGCGTGACGTTGCGGCAGGTCTTGGCGATCACCACCGCGTACTCGCCTTCGTAGTTGAGGTACTGGCAGTCGGCCGGCTTGAGGATCTGCCCGCGGTGGCCGTTGAGCGAGGTCGGCGGCTTGGTGAAGTAGGTCGGGGTCTCGGTCGGCTTCGGCTTGTTGCGCGTCTCGTGGCTGCGCGAGCTGTACGAGATGTGCACCGCGATGATCTTGCTCGGCGCCACCGGCGGCAGGTAGTCGGCGTTGTCGGCGTCGAGCACGCGGCCGTCGTCGAGGCGCAGCTTGCCGGCATCGGTGCCGGACTCGAGCATCGTGCCCCAGAACGCGCTGCCGCCCACCAGCACGCGGCGGCGCTCGACGCGCGGGCCGCGCATCACGGCGGGCAGTTCCTTGATCGGAAATTCGAAGTTCATGGCTGGAACCAGATGTGGACGTTGCCGGTGCCGCGTGCGTTCTCGTAGTCTGACAGCACCTCGCCCTGCGCGCGGCACTCGCCACCACCCAGCGCGCCGAGCATCTGCAGGTAGTGTGCGCCGAAGGCCTCCCAAGGCATCTTGCGGTATTCGTCGTTCCAACGCTCGAGGATCGTGTCGTGGCGGCCTTGCTTGAGCAGCTCGATCGCACCCTTGTCGCTGGCGATGTTCTCGGGCCTGGCCACATTGCTCTCGTGGAAGATGCGCGGGTGGTTCGGCTTCCAGTCGATCGGGTTGAACTTGTGGCTCAGCGCGCCCGAGGCCAGCATCAAGACGCGCAGGTCGCTGCGGCGAATCGCCTCGCCGATGGTTTCGCCGGAGGTCAGGAAGTGCTGCCAATCGCAGTTCTGGCACGAGCTGACGGTGACCACCGGCGTGTCGGTGATCTCCAGCTGCAGCTGCTTGATCAGGTTGATCGTCGGGTAGTGGCGGCCCAGGTCGGGGTGGCAGATGGCGCGGTTGTACCCGCCCTGTTCGCGCGAGACGGCCTCGATGGCCAGCGCCAGTTGCGGGTGGCCGCGGTAGTCGTAAGGCACGCCGTACAGGTACCAGGGCATCTCGTCCGAGAGGTAGGTGCCGCGGTAGCGCTCACCGCCATCGACCAGGTGGTAGCCGGTGGTGAACCAGTGCGAGTCGAAGATCATCACGACGTCCGGCTTCGCGGCCGCGATTCGTTCGCGCAGGCGGCCATAGCCGGCGATCAGATCCGAGTCGGCCCCTGCGCCTTGCAGCACGCGGAATTCCTGGCACTGCATCAGGCCGGGGTGGTGCGACACGAGGGCCGCACCGACGATTTGTCCCATGATGATTTCCTTGTCGATCAACGGTGGCTGAAACTGGCGCGGAAGGGCTTCTTCGGCACGATCACGTCTTTCACGTCGCAGAAAAACTCGAAGCTCCAGTCGCCGCCCTCGCGGCCGATGCCGCTGCGCTTGATGCCGCCGAAGGGCGCCGCGAGATCGCGGATGCCGAAGCTGTTGACCCAGATGAAGCCGGTGCGCACGCGTTGTGCGATCTCGGTGGCATGCGCGGCCTCGCCGTAGCACACGCCACCGAGACCGTAGTCGGTGCCGTTGGCCAACGCGATGGCCTCGTCGTCGGTGGCGAAGGTCTGCAAGGTCAGCACCGGGCCGAAGACCTCGCTCTGCACGATCTCGTCAGTCTGCTTCAGGTTCGTCAGCATGGTCGGCTGCACGTACTGCGCGCCGAAAGGATGCCTCGCGCCGCCCCACAGCAGCTCGGCGCCGCCGGCCACCGCGCGGTCGATGAAACCCATCACGCGCTCGACCTGGCGCGGGTGGATGATCGGGCCGACCTCGGTGGCTTCAACGCGCGGGTCGCCGATGTTGAGCTTCTCGACGTAGCCGCGCATCAAGGTGATGAACTCCTTCGCGACCGACTCGTGCACGAGAAAACGCGTGCCAGCTAAACAGACCTGGCCGGCGTTGCGGTACATCAGTGCACCGGTGGCCGCGGCGTTGTCGAGGTCGGCATCGGCGAGCACGATGAACGCGCTCTTGCCGCCGAGCTCCAGGCTGCAAGGCACCAGGTTGGCACCGGCAACCTGGGCGATAGCCTTCGCGGTGGGCACCGAGCCGGTGAACGACACGCGGGCGATGCGCGGGTCGCTGACGAGCTTGGCCCCAGTGTTCGCGCCCGTGCCCTGCACGACGTTGAACACGCCAGGCGGCAGGCCCGCCGCATGGGCAGCATCTGCCAGCAGCGAGCAGGTCAGCGGTGCCCATTCGGGCGGCTTCAGGATGCAGGTGTTGCCCGCCGCGAGCGCCGGCCCCAGCTTCCAGGTCGACAGCATCAGCGGCGCGTTCCACGGCGTGATGATCACGACCACGCCGGCCGGGTCATGGCGCACGAGGTGCTGCGCCTGTTCGGTGTCGATGGGCCGGTCTTGCAAGGTCAGTGCATGCTCGGCGAACCACGAGAGGTTGAGCATCGCGCGCGGCACCACGCCATGGCGCATGCGCGACAGCAGCACGCCGGCGTCGTTGCTCTCGAGCACGCAGAAGGCATCGGCCCGCTTGCCGATCTCAGCGGCGAAGCGGTCGAGGTAAGGCTTGCGCTCGGACGCGCTCATCGCGCTCCACGCCGGAAAGGCCTGCTGCGCGGCCGCGATCGCCGCTTGCACATGCTCGGCCGTGCCCTCGGCGATGCGCCCGAGCACGCGCTGGTCGATCGGGCTGCACAGCTCGTAGGTCTCGGCCGAAGCGACGCGGCGGCCGCCGATGTAGTGATCGGGAGAGACCGCGACGCCGGCGACGTCGAGAGAAGGAGAAGAAGCCATGAAGTGCTCGCGTCAAATGTTTAGGTCAGCCCAGCACCTTGCCGGGGTTCATCAGGCCGTGCGGGTCCAGCGCCGACTTGACCGCGGCCATCAGCCTGAGTTCGACTGCGGACTTGTAGCGCGCCGATTCGTCGCGGCGCAGCACACCGAGGCCATGCTCGGCCGAGATCGAGCCGCCTTGCGCGACCACGGCGTCGTGCACCAGCCGGTTCATCGGGCCCTCGAGCGCGACGAAGGCGGCGTGGTGTTCGGGGCCGATCTTGCCGATCGCCGGCGACACGTTGTAGTGCAGGTTGCCGTCGCCGAGGTGGCCGAAGACCACCATGCGCTGGCCGGGGAAGGCGCGCGCAATCGCGGCGTCGGTGCTCGCGATGAACTCGGCGATGCGCGAGATCGGCAGCGCGATGTCGTGCTTGATCGTCTTGCCCTCAGCGCCCTGCGATTCGGAGATGTCCTCGCGCAGCGCCCACAGCGATCTGAACTGCGCCAGGCTGGTCGAGAGCGCCGCGTCCGTGGCGAGATCCTGTTCGAGCGCGGCTTCGAGCAGACCCTCGATCGCCGCGGCCGCGTGGCCCTCGTCGTGCTGTCCTTCACCAAATACGCTCACCTCGAGCAGCACATACCAGGGCGAGCGCCCGGCCAGCGGCAGGCGCGCCGCATCCACATGCTTTTCGACCAGGCCGATGCAGGTGTCGCTCATCAGCTCGAACGCGGTGAGCGCCGCAGCCAGGCGGGCTTGCGCCAGTTGCAGCAGTTGCACGGCCGCCGCGGGCGAAGGCACGGCGACGAAAGCCACCACCTGCGCGGCGGGCTGCGGGAAGAGCTTCAAGACCGCGGCGGTGATCACGCCCAGCGTGCCTTCGCTGCCGATGAAGAGGTCGCGCAGGTCGTAGCCGGTGTTGTCCTTGCGCAGGCCGCGCAGGCCGTTCCAGACCTCGCCGTCGGCGGTGACGACCTCGAGACCCAGGCACAGCTCGCGGGCGTTGCCGTAGCGCAGCACCTGCGTGCCGCCGGCGTTGGTGGCGAGGTTGCCGCCGATCGTGCAGCTGCCTTGCGCGGCCAGGCTCAACGGGAACAAACGGCCGGCTTCGCGCGCCGCGTCCTGCACCTGCTGCAGCGTGACGCCGGCCTCGACCACGATGGTGTTGTTGACCGGGTCGACCGCACGCAGCTTGTTCAGCCGCGCCAGCGAGAGCACGAGCGCGCGGCCCGAATCGTCGGGCGTGCTGCCGCCCGAGAGCCCGGTATTGCCGCCCTGCGGCACCACCGGCACGCCGTGTACATGGCACCACTTCAACACGGCGGCCACGCCCTCGGTACTGTCGGGCTGCGCCACGGCAATGGCGCGGCCGGTCCACTTGCCGCGCCAGTCGGTCAGATGCGCGGCCATGTCGGTTGGGTCGGTGAGCAGCCGGCCGGTGAAGGCGGCACGCAGCGTGCCGAGGTCCAAAGACTCGCTCGGCAACATCAGACGAACTTCACCGAGATCGAGCCGAGCGTCCCGTAGTCGGCATGAAAGGTGTCGCCCGCAGCGCAAGGCACAGGGCGCGTGAACGAGCCGCCGAGCACGATCTCGCCGGCGGCGAGCCCTTCGTCGTGCGCCGCGAGCTTGTTGGCGAGCCAGGCCACGCCGTTGCCGGGGTGACCGAGCACCGCCGCGCCCAGGCCCGACTCTTCGATCACGCCGTTCTTGAACAGCAGTGCGCCGGCCCAGCGCCAGTCGACCGCGTCGGGTCTCATCGGCCGGCCGCCCAGCACGATGGCTGCATTTGCGGCGTTGTCGGCGATCGTGTCCAGCACCTTGCGCGGCGCCTTGGTCACGCGGTCGAACTGCTCGATGCGGGCGTCGATCAGCTCGAGTGCCGGCACCACGTAGTCGGTGGCATTGAGCACGTCGAACAGCGTCACGCCGGGGCCTTTCAGCGGGCGCGCCAGGATGAAGGCGAACTCGACCTCGAAGCGCGGCACGATGAAGCGCGCGGCTTCGATCTCGCTGCCGTCGCGCAGCAGCATGTCGTCTAGCAGCGTGCCGTAGTCGGGCTCGGTGATCTGCGAAGCGAGTTGCATCGCACGCGAGGTCAGGCCGATCTTGTGACCGATGGGTCGACGTCCATCGGCGAGCTTGAGCTTGATCCACTCGCGCTGGATCGCGTAGCTGTCGGCGATCTCCATGCCCGGATATCGCTTCGAGAATTGCTCCAACTGCTCACGCGTGCGCTCGCTGGCGTACAGCTCGCGAGCGAGGGCGGCGTGAACAGTGGTCTGCAGCATGTTGGTTGTCTCCGTGCTTTTGATGCGCCCGCAAGTGTCCAAGCCTTGGCCTCGATCGACAAGCAGTCGATTCAGTTGAGTTCACAAGCGCGGCTTGATAATCGAGCCATGCCCCTGACCCGATTCACGCTGCGCCAGCTCGAAGCTTTCGTCGTGGTGGGCGACCTGCACAGCTTCAGCGGTGCCGCCGAACGACTGGGCATCACGCCGCAGGCCGTGAGCCAGCAGGTGGCCGAACTGGAAGACGCGCTCGGATTGCGGCTCTTCGATCGCACCACCCGGCGCGTCACGCTGACCAGCGCCGGGCGGGACTTCCTCGCGTCGGCGCAGAGCACGCTGCGGCACGCCCAGGTCGCCGAGACTGCCGCCGCGGACCTTCGCAATCGCGCCGCCGGATTGGTGCGTGTCGGCGCGCCGCTGGTCCTCGCCGCCACCGCGTTGCCGGAGGCCGTGAAGCGCTACTTGGCTGTGCGCCCCAAGGTGTCGGTGCGCATCCGCGATCTGACGGTGGACGGCCTCGTCGACGGTGTAGCCGCAGGCGATGTCGATCTGGCGATCGGCCCGGACCGCGCCACCGGGCCGGACGTGCAGGGCGAGCCGCTCTTCGACAGCCCCTGGGTGCTGTGGTGCGCGCCCGGTCATGCGCTGGCTGCGTCTCAGGCCGTGCGCTGGGCCGATCTGCGCCAGCACCCGCTGGTGGCTGCCGGCCGCGACCACGAGCGCAGTGTGGCGCAGATGCGCGCCAACGTTCCCGAGGACACTCGCATCACGCCGGTGGACGTGGTCGACAACATCTCGACCGCGCTGGGCATCGCGGCGCAAGGCCTGGCCGCGACGCTCGCGCCGGCCTACGTCGGCGTGCTCGCGACGACGATGGGCCTTGTGATGCGGCGCGTGATCGAACCCGAGACCGTGCGCAAGGTGTGCCTGTACCGGCCGCTCACCCGGACCCTGTCGCCGGCGGCTCAAGGCTTTGCCGAGCATCTCGCGAACTGGCTGCCGCAGTGGTCGCAGGGCGGCGCCTCGGCGGTGCGCAGTCGCAAGCCCGTCGCGCGGCGCTGATCTCAGCGCGCGGCGGCGGGTTGCCCGCCGTCGCGCCGTCGGTGGATACCTCATTCGTATGCACTCGCATTCGAAAACAGTATTTTTCCGTATCGGCTGTTCCTCCTAGCATGGGCTTCGAACATACGCGACCCTGCGAATGGAGAACAACATGAATGAGACAACCCGTCTGGGCTTGGCGGCTGCGGCGCTCGCTTTGGGCCTGACGACATCCGCCCTGGGCGCCGCGACCAGCTATGAGCTCGACCCTGGTCATACCTGGGTGGTGTACGAGATCGTGCATTTCGGCACCTCCACGAACCGCGGCCGTTTTCCGATCAAGGCGGGGAAGGTGCAGATCGACGTGCAGGCGCACACCGGCCAGTTGGACGTCACCATCGACACCTCGGCGCCTGCCTCCGGCGTACCCGTGCTGGACAAGATGATGCAGGGCGAGAACCTGTTCCGCTCGAATGAATTCCCGACGGCGCGTTTTGTCGCGACCGACATGCGCTTCGATGGCGACAAGCCTGCAGAGATCAAAGGCGAGCTGACGCTGCTGGGCGCGACGCACCCGGTGACGCTGAAGAGTCAGCGCTTCAACTGCTACACGCACACGATGCTCAAGCGCGAGGTCTGCGGCGGCGACTTCGAGACCACCATTCAGCGCTCGCACTGGGGCGTGGGGTGGGGCCCGCACATCGTGGCGGACGACGTGCGTCTGCTGATCCAGGTCGAGGCCGTCAAACAGGTCAATTGAGCCAGCCATCCCGCTGCGCCGAGCGTTGACTCGGCGTGCGCACATAAAAAATGACAGGAGACAAACCATGCTCGCGACATCCCTAGACACCAGTTCCAGCCCACCGCTGGCCACGACCAGCCAGTCCAAGACGGCGGTCGTCGTCTGCTTCCTGGTCACCTTGATCGATGGCTACGACACGCTGATGCTGGCGTTCCTCGCGCCATTGATCTCCAAGCACTTCTCGATGCCGCCGGGCTCGTTCGGCAAGCTCTTCGCGGCCGGCTACGCGGGTGCCGCGATCGGTGCGCTGTGCGTGGGCACGGCGGCCGATCGCTGGGGCCGCAAGCGGATGATGATCCTGTCGCTGTTGATCGCAGGCGTCTTCACCTTGCTGTGCGCCTGGGCCGATTCGCCCACGGAGCTGATGGTCTTGCGTCTCCTTGCCGGCATCGGCCTGGGCGGCGCCATCCCCTGTGCTGCGGCCCTGACGGGCGAGCACGTCGCGGCGGGGCGCCGCACGCAGACGGTGGCCCGCATGTTCCTGGGCTTCCCGATCGGCGCCATTGCGGGCGGCGCGCTGACGGCCGCCGTCATGCCGCTGGTCGGATGGCGCGGCGTCTTCATCGGCGGCGGCGCTGTGGCGTTGCTGATGGCGCTTGTCGCGACAGCCATTCCGCCTGCCCCGCTCGACGCTCAGGCGCCCGGCGATCACGGCCATCGCAAGCCCCTGTCGCTGCTCTTCGCCGAAGGCCGCGCGCTCGGCGCCTCGCTGATCTGCCTGGCCGCCTTCCTGATGCTGATGGTCACCTACTTCCTGGTGAGCTGGGTGCCGACGGTGTTGACGCTCAATGGCGTCGATGCACAGCGTGCCGCGCTCGCCGGTGTGATGGTCAACGTCGGCGCGGTGGTGGGCGCACTGGGCATGTCCTACCTGATCCTGGGGCGCAATCCGTTTCCGCGTGTGGCCGCGTGCATGGCGGCAGGCGCACTGCTGATTCCGGTCTTCGGCTTCAGTGTCGGCGGCGGTGTGGCCATGTCGTTCATTCTGGTGTTCTGCGTCGGCCTGCTGCTGATCGGCGGCCAGCAGAACTTCCCGGCGCTGTGCGTGCACTTCTTCCCGCCCGCCGTTCGCGCCACCGGCGTGGGCACGGCCATGGCTTGTGGCCGCCTCGGCTCCATCGTCGGGCCGGTCATCGGCGGGATGCTGGTCGGCGCGCATCTGCCCTGGAGCGAATTGTTCGTGATCGCGGCGGTGCCTGCACTCATCGCAGGCATTGCGTTGGCCTTCGTCAAGAAGCCAGAAGAACGCGTCTGACTGACAGGAGACGATGATGAAATTGCTTGTGACTTCTCTCTTGGTCGCCATGGCCGGCACCGGCGCTCAGGCGCAGCTGGTGCGAACCGAGCGCAACATCTCGCTGGAACTGGCCACGCAGCTGGCGAACGACGCGATGTCCGCGTGCTCGGGCAGCGGCTTCAATGTCTCGGTGGCCGTCGTCGACCGCGGCGGCGCGGTGCGCGTCTCGCAGCGTGGCGACATGGCCGGGCCGCACACTTTGCCGGCGGCGCAGCAAAAGGCCTTCACCTCGGCGTCGTCCAACGCGACGACCCAGGCCATGGGCGAGCGCGCCCAGGCTCCCAATGGCCCAGCCTATCTCGTCCACATCCCCGGGTTCCTGCTGCTCGGCGGCGGCGTGCCCGTCAAGGTCGGCAACGAGCTGATCGGCGCGATCGGCGTGGCCGGCGCACCGCGCGGCATCCAAGACGAGCAGTGCGCGATGACGGCGATCGAGAAGTCGCGCGACAAGCTGAAGTCGGCCGAGCCTCACGCATGAGCTCGCCGGGCCGCCCCAAGGGCGAATTCACCGCAGTGCGCAGCACGGAGCTTGCCTGATGACCTTCGTGAACGTCGATCCGTCGCGGCCCGATGCGCGCTACACCACGGTGGCGATCGCCATCCACTGGCTGGCTGCAGCGCTGATCTTGGCGGCGCTGATCATCGGCGTGTCGATGGTCGACCTGCCCGTCTCGCCGTCGCGCCTGAAGCTCTACAGCTACCACAAGTGGATCGGGATCACGGTCCTCGCGCTGTCGGCCGTGCGGCTGGGTTGGCGGTTGACGCACACGCCGCCACTGAGCGTGGACACCGTGGCATGGAAGCGCACGGCCGCGCATCTGACGCACGGCGCGTTGTACCTGCTGTTCTTCGCGATCCCGCTGGTCGGCTGGGCGCTGAGCTCGGCGTCAGGCTTCCCCGTGGTGGTCTTCGGCGTTCTTCCGCTGCCTGACTTCGTGCCGGTCGACAAGGCCTTGGTGGCCCTGCTCAAGCCGTGGCACCGCGGCCTCGCGTTCGCGCTGGGCGGGCTGGTGACGGTGCATGTGCTGGCTGCGGTCGCACACCGGGTCGTCGACGGCCACCCGGTGCTGCAGCGCATGGGGCTCCGGTTCCGATGACGGGGATGTCGATGTTCGCGATGTCAGACCTGAGCGTGTGGGCGTTCTTCGCCGCCGCCGTGGCGGGGGCCGGATTCGGCGCCGGCTTCCTCGGCGGGCTCTTCGGCGGCGGCGGCGGGATGATCGTCATCCCCGTGCTGTACCACGTGTTCGGCGCGCTCGGCGTCGAGCAGGCCGTGCGCATGCACCTGGTCGTCGGCACTTCGCTGGCCGCGGTGGTGCCGCTGTCGATACTGGGCGCGCGCACCCATTGGCGCCAGGGCAATGTGGAGCTGTCGCTGCTGAAGCCGCTGATGCCCGCGGCCCTGGTCGGCTCGCTGGCCGCCGGGTTGATCGGCCACTGGCTCGATGCGCACGTGCTGGCGTGGGTGTTTGCCGCCGTGGCCGCGTTCACCGCATGGAACATGGTGATGCGGGCCAAGCCCCAGCCCGGCGCACCCACTCACGCGAACCCCGTGGTGCTCGGCACGCCGGCCCTCGGGCTGGTCGGCGCCGGCATCGGCTGCGTGTCGACGCTCGTCGGCATCGGCGGCGCCACGCTGACGGTGCCGGTGCTGCACCTGCTGGGCACGAAGATGCGCAGCGCCATCGGCACCAGCTCGACGCTGGGCATGGCCATCGCGCTACCCGGTGCGCTGTCGTTCGCGTTGGCCGGCGCGCATGCCGAGCACCTGCCGCCGGGCAGCTTCGGCTACGTCAACCTGATCGCGGCAGCGATGCTCTTCTGCTGCGGGAGCGTGGGCGTTTCCACCGGCGCGAAGCTGACAAAGAAAGTGGACGAGACCGTGCTGCGGCGCCTGTTCGCCCTGCTGCTCGGCGCGAGTGCGCTGCGCATGCTGCTGGCGACTGCATGACGGCCTTATCGACAACGACATCTGAACCAACACACAGAAGAAAGGCCATCGAGTGAGCAACGACCTTGACCCCTGGATCGCCGCCAAGGCGAGCAACCCCGTCCTCGAACGCCTGCGCCAGCGGCTGCCGGTCACGGCATTCGGCGTGCGCATCAGCCGCACGCCCGACATCGCGCGGCTGGCCAAGGCCAGCGGCCACGATGTCATCTGGGTCGACCTGGAACACAGCAGCATCCCGATCGACGCGGCGGTGCAGATCTGCGCCACGGCGATGGATCTCGGCATGACCCCGTTCGTGCGCGTGCCCGAGCGCGACTACGGCGTCATCGGCCGGCTGCTCGACGGCGGCGCGGCCGGCATCATGGCGCCGCGCATCGAGACGCCCGAGCAGGCCGCCGACATCGTCGCCGCGTGCCGCTTCCCCGGCCAGGGCCACCGTTCCGCGATCGCCACCTTGCCTTACGTCGAATACCGCAAGCTGCCCGCGCCGGTGCTCTACGACACGGTGAACCGCAGCGTCGCGGTCAAGGTGCTGATCGAGAGCGCGCTGGGCATCGCGAACATCGAGGCCATCGCCAACGTGCCCGGCATCGACTTCATCGGCATCGGCACCAACGACCTCAGCGCGGAACTCGGCGTGCCCGGCGAGTACCGGCACGCCAAGGTGCGCGCGGCGCACGAGGCCGCGCTGGCCGGCTGCGCCAGGGCCGGCAAGCCGCTGGCCATCGGCGGCGTGCCCGACCTGGCCTACGGCGCGGAACTCATCCGCATGGGTGCCGCGCCTTTCCTGATGACGGCGATCGACACCGACCTGCTGCTGGGCGCCGCCACCGAGCGCGTCAAGCAAGCCCTTCAATCCATCACTCTTTGAAACGACCATGAGCAAAGAAATCTCCACCCCAATGCGGGCCGCCACATCGCTGGCCAAACCGGTGTTCGACGTGCCGCCCGGTTCGTGGGACTCCCACGTGCACGTCTTCGAGCCGGAAAGCCAATACCCCAGCGTGGCCGACCCGCACTACACCTTGCCCGACGGCCCGCTCGACAAGCTCAATGCCATGGCCGACGAGCTGGGCATCGCCCACTACGCCATCGTGCAGCCGAGCTTCTACGGTACCGACAACCGCTGCATGCTGGACGCGCTCGACCGTGCCGGCGCGCGTGCGCGCGGCGTGGCGATGGTGCACGACGGCATCACGCCCGATGAGCTGCAGGCCATGCACGAGCGCGGCGTGCGTGCGCTGCGGCTGGACATGTTCCTGCGGCGCGAATGGTCGCTCGCCGACAAGATCGCCTACATCGAGAAGTGCGTGAAGATGACGCGCGAGCTGGGCTGGCACATTCAGTTCTACACGCCGGGCTATGTCGTGCGCGAGCTGATCCCGTTCTTTGCGCACCTCGACGCCGACTTCGTCATCGACCACATGGGCTACATGCTCGAAAGCGACGGACTGACGCGCCAGGACTTCGACAACCTGCTGCGCACGCTGCAGCAAGGCAAGGGCTGGCTCAAGCTGTCGGGCCCCTATCGCGTCGCGAAGGACGGCAACTACGCGCGCCTGATACCGCTGGCGCGGGCCATCGTCGCAGAGTTGCCGGGCCGCGTGGTCTGGGGCAGCGACTGGCCGCACATTCCGAACGGCGCGCGCGATACCGGCGACCTGATCAACATGCTGGCCGACTGGATCCCCGACGCCGCCGTGCGCAAGCAAGTACTGGCCGACAACCCGTCGCGTCTGTACGGTTTGACCTCATGAAGCTCATTCAAAGCCTAGACACGAGCGGTGCCCGCGCCGCCGAGACCTTTGTGCACGACGGCAAGCGCTACCTGGTCATCCCGCAGCTGGCGAAGGATGTGCCGGGCCAGCCGGCCAAGATCACGGTGGGCAACAGCAATGTCGAGGCGCTGGTGTTCGTCTGGGCCGACGGCCGGTTCGTGCCGCACGGCACGCTGCCGGTGCCGGGCGGCGAGGACGCCGAATACTTCCGCATCGGCGCGCGCGAGTTCGTCGCCACCGCGAGCCTGCGCACGGGTACAGGGCCGTATGACCTGAACTGCAACTCGATGATCTTCGAGTTGAGACAAGGCGAGTTCAGGCCGTTCCAATCGTTCCCGACCTTCGCGGCCAAGCAGTGGACCTTCTTCGAAGCCGGTGGGCGCCAGTTCCTCGCCTTGGCGCAAGGTGCGGTGCTGGAAGGCTCGGAGCCGCGTCACCCTGCCAAGTCCGTCATCTGCGAATGGGATGGCAGGCAGTTCCATGTCTTTCAGTCCATCGATTCGGCGGCCTGGGGCTACAACTTCGCGAAGTTCGATGTCGACGGGCAGGAGTTCCTGGCCTACGCCGACAACGTCGCCGCCGCGCAGATCTACCGCTGGAACGGCAGCAGCTTCGAGCCGTTTCAAACCTTGGACGGCAAGACCAGCCGCGCCTTCGCTTTCTTCCGCGCCGAAGGCCAAGCGTGGCTCGCGTTCGCCTGCCTGCACGACGACACCGTGCTGCTGCGCTGGGACGGCGAGCGCTTCGTCAAGCACCAGGTGCTCAGCGGCGCCGGCGGGCGCGAGTTCCACTGGATCGCCGGCGATGGTGACCAAGGCGGCAAGCTGGTCATGGTCAATTTCATCCTGGGCACGCGCGAGGCGCCGATCCCGACCATGAACTCCGCGATCTACCGCTTCGAAGGCAAGCAGCTGATCCTGGAAACGGAATTCCCCACCTCGGGCGCGACCGATGCCAACGTCTTCGAGGAAGACGGTCATGCCTACCTGGTCGTGTCCAACAGCCTCAGCGCAGAAGTGCGCTTTGCGACACAGAGTTGTGTCTATCAGCTGGACTAACCGAAAGGATTTTCATCGTGCAACAAGCAACAGTCGGCCAGCAGGAATACCAGAGCGCGGAGTTCCTGCGCCTGTTCGAAACCTACACGGCAACCCCCAACAGCATCGGCGCCAAGCTGAACGAAGCGGCGCTGAACGCCGGGCGCGATGCGCCGCTGATCGTCGCCACCGGCGCCGACTTCGTGCTCTACCCGGGGCCGGGCCGCGACCCCGAAGTCGAGGGCTATCGCCTGACGACGCGCGGCTTCAAGGAGTTGACGGCGATCTCGCACTTCGGGCCGGCCGTGGCATCGCTGGTGAAGATTCGCGAGCTCGATCCCAAAGGCACGGTCTGGCGCACCGAGACCGAACGCCTGCTGGCGGCCACCGAGGCGGTGCGTGCGGTCAATTCGCCCGCGCTGTGGCGGGACCTCATCGCCGTGCCCGCTTACCGCGGCCGCGAGACCGCCATCGCCAACATGGCCCAGTACGGCTGCGAGGTCACCGAGACCTACCTCAAGCGCGCGCTCGCGAACCCGGAGACCTTCACCGCCGCGGACCTGCGTGAGCAGTACCTGGAGGCGCGCGGCAGCCTGCCCGGCGCCGTGGTGCCGATCAACAAGCTGATGATCGCCACCTTCTTCCTGGTCGGGATGGACACCGGGCACCGTGTCATCAGCTGGTTCGATCGCCACAGCATCGACTGGGCACAAGCCATGGTGGTCATCGTCGGCCGCCAGGGTCGGCCCACCGCCGGCGTCACGCTGACGACCAACGCCGTCGCCGCGATGATCCTCGGTGCTTCTCGCCACAAGCTCGGGCTGGAGCGCATCTACATCGCTCCGCACGCGCCGCCGTTCAACGTGGCGCGGCCGATCGATCTCGACCAGATCCGTGCGCAGGAAGAGATGATGCGCAAGCTCTGGTGGTACACCCGCGCGATGAGCGACCTGGGCCCGATGATGTACGAGGGCTACCCGAAGTTCGCGCCGAGCAAGAACAGCCGCCCGACGCTGGGGCCGG
>Ga0307509_10002621_pt1 | contig 28788 bp, 22 predicted proteins | sample 10_EM_MG_FD_202245 | JGI IMG/M metagenome (GOLD analysis project Ga0307509, IMG submission 202245) | Populus trichocarpa ectomycorrhiza microbial communities from riparian zone in the Pacific Northwest, United States - 10_EM | ecosystem: Host-associated > Plants > Roots > Unclassified | place...
TGACATGCGAGTCGCGCGGGTACGGCGGTAGCTGATCGGCGCGGCTGACATGCGAGTCGCGCGGGTACGGCGGTAGCTGATCGGCGCGGCTGACATGCGAGTCGCGCGGGTGCGGTGGTAGCTGATCGGCGCGGCTGGCGTGCGAGTCGCGCGGGTGCGGCGGTAGCTGATCAGCGCGGCTGACATGCGAGTCGCGCGGGTGCGGCGGTCGCTGATCGGCGTGGCTGACGTGGGCGTGGGCCGCCGGTACCTGATCGGCATCGCTGACGTGCGAGTCGCGCGGGTGCGGCGGTATCTGATCGGCATCGCTGACGTGGGCGTGGGTCACCGGTAACTGATCGGCGTGGCTGACGTGAGCGCTGCGCGGGTACGGTGGTAGTTGATCGGCGTGGCTGACGTGAGCGCTGCGCGGGTACGGTGGTAGTGGATCGGCATGGCTGACGTGCGAGTCACGCGGGTGTGGCGGTAGCTGATCGGCGTGGCTGATGTGGGATCTGGTCGCCAGCTGATCGGCGCGTCTGACGTGCGGATTGCGCGGCAGCGTGTCTGCAACCGACAACTCTTGCAACTCTTGAGGATCCTCCAACAACGGCAGCGGCATCTCCGGAACGCTGCCTTGCGCGCTGCGCTCGGGCAGCGCGATCCGCTCCGCGTTGGCCCGCTTCAGCTCGGCGATCAGCACGTCGAGCGTTTCCACCCGGGGTTCGGTCGGGAGCTGGCTCAGCTGCGACATACCCTGACCCGGCAGGCGATGCACCGTCGGCTGTGCCTCGAACTCCCGGATGACATCGTCCTCGAGATCGGTCGGCTCGATCAGGGCCATCACGAGCGCGCGCAGCTGCGCGAACGGGATCCGGCGCGTGGGAAGGTCCGCATCGGGATGCCGGTGGGGGCGCGCTACGTCGCTCTCTCTGCGAGCACGTCCGTGCTTGGTCACGTCCGGGGTATCGGCCAGGCGACAGGAAGATCGAGGCCTTTTGATCGCCGGGGCCGGGATAATTCGCAGGACCAGGAATCGGTAGTATTTTACCGCGAGAATGGCCATGACGACTTGGCGCCGGATCTCGGACTGGAAGTGGGACTTGCAGCTCGTGTCGCTTGCGGATGTTCCACCGCAGCTGATCGCCGAGCAGCGCTGGGTGGTTCCCGCGGACGCGATGGCGACGGCGTGGCCGCGGCTGAGCGCGCTCGCGGCGGAGGTGAAGCTCGCGCGGGTATCTCCCGAGGTGGCGAAGCTGCTGCAGGCTCGCGGGATCACGCTGCATGCCTTCGGATACCACCGCGGAAGCGATGGCTGGTTCTATGTCCGGACCGGCTCCCACCCGGTTCGCTATTCCGGGGAGAATGTCGACTTCCTCCCGGACACCCTCAAAGACAACGATGACGACGACGCCTTTGATCAGTTCTGCGATTCGGTGGTGGACGCGATCCTTCGCGCCGCTTCGGACGGTGTGCTCAGCGAGCGCACGGTGCTGATCGCGAACGACGCGGCGCCGCTCGGACCTGGCGGACCCGTGGTCGACGAGGGAGAGCGGGCCGAGCACGAGCGGCTCGGTGCGGACGGGCTGCCTCCGCCCGCCGACCCCGAGCTCGTCGAGCACGTCTGGACTCGGCTTCACGCGCCGCCGGCCCCTCGTCCTCCCTTGTCACCGGGCGTGGCCATGGCCGCTCGGTTGGCGGGCGCGGCGGGCGTGGTCGCACTCGGGGTCGCATTCCTGCTTCGCGAGCGTGCCCCTGAGTCCGCGGTAGTCGCGCTGACACTCGGCCTCTTTGGGGTGTTGTGCCTGTTCGCCCGCGCGCCGCGGCGCTGACGCAGCCCGGGGACTCGACTGAACAGTGCTCGCCGGTGGCATCGCGCCACGGCCGAGCCGACCGGAGCCACAGGGAGGCTCGCGGGGCAGCGCGTCACAGCCGGTGCGTCATGACCACGCGCGGCGACGCCACGAAGCCGTAGCGCTGATACAGCCGCATCGCGGGATTGTCAGGGCGGACCTGGAGATGCAACGCATGAACGCCGCGGGCGCGGAGCTCGGGCGCGAGCAACTGGAGCGCCGTGCCGCCGGCGCCGCCGCCGCGCGCCTCCGGATCGATCCACAGCTCCGTGAGGACCGCATCGCGGCCGTTGAACTCGAGATCGTAGCCGAACGTCACGATGGCGTAGCCGATCGTGGCGCGGTCGCGCTCGATCAGCCAGACGCCACCCAGGCTCGGCTCGCGCAGCAGGCGCTCGAGCGCGGTCTCGAGCTGCTGCGGATCGAGCGCGATGCCCTCGTGGGCATTGAGCGCGCTCGTACGCGGAAACAGCTCCGGGAGATCTTCGAGGGTCGCCGGTCGCAGGGAAATCACGCGAGCAGGATGCCACGCCGGTGCCGCCGGTGCGGGCGTCGTCCGGTCGCCGTGCGGCCGGGCAGTCTCCGTACGCTCCCCATGCGCTAGGTGAGTCCTCGGATCCTGCTGCAGGCGGCGACGGTCGCATGCCACAATGCCCGCCGTGAATCCGTACCAGCTCGCGATCGGGCAGACCGTCAGCTTTCTCGCCGATGTCCTGCGCGGCAGGACCCACGTCCTCGAGGTCGGCTGTGGCCGCGGCGACGTCGCGCGCCGGCTCGGCGGGACCGGCGTTCGGGTCACCGCGATCGACCTCGAGCTGACCGACCCGTCGCCGGCGCCCAATGTCACGTTCGTCGAGACCGACTTCCTGCGCTTCGAGGGCGGGCCGTTCGACGCGATCGTGTTCACGTCCTCGCTGCACCACATCTCGCCGATCGATGCCGTGATCGATCGCGCGTATCGCCTGGCTACGCGCGGCGGGTTGCTGATCGCCGATGACTTCGATCTCGACGCACCAAACGCCGCGACGCTGCGCTGGTACTACGACGCGCAGGAGTTGCTCGCCGCTGCCGAAGCGTTTCCGCGCGAACGGGTCGATCCGCCGGGCAGCGACGTCCTGCAGCGCTGGCGGGCCGCGCACTCCGATGAGCCGCCGATGTACACCGGCGTCCAGATGCGCCGAGCGATCGCCGAGCGGTTCGATCTGCGCGACGTTCACGGTGCCGCGTATCTCTACCGCTACATCACGAAGTACCTGCCGCACGACGCCCGCGGCGTGGCGATCGCCCAGTACCTCTATGCCACCGAGCGCCGCGGCATCACCGACGGTACGCTCGCCGCCGTCGGGCTCGGCATCGTCGCCGCGCGATCGTGACCAGCCGCGCGACCCGATCGCGCTGGTGACTACTCGCGGTCGAGGTACGTGTAGCCGATCATGCCCTGGCGGAATCGGTTGATCAGCGTCCGGCTCTCCTCGATCGTCATCAGCTTCTTGCGCAGCGCTTGCTCGACGCTGTTGCGCAGCCGGCCCAGCAGGTCCGATGGCGAGTAGTCGACGAACGCGAGGACCTCGCTGACGGTGTCACCGGCGACGACTTCCTTGACGTCGTAATCGCCCTCGGGCGACAGCTGAACGTGCACCGTGTTGGTGTCACCGAACAGGTTGTGGAGGTCGCCCAGGATCTCCTGGTACGCGCCGACCAGGAAGATGCCGAGGTAGTAGTCCTGGCCCTCGGTCTTGGGGTGCAGCTCGAGGACGTGCTTGACGTCGCGCAGATCGATGAACGAATCGATCTTGCCGTCCGAGTCGCACGTGATGTCGGCCAGGGTGGCGCGCCGGGTCGGCTCCTCGTTGAGCCGGTGGATCGGGCAGATCGGAAACAGCTGGTCGACCGCCCAGGCATCGGGCACCGACTGGAACATCGAGAAATTGCAGAAGTAGGTGTCGCTCAGCGCCTTCTCGAGGCCCTCGAGCTCCTCGGGGACGTGGTCGCGATTGCGGACCAGCATCAGCACCTTCTCGCAGATCGCCCAGAACAGATTTTCGCACAGCACGCGGTGCTCGAGCGACAGGTGGCCCAGGTTGAACAACTGGAGCACCTGGTCCTTGTACTCGAGCGCGTCGTGGTAGGCCTCGAGCGTGTTCTTGGCGCCGACGCTCTGGTAGGTCTCCCACATGTTGGTGACCAGCGGCGGGGCGGGGCGCACGAGTTGCGCGGGCACGTGGGTGTTGAACTCGGTGACGCCCAGCACGTTGACGACGAGCACCGAGTGGTGCGCGGCGATCGCGCGGCCGGACTCGCTCACGATGTTGGGGTGCGGCACCTGGTCGGCGTCGCAGATCTCCTTGATCGCGTAGACGACGTCGTTCGCGTACTCCTGCACCGTGTAGTTCATCGACGACGCGAAGTTGGTCTGCGAGCCGTCGTAGTCGACGCCCAGCCCGCCGCCGACGTCGATGTACGACAGGCCCTTCGCGCCCATCTTGTACATCTCGACGAACAGCCGGCCGGCCTCGCGCAGCGCGTTCTTGACGCTCTTGATCGCCGAGATCTGCGACCCGAGGTGGAAGTGGAGCAGCTTGAGCGTGTCGATGTCGCCCCACGTCTTGAGCTTGTTCACCGCGTCGACCATCTCGGCGGCCGACAGCCCGAACTTGGAGAAGTCGCCGCCGGATTGCTCCCAGCGCCCGGCACCGCGCGACGACAGCCGCGCCCGGAACCCGAGCGACGGCTTGATCTTCACGCGCTCGCTGACCCGGTGAATGTTGTCGAGCTCGGTGGGCTTCTCGACGACGAGGATCACGGTCTTGCCCATCTTCGACGCGAGCAGCGCGGTCTCGATGTACTCCTCGTCCTTGTAGCCGTTGCAGATGATGATCGATTCATCGTCCTGATGGATCGCCATGATCGCGAGCAACTCGGGCTTGCTGCCGGCCTCGAGACCGTAGTGGAACGGCCGGCCGAACTCGATGATCTCCTCGACGACCGTGCGGTTCTGGTTGACCTTGATCGGGTAGACGCCGCGGTACTGGCCGCCGTAGCCGTACTCTCGGATCGCGCTGGTGAACGCGCCGCACAGAAGCTCGATCCGGGCGCGCAGGATGTCGCTGAACCGGAGCAGGATCGGCAGCTGGATGCCGCGCGCGACCAGCTCGTCGATCAGCTCCTTCATGTCGATCTCGCCGGGCGTACCGAGCTGTACGACGTTGGGCGCCGTCGACGGCGTCACCTCACTACTCGGCTGCCGCGGCGTGACGATCAGGTTGCCCTGGTCGTTCACCCCGAAGTAGCCGCATCCCCAGCGCGGGATGTTGTACATGTCATTCGCGTCGGCGGCGGTCCACCGGCGCAAGGGATCGTGGGCGATGAGTGCCTTGGCGCGAGCCATGTTCGAACATGCACTTACGCATAATTCGTCGCCGGTGCAATGAGAATCGCGGCCGGAGCCGGACGCGCCGGACGCGTCCGCTCCGTGTGAGCACCGAGCCGTCACGCGGCCAGCGGTGACCGACGGCAGGGGCTTCGCAGGCGACCGCGTCCGCGCGTGGGCTCGTCGTCGAGGCAATCGACGTCGGTGCCGCGGGCGAGCCGGCGCGCCGGGCGGGTGGGCGTCGACGGCAGCCCGATGAGCGCCTGCGGCTCCGTCACCGGCGCGTCATCGAATTGCAACACCGCGGGCTGGGTCGGCTCTCCCATCACTGCGGACATCAGCCGCTGGATCGACCCCGGACCGGCCACCCAGCCGTGGTCGACGGCGACCCGCTCGAGCGCCTCGATCATCGCCGCGGCCGAGGCGAACCGCCGCTCGGGCACCTGTGCGAGCGCGGTGCGGATCACGCGCTCGAGCGCCGGCGGGTAGCTCGCCACGAGATCGCTCGGCGCGAGGTAGTCGCTCGAGACCACCGCGAGCATGCGATCGAAGTCAGTCCTGCCGTGGAAGCACGGAGCGCCGGTGGTCAGCTCGTAGAGCACGACGCCCAGTGCGAAGATGTCGGACCGGAGATCGACCTCATGGCCCAGGCACTGTTCGGGAGACATGTAGCTCGGCTTGCCGCGGACCACGCCCGGCGGCGCCTGCACGGAGGCGATCGTCGTGCTCGCGATCCCGAAGTCGACGACCTTCACCGAGCCGTCGTAGCCGACCATGATGTTGGACAGCGAGACGTCGCGGTGGACCAGCTCGAGCGGCTTGCCATCGGGACCGCAGCGGCGATGCGCATGGTCGAGGCCCGCGGCGGCGGCGCACACGATGGCCAGCGCGGCCTCGAGCGGAATTCGCGTGCCGGTGCCCTGGGCGGCGGCGAGCACCTCGCGGAGGTCGGCGCCGTGGACGTACTCCATCGCCAGGTAGTGGTGACCGTCGACCACGTCGACGTCGAGCACCGAGGCGATGTTGTGGTGGTTCAGCATCGCGACCAGGCGTGCCTCATCGAGAAACATCGCGCGCGCGTCCGGATCGGCGGCGCGGCTGGGGTCGAGCACCTTGACCGCCACGGGGCGCTCGCCGCAGCCGGGACCGGCGCGGCGGGCCAGGTACAGATCCGCCATGCCGCCCCGCGCCAGGGGCCGGAGCAATTCATAGCTCCCCAGCCAGCGCTGCCTCTGCGGTGAACCGACACCGGTCATCGAACATCGTACGCACGACGAGGCTGATCAGATTCCCACTACTTAGCTGTTCCAGGATTCAGGTACTTGCGGCGCGCTCCGGAAGGTATCTGGTGAGCGCACTTACACCTTGCGGAGCGGCACGGTTCGGATAGATTCGCCGGTCCACTTATGGGCAACGAAGTTGCGAAGGGCAGTCCGGCGGCGAGCCTCATCGCCGAAGAGGAACGCCTGTACGGCCAGGTTCAAGCTCGGGTCGCCCTCGGGGACGATGATGATGGGCGGCCGCAGGTCGGCGCGAGCGACCTCGACGCAGACTTGCTCTCGCTGCGCGATCAGATCGCCGAGGCCCGTCCCGAGGATCTGCCCCCGCTGGTCGAGCAGATGACGCGGCTCGCCGCGCTGCGCGCCCGGCTCGGTGGCGGCAAGCAGCTCCCGGTCGACATCACGTCGCCGTACTTTGCCCATATCCGGCTGCGCGAGCACGGCAAGACGAAGGATGTGCTCGTCGGCAAGCGCGGCTTCATCGACCGGCAGTCGAACGTCCAGATCGTCGATTGGCGCAACGCGCCGGTGTCGCGGATCTACTATCGTTACGAGGAGGGCGACGACTACGAGGAGGAGATCGCCGGGCGCCGCGTCGAGGGCTTCGTGGAGGCCCGCCGCAACGTCTCGATCGCCCGCAGCAACCTACGGCGGATCGGCGCGCCGCAGGGCACGTACCTCAAGGACTCGCGCGGCGAGTGGGTGCAGGCCGTCGGTCAGATCGCACCGGTGTTGCACGGCGGGATGGGCAAGGCCGCGCGGCCGATCGCGGTCGCCGGGGGGGCCAAGTCGACGCTCGGGATCCACCACGGAGCGGCGCGCGCCGACAAGGCGTTGCCCGAGATCGCGGCGCTGATCGACAAGGAGCAGTTCGAGCTCATCTCGCAGCCGTCGAGCGGGATCGTCGTGATCCAGGGTGGCGCCGGCTCGGGCAAGACCACGGTCGCGCTGCATCGGATCGCGTACCTGAACTTCCAGGACAGCCGGCGGTTCCGGCCGAGCCACATGCTGTTCGTGGTGCCGTCGCAGGCGCTGGTCCGCTACGTCGGTGGCGTGCTGCCATCGCTCGGCGTCGCCGGCGTGCAGGTCGTGACCTACACCGGCTGGGCGCGCTCGACCCGGATGCGCTGCCTGCCGGAGTCGCCGGCGCGCTACAACGCCGAGCCACCCGATCAGGTGTCGCGCGTGAAGAAGCACCCCGCGCTGATCCGGATCCTCGAGAACTGGGTCGTTTCGCAAGCGGCGCAGATCGGCGCCGAGCTCGCCGAGACCGCGGCGAGCGAGCCCGCGCTGGCCGAGTGGAACCGGCTCGCCAAGCGCGCGCTGATGCCCCGGCTGTCGGGCTTCAATGGCTGGGTCAAGAAGGCCGAGCTCGAGCCCAACGTGCGGGTCGCGCTCGAGGGCGTCGTGAAGCGCTGGCGCAAGCGCGCCGACGACTGCGTGCTCGACTGGGCAGAGCTGCTGACCGATCCGGTGACGCTCGCCGAGGGCTTCGACGGCACCGACGTGCGGAGGTCCGACATCGATCGCCTGGTCGCGTGGATGCGCCGCCAGCTGGCCAAGCCGCAGAAGTCGCCGGTCGACGAGGAGGGTCAGCCGATCCTCGATTCCGAGGGCCTGGCGGTTGGCCCCGACGAGGACGATCCGGCCGGCCGGTTCGACGACGAGGACGATCCGATCCTGCTCCGGCTGGTCCAGCTCAAGCGCGGCGGGCTGATGCCGCCAGGCGGCGACGAGATGATCTGGCAGCACGTCGCGGTCGACGAGGCGCAGGATCGCTCGGCGCTCGAGATCAAGGTGCTGCTCGAGGCCGTGGCCGCGCCCGACGACGATCTGACCAAGCGCTCGGTGACGATCGCGGGCGACACCGCCCAGCGCCTGGTGTTCGACAACAACTTCTCGGGCTGGGCGGAGCTGCTCGCGCAGACCGGGCAGCTCGCGATCGTGCGGCCGCTCAAGCTGTCGTATCGCTCGACCGCCGAGGTGATGATGCTCGCGCGCGAGATCCTCGGCCCCGAGCTCGCGCCCGACGAGCCGCTGGCCGCGCGTCCGGGCGAGCCCGTCGAGCTCCACGAGTTCGGCGATCTCGGCGAGGCGGTCGCGTTCCTCGCGGACGCGTTGCGCAACCTCATGGCGCGCGAGCCGACGGCGTCGTGTGCCGTGATCGCCCGCCACCCCGAGCAGGCCGATGCGTACTTCGACGGCATGCGCCGCGCCGAGGTCCCCGCGTTGCGCCGGGTCCGTCGCGACGAGTTCAACTTTCAGCCCGGCGTCGACATCACCGATATCTCGCAGGTCAAGGGCCTCGAGTTCGACTACGTCGTGATGGTCGACGTCAATGCGACGAGTTACCCCGACCAGCACTGGGCGAGACACATGCTCCACATCGGCGTCACTCGCGCGGCCCACCAGTTGTGGCTGATCTCGACGGGTGAGCCGAGCGTGCTGATCCCCGCGGCCCTGCGCGACGGCGGTCGCATGGGCGTGGGCTGAGCAGCGGCGTGGGAGGCGGGTAGGGAAAGGGGAGTGGGAGGCGGGGTCGAGCGGAGTGGAATGCGAGTGGAGCGGACGTGAGAGACGTAGTGTCCGGCGTCTGATCGTGATCAGCATCGTCGACGTGAACGTGAACGTGAACGTGAACGTGAACGTGAACGTGAACGTGAACGTGAACGTGAACGTGAACGTGAACGTGAACGTGAACGTGAACGTGAACGTGAACGTGATCGCGAACGTGATCGTGAGCGTGATCGTGATCGTGATCGTGATCGATACCGTGATCGTGATCGCGAACGTGAACGTGAACGACACCGTGATCGTGATCGCTCTCCCGTGATCGTCCTTGTCCCTCGTGCTCGTGATCGGTTCTCCTCTTTGCTGATCAGGGGGATCAGGGGTCGATCATCTTCGTCAGCATCGCAACCACGCGCTCGAGCAACTCGACACCTCGCGTGTAATGCTCCTCGTCGACCAACTCCTCGACTCTCATCACGTCGAGATGCGCAGCGGATTCCATCGCGGACCCTCTTGCGATCGCGTAGTACCTCGCTTTATCGGCGCGCGTCGACTTCCCCGATCCCTCTGCGATATTCTGCGGGATCGACTGCGCAGCTCTCCGGAGCTGATCCGCGAGGTCGCTATGACCTTTTGTCATGCGCTGCAGCAGACGCCGCGACAACGCGAGGAATTCGATCGAACGTTGGTACACATCCAGCTTCTGAAACGAGAGCATGAGCGGCTTATCGGCCGGGGTGCGAGATGGTTGCGTGAGATCCGATCACGAGCACGAGGGACGAGGACGATCACGGTGTCGATCACGATCACGGTGTCGTTCACGTTCACGTTCGCGATCACGATCACGGTGTCGATCACGATCACGATCACGATCACGATCACGTCCACGATCACGGACGATCACGTCCATCGACGTTCACGTCTCGTCCATCGACGTCCATCGACGTCGACGTCGATCGACGTCCATCCAGGTCCCCGTCCATCCACGTCCATCCACATTCCCATCCGCGTCTACGTTGGCCGTCGCGGTCACGTCCCCGTGGCAATCACACGGCCCCCGGCTTTCGGTTGCAGTCGGTACCCCTAATCCGGATGCCGGATCGTCAGGACAGGAACCCTGCTCGACCGCACTACTCGCTCGGCGACGCTGCCGGCCATCAGCGCGCGCAGGCCGGTGCGGCCGTGCGTCCCCATCACGACGAGATCGATCTGCTGCTCGTCGATCGTGCGGTTGATCTCGTCGACCGGGACACCGAGCTTGACGACGCCGGTGGCGGGGGCCCCGTCCTTGGCGAGCCGGCCGATGATGTCCTGGAGATGGGCCTCGGCGCTCTGGATCGCGTACTCCTTGACGCTGATCGGCACGTTGGTCTCGGACGGGACGATCAGGGCGTCGGGGCTGAGCTGATGGGGCAGGTCGATCACGTGCAGGAGCACGATCGTGCTGCCGTGGAGCTTCGCCTCGTCGCGGGCGATCGCCGTCGCGAGGTTGGCGGAGGCGGAGAAGTCGTGCGGCACCAAGATCTTGTTCCAGGCCATGGCGCGAGCTTGGATCATTTTGCGCCGCGCGGGAACGCGGCGCGCCGGGCTTCACACCGACATCTCGAGCATGCGCTGGATCGGCCGCAGCGCGCGGACGCGCACCGGCTCGGGAACGTCGACCTGCGGCGCGAGATCGCGCAGCGCCAGGTAGAGCTTCTCGAGCGTGTTCTTCTTCATGTAAGGGCAGAAGTTGCACGAGCAGCTCTCGTCATCGGGCGGCGCGGGGATCAGCGTCTTGCCGGGCGCGGCCTGCTTCATCTTGTGCAGGATGCCGGCTTCGGTCGCGACGATGAAGGAGGCGTGTGCGCTGCGCTGGGCGTAGTCGATCAGCCCGCTGGTCGAGGCGACGTGGGCAGCGTGGCGCAGGATGCCTTCGTGACACTCGGGGTGGGCGATGACCTGGGCGTCTGGGTGCTGGGCCATGAGCGCGAGCAGCCGCCGCTCGCTGAACGTCTCGTGGACGACGCACGTGCCCTGCCAGCAGACCAGGTCGGGACGATGGGCCTGCTTGGCGACGAACGCGCCGAGGTGGCGATCGGGGGCGAACACGATCTTCTGATCGCCCAGCGCCTTGACGATCTTGACCGCGTTCGACGACGTGCAGATGACGTCGGACAGCGCCTTCACTTCGGCGCTGCAATTGATGTAGCTGACCACGGTGTGGCCCGGGTAGTTGGCCAGCCAGCGCTCGAACACCGGCGCGGGGCAGCCGTCGGCGAGCGAGCAGCCGGCGTCGGCATCGGGAACGACGACGACCTTGTGCGGGTTCAGGATCTTCGCCGTCTCGGCCATGAAGTTGACGCCGCAGAACGCGATGACATCTGCCTGGGTCTTGGCGGCGGCCTGCGACAGCTGCAGCGAGTCACCGACGTGATCGGCGATATCCTGAAGCTCGTCCTCCTGGTAGTAGTGGGCGAGGATCACGGCGTTGCGCTCGCGCTTGAGCCGCCGGATCTCGGCCTCCAGCTCCTCGGGTCCCAGGTCGAGCTCGGCCGCTGGCTGATTGCCGACGACAGGAAGGTGACGGTCCATGGAGATTCCTAGCACGGGGGTGCAGAGCTGAGATGCGCTGTGTCGTCGGGAGCGTTGCAGACGTCGCGGTCAGCTGCTGTGGGGGATGCCGGAGCTGCGGGAGCTGCGATCCGGGCGGGCTTGCGCTAACGTAGCCGATCACGTGACCGGTCTCGCGATCGAGCCCAATACCCGGATCGGCAGGTACCGCGTGATCCGCTCGCTCGGTCGCGGCGGGATGGCCGGGGTCTACGAGGTCGAGGACGATGCCGGCCAGCGGTTTGCGCTCAAGGCGCCGATCGTCGACGTCAACGCCAGCGGTGCCGTGACCCGGCGGTTCGCGCGCGAGGCTAACGCGCTGCGGCTACTCGATCACCCGAACCTGGTGGCTGCCGTCGACGTGTTCGTCGAGGCCGGGTTCCTGTTCCTGGTGATGGAGAAGGTCGAGGGCCAGACGCTGGGTCAGGCGCTCGGACCGCCATCGCCGGTGGGCGGCAAGCCCGTCAAGACGGCGCTCGCGCCGCGCCGGGCGCTGGTCACGGCGCGCCAGATCCTCGAGGGCGTGGGCCACGCGCACCAGCACCACCTGGTGCACAGAGACCTCAAGCCCGACAACATCCTGCTGCTCGACATGGGCGGCTGGGAGCGCGTGAAGATCATCGATTTTGGGATCGTGAAGCTACTCGGCGACGCCGCGGCGGCGTTCGGCGCGGCGGCGCTCACCAACGCCGGGCTCGTGGTTGGCACGCCGGCGTACATGGCCCCCGAGCAGGCGCTGGGCCGCGACATCGACACCCGCACCGACCTGTACGCGGTGGGCGTGATCCTGTTCGAGATGCTCACCGGGCGGCTGCCGTTCCACGATCCCGATCCGCTGAAGCTGATGGGGCTCCAGGCCAAGGCACCCGTGCCGCGGATCGACCAGATCACCAATGGTGCGGCGTGGGCCACACCGGAGCTATGTGGCCTGGTCGCCGGTGCGCTGGTCAAGGAGCCCGCGAACCGGTTTCGCAGCGCGGCAGCCATGATCTCCGTGCTCGACGATGCGTTCTATTCGATCGATCACCTCTGATCGGGCTTTGATCCCCGAGCCGGATGGCTGGCGCTGCTCCGATGACTGGGGTACGGTCCGAGCCGAATCAAGACGAACCTACTTCCACGGGGGAGCTTTGGCGCATTCTCGTCAAGGCTGAGAGGCACGCGAGTGCGACCCCAGAACCTGATCCGGGTAATGCCGGCGTAGGGAGGATGCGATGAGCACGAACGGCAACGGCACCAACGGCAACGGCAACGGCAACGGCACCAACGGCAACGGCAAGCGCTCGCTCCGGCAAGCGGGTGCGGATCCGGTCGCGAACCTGCCGACCATCGACGGCTTTCCGGCGTCCGAGAAGGTCTACGTCGAGCGCGACGGGCTGCGCGTTCCGGTCCGCCGGATCCACCTCGAGGGCGGTGAGCCGCCGTTCGAGGTCTACGACACGTCGGGGCCACAGGGCATCGATCCGCACCTCGGGCTGCCCAAGCTGCGCAAGCCGTGGATCGATGCGCGTGCGGCCGCCGAGCCGGTCGGCAACCGATCGCAGATGCACTACGCGCGCCGCGGCATCGTGACGCCGGAGATGCAGTTCGTCGCGATCCGCGAGAACGTGACCGGCGAGTTTGTCCGCGACGAGATCGCGGTCGGCCGGGCGATCCTGCCAGCGAACATCAACCACCCGGAGAGCGAGCCGATGATCATCGGCCGCAACTTCCTGGTGAAGATCAACGCGAACATCGGCAACTCGGCCGTGACGTCGACGATCGGCGAAGAGGTCGACAAGCTGCGGTGGGCGGTGAAGTGGGGTGCGGACACGGTCATGGATCTGTCGACCGGCAAGCTGATCCACGAGACCCGCGAATGGATCGTGCGCAACTCGCCGGTGCCGATCGGCACGGTGCCGATCTATCAGTGCCTCGAGAAGGCCGACGGTGATCCCGAGAAGCTGAACATCGACATGTTCATCGAGACGCTGATCGAGCAGGCCGAGCAGGGCGTCGACTACTTCACGATCCACGCCGGGGTCCGGCTCGCGTACATCCCGTACACGGCGAACCGGCTGACCGGCATCGTGTCGCGCGGCGGCTCGATCATGGCGAAGTGGTGCCTCGCGCACCACAAGGAGAACTTCCTCTACACCGAGTTCGAGCGGATCTGCGAGGTGATGAAGAAGTACGACGTGGCGTTCTCGCTGGGCGACGGGCTGCGCCCGGGTTCGACCAGGGACGCCAACGATCGCGCGCAGCTCGCGGAGCTCGAGACGCTCGGCGAGCTCACCGACATCGCGTGGAAGCACGACGTGCAGACGATGATCGAGGGGCCCGGCCACGTCGGGATGCACAAGATCAAGGAGAACGTCGATCTGCAGATGAAGATCTGCAAGGAAGCGCCGTTCTACACGCTGGGACCGCTGGTGACCGACATCGCGCCCGGCTACGACCACATCACGAGCGCGATCGGCGCCGCGATGATCGGTTGGTTTGGCACCGCGATGCTGTGCTATGTGACGCCGAAGGAGCACCTCGGGCTGCCCGATCGCGACGACGTCAAGGCCGGCGTGATCGCGTACAAGATCGCCGCGCACGCCGCGGATCTGGCGAAGGGTCACCCGGGAGCGGCGGATCGCGACAACGCACTCAGCAAGGCGCGCTTCGAGTTCCGCTGGCAGGACCAGTTCCATCTGTCGCTCGATCCCGACACCGCGAAGGACTTTCATGATGAGACCCTTCCGGCACCGGCGGCGAAGGGCGCTCATTTTTGTTCGATGTGCGGCCCGAAGTTCTGCTCGATGAAGATCACGGAGGATGTCCGCGAGATGGTGCGGCAGCAAGATGCCGCCAAGGAGGTCGAAGCGGGGCTCGCTGCCAAGGCCGCGGAGTTCCGCGAGGGTGGGCAGAAGATCTACGCCGGCGGCGACGACCACCACTGACGCGGTGTCGACCCATGCCGTTGCGGCATCGTTCGATACCTCGGGGGTCGCGAGTCTTCGAGTGCTGATTCCGTACAGGTTGCCGCCGGTCGGCGGCGTGGCGCGCTGACACCTGGTTGCGCGCACATTAGCGCCCTTTCACCGCGCCGCCGGAACACCGGATACTCCGGCCGTGCGCAGTTGTGTCGTTCTCGCGATCTTGGTGTTGTGCGCCTGTTACTCGCCAAACCCTCCGACCGGGCAACCATGCGACGGTGATCGGTCGTGTCCGACGCCGCTGATCTGCACGCTCGGTACGTGCGAGCGCACTGTGGTGGACGCCGTGGCGCCGATCGATGCCGCGACCGACGCCACGGATGCCGCGCTCGACGCGATGATCGCCGGGTGCGTCCCGACCGGGGCCGAGATCTGCGGCGACGGGATCGATCAGGACTGCAGCGGCGAGGACCAGGCCTGTGAGGTCAACGATCGACCCGACGGCGCGATCGACATCACGGCCGGCGGCACGTTCACGGCGGACCTGCTGCACGCGCGCGACGATCTGGCCAACACCGGCTGCAACCTCGACGGCGGCAACGACGTGTTCTACCAGATCGATCTCGCGGCACCCGAGGTCTACTACTTCGACACCTTCACCTCGCCGTTCGATACGTCGCTGCGGGTGTTCCCCGGCACGCCGTGCACGGCGGTGACCGGTGCGATCGAGGCGGTGTGCGACAACGACGAGTGCGAGTCGCTGCAGAGCCAGCTCGCGACGCCGCTACCGGTGGGCACGAGCTGCGTCGTGGTCGACAAGAACTACAACAACGGCCAGGACTCGGATCTGGGCGCGTTTCAGCTCCACGTCGTGCGCGGTGGCCGCACCGGCACGGCGTTACCTCGCGGCATGAACACGCTGACCGGTGACACCTGCACGGGCCAGAACACGTCGGAGCCACCGGCCGGGGTATGCGAAGGCGTGCAGAATGCCAAAGACCTCGCATTCTTCTTCCTGGCGTGCCCCAACACGCCCGCCGTGGTCGACGCCAGCACGTGTGTCAACGTCAACAATACGCACTTCGACACCGAGCTCTACATCAGCTCGGTCGGCGGACAGAGCCTGGCGTGTGCCAACGACAGCGCATCGTGCAAGGTCCGTCCGGACCGGCCGAAGGATCCGCCGGATGGCTCGGTGTTGACCGCGGTGACCACGACCGAGCCAGGGCTGCACTGGCTCGTGGTCGACGGTTACAGCGCCGCGTGCGGCCGCTACCAGCTCGACACCAACTATCGGTGAGCCGCGCCTGCGAATGACAGAACTTGCCGCCGTTTGCTGTTCCGGAGCCGCGGCCAGCCGTGCCGTCCGTCGTTGTGCCGACTGCCTGGTCAGCGCATGGGCCCCCATCGTTGCGCTTCCGGATATAAAACGATGGAGTCGCCGTCACGTTTGGTACGCTGAGGCGTCGTCCTCTGGTCTGTCCCGTGACCGTCCATACCCTGCGATCCCTCCAGGCTGCCCACCTCGCGCGCATCTACGATGACGAGATCGCGCCGTGCTGGGGCAATCGGTTCGCAAAGCTGCTGCTGCGCGACCTGACGGTGCCGGCGCAGGGTCAGGTGCTGGATATTGCATGCGGTACCGGCCAGTCGACGATCGAGCTCTTGCGCCGGCTGACCGACGGTTCGCGGCTGATCGCGATCGACGAATCGCGCGCGATGCTCGACGCGTTGCGCAACAAGCTCGCCGCGCTGGACGCGTCCGACGCGAGCCGCGTGTTCCTCCGGACCGAGAGTGCGCTGCCCCGGCTGTCGTTCGCGGACGAGGTCTACGATCTCGTGGTCTGTAACCTCGCGCTTGGCGAGATGCCCAGCGGCGAGCTCGCGGTGGCCGACTTCGCACGGGTCGCGAGGCCAGGTGGCGAGGTCCGCTGCACATTGCCGCTCGCGGGGACGTTCGAGCAGCTCTACGATCTGTATCGCGAGGTGCTGCTCAAGCATGACCGGCGAGAGGCGCTCGCCCGGCTCGACGACCACCTCGCGCGCTACCCGACGTTCGAGCGCGCCGAGCGCTGGCTCGCCGCCGCAAACCTCGAGGCCAGCGTCGAGATCGAAGAGTTCTCGCTGGTGTTTCGCAGCGCGCGCGAGCTGTTCGCGGCGCCGGTGATCGAGTATGGGCCGCTCGCTCGCTGGATGGCGGTGGCCGGCACCGGTCCAGAGGTACAGGACGTGTTCTGGCACATCAAGGAGGCGATCGACGCGTACTTCGGGCGCGGGCCGTTCCACGTCACGGTCCGCGCCGGCTGCCTGATCGGCAGAAAGCCCGAGCGTCGCGTGCCCGAGGTCGTGCCGGCGGACCACGCCGAGGACGCACCGACCGTGAGCGTCGTGACCCGAGAGATCCCCCGCGAGCCGCCCCCGCGCGACCGCTGAGACCGAGCCGGGCTATGCTGCGCCGCCTATGCCTTCCGATCCGCGCCAGGACTACCTCGCGCTCGTCGATGATCTGACCGAGCACGACCGGCGGTACTACGTCGACGCCAGCCCCACGATCAGCGACGTCGAGTACGACCAGCGTAGCCAGCGGCTGCGCGCGATCGAGGCCGACCATCCCGACTGGATCGTCGAGTGGTCGCCGAGCCGGCGCGTCGGTCACGCCCCGGTCTCGGACTTCCCGAAGGTCCACCGGCCGGTCGCGATGCTGTCGCTCGACAACACCTACGACGAGCCCGATCTGCAGGCGTTCTTCGACCGCGTGGTCAAGGGCCTCGACGGCGACGTGCCGGTGTTCTCGGTCGAGCCCAAGATCGACGGCTTCGGGATCGAGCTGACCTATCGGGCCGGGATGCTGACGCTCGGCGCGACCCGTGGCGATGGCCGGATCGGCGAGGACGTCACGGCCAACGTGCGGATGGTCAAGGGCGTCGCGCTGCGGCTCCGTGAGCCGGTCGACATCGTCGTGCGCGGCGAGATCTACATGACCAAGGCGGAGTTCGCGGCGATCAACGCGGCGCGGGCCGAGGCGGGCGAGGAGCTATTCAAGAATCCGCGCAACACCGCGGCTGGATCGATCAAGCAGATGGACCCGCGCGAGGTCGCCAAGCGGCCGATGCGCACGATCCTCTACGAGGTCGTCGACGGCGAGCGCTACGCGACCGGCCACCTGGCCTCGCTGGCCCGGATCCGCGCGCTCGGCCTGCCGGTCTCGGCGCACAACGCCAAGGCCGCGAGCTGGGACGAGTTGCTCGCGTGCGTCCACGGCTGGCGCGATCGGCGCGACGAGCTGGCCTACGAGGTCGACGGCCTGGTCATCAAGGTCGACGACTTCGGGCTGCGCGCCGCGCTCGGCACCACCGCGAAGTTTCCGCGCTGGGCGATCGCCTACAAGTTCCCGGCGCGCCAGGTCACGACCGCGCTGCTCGACATCCAGAGCTATGTCGGTCGCACCGGCGCGGTGACCCCGGTGGCGATGCTCGAGCCGGTGAACCTGTCGGGCACCACGGTGGCGCGTGCGTCGGTCCACAACTGGGACCAGGTCGCGCGGCTCGGGCTCGGCAAGGGCGACCGCGTGCTGCTCGAGAAGGCGGGCGAGATCATCCCGCAGATCCTCGGCGTGACCGAGAAAGGTCCGGGCCCGGCGTTTCCGCAGCCGGTGCGGTGCCCGTCGTGCGATTCCGAGCTGATCCGCGAGGAGGGCAGGGTGGCGCTACTGTGCCCCAACCGGCTCGCGTGCCCGGCGCAGCGGCTCGCGGCGATCGAGTTCTTCGCCTCGCGTGGCCAGATGAACATCGACGGCCTGGGCGAGAAGGTCGTGACCCAGTTGCTCGACACCAAGCTGGTCGAGGACGTCGCCGACCTGTTCATCCTGACCACCGATCAGCTCGAGGGCCTCGACCGGTTCGGCAAGCTGTCGGCCAAGAACGTGATCGCCGCGCTCGCCAAGTCGAAGGCCGACGCGACGTTCGCCCGCCTGCTCGCCGCGCTCGGCATCGCCAACCTTGGCGGCGTGCTCGCGCGCCCGATCGCCGAGAAGTACGGCACGCTGACGGCGCTGCGCGCGGCCGCCGACCAGCTCGACAGCGAGGCGTTCGTGGCCCAGCTGTGCGAGATCCCGGGCATCGGCGAGACGATCGCCCAGAGCGTCGATCGGTTCCTGCGCGACCCGAACGCCCGCGTCGTGCTGCAGAAGCTCGCCGACCGCGGCATCGATCCGCCGCAGCCGATCCGCGCGGTCACCGAAGGCCCGCTGACCGGCAAGACCCTGGTCGTCACCGGGACGCTGACCGCGCCGCGCACCGACGTCCAGAAGCGGATCGAGGCCGCCGGCGGCAAGGTCTCCGGATCGGTCAGCAAGAAGACGTCGTACCTGGTCGCCGGCGCGGAGACCGGCGCCGCCAAGCTCGAGGCCGCGACCAAGCACGGTGTCCAGGTGATCAGCGAGCAACAGCTCGAGCAGCTACTCGGCGGCGAGCCGATCGAGCCGGCGGCCGACGCTGCCGCGCCTTCCGCATCGGTCGATTGACACCGAATGCGGCCGGCTACTGCCCGTGGGCCTTCAGCTGGAGCTCCTTGAAGGTGAACACGAAGCCGACCGCCGCCTGTGGCTTGTGACAGGCGAGGCATTGCGCCTGGTTGACCTCGGTGCGCAGCTTCTTCTCGGGCGTGAACAATCCATAGCTCCAGTCGTCGTTACGCAATAGATCCGGAATGTCACGGCCCCAGCCGGCGCGTGACTCCATCACGGCGTACGACGTGACCTTGTCGGACACCCAGCTGCGGTCCTTGGCGAGGATCGGCTGCTTGTCGGGGCCGAGCTTGGGCGACTCGTGGACGACGACGACGATGGTGCCATTCGGGAGCGGCTTGTTCACCTTGGCGGCCTGGAATCCGATCTCGTTGATGTAGGACTTGTTGATGGTGTTCTCCCCGGCGTCGTTGGAGGCCACATACATCACGAAGCCTCTCGGGAACTCCGGCGGGAACGCCAGATGTGTCTTCTTGATCGACGCGGCCGGCTCGGACACGGTGGCGTCACTGCCGGTCGGCCGGCCGCTCCAGTAGGCAGCCAGATTGTCGATATCCGCGGTGCTCAGCTGTGTCGCAATGGCGCTCATGAGCGGATTCTTGCGGTCGCCTGCCTTGAACGCCCGGAGCTGCCGGACGAGGTAGCTCTGGCGCTGTCCGACGAGGTGGATCTGGCGCTGTCCGACGAGGTGCGGCATGTCCCCCGTCGGGGGCACCGCGAAATGGCAGGCCTCGCACGCGAGGCTCTTGGCCTTACCCGCCGCCGCGTCGCCGTTCGCGCGCGCCACGACCGGCAGCGCGACCACCGCTACAAAGACTACATAGACGAAGGTACTGAATACGTTGGACGAACGCATGCCTGGCTCCTGGAGAGATTGAAGTCCACTGCGAGCTCGCAGGGATCCACCACACCGCTTCATAGCGCGATCTCGGATTGGATAGTGGGGCACTCTGCCACAGTTGTTGCTTTCGGGTCACGTGACGAAGTCCGAGCAGACAACAACGATCGCTACGGTGCGCGGCAATGTATCTGCGCCTGGCGACTCTGACGTGCGCGATGCTGGCCGCGGGCTCGGCCGCGGTTGTGTTCGCCGATGACGCGGCGCCCAAAACGCCGCCTGCGACACCGAGCGCGACACCCGGCGATACGCCATCGAGTGAGTCCGAGGCTCCGCCGCGGGCCGCGACCGGCACGGTGACCGGCCGGCTGGTGGACGGCAGTACGCACGAGGGCCTACCGGCGGCGACGATCCAGGTCGTGGGCGGCCCCTCGATCGTGACCGAGCTCGATGGCACGTACACGCTGACGCTCGCGCCGGGGACGTACGTCCTGGTGCTCTCGACTCCCGAGTATGTCGAGCAGCGACACAACATCGCCATCCGCGAAGCGCAAGCCGTCGTGCTCGACGCGGCGCTCGCGCCGGTGCCGCGGACCGGCGCCGCCGAAACCATCGAGGTGTATGGCGCGATCGACGCGCGCAAGGACTCCGCGGTGGTCGCCGCGCGCCGCGCCGCGGCGACGGTCAGCGATGCGATCAGCGCGCAACAGATCGCCCGATCGCCCGACAGCAATGCGTCCGACGCCGCGAAGCGGATGGTCGCGGCGACGATCCAGGACAATCGCTATATTGTAATTCGCGGTCTCGGCGGCCGATACAGCACGACGCTGCTGAATGGGGTTCCTCTGCCGAGCCCCGATCCTGATGTGCCGGCAGCGCCGCTCGATCTGTTTCCCGCCTCGCTGATCACCAACCTCACCGTCCACAAGACGTTCGCCCCCGACATGCCGGGGAACTTCGCGGGCGGGGCGCTCGGGATCGAGACCCGCAGCTACCCCACGCGGTTCCTGTTCCGGGCCAAGGTTGGGGTTGCAGGAAACACCGCCAGCTCGTTCCGGACCGTGAATGGCCAGGCCGGCGGCAGCCTCGACATGCTCGGCTACGACGATGGTAGTCGCTCGCTGCCGGGTGCGATTCCCACCGACAAGCTCGCCGGGGATGATCAGCTGTCGCCGGCGCAGCGCAATGCGCAGATCGCCGGGTTCAGGAACAACTGGGTGATCGAGCGCGGCACCGTGGGGCCGAACCTCGTCCTCGGGGCGACGATCGGCGACACCCTCCGGGTCTCGGACCAGCGGCTCGGCTACTTTGGCAGCGTCAGCTTCGGCCACGGCTACGCGTCTCGCCTGGCGCACATCGCGCGGGTCGGCGGCTCGGATGGCAACGGTGGCATGGCGCCGTCGGTGCTTCAGCTCGATGACCACCAGGGCATCGAGCAGGCCACGCTCGGTGCGCTCGCCGGGGTGGGCTGGACCCCGGCGTCGGGCCACAAGCTCGATCTGTTCGCGCTCTACGCGCACACCGCCGACATTGTGTCGAGCGAGGTCACCGGCACCGACAACTCGACCGCGATCATCGACCGGACGCGGCTCCAGTTCCTGCAGCGCGAGCTGGTGTTCACCCAGCTGGTCGGCGACGACCGGCTCGCGGACCACGCGATCGTCGAGTGGCAGGCCAACGTCGCGCGGGTCGCACAGCACGAGCCGGATACCCGCGATCTGCTGCGCACGCAGACCGACGACGGCCGCGAGGCGATCCGGACCAGCGCCGGCAGCTCCGAGCGGCTGTTCGGCGAGCTGGCCGACAACACCATCGGCGGGGCGGCCGCGCTGCGGCTGCCGTTCGAGGCGATCAAGCTCAAGACCGGCGGGTCGATCCAGCGCAGCGCGCGCGACTACCAGGCGCGGCGGTTCCACTTCGATCTCACAGGCGACGCGGTGTTCCAGACCCCGCAGCAAGCGTTTGCACCCGAGAACGCAGGCGATCGGATGTCGATGGACGAGGTCACGCTGCCGAGCGATGGCTATGTCGCGACCCGCACGGTCGCCGCGGTGTTCGCGATGGCGGACGTCAATCCGACCGCCCAGCTCCGGCTGGTCGGCGGCGCGCGGCTCGAGCAGTCGAACCTCGACCTCGGGCTGGACTCGAAGATCGAGCAGGGCGCCCCGATGGTCCCGCACACCACGCGCGATGACTCCGACCTGCTGCCGTCGCTCAACGCGGTCTACGCGGTCACGCCGTCGATGAACCTGCGCGCGGCGTACGCGATGACCGTCGCGCGGCCAAACTTTCGCGAGATCGCCCCTTCGATCTACTACGACTACGTCCGCCGCCGCGTGATCGGTGGCAACCCCGATCTGGTCGAGACCACGATCCACAACGGCGACCTGCGGCTCGAGCAGTTTCTCGGCGACAGCGAGCTGCTCGCCGCCAGCGTGTTTGCCAAGCACTTCGTCAAGCCGATCGAGAAGACGGTCGAGAATGCCGGCGACGGCGACAACATCAGCTTCTCCAACTCCGCGAGCGCCAACAGCTATGGCGTCGAGCTCGAGGCCCGGCTGTCGCTCGGCCGGCTGAGCGCGGCGCTGGCGGCGTTCTCGGTGGCCGGCAACCTCAGCCTGATCGGCTCGCAGGTCGAGCTCGGCGGCGGTGCCAGCCGCGCGCTGCAGGGCCAGTCACCGTATGTCGCGAACCTCGGCCTCGGCTACGACAACGCGACGCTCGGCACGCGGGTCGATCTGGCCTACAACTCGTTCGGCCGCCGGATCGAGGAGGCCGGCACCTCCGGCGCCGGCGACATCTACGAGCAGCCGTTCCACCGCGTCGACCTCACCGTGTCGCAGCGGCTGCCGCGCAACCTCCGGATGAAGCTCGCGGCGAGCAACCTGCTCGACCAGCGCGTCGTTCGCATGCAGGACGGGGTGGAGATCTTTGCCTATCAAGTCGGCGTCACCGTCCTCGGCAGCGTCGAGTACAGCCTCGACTGAAGTTCACCACAAAGGAGCCCTTTTCATGACTCGAAGCACGATCCTGAGCCTACTTGCGATGACCACGATTGCGTGTGGTGATGACCCCAAAGCAGTGACGCCCGACGCGCCGGTGACCGACACACCCGATGCGAAGGTTGAAGACCCCACCGTGGTGGTGATGCCCGACGAGGTCACGGCGAACATGACGCTGACCACGGCCAAGCCCTACCTGCTGCCCAAGAACACCCATGTGTTCGTGCGCAGCGGCGCCACGCTGACGATCGAGCCCGGCGCGCAGATCGTCGGCGAGAAAGGCTCCGTTCTCGTGATCTCGCGCGGCGCGAAGATCATGGCGGAGGGCACGGTCGACAAGCCCATCGTGTTCACCTCCGCGCAGGCGGTCGGTGCGCGGACGCCCGGCTACTGGGGCGGGCTCCTGGTCCTGGGCAAGGCGCCGATCAACGTCAACACCCTGTCCGCGCCGTCGAGCACCGAGGCGCTGTTCGAGGCGTTCTCCAACGCAGACGGCGATTCGGGCAAGTTCGGCGGCACCGTGCTGGACGACAACAGCGGCGTGATCAAGTACGTCCGCATCGAGTTCGGCGGCTTCAACTTCGTGCAGGACCGCGAGTTCAACAACCTCACGCTGTGCGGCGTGGGCTCGGGCACGACGGTCGACTTCGTGCAGCTCCACGGCGGCTCGGACGACGGCATCGAGCTGTTCGGCGGCACGGTCAACGTCAAGCACATCGTGTCGAGCCAGAACGAGGACGACGGGTTCGACACCGACAACGGCTGGCAGGGAAAGGGCCAGTTCATCATCGTGCAGAACGTCGCGCATCGCCCGGGCGTCGTTGCCGAGGCGACCAATGGCTACGAGTCGGACAACCACGCCACCCCGGCGTCATACGAGGCCACGCCACGCACGCTGCCGACCATGTCCAACGTGACGCTGATCGGCGATCACAGCTTCACCGAGCAGTCGAGCTTCGCCGCGGTGTTCCGCCGCGGCACCGGTGGCCATTACACGAACCACATCTGGCTCGGTTTTCCCAAGGGCCCCGAGTTCCGCAACGTCGAGACCAAGCGCCAGCTCGACGCCGGCAACCTCACCGTGAGGTACTCGATGTTCTATGGCAATCAGGGCGTGACGCAGCTGCCGGACCCCGAGAAGGACGCAAAGGGAGCCGTGCTGGTGGACGACATCGTCGAGGCGCCGTACCTCAAGACCGAGGACGCATTGGCGGCGGTTCCTCCGCTGCCCGACCCGCACAACCTGTTCACCGTCGATCCGGGCCTCACGGACGCGCTCAACAGGACCGCGCCGAACTTCCTGCCCAAGCCCGGCGCGGCGGCGTTGACCGCCGGCACCGTGCCCCCCGCGGACGCGTTCTTCGACGCGACCGCCACGTTCGCCGGCGCGATCGGCACGGTCGACTGGACGCTCGGCTGGACGAAGTACCCGCAGAACTGATGCGGCACGCCCGGCTGCCCCTGTATCAGCGCCGGGCGCGCCTGCGAAGCGGAAGTACCTTGACGACTGCGCTCAGCGCGGCGCCGTCCTGCGGCGCAAATTGACCGCTGGCGTTGCGGACGACCAGGTTGCCAGCACCGCCTCCGCCTCCACCGCCGGCGCCATAGTCGGGGCCGCTGGGGGTTCCGTTGCCTGGAATCACGCGGGACGTGCCGCCGTCGCCCCCTGCGGCGTAGTGACCGCCAGAACAGCCGGCGCCGCCTTTTGCAGGGATCGTCGAGGCGGTGCCATTGAAGCCACCGATGCTGCAGCCGCCGCTTCCACCTCCTCCGCCGTTCGCGGCGATGATGGCACCGGCTCCGGCGAGCACGACCTCGGGCGCCTCGAGCAATACGCCGCCGCCAGAACCGCCGCCGCCACCGCCGTAGTGTGCGTTCTCGGTGTCGTCATTGGTCGAACCGCCGCCGCCACCGACACTGATCTTCCCGACGCTCGTGTCGACCACGGCGATCGAGATGCTGGTGCGGCTGAACAGTTGGATGGCGCCACCTCCTGTTCCCCCTTCTATCGGGCCCGCCCCTTGGCCAACCGCGCGCGCCCCCCGGCAACCGCCGACGAGCGGCTGCAGGTCTGTGTCAATCGCAGCTCCCGCGCTACCGATCGTACCAGACGCGCCGCCGCCCGCGCCGCCACGTGTGGCATACCCCGCGCCGCCGGCGCCAATACCCTGGCCGATGATGCCTCCGCTGGTGCCGTCCCCCGCGGTGCAGCGCACGATGTCTTCGGTTGCGCCGACACCGCCGAAAACAGCGTTCAGCTCGCCGAGAACCTGGATCGCGTCATCGGCGATGAACGCGAGTGCTCTCGCTCCACTCACGACGGTGTTGCGCAGTACAAGACGCTTCGTCACAAAGACACGGATCTCGGGGGCGGGGGCCTGCTGGGCGACGACGAAGCTCGGCAGCGTGATTGCGTGACCGTTGCTCACGATGCTACCGGTGTCGGTATTGACGGTGGCACCGTCGATGAGCTCGACCGCGGGTGCGTCCGCGGCCATATCGAGGTAGAGCGAGAGTCCGTTGGAGGGGTCCGGATCGGCACAGCGGTCGCCGGTTCTGGCTGGCATTTCCGTGGTGCTGTCCCAGCAGCCGAGCTCGTGGCAGCTGGCAACCTCGGGAAGGCCGCTTCCGTTACACGTAGTCAGGCTGTCATCGCTGCACGCGGTGGTGTTGGGAGTGCATTCCGGCGGGCTGCCGGCGTCGGGCGCGCCGCCGTCATCGCGCGTTCCACCGTCTTCGCCAGGCGCTGCAATGTCTGGCGGTCGAGGGAAATCGCATGCAATCAGCGTGCTTATCCACGCGACGGCTACGAGTTTTAATTTCTCACTCATCAGCGTGGACTGTACCAAAGGGCTCGCCAGTGATTTTCAGCGGACCAGGCAATCGTGGTCGTGGTTCATGGTGTCTTGGTGTCGCCAAAATGACACGTGAATGAATCGAATTAGACACATTGATGTTGACCACGCCGGTCCGATACGGGCGTCACCGCGAGAACCGCTTCGCTCTGCAGATATCCGATCACGTTGAACAGGCGCTCGCGCTGCCCTTGTTGCCGGGTCCCGTGACAGCGATGGCGTGACGCCGGCATAGCTCAGCGATGATCTCGTCGACGTTGCCCGCGTACAGGCGATCCTTCTGCGCCTCGATCCACTGACGCAGCGAGTCGGTGCCTTCTCGAAAACAGCACTCGCCGGCAGTCCAGAGCTTCTCGATCACGTGCATCACCCGCCGGTCGTTGCCATCCCTCCGGTCCTTCATGCCGACATCCTTCCTGTGCGCCCTTTGCTGGATCAAGGCATATGGGTCGCGCGTGACTCTGCCGAGAACTTGGCCCTTAACATCCATAGTGTCCGCGTCCGCGTCCAGTAGCGCCCAGTCCCGGAGCTCCGTCGCCCGCCCGATGATCCGACCATCATTGCGTAGGGTGGCGCCCGTGGCGCCCCAGTTTCGCAGGACGGCGCGCCACGCGTCGAGAAACGTACTATCGTTCAGGCTCTCGTCTTCTAACGCGCAAATCCCAGTAATCCATGGCAAGTCCTTCATCGATTTCGGGACACCCAGCTATCTCGGCAGTTCACCCTGTGCGAGTTCTCCCTGTACGCCCGCCCAGGATGTTTCAAGGCTTCGGTTGTTCCTGAGCCGCGCCCCATCAACGTGCGCACCGCCAAAGTCCACGCCTGTAAGACTGCAATCGGAAATGGACGCCCCCGAGAGATCGGCATTACGAAAGCTCGCCTTTACCAATTCCGCATCATAGAAGGTCGCACTACGCAAGTTGCAACCATCGAAGCAGCAGTCATGAAGCACTGAGTCCGACATGTCGACACGCACAAGATCAGCGCCCCTAAAGTCGGCATCTCGGACATGGGCACCGCCAAAGTCGGAATCGTAAAGGATAGCGTTCTTGAATAGGCACCCTTCCAGGGCCGCTCCCTGGAAGTGCACCCCCCAGAGGTCCAGATCACTGAAATCAAATCCCGCGATGGCTTTGTACGAGAAGTCGGCTTCTTGGCTCTGCGCCGCATGTGACGCGCGAAACAGCACATGAGCAGCTAGGATCGTACGAACGGCCTCATGGTCCAGGGTTTCAAGCTTGGAAATGTCAGTCATGCGACCCTCAAAGAATTGCATTCAGCTCCACGATGAGTGCTAGAGCACCGACCGGTTTGAAATCACCATGATTACGCGGCTTGGCGCTGCACCGAAGCGGCGCGCTGAGCTTCAAGTCTGCGCGAGATGACCTCGAGGTTGCATGTGGCGCTCGCTCTCCGGAGGTCATACTCGTTCTTGCGAGTACCAAGGTAGCGGGCTCGACGGCCCTGGCGGCGGCAAGTGTGTGCTTGGCGGTGTTCGATAGGGACTCGTTCGCGAAGTTGTCGTCGACCCGATGGCGTGGCCGCGCGCTTGCGGAGCTGATGCTGGAGCGGCTCGTTGGCGGCGATGGCGACCTTGCGGCCCCGTCCGGGGCCAGCGTCAGTGCACTTCGCACGCAGTGGGCACGCGTGACAGGTGGCCGCTGGAAACTCGACCGTCGAGCCGAGCGTGAAGCGTTGCTGTTCGCCGGCCGGGCACGTGATCGTTCGGTCGCGCATGTTGATCTCGAACGCGGTCTTGCTGAAGTGCTCGCCGTTCTTCGCGATCCAGGGGCGGCACACGACCAGTCCTTTGCGTGCGCGAATCTCGTCGACGACGGGCGCGTTGATGTAACCACGGTCGATGTAGAGCTCGCCAATCTTCCGTCCTCGTGCCTCGATGTCGACGACGAGTGACGGTGCCGCATCTTCTTCAGGGCGGTTGGCCGGAAGCACTGCGACGGCCAAGACGAGGGCAGTGTCGAGATCGATCCCGAGATGGCGTTTGAAGCCGTTGAAGCGCTTGGACTTCGTCTTGCGACCGTGCCGCATCTCGGAATCCTCGATGGAGACCCGGCGATCCTCGGCGACGCCTTGGCGAATTCTCGACGTAGCCCCGCTCGGGTCGCTTGGATCTGGTTCGAGGTCCTGCCCGATGATCTGACGCAAGGTGGCAACCTCCTCTTGTAACGGAGGGCGACCGATCTCCTGTGGCAGCTGCTCGGCGACCCACCGTTCGAGATCCGTGAGCTGCGCGAGGAGCGTCGGGATCGCCTCGGCTTTCTCGTCGGGATCGCTCCAGTTCAGATCGAGCCCCTGCTTGACACTGGACTCGATCAGCAGAGGTGTGCCAGCTTCGAGACAGACGCGTTTCTCAGTCCACCCCAGCAGCTTGGCGGCGCACGCGACGATGTTGCGGCCGGCATGCGCCAGCAGGTTGATCGTGTCCTCGACCCGGCCGGCTCCTTCGAGCGGGCTGGAATCCATCGCCACGCGTAGCGTCTTGGGCAGCTTCTTGGGATCAAACGCCTTGGTTTCAAACGCCAACTCGACGGTGCGCTCCAGGAGCCGTCGGTCGAGATTTGCGGCGATGAGTCGCTCCCGGAAGGCGAACAGTGCGCCCTGGGAGAACAACGGCTCGGTCGCACCAAGGCATCCCAGCACCATCTGCCAGCGCAGATCGAGAAGCGAAAGCTCCACCGCCGTCGCGTCGGAGGCACCCGCATAGGACTGCAGGAGTAGCACCATCGCCATCAGCGCTGGCGGGTTAGCGTCCTTGCCGGCGCCCGTGGCTCGATACATGCCTGCGAGCTCCGCCTGGAAATTCTCGTCGAACAGACGGTGGCGCTGCAGTCGAAGAAACGCGTACAGCTTCCCATTCCGCTTGAGCCGCTTGAGGATGAACTGCTCTTGGCGGCTGGGCGACTCCCCGGGATTCCAGCGCTCGATCGTCATGGTGCCTCCGACCGCGACACTCGCGGCGGCTCCAGAAGATCACGGCCGGAGCTCGCAGTCGATCCCCAGGGCGGACGACCCGCCAAGTGATCGATTTTCTTCGAGCGTCAAACTGATCGGCGTTCTAG
>Ga0307509_10002622_pt1 | contig 28780 bp, 41 predicted proteins | sample 10_EM_MG_FD_202245 | JGI IMG/M metagenome (GOLD analysis project Ga0307509, IMG submission 202245) | Populus trichocarpa ectomycorrhiza microbial communities from riparian zone in the Pacific Northwest, United States - 10_EM | ecosystem: Host-associated > Plants > Roots > Unclassified | place...
TTCCACTTGTCCGCCTCTTTATTATATCCGGCCTCGCTATGTATAGTATCTCGTTCTCGTTCTCCCTTTTTTCTTTTCATATTACGATTCCGATGCTTTACCTTATTGCCTTCTTCCCGGCCTGCTCTTAAAGTGACCCCTCGGCCAGGAACTCTGTGTTGCCTCTTAGATCCCAGATTGTATCCTATAGCTCGTGTGTACGTGCCTTGACCACGGACATATATACGTATATCATTCCGCAAACAGTTTTGGTTTCTTACTTATACGCTGAGTGGTGGTGCAGAGTGCGGTATGTATCAAGAAAATGGTTTTAGCGCGCGCATCCCGAGCCCCGGTCTACTCCTGGATCTTGGCCAAAATCTCAGAGTCTCGGAAGAGAAAATATTCCTTCGCCAGAGTTCAATGTCCAACACTCGACAGACTCAGCCAATACTGGCACTCACCTCTTCGCCGAGCTTTATTGAGTTTCCACCCCATCCCGGCAGGAGAACCTTGTCTCCCGCCTTAACCGTGGTGGGAACAACCTTTCCGTCCTTGTCCGGCGCACCGGGCCCGACAGAAATCACAGTGGCCTCGGGCAATGGAGTGGCCGTCGATGATTCGGGGAGGAAGATGCCGGAAGTCGTTTTCTAATGCGGTAAGATACATGGTCAGCACCATCCACACGCGTCGCACGCGACTGGCTCACTGTGTTAGGTTTGAACCTCTGAACCAAGACGCGGTCGAGGAGTGGTACGACTGCCTTGATGCTTTTGAAAGTTGCCTGAGAAGCCTGCAGGATACGTTGACCGTCGTAAGCTGGTGGAGTATACAGTAGGTGGGTGAGCGGACCATTAGAACGAAGGGGAAATATAAGATTAGTGGTAGGGCGGAGACGTAGGGAGAGGAGAGGTGGGAGTACGCTGGCAACCACTCAACTCACGCGTAACACTCGGGAAAATCCCATCCGAAGCACGTGACTTGGATTTGCGGTCTGGAAAACATTGTGCACCTAGATATTACTGTACTGATAGTAACGGTAGGGACATCGAAATCTTGGAAGAGAGAGGGAGAGGGGGGGATGAAAGACTGTGATGCGACGACCTAGAAATGCAGGAATATTGTGACGGAGAAAAAATGAATCATGACTGGATGAGACGAGAGAATTAACCATAAACGTGGTATGAGCCACCGGAGTGCATAGAAGGGATCTCAATGTGTCAAGCCAAAATCAAAAACCATCCAAACATGCCAATGTCCTAGGTAGGCGTAGGCGAACGACCGCGCCTGGATGGACCAGCCCCGGGCCGCGATCCCAGTTGCCCGTCAGGTTGAGGTCCAGGCAGGAATTGTCCGGCCGAATCGGTGTAGCCAGGGACTGTCGTCATCCTTTGCGAGAGCTGTGGAGCGGCAAGGGTCTCGGCTCGGCGGCGAGTACTCGTCGAGGACTCGGCGTTGGGTTGTTGGCGGGGGTTGTTGAGCAACCGCAGGTACTCGGCTTGCCCATTCTGGGCCGGCGGCCGCGAGTTCAGAGTGGCAAGAGTGGTGTTCACGTCTGTTCCGACGTTACTGCGAAAGGGCCCAGTCCCCTGCACGGTGTCTCCGTTGGTAACTGCACCGACCACCGTTCTCTGTCGGTCCCTGTCTGTCCGCCTTTCTGTCCTTCCCGTGATCGTGCCTCCAGAGGTCGTTGTCGCCATCGCGGGTGCTCGGCCATCCCCGATAGTCCCAGCACCAGTCCTCCGTTCCCCGTGGTGATGGTGGTGGTCGCCGTCGTCTTCGGGGTCCTTAGCGCTGCACCAGAATCTGTGCCCCTCACTCCAAGCGGTACTTTGACAATCCTTTCCACAGTACTTGGCCTTGCGACAACGTCTACATTTGGCAAACTCGCGTGGGAAAGTCTCCCAACGGCCGCAGAGCACTGAGGAGTGGAATTAGATGGTCAGATCAAAGGAGGGTGAATGCAGGAACTCTTACTGTTTGCACATTGTCTAATCCCTCCGCGACTCTCATCCTTGCGGCAGGCATTCCTCATTATTACTCCAGCCCAATATTGAATCTCGGCGGGTAAAGTCGGTGGAGGGTTCGGTAGCTCGCTTTCCGAAGAGCTGGGTCGGAAGGTGAACCTTTCAACAAGAGAAAATACATTCGTCTCCCTCATCGTGGGCCCCTGAACAGGGCTGGCATTCGCCGTTGCTTTCTCCTTCTCCTTTCCTCTGCCGGTGGCGGACGCGAAAGCCTTGAATATGGGATTGGTTTCCTTGGTGTTCGAAGAAGGCGACGTAACTGCAGTATTCACGATGGTGGAGGGACCGGCCTTGTTCGCTAACATCTGGGTCGCAGGATGGAACGAGGGTCGCGTCTTGTAGAAATGTTGCCGGACGTGGGGGTATTTACTAAGATAAGCCAAGAGTTGGAGACTGAGAAGGACATCCTCATCCCTGTATGGACCTTCAGGGTGGCGCTCGTGTTGGACACCTTGTCCGTGACTGGTCCTGGGAGCACGGAACCTGGCGGGGATCTGGGTGTTATTTAGATGTCGAGGAAGGTCCAGAGTCCCTCGAGGAACGGTCGTGACCGGTATTATCGCAGGCAAGTCCGTGGTCACAGCCCTGGGAGTCACGTCTGGTTGGCCCGGCCGCGGTCTTGTCTCGAGATCGGCCGGCGCTGTCGTGGGTGCGGCACCCTCGATGGCACCCGGAGCGCCAGGAGGGGCACCCATGGCGAAATCGTCGTTGGGCTCGAGGGAAACGATACCATCCTCAACTCCAACTTCGTTGAGGCCATGGGTCGGACCGTTGTTGATAATAATATGAGCGTCGGCGTTGACTTCGAGAGACACCCCAGCAGCGGTAGTGGGGGGAGAATCGGTAACGATACCAACTGCACGTCTTGTATGTGGTGAATTCTGGGGAGGATTTCCTGCACGTTCTGGAGAGGTATCTGCTCGATCACGGTCCATGTCGACGTCTCCGTCGTCCTCGGTCTCGGTTTCTGGCCGCGAGTTATCAGTGGAAGTAGATCCAGAAGCTTCCGCCCTCCGCGTGGGTGGAGCGAGGGTAGAATCCCAATGGGTTCGGGCAATAATTGTTCCGCTACGTTCACGGGCGGAAACGGTGACAGTTCCCACGGGGGTGATTGAACGAACTGGTGTGCTCCCAAAAGAGGTCTCGGCGGAGGTTGTAGAATCCACTGAGGCGGCGGACGAGGGCGGATCCTGGGTTGCGTCAGTCATGGGCTCGTCCTGAGTAAGTGAGTGATGAGTAATCATTTACAGAGTGGCTGTGTGGAACGGCTTACTTGGACGACGTAAGTGTCGATTACAGCAGGGGCGGAACGGTCGTAGCGACTGAAGTCATCGTTGACGATCTGACGTTGGAGGGCACGAGATAGCTGGGCAGCCTGATCCCTCTGGCGTTGTTCGGCCTGGGCTTGGCGTCGAGCGAGCCTTTGTTCTCGGGTTTCGCGAGGCATACCACTTGCACTAGAGCTAGGTCCGATGGCGAATCCCTTGCTTGCAAGCCAGGCCTCGAGGATACAGCCAACGACGTCCAGAGTGCCGGCTTGGACAACACGACTCCGGATAGGTTCGCTCCCCCTAACGCCGATGTTGACGACGCATTGGAAAGCGAGAGAAAAACGGTAGGCGGCTTGCTTGTCAAAAGACTTTGGATTGAGGCATGGGGTTGGTTTGGGAGGGTGAGAATTGGGAGGGGATAGACCATAGATGAAAGCAGGATTCTCTGGGGGGGTTGGAGAAATGCAGTAATCGTGAAGGATGTGGACGAGGCGCTCTAGGCCACCGTCCATGGTCATTATTTCTCGTATTCTTGGAGAAGTGGAAGTCAAATAAGCGAGATGTGTGAGAGAGTTGAAGAGTGGCAGGGGCGAGTTGGTGTCGAGTGCTGGTTGATGGGGAGATATCAGAGGGCTGATAGGGGCTAAATAGGCGAGAGATTGAGAGGATACATACCACGCCTGTCGTAGAGTTGAGAGGATATGCAGACCGAGGCCCTGTTCTGGGCGGGGAAGGCGAAGTTTGACTCGCGCATCGGAGCGGTCTTGCGAGGAGGAGAAGGAGGGAAAAGTGGAAGAAAAACGGGTCAGGAAGAGGAAACGCGATCGCTGGCGCCGACGATGACAAACGGGGTCGGAACGACGAGGACGGGCGGGGAGGTGGTTGTCGGTCAAAGGGAGGTCGTCGCCGTCGCTCGTGCCTCCCCCGCGGGTGGGGAGGGATGGGAAAAGGTATCCTTTTTAAGATGTTTGGACTTGTTTACTACGAGCGGCAAAGAACGGATCAAGATCGACATACACAACGTTGAACGGTTGAACACAATGTGCGGACGGAGTAATTCGTTCAAGGTTGAAGATGAATTTCGAACCCACTCTCTTTTCTCTACCCACCACATCCTATACCCCCAGCCATGGCCCAAGTTGCCCAGGATAAGGCTGCCTCGTCCGATTCTTTACAGCCCACACGTTCTCTTCTCCGTTCCATTGCACTCATCGGATCATGTACCGCTGCGATGATCGTAAACGTCAGTCTCCTGCCAGTAAGCCTCGCAATTCAGATAACTGACCCGAACCAACGCGAAGGCTGCGACAAACACGTCCACAGCCATTGCCCTTCCGTCCGTCGGTCAGGACCTTCGAATCTCCCCCGATAAACTTCAGTGGCTCGTCTCCGCCTTTGCCCTCAGCTCTGGCTGCCTCCTTCTCTTCTTCGGCCGTCTCGCAGATCTTTACGGCCGAAAGAAGGCTTTCATGCTCGGGTCCCTAGTTCAGGCAGTTTTCTCTCTCGGCTCCGGTTTCGTTCAAAGTACGCTTTCGTTCCCGTTCATCCCTCAGACACCTCACCCCCTCCCTCCAGACGAAATCACAATCGACGTCCTAAGAGGTATCCAGGGCTGCGGTGCGGCGGCAACAATCCCAGCTTGCGTCCGTCCTTTCATCGCACCACCGTTCGCACTGTGACATATCTTCTCAACCACAGCTTGGTATACTCGCGCATGCGTTCCCCCCATCGAAGATGAGGTCCATCGCATTTGCTACCTTTGCCGCTGGTGCACCGCTGGGAGCCGCTGTGGGAAATACCCTTGGCGCCATTCTCACCCAACTTTCCGAGTCAGTTACTTTTCTCCCCACCTCCGCATCTTCGCCTTAAGTCACTCCCACTGCAAGCCCCACATGGCGTTCCGTTTTTTTCCTCTCAGCTGGCCTTAACGTTCTCTGTATGATTGGTGGCGCATTCTCTATCGACCCTGACCAGCCATCAACAGAAGTCGACAAAAGAGTGGACTATATTGGCGCCTTCCTCGTTACCGCAGGTCTCACTTTCATCATTTTCGTCCTCAGCGACGGAAGCGTCGCCCCCCGAGGGTGGTCTACCTCCTGTATGCTCTTCACACTCCCACCCCGCATTAAACGCTGATGATCACCTCAGACATTATTGCGCTCCTCGTCCTTGGCATACTCTCGATCGTTGCCTTCCTGTTCTGGCAACACTATCTCGAGAAACGCCTCAACAATGAACACCTTCCTGCCAGACGAAGACTCCCTCCACCTATAATGCGCCTTTCTCTCTGGACCCGCGCCAACGGCAGGTTCGCAGTGATGCAGCTGATTGCCTTCCTCAACTGGTGCTCTTTTATGTCCTACAACTTTTGGGTTCAACTCTTCTATCAGGACTACCTACGACTCAGTCCCGTGCAGACGATGCTCAGATTGTTACCGATGTTTATCACCGGCGTCGTGTGGTATGTCGTGTTGTCTAGCTCACCGACTCGACCTCACCAAGCTGCGATTCACATCGACGAACAGCAACGTCATCGTCGCACTCGTGGTTGGGAGGGTGGACGTCGTATACTTGATGTGTAATGTCCACTGCATTGTCCTTACGTCGCCATGGGCTGATGATGACCACCTTACAGTGCTTGGAACCAGTTTCACCGCCTCTGCAAACATATTCTTTGCCGTGGTTAACCCCTCCCAGACTTACTGGGCGTATGGGCTACCCAGTGCTATTCTTTCGGTGTTTGGAGCGGACTTCGTATTTGCGGCAGGGACCCTGTTCATTGCAAAGGTAGCCTTGCCCCACGAACAATCCGTCGCCGGTGCTCTATTCCAGACGATGACTCAAGTAAGTCAACAACGCACCCATGAATCCGTTCGCCCACATCACACGACGTCTAGCTGGGAACATCGTTTGGCCTGGCGATAACGACTTTGGTCTTTAATCGTGTCCGAACGGGAGAGTCGGCCAAGCTGGGTATGGCAGTCGGAGATGGCTTCGATTCCTTTGCACCACCTCGAGCGCAACTTCTCGCATATCGGGCCGCTGAGTGGGCAGGGTTTGGATTTGGTGTTGTCGGTACGTTGTTTTTTTCTGACGGACTTCTTAGTCACCCCTTCATGCTTGTGGGTTGGTAGCGGCGATCCTCTGTTTCTTCCTTCGGGGAGTCGGAATCGTTGGAAATCGTGGCGACGAGGATCAAGATACCCAACCCAGCTCTCCCGCTCCTTCAGCGGACAGGGATTCCGAGGAAGGGAAGATGGCTAGCCCTTCCTCCACCCAACCAACAATCTAACCACACTCTTTTGTATCCTTCATCATGGACACACGTATCCATTAGACGTAAACTACACGTACCGCCCGCTGCATCGATAGACTTAGACCGCCATATACTACACCTCTGTGAATCGCCCGAAGCTGTTCGCTCTCCTGTAATCCATCAACTGGCCGCACAATGTCTTTGGTCCACTGGGCACCAGACAAACGCTCACACCCACAGATCTTCTTGCCATGCGGAGCACACCTAGGTTAGCCTCTAACGCCTCCGATGTAAATGACGAGGGTCCCTGTGTTGACGAAACCAAGGTCATGTGAGGGTCAGAGCTGGGCTGGGGTCTATTGGGCTGCTCCTCGGCAAAAAGGCCGATGGCACGATTCCAGCAAACCTTGTAACCAGCCCCTAGGTCAATCGATCCGGAATGAAGCGTGAGATGGAAGAACCTACCCCCAAATAAGGATCGAGGTAGTAATAATCGTCAGGCGATAGTTCTGTTGTGGTGGTTACCACCTCATACAAACACTCCCTACAGTGTGAGCGATATCGTGCTCTTTCTGAGGCTGAAAGGAGTGAATCGCGGCATATGTCGTCGTATAGCTCTGCCCGCGTAACCAAGGTTATTATGATGCACAGCCGCACAGATACGCAGGTCTCGTGGTCTTTGTCAATCGTGCTATGCTGTTCGAGCGCGGAATTAAGGTTGCGGAGGTGGACCCGCGAGAGCGAAAGCTGCGTTTGACATGAAAGGAACCTAGGGGCGCGGTCACCTTTTAGACAAAATTAGAGAGGATGTGTGATACAGGGAGGCGAGGACAGACCGGAGACTATGGGCGACCCGAGCAACGTCTTAGCGTCCCTAGCGAGCATCATTGTCTCACACCTTAACCATAAGATGCAACTACGATGAGTTTAGCATCGAAGAAGGGGGGGTTTTCAAACGTCATAGTCGGCTGCTCACCTCTCGAGCACTTGGGGATAGGCAGCCTTTGAAAAATCCGTTAAGGGGTTTGGAACATCGAGGTTACTGTGAACACACCGGGAGTTCGTAGCGGAAGCCATGCTCCAAGTCCGACGTAAACTCTTGTATGAAACCGAACATGAAATTGCAATCGATTTCTGTGTAGATCGCTTCTCCCAAGAACCCTATCCGTTCTTGAAGGGACTCGGTCAATTCCGGCGGAGGGGAGGTCGAGAAATCGACCCAGTGGGCTCTGAATAAGGCGATAGCTTTTTGGAAGAACTTCCGACCAAGGTATGCTTGCTGGGGATACAAGTAAGCCAGAGACATCAGTAGATACGCTTGAGCGACAGCAAATGAATTGTTGCCCTCGGTCATATCTTTGAACGAGTCCCATGCCATGTCCAAATACATGGCTTCGAGATGCAAGAGAAAGAACTCTCCCCGGCGTTCTTGGTAGAAATGACATCCTGCCAGCTGGGCAAGGTATATAAAAAAGGGGTGAACTACAGTTCCTGAGGTATCCCCTAGGATGATAGCTTGTTGCTTGGTCGGGGGGAAGTACAGACCAAACTGCGTTCTGTGAGTAAAGAACAACAGGCGGCTGGGGATGGCTTAGAGCGCTTCTGTGATTGCAGAGGAGAGGTACTTACAAGTTCATGTTCATGTCTTCTAGCGATATATCGGAGAGGGCGTAGAGCAGTGGGTCCTCGTGATCAGTCAACAATAGTGGCCGGAAGTTTTTAAGCAGCATTGATGAGGGGAGCTGGACAGTTGTAGCCTTCCGCCTCGCAAGTGGGTGGAGGTGGCCAGTATTCACCGGATTGCTAGCCTCGATTGGCGTATCCGGGGCTACGTCCTGAACCCTTGCGGGGACAATGGAACTGATGGGCGGTAAGGGGGGAGTTTTCGTTGAGTCGGGAGGTGGGTCTTCGTACACACAGTCGACGTGTATCTTGGAGCGCGTACAGGTGGAACACGTAGGCCGGGAGCCATCACATCGCTGTGGCGGCACACCGTATAAACAGGAGGTATGGGAATATGAACGAACGGCTTGTTCACCTTTTTCTTACGACTGAGAGACTAGTTTCGGTAAAGGTAGGGGCCAGAGCATGCGGGATGACGCACCGACACGGGAGACACGCTTGACCTCTTTGCAGAGGCAGAGGATGGGGGCCAAGGCCTGTGGGATCATAGGAACACTCGAGATTCGCTCTCGACCGGCGGCACGGACCGCAGATTGGCGACCCGGTATCACATTTCTGGGCGGGAATCAGCGGACGCGGATGTGGTAGGGCTCGCGGATGAGACGGACCACTTTTCGGGTACTGGGAGAGGTGGATATGAGCGAGACCACGATGAAAATACGAGAGAGATTACCGGCAGGGGATGCAAGACTTTGAGGGGGGCATCAGGAACAGGAAGAGGGGTGGATTGGTGACACAGCGTAAAGCTTCCGAAATGCTTATTGTGAAGAAAAATGCAACATCTGATACTACGGCTGGGGCATCTGTACTCCTCCTATCATCCCTTGTATCCTCTCGTGGTCCGCCGGGTTCGCCTGCGCTTCGTATACGGTTATAACCGGGTCCGCCTTTCTCTGTATAAAGTCGTGAATTACCCCCTGTAGCCAACTCCAATCACACTTATGCTCACCTCGCTCCATTGGCCCAGAAACCCGAGGTAGTATATGCGAGTCTCGTCGGCCCCCTGCGATGCTGGGAAAAAGACGGTTATGGAAGATATGTTCGTGAATTTTGCAGCCCTGGAGAACCCCATGAAACTAGATTCGAGCAGCGGACTTGTTATTTACGTACCTGACTTGATACTCTCCGACCTCTCTTCCCTGAGGTACAACGAACTCCTGGGTCGGAGTCCTGTCCACGATATCGTCAAAGTCGATGTTGTTTTCGTTTGCAAACTACGGCCCTGCGTCAGTTTCTACCCTTGCACGATCAGCCGTTTTGCACACCAACGAAACCTTCGTAGGCGTCTTGTCGCCAGGACCAGCTTTGAGCAAAAGCGCGCGAAGTTTGACAGAAGCGGTGAAGGGGACCCGCAGAATCCTCCATCTATCGTTAGCAGCGACCCGGGAGGGGGTCCACTTGACACATACAACTGATCATCGGCATCGGATTCGAGGTACTGGTATCCTCCGTCAGCGCGATACGGACGTTTGGGATGATAGCTGAAATCCGCGCACTGATACTTCGTCGTTCCTTTCTGACCAAGACTTGATCACCGTCTGGCCTTGGCCGTTGGCGTTGAAGGCGACGACGTGAGCACGGTCTATCTGGTTGTACAGATTGTCTTGGTATCCCAGTACATTCCCCGGTAACTCGTGCTCGTCGGCACCATCGCCGCATCCACCGTGTCCATGGTCGTGAGACATCCGTGCGTCGATCCAGTCTGACGATCGACGCGCGCTCAGTCGACCGTTCTCCTCTGTTAACTCTCCGCCGCTAGGGTTGTACCTGGTCGGCAATTTTCTGTAGTTCGTGTTCGCGAAGTGCCAGGGTTAACGATAAACAGACGTGGGGATAACTCGCGAGTCACTCGGGTCGATAATCTATCCTTCTCCGGCCGAGATTTGTCCCCCTGCCCACCGCAGCAGGGGATCCAGTAGCATGACCACGGTCCCTGGGACACCGGGCGACTTGCGGACAGGGATAGTTGATCCCCCCGGTCAAGAGCAACACCTCCCTCAAATTACTGCTGTCACAAACGGGGGCGTTAGCATCGTCCCCAACAGCATCAATGATGGCCCCCTCGTACACATGGGTGCGTACCCTCCCTGGTCTCCATTTAGCCTACGCTAACGCGATAGTCCGTCTAGGACGCAAGGCGCCCTCCTTGCCATGGCCGGATATCGGCCCGTCGGGGAAATGGTCCGTCTCGTCCTACAAGTTCGGTTTTGGCGCAGAATGCCTGAACGACGACGATCCAGAGACCTTTTGGCAGTAAGCCTCCGCGTAGTTTTCTTCCCTCTTGATTCCGCTCCCACTAAGACAACCATAGCTCGGATGGCCCACAGCCCCATTTTATTACCGTCGAGTTTCCGTCCAAAGTCGCAATCCAAAAGTTGTCTATATTTCTCTGCTTTCCGCTGGACGACTCATACACACCTTCGACCATGTGCATCCGGGCTGGAACTGGTCCTGCCGACCTCCAAGACGTCCGAGTCGTGACACTCGAAAAACCAGACGGTTGGATCACCTTCGACATATCTTCGGAGGCTCGCGATGATGGAGAAGGATTGTGAGTGACCTCCCCCACCCCCGCTCCAGCAACACCACTCAACTCAACTACCCCAGCAAAGCTGTACATGCCTACATTCTTCAGGTCATCGTCCTCACAAACCACATGAACGGAAAAGACACCCACATCCGCGGCTTGAGGATATTAGGCCCTGAAGAGTCCGTCGCCACCCCATTCTCTCCTGCTCGTGCTCACGCCTTCCTTCTCCTAGGAAAGAACCAGACCTTGATGGTACCAACGATCCTTTCCCATGGACGACCACGCCATTCAAGATGTATAGACAGGTTCGTTAGGTTTGATTAGCGGTACGATATCGAACAACACAGTATTCAAGGTGTATATGTAAGATCTACTTGTATAAGAGATATGCCACCCGAGGAGCGAACCTCCAAACCTTCACATGCCACGAGTGCTACCCATCATTCCCGCCCCTGAATGGCCAGGTCCCATCACGGGCACGTGTTGAGATTGAACGGCTTGGTGTGAAGGTCCATACAGTCCGGGATCCTGTCCAGTCTCATACACAGGGGAAGTCGTGATATGAAAGCTACCTGGGGCATTCGAAGGGGGGAAACTCCAGTTTTGGGGAGTGCCGATACCATTCTACGTTCAGACCTATCAGGTTTTCGGAGTGCAAAGACTACCGGCTTTGACTGACCTGTAAGGGGAGCGCCGACGCAGATGGCCGATAGTGTCCTCCAAAACTCGGTTGACCGGGGTAGCCCTGCATGGTGGAGCTGGTTGTTCCGTTGGTATAGGTTGGATAAATCGGGCTGGTGTTATGTGTAGGTTGTGGGTGCGGGTGATGCGTATTTGGGTAATGAGTTGAGTTGTGAGTAGGGGGTTGGGGGTGCCTCGACGTGAATCCCCGTTGATGAGGTTGGTAGTGGGAGAAGGATATGTTCGAATACTGATCCACGGATGTCGGCAAACTTGGCGGGTGGCCGTTGTATAACGGATGAGGGAAATGGTATCCCCCATTTGTTGTGCCAGAGGCTGGAGGCATCTGGTAGTAATCGCGCCGGTCCGCGGGCACTCCCGTGTAAGGCAGTTGGGCCGGTCCAGGGGGTATGGCGCCAGATCTACCATGATCCCACCGAAGCTGCATCTTGGTCTGCTGCGGGGCGTAAGGGGGAAGGGTACTACTTGCCCCGTGGCCATTTACAGAAGACTTGGAGCGACAGCGAGAACAATAAAACTCCTCCCTCTCCCAGTCATGTGGGGGTCTGCCATCTCGACGGTCCATCTCTTCGTGGCAGGGGATGTGTTGCCAAACGTTACATGAGCCGCAACAGATGATCGGGACGTCATCATCCTGATGAAAGGTAGGTTGGATCAGGAAGAGAGGAGGGAGGAATGTGTTCCTAACCTGATTGCGCGTGTGTTTCAGGCAAACCTCGCAGTTTAACTCCCAGTCACTGTGTTGATCGTTGGAAGCCCGGGAAGTGCTGGCCGTCGATGGTTCACGCGATTCTGGGCGGCTGCGATACGGTCTCATCAGTTGGACGTCATTATGCTGGGGTGTCTTGGATCTTACCGTCCGCCGTCACTAGCGCGAGTTTTAGGTCCGTGATTTCTGCGCCGCCGCTCACGTTCCTTCCTGTCCCTTTCGGCCTCTTCTCGTTGCTGTCTCATCTCTAGCCGTTTCGCGCGTGAAACCTTTTTGACTTCCTCAACCTTCCTTTGGGACACAAGCTTGGCTTCTTCCTTTTCGCTCTCCTTCATCGCAATCCGGGACGAACGTTTACGGTGTGTAACTGCTTCCTCGAGAAGCCTCTTTCGCTCCACTTCTTGTTTTTTGCGTTCAAATTCCTGGACACGGTTTTAATGGCACGACGAGGTGCGTGGTAATGGTTTTACCCACCCGTAACTCAGCCACAACGGCGGGGGCAATGTGGTTCTTGAGGAGGTTGTAGAGCGCCTTCTCGGAGTAGTGGGTAGCATTCCCAAACCGCTCGGCAATGTGTTCCCACTCTGAAAGGGTGGAGCATACCTGTAGGGTCGAGTGAGCACGATTCGTGGATGGAGAGATCACGCGAGTGGCCGGACCATCTCCCATTCGATAATGTTTTCCAAACTGGCGTCGAGTTTGGCACCATCATGATTCTCGTCCTCGCTGTTGTACTTGTTGCCCTCCACCTCATTGTCCTCTGTACTCGCGGGGTCTTCATGAAGGTCACTCTCGTGGTCAGAAGATAGGTCAGTGAGGTCGCTGACGCTTTCGTCGGATTCCAACCCAGTCTTTATAGGTTTCAAATCCTCCAAGTCGGACTCCGAACCTGTGCCGTCTAGTGATGGCCTGCTAGATTTCGTGGCTCGTGTGGACCTCCTGGTGGGAGTTTCGGAGTTGTCTTCGGTTAACCACTCATCTGGGATCGATTGCCATTCTTCCTCGGGGTCACGTTTTCCCCTTCTGAGTCGGCTGCTGACTCTAATCCCGCGGGATGTCTGTGAAAACGACGGGCCTGCGTCATTGCTAGGTTCGCCTCGTCGTGTTGTACGCGTAGATCGTGTTGCGATGGCGTTTTCGCGCTGAAACTCCGCAAGAGCTTTGGCTTGCGCATCAAGTTTCTTGTTTGCTTTAAGTTTAGCAGCTCGAGGGCCAGAAGTCACCATCTCTCTGGGTGGCGGATCGGAGGCGTTGCCGGACGAGTCGGAGGAGTCATCCCGGAGGACCTTGCGACGCTTCCCAGCCGGCTTACGAGTCTCTTTGGCGGTAGGTTGCTTTGGGGCGGGAACTCGCTTCCTCTTGAGGTTCTTGGGTTTATAGGTGGAACGTTGTACCCACAATCGATCAGCTACATGGAGGTGAACCAAGGATTTGGTGACCACAGAGGTTTAACATTACCACCAATGAGCCAGTACGCATTCCTCTTGACGTCGTACCCGATAGGTTCTATGCGCTAGGAAATGTTGAGCCCCACAGGAATACTCGTAGGTTCAATTTGAGGAACTGACCCACTGGGCTGTCTCGTCATCGTCTCTCATAATGGATCGGATCCTGTGGGGGTTGTGGAACATCCATTCGATGAGAAGATTTATGGAGTCAAGCTTAGAGAGCATGGGAAGGTCATGCCAATCTCTGAGCTCTGGAGCCAGGTCAGCGTCTGGAGAGACCACCTCGTCTGGCTCGTCTGTTGGCTGTCCTTGGGTCTTGTCCTCTGACGGGGCACGCGAATCAGCCTGTTCTGGTTCGACAGAAACAGAGGCGGATTGCTGGGGGTCTTCGAGCTCAAGGATGTACTTTGGGTTGACCTTTTTGGGCTCGGAGCCTAAGGGATTTGAGGTAGGGTCACGGCGGGCATATTGTCTGCGGAGAGAGGATTGCCAGTTGTCGAGTCTGGAATGTAGGAGTTAGGTGGTTGCGGGGAGGGGGGACAGATCTACGGACGTGATCTTCCTGTCTTGGGTAAGAGCATAGAGTAGCCTGTGCATGACGCGTGGGGTGTGTACGCGAGTGGAACGAGCGAGGTCATCTTCGATGGCCTAGGGTGAAGGTCAGGGATCATGGATTGGCCAGAAAGGGGTAATACGCGTTGGATTCGCTTACAGAGATGGGGACGCCATCCATTACAAACAGCTGGGCGAAGGTGAAGTAGAACTGGGAGAAGACGGCCCATTTCCAGTTACGCCGCAAAAGGGTGAGGTTGGCGAGATGGGTCTCTTCCTCTGGTGCTGGTGGGGACGGTGGAGGAGGAGAGGGAGGAGGACGGTGATCTGTTAAACGAGTGGACCGAGTAGACTGGCGAGGCATCGTTGGACCGGTAGGTGTTGGCACAGACAGACGAAGAAGGGGTTGGAGGGAAAATAAAAGAGAGAGGAAGAGGAAGAGCCAAGAAAACAGCAGATTAGAGCTAGGAACTCCGAGGAAGATAGCGTCTACCGTGGAGGAATGGGGGGGAGGGAGGTGGAAGAGGAGGAGGAGGAGGTGTCGTCGATCAATGATGAGTATGTCTGCTTCGACCCAATCCACCGTCCTCGCCACGATATGCGTTGTCGATTCTTCCCTCGCCGTCGCGATAGAGTGGGGGAAGATATTCTCGGATTATCTGGCCCCAATAATCCAGCGCCTCGCTGAACTCACTTCCAATGTCAACCAAGTAACATCTCAGCGAGCTCTCCCTCCCAACCTGCTTACCTTCCTCAGTTCAGGATCGGATTCATTACATATGGCCTCGCATCCTCTCGCCCTTCGCCCCTCCTTTGTCAGCGTTTCTTCCAGCCATCGCCCCCTATGAACAAGGAGATGAAGGACGAACCCGCAAAGTTCTCCATCGGCCACACTGGTATCGGTTCCAGCTCCGGCGGTATGGCCGTTCTCGAAGGTATCGTCGCTGCACTTGAGGTACCCACCCCACGCTCGCAATGGACCTCCCCTCGAGGCTAATTCTTATAGATGTTTGACAAGTTACGCCAATCCATCGGCGTCCCTCTCGGTCAATCTCAGATCCAACAGCCAAACAAATCGCCGGTGACCCTCATCTCACACATTGTTCATCTCGCTGCTGCCCCCCCGGACGGGTCGTTGCACCCAGTTTGGAACGTAAACTCTAAGTTTGATCAGCTTACATGGGCCACTCTCCCGGACGAGTTTAAACAGGTACCTCCTCCCTTCTCTCCCACCTCTCTGGTTTTTCATCCTCTCTCCCACAGCGACAGATCAGCTACAGTATCGTGACCATCCGACCTATCCCTCGTTTCAAAGAGATCTTCCTTTCCGTTCGTTCTTTTTTTTTTCTCGGTTCTTTTCAGAATGTTTCGCTCACCCCACCAAGACAAACTCTGCAGATGCCACTACCCCCTGGTTCGATGTCGCACTGAACCACACCGTCATGTTGTCTGGCTTTCCCCCGAAAGGTTCGTCTATCATGAATCCCGCTCAGCGGTCGCTAGAATCACCATCCTAGGCCTTAAGCGACAGACCGAACCTACGACCGCCACCCCGGACCCGAAACGACCTCGTCAAGATTCAGCCAACAAACCTGCCTCCGCCACATCTCCCAGCGATCCCGCTTCCACGCCAGAATCTGCAACTCCCTCAACCAACCCCACCATTGCTCCCGGCTCCTTCTCTTTTGCGAGCATGCCTCCAGCTAAGCAACAAGAATTCATGGAAAAACACCTCAAACTTCAGTCAGAGATCAAACGAGAGTGGGTCGCTATACAAAAGGCTCAGGCTGATGGCGGCCCCCCGGAAGTCATCCTTCCGATGAGAACTGACCTCGGGAAGAAACTCGAGCTCTACAAACGGCTCACCGCTATCCTCGCCGCTCAGAAGAGACTCCCCGAATCCACTGGCACCACCCCTGGCCCGTCATCGCAACCTCCACCTGTGGCCGCCACCCCCACTTCCACTGCTACTTCGGCCGCAGACCTTGGCCCTTCCGAACCCGGCCCCCTCGCTTCGGAGCCCGCACAACTTCCACCTCCTTCGACTGCAGCGGCGGAACCAAGCGTTCAGAAGTCTGGTATTCCCCCCAAGGACTCGTATCCTGCGGAGGCCACGACACAGATCCACCGCCCAATGCAACAACAGACCCAACAAAGTCTTGCTCAACCAGGTATTTTCCCCTAGGTTTCTCTCATCCCCCTCCCTCACCTACTTGCAGGTGGCGCCACCCAATTATCCATGGCAAATAACCCGGGCATGGTTCCCCGGCCCAACCCACGGCGACAATGGCACGGGATGTTTTCCTCAGTGACTGCGAATGGTGCACAAGAGGCTATCATCTACGTTTCTGTCGAGTTTCAGCAGAACGCAGAACCGTGAGTCATATAGCATTTTTCGACCACCAACTTACAAATACTCCGCAAAGGCACCTCACTACCTGGCCGTCTAAAATACAAATAGCCGCCGCACAGGAGAAGGTGGTCACCCCACAAGAGTTCCAACTGTGGGTCAATCAAAACAACGGAATCCTCTGCAAAATCGCGGCGCAAAGGCGACCAGAAGCACCGAACAACGAAGTTTTGTTAGGTCAACTCATCAACTCCCTCACTGAGAAATCGATGGTCAGCTTGTTTCTGGTCTTCCATTGAAGTTAAAGTATAATGCTGACTCGCCCCAAAGTATGCTGTGGCTAGTTGGCCGCTTCCCAACGGGGCGGGGATTTGCAAAATGATGATTATGATGGCTCTCAGGGGGATGCTCATGGGCGCTGTGTTCCCCCTGATGGGATTTTCTGAAATGCCCAGGGCGGGACCTGCCCCACAGCAGGCGATACAACAGACGTCACAACAACCGATGCAACAGACACCGCAACCGCAACCATCGGCGGCACCCATCCCACCTGAACTCATCCCGAGACTGCATAATCTCAGCCGCGAGCAGATAACAGTGATGAGAGCTATGCAAGCCAGGTTCGGTGGAACCGGGAGAAACATTGGTGATCTGCCGGGGGCTACATTTCAGTCCGGGAACGCCAACCCAGCCATTCAACAGCAACAACAGATCCCACCAGGACTGACCCTCGAAATGATGCAGGCGCTCATTCAACGAAGGCAGGACGGGAGTGGCTGACCCTGGTGGTCATTCCACTGGAATAATATGGACGCGTTTAATATTGTAGTAATCCAGAAGTATACATAGCAGTGTGTCCCGCTCCAAGAAAGAGATGGGGCGGCCGGTTTGTAAGACGTTGGGGAGGAAGTCAGAATATCGCATGGATGATACCACTGCCGACAGCAGCGCCAGCGCCGAAACCTTCTCAGGTCAGTATGCGGACGCATGGATAGCTGACGAAAGAGCACACCTAATCCACCAGCAGCCGACTGGGCCATCTGTCACAGTACGAAGAGCTCAGCAAAGGCAGTTAGGAAGGAAGAGGAAACGAACGAACGTTGCCGCCAAATTTGCCAAATTTCTTCTTCTTTTTGTCCTGTCCTTCGTCTGGTTGCAGGCCGACGGGGTTGACCCCAGGCACGTTATCGCCAGGGTTCATCTGTTGGGGCGGGGTGTGGTCGCCATGGTCAGCGTATCCCGGAGCACCGTAGGACTTTTCGTGGTATGGCTGCGGTGATATTTCGGGAGGGAGTTTCTGGACATAATTAGAAGGGAAGAGGCCCCGTTTCCCTGCGTTACTGCCAGTCCACCAGTCCGCATTTGTCTCCTCCACGATATCTATGACATCTCCGGCAGACATTGTCAGATCGTTTGGTTCCTTGGGAATGAGCGTAAGCAACTGGGTGCTGAATGACCTCGGCAGAGTTGCACTGCACACCTTTCCATCTTTGTTGTAGGCCCACAAAACTCTCGCTTTGGGATGGCTAGGGGTAGGCTGTGGGGGTTGTGGAGGGATTGGAGGGTGCAGTTGGTAGCTTGGTGCAGGAGTATAATGCTGAGGGATGGAGACCGGCAGAACGGGCGACTTTTCGGACGGTTTGACGGTAGCCGCAGCAAGTTTTGACTGGATGTTGGCAGCGTCCTCTGTGGTGAGATATCCCTGAGCCTGCAGAAAGTCGACGTTTGCCCGAGTCTGGGAGACAAGATGGAAGACGAAGGCTGAGTCGGACATGGTGTGAAGTAGAGTAATGATTCGTGGAGGGTGATACATAACAAGGGTGATCGACAACTTTTTAGCAGCTTCGGCAACATCTCTCTCACACACTCCCGAACTACGATTTCCCTTCGAACGGGTTGTGAATTATCGACTCGAGGTGTTCGAGCGCAGCCTATGTCCTAGTAAGGCGCGTAACGGTTATCTTTGGCAAAATCGCTGCGCACCCTACCGACTTGACTCAGCTCCTGATCAGCGTCGCCGTCAAAGGCCTCAAAGTTCGAGGCATCAAGGAAAGCATCATCGTTTCCGTCGACCTCGACCTCAGGATCCGGGTGTAAAGCTGCACAACCGGACATGGACTCGAATATCGGTTCAACTGTGAGAGTGAACTGGTCAGTGTTCGGGGTGATTCAACCCGGTGAAGGTCAGGGAGAGGACTCACGAGCTTCCACCCGTTCGGGGACGATTTTAAGTTCTCTCATCAGAGAGTCGTCATCACTGCCGTCGGTCCGGTCCCCGGTAGGCGTTTCGTCGAGTTGGCAGTAGATGCATGGCCCAGATTCTGTGCGGGAGATTGCGTGAAGGGTTATCGAGGGATATTCGAGCTGAAAACCACGCCCAGTGGCCGAGACGAACGCTAGGACGCTAGAAACGGATGAGATGGGAATCAAACGGACGGTCTACACGGCAGTGTGTACCTTTCAATGATGTAGAGCGTCCCACGCTTGCAATCGTCTGGTCCGAAATCATGAAGAGGGGGATCGAACGAAACGGAAACTTTGGGCTCTTCGAGGCGGAGGATGGGTGGGATGGAAGAGAAAGATTCTGGGGTTGTCGAAGTGAGAGTTTTGTGTTCGTCTGGAGAAACGAAAGTCGGTAGGGAGGAGATGATCTTGGGGGCGACATTGGGGCTCATGATGATCAAAATTTGAGAACGATCGATGTATGGTACACTGCTCTAATCTTGTAGGGATTCTATCTCTGTCGCGCTCTTTGCCAGATATTCATCGTACGAATCCGCTGCGTGTCCTTACGATCAACAGTAGCCTTCAGGAGGAGGGTGAGGGGGAAGACTGACAATAAATGTCCGAACGCGCTCTGTAGCGTGCGATGACCTCCCTGTTGTGTTTGATTGCGGCGAGCTGAGCGTGTTTGATTGTCCCTAGTCACCAGAGTGAAAAGCTGTGGACAAGCGGGGGAGAGTGCGCTCACCGGAAACGCGGACGACGTTTGGGATGTATTTTTGACCATCTATCGAGGAGAGATAGGTGACCGCTCCCCAGGCGATACGATAGGGGTCCCTCGCCACGCGTATGATGCAGATGTTTGTCGCAGGGGAGAAGTACTTGACTGGATCCGTTCTGTTAGTATTTCTGCCAGCATATACGGGGGTCATACCGTTCAGTGAGCCGCCGACAGCCCCCCAACCCGTGTCGCCGAAGTTGACGATCACGCTTTGCTTCAACGCAACATATATTTGCTTGGAATTGAGAGCGGTTGACTGTTGGTTGGGATAAGGCAGAGGTAACAACTCGACCAAGATCCACCGATTCTGCAATAGAAGCTCGTCAATGGAGGCATTTGAGCTGTGGAGGAGATCTCATGCCCACCTTGAAACGGACCATAGTAGGGTGACCGACTGATCCGTCGCTCGCGCACACTGCCGCAGCTAACGACGACGATGGACAACAACGATTACACCCCACTCCCCACAGAGCCACCTACCCAACTCGACATCGAACACGAGGAGCAGGGGGCCCCAAAACCGAGACCTCCCCGACAGGCTTCTGGTCCTACCGTTTTGCAGACAACTGACACTCGTTTCAACCCACCCTCTCCATCTCCGTTGAAACGGGCTGCGTTGCTTCTCTTTGTCTTCTGTCTCTTCTGGTTCGCCCTCAAATTGCGCACTGCCAAACTTCCGCGACCTCTCCCTTCCCCCGAGACAGAGAGGTACCTGCCAGTGCGCGCAACCAACCATATATATTGACTCACGTTTCCTAGATATTCCACAGATTTCGATTACCGTCCGGCTGTTGGCAGGGAAAGGGTCAAGCATACAAAGTCGAAATTTAGGGGCGCATAGTTTACTGGGAGCCTGGTACGCAGCCTGTTCTAATTCCAACTGCGTCCCTCACCGCATCACCCCAGCAAGTCTTGCCGAACACCGCTGTATTATCTCCCGGAGAGGACCTTTATGTTCCCTTACCCATTCGCGGCCTGGTCGTCCAAATTTTACCTCACGAAGGTGTCCCGCCCGTTGAACCAAGTTGTTCACCTTGTATATTGAGGTACCTTGGATTTGGATGCTACTATACGGAAAATTGTAGAACCCGACCCCACGACCGCGACGAAGCCGGAGAGATGGAGTTCCTTGCGGGCTCACCGACGTCTGACCCCATTGTGCCTTACGGGCGCGGGCTCAGTTTTGGGAAAGGCCGAATGCTATGGCCGCCAGTAAAACGCATCGGTTACGATATAAACCACCACTCGCTCCGTAGTTGTCCCACCACTTCGACGGCCTACCCGGTGGTGTGTAAGTCGTCCCAGCGTTGCTATCCCCTGGATGGGGCTCTCACTAAGAGGTGATTTCTTCGCCTTCACTCCCCACACTTTTTGTATAAGTATGTGGGCAATCGTCCCACACTTTTTTAATAAGCCTTGTATCTGTGCACAAGGCTCGCGGCTGTATCGCCCTTAGGTCAGAGTGAAACCTCGGTCCGTATTTTTCGGCGGCATTATATTAGAGTGTATTGTCAACCACCAGGACACCCAGAGCACATTCCATGGTCGCATCCCCAACAACTTGAGACACCAATACCACAACTCCGCAGGATGAGTGCGACGACACTGACGAGACCCTCACCCAGTACAAAACCGCTCGCTATCACGATCAGCGTAATGCCATCACCCATTCCCTTGGATCGTCGACGGGCTCTCCATATCGCTTCAATAGCCCCACCTATCAGTCTTGCTAATGTAAACGATGGGGTGTTCAAGAAACCGATGGCGAACGCTACCCCGGAGGGTATGTACTTTGTAACCTTCGATTGGCCCTGCGCACAGTATACCTTTATGGCAGAGACAAGGCCAAAGATCATAGCAAAGACGAACATGAAAAAGCCGCTCTTCTCGGGTAGATTCCCATCCCCTACTCCACAGAGTGAGTGCGAAAGCGGTGGATGATAAGTGGGAATCCTCACGAAGTAATCGAGCGAGGTTTAGCCAGATATATGCTGTAGGTGCTGGGAATGAAGGGCCGGGTATCTCGTATGCCTTGGTGTAAATTTTGTACGCGGTCGTGGTCACAAAGATGGAAAAAGTGGAACCGATCAGTTGGCCATAAAATTGCGTCCTAGGAGACGCTCCAATCAAATGGCCAGTTTTCAGATCCTGCATCAGATCGCCAGCCCTTCAGGAGTTTACGCGTGCGCAGTGAGTGGGTGTCCTGAATGTCAGTATATCAACTCACTGTTGTGCACCCGCTTCTGCCACCCCTTGAGGTTGGCGTCAGTAAACTAACCGAAGGGCCCCAGTGATGGGGAACACACCTCCCGCGATGAGATTCGCCACGACGTTTGAGGGTTGAACGACCGCAAAGATCAGTTGAGATATTTTCCCCAGTCCGCTGACAGGATTGAGATCTGTTTCCCCGAGTGCTCGTACGCTGCCCAGGTTGGCATCATAATGAGACGTTACCGCATATGACCAGGACTCACGCGAGTATGCTCAGCAATCCACCAATGGCGTACCCCAGTAAAGACGCCCATGGTTTGATAACTTCGTTGCCAAATATCGTCCACAACACGAGAGTACCCAGGACAACGCTCGTTCCAAACCCCCAGCAAACCCACCGCAGTGGCACCAGCCGGTCAGGTGTTTCAACTTCAACATCATCTATAACGGTCAACGCTTCACGTGAGGTCCAGCCTTGAGCGGCGGGTATGATAAACTCCACAACGACGGGTATGAGAGACACGACGCTATCTGCGCACATGATAGCGAGGGACACCCAAAGAATCCATCCACGAGAACCGGTGGACATGTCTCCGACGGGTCCCGGAGCCCAACCCTCGAGCTTGGCGAGTGGAGACAGGAGGGCCCACCCAACAATCATTCCCTGGAGCACGGCTGAGTTGGGGGAGGGAAGGATCAAGATTCGTACTCACCAAGGTCATGCTGAGGGTAGTTGGAAATCCCATGATGATCCCTTGAGTGGAGTGGAATGAGATATAAGGTGGGACAGTTGACGGTGAATGCACCTTGCCCGATATACGATAAGCTGGGAGAAAACGTCCACAACCATTCTTTGGCAAGGTAGGTGCCAAAGAGTGGGATAGAAAATAGCACAGGGAAGAAGTAGGCGAGAAGCTAGATATCTCAGCCGGACGGAATCAAGGCAGGTAGACGAAGTATGACAAACCGTGATCGAAGCAGAGAGCATCAAACTCCACGCCAGTGATATCCAACTCTGTGAAAGGTGTGAAGAAATTTGATCAGGCGATTCACCGGCGGCAAAGCTGGGGTCTTCAGGGTGTTCTTCGTCCGTGTTGAGAGGGGCGTATTCCTGTGAGTTTGCATCCGGCTCTGTTGGCGGTGGGAGTTTGTGTAGAACGGCAATAAGCTGGGCGGTGGCGGACCCAGAGGGGAAGGCAAGCTTTTCTTTGATAATCTGTTCGGGGTTGGCTTTCGATGGGCGGGATCGAACAGGGCACATACGACTTGTTTTCTGATAGGTGGAGACATGAGGATCCTATATACTCTTCAGTAAGCACAGACGCAAAATGGTAAGGAGCACTAACCCGTAGTACGCAACAGCAAAGGACCACGCGAGGGCGGCGGTCCAGGATAAGTGAATGGGTGGGGTACCATCCTGGACGATGTTTAAGAGCCCGAGGGCGGGAATTATCCCAACGAAACCGGCGGCGAGAGCCATAGTGCCTGTGGCGACAGCAGTTGTTTGGACGACGACATTCTCTTGGGGGGTGATCGAAAAAGCTAAGGCTCGCGAGAGTAAGAAACCAATGAGAGCGGACTGCAAGGACATCCTATAGCAGCGCCTGAGGTCTGAGTGACAGGGAGAGCGCGTACGGGACTCAGACTGACATGCTGATCCAACCGGTCTGGAGGCCAAAGTAGAGGTTTGTGTAGCACAGGAGCGTTCCGATCAGCAGACCGAGAACCACCGCCCGGACCTGTGGCTGACGTCAGGATTGTGGGTGAAGGTGAGGTGAGGAGGTACGAACCGTAAACTCTTTCGGAGGAGATGATGGGTCACTAGAGAAGGAAGTTGTGGGAGGTCAGCGGGGAGCAGGGGGTGGGTGGGGGGAGTAATACTTCGGGTTCGGCATAGCAGGTGAGCGCTAGCCTCGGTGACGGGCAGGAACAAGTAGTGTGGGAAAGCCTGCGATCTGCAGTGCATTTATCCGTTCGACGATCGCGACTACGGTCACGCAGCAGCAACCACTCTCTCCAGATCCCCCACGATATCCAACCCCCCTCCAGGCTCGCATTGAGCATGGGCTTCTCAGACACAGTCGCTGGTCTCGTCGACCGCCTGAAACCATCCAACAAATCCACCTCGTTTTCCGGTATTGGGAGCGGAAACCAAGGCATCGTCTCTTTCGAAGACGACGTGAGTTCCCTTCGACCGACGTGTCGGCGATGTGCCCGTCGTCTGTCGCACCTAGTTCCTCGGCTAATGAACTCATCCCTTAGATGATCGTCTCCAAACCGATGATCGTGTTCCGTGTCTCTCAAGTATTCCTCAACTTCATCGCCATGGCCTGTTTCGCAAGCGTAGCCAGTTTCCAAGCCAAGTGGGACGTCGGTCCGTGTACGTCGCGAGCCGCTTCCACTCTCACCATATCCTTCACTCACTGCGCGGACCACCCGTAGCTGGTCTGTCCGGGTTCGCCGTGTTCGTATCGGTGGCTAGCATCATCCTCTCGTTATTCATGCTACTTGTGCCGGTGGTGTACGAGAAATACGACAAACTGGCGCGCCTTGCACGAGCGTTGAAAGAAGTTCGCGTTGGCTTCATATTGAACGGAAGCGGAACCGTTCTGAATTTACTGATCGCGTGCGTTTGTCTCGCTTCCTATCACGTCCAAGTTCTGAACTATCCCCCCTGCTCCAGCTTCATTACAACAATATCCGCTTGGACTCAACCCGGGTGTAAGGATCCCGAGAAAGACCCCCACGCTGGGGATCGTGATGACGGTTTCAAAAACGGATTGCCCAATTGGTGCAACACCAAACGAGCTGGTGCCATATTTTTCTGGCTTGGGTTCGTTTTTTGGACTGCATCCTTCGTGTTGACCATCATGGATTGGAGATCTGGCAAGTCTTCGAGGCCCCGTGACCCACCCTTCACACGACCCACCGATGTTGAGGAAGATTACGACGACGCTGTTGATGAGGAATCTGCGTACAATCGCCCAGTTGGTCACCGAGACTCGACCGTCGAACGTGCACGTCCAGAAGAGAGCAGATACTCGTCCACTCCCCCTTCGTTACCGCCAATCTCTTTCCCCGATAGTTCTACCCCTACCCCGATCCCTCAATCCGGAGGTTATACCTCATCCACCTCCCGACCATCGATGGACGTTTACGGGGCCTTTTCAGACCCCGACCCCTCCAGCTACTCGAACCCGAATCCTTATTCCCAGCCTGAATCCAACAGGATGAGCAGAACCATGCAATACGCCGACCCCTACGCCGCGGTTAGGGCTAGCATTACTCCCCCAGAACAACCCGGACCCCCTAGTTACGGGCACGATGGCAGGTACTAGCGGAAGCGACTTGGTCGTGTTAGATCCTTGTACAGTCGATCATAGGCTGCTTCTAATGTAACCTGTTCCTATTTTCCACGCGCTTGTTGTACTTACAAATGATATACTACCACAATACGGACTTTGATCACCCACTTCGAGACCGGACCTGTCAGGGAACCCAGGTGTCCCTGTGTCTGCCCTTGATACTAATGCCTGTACCTGGAGGGAGAAGGATGAGCGGCGGTCGGAGGAACGGTGGTGTTTGGACAGGAATCAGCCGGTAAAGTTGTCTCACGTCCGAGATCCCAGGACACTTTAGGCTGTAGTGTCTTTTGGTACAGAATCTCGGGTAATCGAACGCAAATTACGAAGGGTACCATCATGAAAATCGGCGGTGACCAGTGCGAATAAACTCACATGGTAGGTGGTCGTTTCGAGCAAGAAAAAACGTGGGAAACAACCTGATGGCTCCGATCTCTGTGACGGTCTTCACCGGATTCCTAGGTATAAGTCAGAAGTCAAGTTGGTTTGGAATGCGATGCTCATCGGTCTCCGTCGTAGGTGCGGGAAAAACGAGCTTGATCCTCAAGTGTCTCCCCCAATTGCCTCAAGATTGCAAGGTCGTTTTGCTAAAGAACGAATTCGGGGATGTCCAAGGTAAAGCAAATCCCAGGTGACACCGATTAGAGGGGAAACTCACCAAGAATGTCATCTGCACTCAGTGGATAGCCAGCTTGCGAAACAGAGCAATCTGTCCGCTGTGAGCGAGATTCTAAACGGGTGCATGTGAGCAATATCCCCCCCGCACGACTCTAGGGGTACCCAATTTGGTTCAGGTGCTGTGTGCTTGTTGGCCAGATGAAATCTGCATTATTAGAGATTCGGGGTAAAGTGTGTTGTTGGTTCACTCGAATCGCAAACCTCACGTATCCCATCGCAGACACTTTCCGACCGGATCGAATCATCATTGAATGCTCCGGCTCTGCGTTCCCAGCAACACTCGCGTTCCAATTGCGAGAGTTGGAACGTGAGACCGGCGGTGATTTTAAAATGGACGCGATAGTCACCGTCATCGATGCCGAAAACTTCATGGGGTACGAGGACACGTCTCCTACAGCCCGAATGCAAGCCAGCTACACAGACCTCCTAGTCATCGTGAGTGCTTGAACGCAAACTTCCGGTAGCGGTTCAACTCTGACTTTGTGCTCCAGAACAAGTGGGAGGAAATTCCGGAACGCCAACTAGACATCGTTTTCGACCACCTCCATACCCTCAACGACCTAACGCCAAAGGTGAAGGCATCTAGGACGGCAGGCATCGATTTGAACCTCCTGTTCGGTTTGGACTCGAAACTCTTCCATGAACCCATGCCGGTGACCACCCCGGACCACGATCGAGAGGTACAAACGTTCACGATCTTGAAGGGTGCAGAACGTCCAGCCCATCGCCATTGTGAACCAGGGGAGGAGTGTGGCGGAGAAGGACACATCTACCTTGAGGTTGAGCCGAATGGACCTGGTGGCGCCAGTGGGTTGGAGAGGTCACTTCTGCTAGATGCTTTGGGTTCGTTATCGAAGGAGACCATCTGGCGCGTCAAGGGCTTCGTTCGTCTCCTCCCAGAAAATCAGGTCTACATCTTAAACTGGGCGTTTGGGAGATACGAGCTTGAATTCTGTGACGGTCAGAACGCTACCACGGTGATACAACTCACGGTCATGGGGCAGCGAGGGGAAATGAAGAGGCTGGTCCATAGGTTTGCTGAGAGGCTTGGGGGAAACGTCCGTGCGTAGAAAGGCCCACGCGGGGGGACTAGCATAGATAGATTCGCAGTTCGAATAGGTACTCTGTTTAGAGGGCCAACTCCTCCACGGCCATAGATTCAACAATCGCGGCAGCTTTTTTCTGTTTACTTCTTGCCCTCGCCCTCGCTGATTTTGACAGCGTACGGACCAGTGGTGGCTGGTATCTGTAGGCATTGTTAGTATAAGGGGAACTCGTAACAAACTTATTTACGGCTCACGTTGCGCCACGGTCGAGGAGATGCTTGAGTTTCTTCCTCGAGAGGGTGACTTTCATGAAAACCGTCTTCTTGATTCTGACACTGTGGGCACGATTAGCGTGTACCTTGGAAAAAAAATGAAGGAAGCTACGAACTTTGGGCCGGAGAGCATTTCCATTACATCCGGGGAGGGTGGGTGCGGCGAAGGGAGGTCTTGCAGCGCGCCGACCTCGTTGTACTGGTGGACACCAGCAAGGGAGGAACTCCTTCTCGCCTTGAGTCGATCCAAATGTTCGCGTTTGACAATCTCGACCACGGAGATGAGACGAGGGATGGTGGCGGTGGACACCTTTCCATTAGGTGGGGTCCCAGGGGGTGGCAGAGTGTGGAAGGTCAACGAACGCTCTTCATTCTCCTATGGGGGTTGAGCAGGAGAAGCGGTGTGACAGAAAACGACGCACGTCGAGGAAGTTGAGGGCGAACTGAACCCAGCTTTTTATCTTTCCATGGGTGGTGATGCGAACGGGGTGAGTGTCGGGATCAAAGTCCATCGTGGTTCGTCGGGGAGTTGATTGATCCGCAGGTTTACATATTCTAGGGAGAGGTCCCTGCTCACTGTCAACCACGCACTCAAGTACCCACTAGCACTGGGTGGACGCGTAACATAGCCAGTTTTGTGTGGGTCGAAACGCGGTCTATCAAATTGGATCAAATGGGTGGATGGTAGAGCCCCCGAGCTGCCTCTGCGGTCGCCCCTCGATTTTGGTACGCACACTACAGACGGTTCGACCTACGTTCTCCTGACAGGCATCCTTCCTCCCACGCGAAATTCGCAACGGCCTCCTCCATCGACGGGGTGAATGCATGGCCGACGTCTGGGTACACCAACACCCGTTTGACCCCTTCCTCCCCAACCTCAATCCGCTCAACAAATGATTCCGAAAACTCCCACGGAACCAACTTATCCTTACCACCTGCGAGCACCAGAATCTTCTTGCCGAAGAACGAGTTTCTGCCCGTCGCTGGGGCACATACAGGACTCTCCCTTTTGATAACTTCGAGCAGCGAGTCCGGGAGGATCGGTGGTCCGAATTGTAAACCACTTGCCTTTGCCCTGCCATCCATTAGGGTCATGTAATCTGGGCAACCGATGATAGGGATCCCAACACTCAGGCGTGGTTCTGCAAGCAGGAGTTCTATTTGACCCCTGGAGTCCAAGCCGCAAATTCAGGTTGCACTCACCATGTTGGAGAGCATACCATGTCGCATGCCCTCCAAGGCTGATACCTGCTAGCATCCACCGTTCGATTGCCTGTTCTCCGTGCGGAAACAGGTACGATGGTAGGAAGTCGATGAGGAACGAGATGTCCCTGTGGGTTCCTGCTGTGATGGCAGACTTTACTACCGGGCTTACTTCCCTCCGATAAGCTTCACCTACAAATTACGCTGAACATGTCAATCCTAATCCAACATCAGCGTTGCCCATCGATCTACTGTGGGCGCCAGGGCACTTACGCGTGTTGAGGGTTGTTCTCCTTCACGTTAAGGCTCCATTGTTGGTTCCCCTGAGGGTTGATCATTCTCGCACCGTGATTCCTCAGGTCCTGGGGGATGGGGGGGATCAATCACCTCGTTCCCTCGTCTCGGGACGAACGGTCCTGCTCACGAACGTGACAACCACAAGCATTCGTGCGTCCCCGTCTGGGGTCGACCGCCTTCTATCTTCGCTTTTATCCACC
>Ga0307509_10002623_pt1 | contig 28769 bp, 25 predicted proteins | sample 10_EM_MG_FD_202245 | JGI IMG/M metagenome (GOLD analysis project Ga0307509, IMG submission 202245) | Populus trichocarpa ectomycorrhiza microbial communities from riparian zone in the Pacific Northwest, United States - 10_EM | ecosystem: Host-associated > Plants > Roots > Unclassified | place...
AAAGGCGCTGGCAAAAATGTAAAGAGATGGGTGTCCAAGCCAATGTTGAACTGCAGCAGGCTGCGAGAAAGGTTATTGAGGAGAACGCGTTGTTGAGAGAGATACTCGCCGAGGCCGGAATTGTCCATGAGGAGGTCGAGAGACGCCTCCAAGTTTTGAAGGACAAGAGGAAGGATGCACTAGCGGCAAGCGGAGCTGGGAGTGATATCGTGTGCGGGGATAATGGGTGCGGAGGTGGCAGCAGGGCCCTCGATGGATTAGAGGAATTCTTCAATGAGTTTGAATTATTGCCGTTGCCCCAGGCAACTTCCAGTGCAACCAGCCTGGCCGGGGACTCGTTGGATTTAAGTCTCGGGGACTCCGCTAGCATGGGGGATGGTGGGGCTGGTTTTTCGGCCCCGCAAAATCTTCAAACTCCTGGCTACGACCCCGCTATCTTTGAAGACTTCCCGAACCTCGACGAATTGGATACTAGCGAATTCCTAGAGAACGTATAGCCGCTTTCCCTTCTGGTTGCTTAGTTAGTCCGGTGCTAAGCTTCAAGTAGCTTGATCTTCCACACTCACTCAACTGGACACTCCCGGATCATGGGTTATCACCAGCCCCAGCATCGGAACCTACCACACCCACCGTAGCAACCTCCGAACGAAGGCCACCAGGCCTTGAGGGCGCAACGAATTGTGTGGAAGCACATCAGCTCCTCAAGACGGTGGATGAAAACTGCCCAGAGCAGAGGGATATGTTCGAGATAGTGCTGGAACTGTGGAATAAATTTTGTCTACCTGAGCCAGGGGGCAAAGGTTGTCGACTGGATACCGAAGCGCTGAGGAAGGCAATTGATGCGTTAAAGTGAGTTAATATATATATATATCGACTTCCTTCAACTATTGAGCCTAGTGTTTGTGGTTGTGAGCAATTTGCCTTGGTTGAGCCCGGCTTTGTCCGTCCGCTACGCCTCGAGATCCGAATCCGTCGCCGTATTGTCTCCAAGAATGCGAGGGTAGGTAGGGAATCTTTCTAACTGAATATAAGACATCTTCCTTTCCCTGGGTAAGGGGTTTTCATTCTCCTTCACGCTCCTGAAAGTGGTATATGCCATGTCTAATAACACAGCGCCCCGCGGATGCTCCCGTGGAGCGGATCGTGACCACCCGCTCGGGTGATGCTGACATCAAGTGACCGGTAGGATTTGTCACCACTTGTCTGGACTCGAATCCCTATCAGTAAATTCAGTGAGTTGCCTGAGCTGTAGTATTCCATTGGGCCCATTCATGTTTTTTTCCCCGGGGTTTGTTTGTTTTCTCTGCGCACTGTGAACGAGCGGTCGTTCGGAATATACCGAATGATATTGACCTGATTTCGGCTGCTTTGGGTAAGGAAATTTAAGGAGCGCGGGAGCACGCTTTCTACCAGTCCTCGGCAGCAAATATATGGTCCGTGATTTGGCGATCGCAAACCGTAATTTGTGATATTCCTCCCGGTAACCTACCAACTACTCCGTCATTAATGCCTTCTGGGCTTGCCATTGGTGGCCTCTTGACCTCGAAAACACATTCTCAAATGATCCAACCCTTCAACTAGCGGCTCAGAATCCCCACTTCCACAAACAAAAACGAGAGCAAACCTTACTTTCTAGACCTTTGCAATTCCCATTAGGTTCCTAAATGGCTGCCAATACGCACTGTTTTGATACGGAGACATGCCAAAACACCAGATATTGGGGTTTTTTGATCGGGCAAAAACTCGACTAGTTTTATCAGGAGAAAGTTGCAGGGGAAAAAGAGAAAGAAAAAATAGATTGCCCTAAGGTCTCCTAATATGTGAGAATTTTCTGCCCAACTAGGATAGAATAGTGATCGATACTGTCTCTGTGGCCCCGTGGCATGATATGAATGTTGGCAAACAAACAAGAGGAGCACAGGGGCAACTAAAGGGGGGAGGTTTTGGCTTATAAAACTAGAAACCCTATTCCCCAAACCTTAAGCGGAGCATTCTACTAACCGTTCTACTTCGACACCTATACAGTTTTGTATGAATAAAAATCCACCAGCTATCCTTTGAAAAAGATTCGCTTCATTCTCTATCACTCGCTACCCCACCCAAGCCCTCTGTACGTATATGATTTCTTGCTCCTCCCCCAAATATGTTTTTTTCTCCTCTTAATTGTTCCTTCCAGCCCTTTATGTTTTCCATACTCGCTACTGGTTGAAGCCTAATGAGCGTTCTTTCATTGTTCCTATTGTTCCTCAGGTTACTTCTTTGATAGTCTTTGTTTTTCCTTGTGGAGGGATCGCGGTGGTAATGGCTGGACTCAACCACTGTACTATATAGCTAAGCTATGTCTATCTTATTATTCAATGGACAAGCGTTATCACAATAAGAGATCTTGACTACCGGTACTTTCTATTATCACTTCTTCGTCCAAGCTCCGATCGCATATTGCAACACCCTCTTCCAAAGCTGTAATACCCCAACTGCCAAGTGATCTAGGTGTGGGGTATTAATAGCGTATACGGCTCGGGCCGTCTAGACACAGCAGATCGGCGGATACGACGGGAGACGCCTTGGCACAAAATTCAGTGCGAAAAAGGTCCAATTAACTTCAAGTTCAATTCCCACTCTTTCCGCATTTTCTTTAATCCTGATTTGAACACAAGTCGAGGATTCTCGCGGAGAATTTGTGCCAAGACGTCCCCCCATTGCATTCACTGAGCTGTTCTGTTTAGACGGCTGGAACCATACCAGGGACGTTTCAAAATATATCGCCTTCCGTAACCAGCGTAAAGAGTATTTAAGAAACAACGTTGATCTCTAGTTCTTGGAGGCTCAACCCCTATGGCCAGTTAGTTGTTTTTGTATGATATTATAATCTTTTTCTCACTCTTATGCTGTGATACTATACTGCCCATATGGTAATCCATCTCATAAGTAAATTCACCCAAAAAAATCATAAATACACAGGCAACCTAAACTTGTGTCCTCCAAAAACCAACGTTGTTAAATACCCCCCACCCCGATTATATTAGATATTAAATTACCCCTGTTTTACTCTTTGAGATGCGATTAGCAGACGTTTTGCGCTGATATGGTATACATGCTGCTCACTTCATTCCGGGCTTATTGGCGCACTTTGGTTATTGTATTTTATTGTCAACCCCTCCGAGGCTAGATGGAGGGAGTCCTGCTGCAGTCCTCTACTTGGCAATTAAAAAAGTCTCCGGACGGGTTTGTGCCGAGGTAGGTACTACCGGTAATAGATACAAAGCGTCCAGAGACCTTCAAATGGCCAAGTAAAATCAGGGTCAAAATTTAGGCTCGGTGTGGTAGTTAGAAACGCCCTCACAATATTTCATAAAAATGACCTTTACAGTTTATATTTTACTCTGTATTTGAATTCAATCTATTCCTTTATTTGTTTGTAGGCGTCAGGTGCACTTGGCTTGTTTACCTGACCCTTGCGCAAAGTATCTGGTGCTGAAGGGGGGAGGCTCTTCGGCTCCCAGACTGGTGCCACGGACGGGAGACAACCGTTAGGCAATCTACACCACTAAAAAAATTATCTCTGGCCACCTATGACAATAGCACCCCTTTCTTCTATCGATACAATTATAATACTTCCCAGACTCCTAACCTGGAACAGAAATCAACTACTTGCGGTTTTCAAAAGTATCCGGATGCCTTGGCGCTAAGACTGTAGGATTTAGGTGTAAATTTGGACGCCTCGGCGCCCAGACATCCCCGTACTTTTGAACCCCCAAGTAGATGCTGTGCCCGATGGAAAAAGGAAAGGAAACCTGGACAGTAGGAGCAAAACAACAATAAAACATTAACCACTAAATAACATACCGGTGGTGGGAAAAAGTAATTAGTAAAAGAGTAAGTCGTACGCCATCACATAAAGCAAACTCAGCTCCTATCTAACTCCGCACAAAATCAGACAACCCCCGCAAACCAAAAAAGTAATAGTGAAGATAAGAAAAAAACGGAGGAAAGAATGAAAGAATCAAGGTGTGATGGGAAATGAAACACGTCAAATCAACTCCTCCGGACCATCTCCTCAAGGACATTTTTAAACTCCCCTCCAAGACCCCAGACTCTCATCCTCCCCAGAATCCCCACAACAACTCTGAGCACCTCCTTAGCTCCCATCTCGGAGCATATCTCAGTCATAGCATTTCCGGCGTGCTGATCACTACCAATAGTCGCCTTGCCTTTCCCCTTCTTGATCCAATCATCCACCCCTTTCCATGGCTGGGAGTCGAGGCGGACTACCTCCTCTTGAATTCCTCCCAGGGGGTTGGAATGGAGAGGGTCGGGTGGTAGGGGTTCTCGGAAGTAGCGGCCGAAGCCCCAGAGGACTACTCCTGCCATAAAAATGCGCATACCTTCGACGGGAGAGCAGACAGGTTTCAAGCGGGAGATTGTTATTATTTGCGCGGCGCTCCAAGCCATGGTTCTAGCGTAGACGGGATCTGTTTGGAAAATGTTTTTGAGCCGGGTTATGCGCGGGTCCGCTGGTGTCGTGGTCGATGAGGGCGGACGTCGTGCGAGTGATAGGATTAAGGAGACGGTGGGGAAAGCGGCGTGGAGGTGGGTGTAATGAGATATCAAAAGGGCCAGGCTGCCAACGTCAGTAATAGATCAAGTATGGGGAGGAGTGAACAAACGTCATATGAGCTCTATCTCCATCAACTTCTCCGTCTCTCCATCCAGCCTCCATCTGTCTCTCCCTCACCCCTTCACATATAACCATTAAACTCTTTAGTAACTTTTCCTTCGCTGGCTTCAATCCGGGGCTTAGCATTGGCAAACCTAACCCTCCGTCATTTCCGGCTGAGCTGCTCTCACTTAACACACTTTCTTCGAGTTCCTTAAAATCCCAGAGGATCCTTCCGATAGCCTGCGCGCACAACCTCCTGCCCCAGCTCGTCAAGTTCTCTGGTGACATTTTCCCAGAGATCACATCACGCAGAGTTGGATAGAATGGTGTTCCTTTTTCTGCGTCAGGGGGGAGAACTCCAGATTCCAGTAACGCCCCCCAGGCCTGCGCGGTAGGGGCCTGCCATAGGGCCTCTGCACATGGCATCCGTGTAGAGATATCATTCAAAGTGATAGCGCCGCGCCGATTGGATAGAGTCGAAAATGAGCAATCATATTCGAAGATGGACCAGGCAAGACGCCTCAACTTTTCTTTCACATACCATCGACGCCACTTAACCTCGATGGCCTCCTTCTCATTGCGATTATCCTCATCACGGGCAGTCCTGGGGTTGGGTGAGCCCGGTGCGGAACCAGGAGAAGATGATGGTGGCGATACACGACCAGAGAACAACCCAATCCGGCGAGCACTCCCGATTAGTGCACTCCTTGATACATCTGCGCAATCGTAAAGACGATGGGACCCGGATCCTAATGCGTACACACTTTGCAAGCATGAGGCCATAAGGAAGAAATCCGAGTGGGGATACTCGGGGTTGTGTTCAGCCTGCATCATACAAGTCAGTATTCACGGTGAGAATAGGAGATCATACATAACTACCATCCAAGTCAGTGTCCTCTTGCAAAGCTCGCTCAAACTATCTGCAAACATCTTAGCACCCTCCAGGTGACTATAGCTCGCACCAATGCTAGCCATGGCCACCAGCACGATGGTGGGGCAAGTGCCCGCACTAAATGTCGGCTTGTGGATCATTGGGAGAATCGAATGAAATTGTTCAAAGTAAATTTTGATGAAGGAACCAATCATGGTCTTGGATGGAAATTTGCTCATATCAGCGCTCTCATATGGAAAACGCTCCACCGGAATCGAAAGCAGAGAGACCATGTCGTTTAGTATCCTGTCATCGATCCAGGATTCGTCCTTACTCACATTGGCCGGAGAGTGAGTCTGAGTGATGGTTGGTGTCTGAGGAGTAAGTTCTTCAAGGATTTGTCTAAGAGGAGGCAACGTGACTCTTCGTTCCAGCTTCTCTCTCGATGACTGCCAACCCCATGGGAGAAAGTCCTCAACAGAGGTATGATCTTTGATCGGTCTAACTGCCGGCAAGCGGGTTTGGTGGTCATCGTGATGCTTGATTTTGAACAACGAACCCTCATCCGAACACACCGAGACAGGAGACGCAACTCGCTTGCTGCTACCTACCCCGGCTGTGGTGGAGTGGTTCAAATCTGAGAGAGCACAATAATTGGCTTGCCCCTCCTTTTGCGGGACAGCTGGCCAATCACCCCAGCCCCTAAGCCAATCAGTACTCTTGTCGAATATTTCGTAATCGAAGAGCCAGTTATCCTCAAGGCTTAGCTCAGGTAGGCTTTCCACGCACTCTGAGCCGTGCCTGTTAGTTGGTGGATCATCGCTAGCAACAGTCGTTTGGTTCGAGGGTTCCGCTTCAGGGGGTTTGTTTTCAATAGTTCGGTCTGGAAGAAACGATGTCAGTGAGCCTGTTGTCCGATATCCTTCAGATCCATCATTGAAGAAAGCAATAATGTCCGTAGCCTTTTGGGTGCTTGGTGATCGAGGATCTGGGACAAATTTGATCCCTTGCAAAGCACTTGCGCCGTGGACGTCCCCGTCAGCTATGGTCACTAGCCCACCCACTCCCGTTACCAAGCTATCTTTTAGAGATTTTCCGATTTGAGAAGGTGAAGATATAATTTCCCGTAAAGAAGGTGGGAATGAGGTAGTCATGGGGGCTGAACAATTTGTGCTCTCACCATTGCCAGAGTTATTAAAATGCAATGAACCAAAGTTTCCTGCCTTGCCACTAAATAAATCACAGCTAGGCGATCGGCCCATCGTATTATGACCTGTTGAGCTCGAGTGATCTTGGGGATGCGCTCTAAACATGGTATCTACAGCCGAAGGTGTGTTTTCCAGAGGCCGCACGCCGCCATCATTCACCGAGTTGCCGAGACTAGGGCCTGGCAATTGACCGTAAGTGTTTGTTGTCATTATTGACATTAGTTTGTCTGCCTCTGCTAATTCAGCTGCCCCGGGAGAATTGAAGAGATTCTGAAGACTGGCTGCGGGGGGAGATGAGGTGACGAATGGATCCGGTCGCCTGTCAGGACTTGCACTCTTCGATGAGGAAGCCATGCGGGCTGCAGACAGTAGATGAGGGGACACCTGCGACATAATGGAATAAGACCTATCACCTAGCGGTTTACCCGTTGAATCTATTGTATAGCTGCCGGTGTGTGTTCGTCTCCTCCTCTTGGGTCGACCAATACTCTCGCTTATCCCATCACCGCTCTCAGAACCAGATGCTGCTTTTTCAGACCCTGGTTCATCGCAATTGTCGCCTCCGCCCTCGCCCTGCCCCCTTCTCTCACCTCCGGGGTTTTTATCCAAACTACCCTCTACTATGGTCCCAAAATCGTATATGCACACAGTACCCCGCTTCTTGCATGCTTCACACGGGTCATCAGTCCTTCCTCCCTCCCTTGTCCCATCCTTCGCTGTTCCCCTACCACCACCCGTGCACTTGATCTTGAACCCAGCGCACCGCCGGCAACTTCGTCGCCGACTTTTGCGAATATCAGACCGCTTAGTTTCATGGACAGCCCTAACATGTCTCGTCAGGACATCTTTTCTAGTAAATCCCTTTGAGCAAGAAGAGCAGATAAAAGTTTTGGAGGTGTTTGATGGAAGATGTGTAGTTAGGTGGCGGTCGAGGTGCTCGCCTCGAGAGAATGTGCGTGAGCATGAAGGACATGTATGAGTGGCCTTGCCAGAAGTTGCAGGTGTACTTGTCATTACGGGAGAAGTTTCTGCCATGGCCCTATCCGATGAGGAGTAGAGCGATGTTGGAGATGGCATGATAGAGTTCCCTCTAGAACCTGAAGAGGGTGGAGAGTGTGAAAGATGCAGTTGGACTGCGGAGTTTGCCATATCGTGAGGGGTACAACGCACTATGCCGGCGCTGGGGCCAGTAATGCGCCCCCGAGATTGTGCCGAGATTCTTCTTTAAAAGCGAGAATAAACGGCGATTTGGTCAGTACAACCTGAGCATTTAATTATGTAGAAACGAAGAATAGGATGTGTTGGCTGGCAATACTTACGAGAGGTAGGGGCCGCCAACTGGCAATGGCACCAGTACCGTATATCCGTTGATACAACTTGACTCCAAGCCCAATCAACACACCTTTCCTGGTACTATGATCGTCCAACATGAAACGTGGGAAAAGGGAAGGGAAGACGCAAGAAAGGAGATTAATATACAGATATGATTTGGATTTCCTGACTATATGATACCTCTGCACTCCCGCCCCTCATCAACACCCTCTCCCTCCCGCCCGCCCACTTACCCCACACAGGATTTCTCCGCCAGGTAGGGTTTCCCCCAGGTATAGGCAGGATCACCCTGAAGCGAATAGTCCTCTGGAAACCCCCGGACCCCTTCTAAGATATTAAGATTAAGATTCTAAAGAGGGGTAGACTTGGGTGTGAAAATAAAATTAAAATAAACCCCGAAAGACATGCACTCTCAACTTGGTTCTAGGACGGGCAAAGTAAAAATTTCAATAGAATCTCCCGATGCTGTACCACTCGCTCCTGCCAATGCACGTATGGCGAAGCGCGACGAGAGCAAGTAATCGTTTAGAGCCACGCTCTCCTCCCCTCCAGCCTTTAGCTATAGTAAGAGGCAGATGGTGATCGCCCGGTAGACGAAATAGGGCGAAATAGCGGGAGAATTCGAGGTAGGCGATATAACGGAATAAGATCTATATTGTCATCAGCCCTTCTGTCTAGAAAATAGCCAAACCCATTGAATGAACCTCAAAGTGGGAAACCGATACGTCAATGTTGGTTTGGCCTGCGAGGTTTAAGACGAGTTGGTTCACAATGATATGGACCAAGCAGAGAGATGCACTGGAGTGGATTCGAAGGTTAAGGGCGGGCTAAGAGACTGAACCGAGGCAACAGCAACGTCCAGACTAGCTGAAGCAGATTAAAGCCTCCCAACTCGCTCTTTCCGGGAGATGGTGCCTTATTAGTTTTGCGGGGTGAACCAAAGTAAGCTTCGAGGATGACGGGATAAAAACCAAAAAATGTCAAAATGCAGGTTGGAGCAGAGAGATGGAAAAAAGTAGTGTGGCCCCTCTGTGGTTAATTTGTTTTTCAATAAACTGGGAACTACCGCCAGGCCAGGCAGGTGTTCTCTCCGACAGCCGGAAAATTCTCCGCCTAGAGCTCGATTACCTATTAAACTCTCCTCCCCCTGCTAGCTGTCTCTCACGGCTAATCGGGAGGCCCGTCCTATAAAATTCTGTGGTATATTGCGGGGAGGGAAGCGGGGGAAGATGGACAACGGCTGTGTGTAGCGGTCACAAACAAGCAAATATAATGACCCACGTGGCTAACTATCCATTCGCTACGAGCCTGGCTGAAAAGGGCGGCCGAGAATGAGTAACCCTAAAAAGGAACCCTTTCCTCTGATCTGGGTTTCTGCGGGAGCTAAGGGGGTAGAACGGCTACGAAGGGAAGGGTTGATTTGGTGGAGGGTGAGATTGGGAGGTTGACTAGATGGGGGAACGGCAACGAGTGAGGGGGGGCAGAGAAAGGAACTTGGGGGGGTTGTGAAGACAACTAGAAGGCTAGGTATGGTTCGGGGGGCGAATAGTAATAAAAGTGATATAGCAAAAGATTGCGACTGCGGGGCCAGGAAGACTCGTAGGAAGCGTGTGGGTCGAAATTGTCTCTTGCTCAAGGTCTCGCTACTCTGAAACAGTTGCAGCCGGTACTTGCACACCAGAGGAAGCAGACAAGCACGATGTCAGACCAAAAATGGGTCCAAGTCAAGCTGGTAAAGAGAAGGGCAAAGTCGGTAGCCAAGAGTGGACGAACTGTCAGTGCAAAGTCAACGTCGGAGCGAGAGGAAAGGAAAAAGACGGAGACATAAAGATTTCTTGGCAAGGTGGGAATACTTGCTCCTGATGGGGAAAGGTTTTTCCCCAATATTCTGCAAGCTAATTTCTTCCCAAGTCAGGCAGAACAGATATCCAGATTCCAGACGGGGTAGATACTGGGGGTGTCAGCCGGATTTGCCCTATAAGTGTTTTTGGGTCGGCAATATGATGAAATCCTCCCTCCCCCGAACGAGTATAAATCAACCTGGAAGCCTCCAGTAGCCCCTCGGGATCGTCAAAACAGTTGAAGTCTTCTTGAACGCAATTGAGTAACAGGGGGGAACGTTGATCTGTTGAATGTCCAATCCGAACACTGACTTACACGCCAGATAAACAAGTACGGTAGGTACACACAAACACAAACAAGACCACCCCCAAAATGAAAAGAGGTGTGAATTGCGTAAGAGAGTGAAGAGGGGAAGTCCCTTCGAGGCTCAGGAAATCGAAATCTAAACAAACCACCCTAATAGTCCCAACAATACCCGCCCCGGTTCCTTAACCTTCGTGCGCCGGCAAGAGCCTCAGGGAGCCGGGTACATTTGTATACCTCGGCCGCGGTTTGGGTGACGATGATGTGAGGAAAGAAGGAAGGAACGGACTGTAGAGAAAGAGAGCTGAGCTTAAGCAGAGTGTCACAGACTAGAAAGTACCCGTAAGGAATCCAACGAAATGCCAAAAACAGCAAAAATTCGAAACAAGATATAGATAAAATAAGCTTGCTACTGGAACAAGAAATAAAAAAAAGGAAATATCAAAGAAAAAAAAGACTGCGAGGAATTGCGCAAAACTAGATCACAAGAGGCACAAAAAAACAAATATAGCGCACCAAAAGGCACACGCAACGTTCCCCTGTATTCAATTGGACTAGGCCAGGCTCAATACCCGTTTGGAAGTGAACCGCGAACCCTCCAATTCACGGACGAGGGTTTTCATGAGAAAAAGACGAGCGAAGATGCAAGGACAAGAAGGGCGAAAACAACCTAACTTTCCTGCCCGCACCCAAAAATGTGGGGTTTAGGGGGCGTTGTGAGGCCGGAATGAGAAGCCGAAAATGAGAAATTAAGACGGTGAAGGAAACGACCTCTTCTCCTTTCTTTTTTCCCCCCCCCGTCTCTAGAACCCCTCGAAACCCATTTAAAGTGCACGCACAGAAGGGAAAGTGAAAAAATAGGAAGGAAAGGGAAGGAAAGGGAGGGGAATGGAAGGGAAGGGAAAGGGGGAGCGATGGGCAGAGGTGGGCTCTGAATCGTTGTGGTTGTGCATCGCTCCTCACCAATCGGAGTAAGGGGTGGGGTGACAGAGCCGTTCGGAGAATTTTCCCGCACCGACTGCCCTGGGGTGCCGGTACGAGGGATCGACGCGCCATCTTGTTTGCGAGAGTGTTTCTAGTTTCCACTTCTCTCTCAATCAATAGTGGACCCCCAAGAGAGCACTTTCAATATATCCAGCCTTCCACAATACCATACAGCACCCTCATGCTAACCTCTCCTCGGTGGGACAATGGCTGCACATTACCGGCATTCGCTTCATCCTTCCCAGACCCTTCTTCCGCTCCATTCCCAATACACAAAACTTGAATCGCAACATCAGGCATTTTTCGACGGTACTCTCCGCTATGAAGATCCCATTCCTGCAAGTCTCCAAGTCAAGCAGTTCCAATACAGTCAGCACACTTTGGTGTGGAGACAGCGAATCTAGAATCTGCCAGAAGTCTTTTTTTGCTTTTTATTGCTTTCTCCTGCCAAAGCCTCTTCGTTCCCCTGTTACCCCCCACGACTCGCGGTGGGATTCCCTTCAAAATATTGAACTCTCGTCCCTGTTTGAACTTTAATAGCGAAAAAGCAGCATACAATTGTACCTTAGCTCGAGAAACGCCTTTCAATTGGTTCAAACGGTTTTATGAGTAGGATTTTCTTATTCTTCCCCCAACGGTGCCCGACCGATGCCAAAACGTGGCCTGAGTTGTACGTGTAAATAGGACTTGTGGCTATCTTCCATTAATTGATCGCTCCAGTACCCCTGCCCCTTGTTCGGCTAATTTAATATAATTCACCTTTCACTCCGAGTCGTTTAGCCGTGGTATCGGATTCGGAGGATGTGGATATTTACCTTGCAGCGCATCATCCTAGTTCTGTGATATGGGACAGGGACATGAAAAAAAAACGAGCAGTCGCTGCCGGCGGGGAGGTGAAAAAGAAAGGGTGGCTTACGGTTCATTAGCCCCGTCAAGGCATTATTAAACCAACCCGTATTCTAGACAAATTCACGTTTTCCATACTTGCGATAAGAAGAAGGTGGCTTTCAGCCAATAATCATTCCTCCTTCAAGATAAACAAGGTTTGTTTTTTGGCTTAACCTAATCTTTAAGCACTGAAAAGAAAGTAAAGTAAAGTAAAGTAAAATTGCGAGGGGCTGGGGCTGAGCTTCTGTCAAGTTTTTTATACCTAAAATTACCAGGCAACGTTTCAGAAGCATCAAATGCACCCTCAGTGACATGTTGTGATGCTTGCAGGTTGTTCTCGAGTGACATACCGTGATGTCTCCCTAGCTTGGCGCCAGACACAATAACCTGAGCGAATACCCTCAGAAGGGAGGAGCGCCTCGCAGAAAGGTACTCCTTAGATTGGCAAGAATAGGGGGTGGGTTTTGTTTGCTACCCCTTAGTAACTAGGGAGGTTTTCAAACTGATATGGAAGGGCTGCTGTGGAAGGACAGCCTCCTTCCAATACTGTTCGGAACCTTGAGGCATCGACACTTAGTCGCCATCTCAAACGCAAGAACTCTGATGGCACGGATGCGTCCCTGCTCCTGCCGAAATATGTTGGTATTCGACCGGTGAGCACGTAGGAAACCCGGCCCGCTAGCTTCGGTGTGGGATAGGCATCGTGGCCAAACGCCTCTTTTCTCCGATCTAATCCTGAGCTACCGCAAAAAACTCTTGCGATTCGCTAACGCGTTCTCGGCGGAAACCTCCGCATCGGACCACGGTGGGTTTAGTCTGGTGCTTTAACGGAACTACGAAAGCAAGTTAATGAGATCAAACGCTTCCAAACAGGCTCTAGCGATACCGTTTCAGGAAAGCACTAACCCTTCTCAAGGGCTTTTGTCCTTGAATTCGGAGATAGCCAATCGAGAGGGTTTTACGGTATAGCTATAAGTGGTCATTAAAAAGCACTGAGTATACTCTCAGCCAGAGTTTTGGAAGTCGGCACAAGGGACTGAAAATTTTCGACCTGTGGGGGGACGCAGCCGAACCGTTTTAGTACTCGAGTACAGTGGAAGCAGTCTCGGACTACGATAGGAACCTGGTTCTACGGAACCGGACATCCACCACCCCCCTTTCCTCTCCAACCGCTCCACAAGATTGACATCCAACTTATCTTCTCAACCATAACACCAATTCCCTCTTACTGGAGTACCCCGTTTACCATAACTGGTCATAGGCACGGCCCTCTATCATCGACTCAGAACTCCTTGAACCAAAGAAGCCAGCCGGGATTGTCCAAAGATCTGCTGAACAACTTGTACTGCCAACCACTTAATATGCTGTAATAAAGGGACTGGGCTTGTCAAACGTCGAGATGGTCATGGAGAGGGTCATGGAGAGGGCCATGGAGAGGGTCATGGATTTCAAGCAATTTACATTCGCATGTCGCGATGCCTTGGTGAAAGTAATATTGAGCAAAAGACTTGTGGCTAGTTAACCTTGAGAAGTTATGAGAAACAGTGTCCCATGCTAGAGCCGTTTGATCCTATGTTCCCACAACTCGAGAACGTTACACTCAAGTTTTGGATGGCCTTCCGAACCTTCTCAAATCCATCACGGAACCCGCTGGGCACTTAAACAAACCAACGCGTATCCCCTTCCCGAGATTCCTTAAAGAATGCCGAAGGTTAGCACTTCGAATTGCTCCAAATTTTGAATACCCCTAGGGGACGAACTCCTTTGGCACTCCAAGCTCGAGCTATCCTATTATGGGCCCTCTAGTCACCCATTTGTAAGCTAGCTTGAATGGTGGACGTAATTAAGCGTAAACCCATGCAGCTATCATAACTCAAAACGTCTCCCGTCGAGCAGAACGCGACACCTCGACTACACTGGGCCTCGCATGACTACAACTCTGTCTTTTCAGCACCACGAATTCTGGTCGGCTGGGAGCCGTTTCACTCCATTTCACGACCGATGCCCCACACCCGACTCAATAGCTTTATTTGCTACTTGTGAACCTCCATTTACCCGCGCGGTCGGTGCTGTGGAGACTTGTTAGGGAGTGCTCGTCCTCAAAGTAACTCCTGTTGGCTCGTAATCCGGCTTTCATGGGAAGAAGTTTAGACGGTGGGTGGCGGGGTTTTTTCCCTTTTTTTTTGGACAGGCCGTAAGCCAATTGCGGGGCTAGTGGGGGCGTCAATCGTGAGTTACAAGGTACCTGTATTCTACGGTATGAGTTGCAGTTCTCTTCGGACCTGAGCGGAGTTGGGAAAGCTGCTTTGCATCCTGACAAGCTTTCCGTTGAACAACACGGCTAATTTTCTCGAAGGTTCTCGAGTTGGGCAAGCGGTACCTTGCCTCCGGATGGGACGGCGGAACCACCCGTCCATCAAGCGTTAACCATCGAGTGATATACTTGGCGACCTAAAAAAGTCACCGGACGCTTTGCATTTATCAGTGCCTATCTTGGCACCAAAGCGTCCGGAGACTTTCAAATTGCCAAGTAGATATATGACTTGTCGTCTAAGGCGTGCGAGGGGAGGTATAAGACCATCATTATATCTCCAACTGGGCTGCTTTGCGGGGATGCCTGTCATTTTTGAAGGGGCAACGGGTACGGTAACCCTATATCCTCCCCAATTATTTATGGAAACGGCGGGATTTGATTATGTTGGGTAAAATTGGGCCAAAATGAAAGATCCCACGAAGAATACCGTGGCGTTACTGGTATTCTAGACGTGTTTTGCAGGAACATGACCTTCCAGCTGACCAAATAGTTATTATTATGGCGTACGAGCAAAAATGAACTTCTACGGGCGAAACTAGCACTGCATGTCTACTAACACGGGGTTTTGACATAATGCTGCGGTATCCCACAGATCCTCTTTTTGTGGCCGCTTTGGGTGGATGAATTGATGCGGAGGCCGGGGGAGCTTACCATTCTCGTAAGTATACGGTAGATGCCTTAAGACCGGAAAAAATGCGTAAGACGTAACTGACATAGGACGTTAGTTTACGGCTCGGAGAACAGGTTTTCCTGGGGAAAATGGTGGAATCTAGGGCATAAAGTTCATCTGTGGCGTACCGATGATTTACTGCAGGTCGGGAAAATATACCACGGGTTGTTGTATAAATATGGTCAACAGACGGACCATGAATCATGCTGATGAAATGGTACGTATGGACTCCCAACCCGCTTCGGTTCGGGGTACCCGAGAATGGCATATCGACCCCTCGCGCAGGGTTCACCCCAGTAACAATGACACAAGGTATGTAACCAGCATCTTTCTAGACGATTCTCAGACAGCTCCTAACCCAGGTTTCCTCCTTTACGAGCTTCTAGAATTGGATTCTTTCCCTCACACACGCGCGGGTTACCGTGTCCCCACTGAATTGTTTATATTTAGCAAAACCCGTGTTGAAAAGGAAAAAAAATGCATGCACGTCTGTCGACCGATATTTACGCGAGACTGCCGGCATTGGAAAGGGGAAAACTAAATGTGGGGCCGCGTACTCTACGAACAATATTGGGACATACTGTACTCGAGTGCTCGAGTACCGTATGGTTCTAGTACTGTACGGTGCTCGTACTTGTGCTCGTACAATCCAACGGTCTGTCCACCGGTGTGCCATCACGTCTCTGAGATCTGCATCGGATCATTCCCGAGAGATAAACCGGGGACATATCCGGTGTCTCTTCTCCACGGAAGCCCGAAAGAAAGAAGAAAAAAAAGAAAGAAAAGGGCCAAACTGATCCACTACCGTACCGGAGACAAGCATACTCGAGTACAGGTCTGGTGTCTGGAGAGACACCAGATACCTGGAATGCGCACAGTGCGCGTACCGGGGGAATTAATGCTTCTGCTAACGTGAGTCTTCCGCACATCTGGACTCGAGCCCCGCTTTGGAGGGCAGGGAAAACTGCCGAGACACGGGCGCGAATCCTAGGCTATCACCCAATGGGTGAGTGATTATATATGATTCTCCACCTCAATCCAATTATTAAAAATCATGAGATTTGACTATCTAGGGGTTTCAGGGACTCCTAGTAAGCCGGAAAAACACCGTTGGTATTTCCGCAAACAGGCAGACATCTCGCTCAATTCTTCGCCTCGCTCCGAAAACGACTTTGCACTCTCGGCATCCACTTCTTCCGGTCAAACGGGTTCTGGGGATATTGAAGTGCGATCGATACCAAGACAAGGGTGCTATACGAGCACTAATGCAACCAGACCTATTATATTGCTCAGGTTTCATACGTGTGCGTGGTGCGGGGGCCGATGTCTACATATCTGGCTTAGCAGCGTTCGCTTTTATGGTTTTTTCTTCACACTAGCCGTGGAGAGCGCCGTGAAAACCATAGCGGCGAAATGGGCGGGCGGCATTTCCGGGTCAGAGGCTTACCGGTAGCTGCTTCTCCCCAGGCGCCGGTGTCCAACTGTTGCTCCCCGGATAGAGGCTAGTGCTGGAATCCCGCGCGGGGTTGGTTCGGACTAACTTAGAGCACCGGCGAATATTCCGGGGCGTGAGAGCAGTTCACTCTTGTCTTTGAAGGGATGCTTGGGGGTACCAGTACTGCAAGTACTATTGCAGCTGACACCGGGGAGACGAGGTGGGGTCCGTCTCTATCGTATGATGCCCCGTGCAAGTAACTGTTCTACCACGACGAGAAGCTTTCATCAATAATCGAAGTGGAAGTGTGCATTTAAACGGTTATACAAACAATCAAGCATTTCTTACTCTTCAATCCGGTGGTTAAGCCTAGAGTTAAGCACTAGCCGAGGGCTCTTATCCGAATAGCCGAAAGCTCAGGCAGTCAATTCTTTCAATAACCTAACCCTAAGCTATTGCATCTTGACATATCACTCGTCCGAAACCCACCCACCACGCCTCCACGTCCTGAAATCCGGGGAGCGAAGAGAAATACTCCCCACATACTCTATACTATCCCAATTCCCTCCTCCATCAGCCCTTTGGCGTCCGTCTGGCAACCCTCCCCTCCTATTCCCCAGAACCTTGGACTACAGACCCATCAGCGAGAATGTCTTCAACAAACCAAAAAGACAACCCGGAAGGGCAAATGGAGGGGGCAGAGGGGATGCTTGCGGGTTCTGGGTATCGGGGGTGGGGTGGGGGTTGTTGCGGGGTTTGAGGGTTGTGGTGGGTTAATATATTATGGCGTGATGGTAAGGAAGGAGTGTTTTCAAGTTAGTCGTGAATGGGTCGACTTGGGCGATTGATCGTATCGAAGGGACCCTGCCGGGCTTTGTCCCAGCTCTTGGTAGAATAGAAGGTGGGGAAGACGGTGGAGTTTAATATCGAGCGGATCGATACTGAAATGTTGGACCACAGAACAATGATATTGGAGACTGACTAAAACTTATGTGAGGGCATCTCAACCGTGGCCATGAAGCGGTTATCTGCAAATAGCCCCCCCTCACTCAGACCAGTATAATAGCCTATTCAATTCTTTGCTCCTGGATCGGCCCAGCAGAGCACCAAGTACTGTAAAATCTCAAGTCTACTACAATATAATACCTACATCTACAATCACTTTATTCCAACGAGCGCAAGTATCAATCCTCCCAATCTCCCCCCACCGTAGAAGAAGAAGAAGAAGAAGAAGAAAGAGGAGAACCAGTAACACCCCAGCACTTGAAAAGGGAGGAGAATGAAAGAACAATCCACCTCTACACAGGCTAATATTGCCTGTTTACCTATAGCGCATACTGCTATGCGGCATGTGGGTGCGGGGCGTCATTTTCGCACATCCCATATGATACCACTATGGCGTGTCAGGAGCTTCGAAGCGTTTTCTCTTTTCTTTTCTTTTCTTTTCATTTTCATTTTGGGAAAGAGCAGCAACTACACATGCTACCCGGATCCAAGCAAAAAAAAAAAAAGACCAAACTTTTGTGGTATGCAACAGCAATCCTTTCTTCCTCGAAAAAGATTTCACATTAGAGTTGCTCGTACGAGGCGCCAACGTTTGCTTTTTTTTTTCCCTTTTTCTTTCTTCCCTTTTCTTTCTTTTTCTTATATCCGGCGTCGTCGTCGTCGTGCAATTGGGTTGGCCCGGTTTGTTGCACCCTTCGTTCTACAGCCGTTCGGCATACGGTGGGCATAGTTTCCTTGGTTGGTCGGGATTTTCTGGGATGTTATTTATTCCTTGGTGGGTCTGATGGTCTGAGTTCTCGTCATCGCCGGAGTGTTCCCCTTGGTATAATATCATCCTGCTTTTGAGTTTATGGAGCTTTGTTTTGGTTTCCGGGGTTGTCTTGTCAGCTGTTGGGGGCCGGGGGTACGGCATGTTGTCTCCTGGTATCAACTGTTCCTTAGATAGGGGGGTCTCTATCAGTTACCTACAGTAGCTCATCGGTTCTCAAATCCAGTAGTGGCTCTCACCACTTGGTCTTTTGGTCCCTTCTTCGAGTGCATCTCATGCCAATAAGTCTCTCTCTCTGTACACATTACATTGTTGGAATCCTCCCTTTTTCCCCCTTCCTCCGCTTCTCCTCATCAAGCATTTCTTCTCCGTTGGGCTCCCTGGTAGGACTAGTGCACATCACCCAACGAGACCGAGTCCGCGGACATCGTCCCGGTGCCCCCGAATATCACTTTCATACAGTCATAATTCTCACTTTGCTAAATACCCGGTCTAAATTAACGGCTCCCAGCTATCATGCTCTGCTCTCCGAACTATTGTGCTCCTCTTTAGCGCGTCGCGGGGGCACCCACTTAGCTTAGGATGTGGCTCTCACTGTATCGTACGTTGATTACAGAGAGTGCGGAGAAATGGCTGGGTTTATGGTAAACCGGGAGGCATTGGCGTATATGTGAGGTCGGGGATGATGCTAGTGGCGTTTTCGGGTGGGGTTGGTATGGAGGGGAGGGTGTTGTGCTGTATCTCGTGGTGGAGAGAGTGGTGGGGGATGGAGGCGGAGATGGTTGCTTGGTGATTAGCGTGTTTGGCTGATAAGGGTTTGGTTAATGGCGGGACGGGATGGGCGTCTGTCAGATAGTGTTGGCGGTGGGGCGGACCTTTTTGGACAGACTTGGCCCACTTTCTCGGGCGAAGGCATTGGTGACGGTAGACGGAGGTCGATGAAGGGGCAGTGAGAGCGGGAAGAATGAGAGGAGTAAGAATGAAAACCAATGGGCGATATGCACGATTGTGCTCACTCACCCCAATCCCGCTAGAGACGAAATGGAGGATGCTAATGGGATATTCGAGAGCATGCTGAAACCCCCTTCCCAACTAGGGGTGTTGGAAGTAATGGAAACGGAGGTGATGATCGGCGAGGAGGGTTTTGCGCAGCGGAGTGGAGTGGTTCAAGTGAACGCAGGGGATTTGTATGAAGTGGTATAGGAGTTCGAGATTGGTTGAGTTGAGTATGCAGGAAGGAAAGCGAGAAGCCAAAGGAAAGAACAAGAAGAGGGGGGAACGAATCGGAGAGAAACTTTCAAGGCGTGCATATCCCTTGGCTTGCGTATACGCATACCAGCCAAAGAGTGCGGCTGTGTCCGGCAAGGGGGTTGGGTCAGACTTTCGAGTGAGGGGGTGTGATGGTGAGTTATCATAGTATCTCACCAAAGAACATCCAGAAAGTATACTTCCACTAATTCCGGTGATCACCAACCAAATACCACCACCACAGCCCTCAGCGAGCTTCCGACAAGACAAGCTATGCCACCGTGATCCTAGATATGAGAAGGGGATTCTGGTCGGGGTGGTGAGTTGGCAAGGAGGATGCTAATATCCTCTATCAAGGCCTTATATCGGGGGCTTACCAAAAGAAAATCAAAAAAAATCCCAACTCCTGTCCAAACCCCAGTAGGACTGGTAGCTGGGCCTCAACCACCCATACACCTAAGTTCAGCAGGCATTAAGGGTATGGTAAGCTCCCAGCGGGTAGTTAAGAATTGAAGTTGAGGGAGGGCCCTTCCCTAATCTCATCGAAACCCAATTGAGGAAGATCCCTTCTCCCCCCGCCGCTACATTCGGAGAGTTCGATATTTTCCTTTCTTCGACCCCAGTAGCTAGCCAAGAGTACTACTTCTTCCCACCCACCGACGAGGGGGCCGGGCTTCCGCACGTTTCATAAACAACAGACCCGGGCCCCGGGCGGGACCTAAACATCATAATCCGGCCAAAAAGCACCCCACCCGCAAATCCGGAGAGCTGCGGATAACACATCCCTCGACAGTCCCGATACAGCATTATCAGCGTAAGACGTATGATATCCATTAACTTTGCTTGCCTTCTTTAGGATCTACTAACCCCAGTCCGTTGCATCTAGCCCGCCCCGCCTGCAGGCGTGTGTAGCATCACTAGCAGATTCAAACGTCCGAACCACCAAATACTTGGCTGATTCGAACAGCCCGCTTTCTCGCTATTCACCTTCTACGGATAATCTGGGGATGCAATGGGGAAGGCGAGTCAGAATCAGAGTTAGGGCAAATCCCCAAGCTATCATACGACTACCCTCGAGTTAATAGAACTTACAAATTCATGGGTAGGATACTCCGTTCCGTACCGCACCATACCATACCACGCCCTACCTTAAAGTCTATACCACCACACGCACACATTCCAAATACGCAGTGCCTGTACGTATATTGCTTTTTACGCCACGGGGGCAGTACAGCAGCCCCATCACGATCCGCATCCGGTAGATCCCTTCGAGCCACGAGCCCACAATGAACTTCCCGCGCTAGACCACCAACCGCCCTACTCACAAGTCACCAAGACTCTCTAGCATTCAACGGAATAAGAGAGAAAAAATCTCACAAGACAAAAGAAAAAAGGGAAAGAAAGAAATGTCAATCGAGTGAGGTTCAGTGACTGCATGAATGCAATGGCAAGGCTAGCGTAAAAACCCGCAGATACTCACAACGACTCCGCCGCAACGCGGTCCCGACAAATAAATATGATTTGTCCATTTCATTTCATTTATTCATTCGATAAACGGGTGCACAAAGGAGGGCCTGAAGGAAAAAATGGAGAGAGAGGGAGGGAGGCAGGCGATATCCAGTCGATTTCCCACTGTTATTCCGGCTTCTGGGAAAGACGGGGGGGGCTGGTTCCACTGGTCAAGTAATCGCTAGATAATCCTCCTCTCCCCCCCGTCCCATACCGGCACTATCATTGTCATACCTCTCAGCTGAATTTATGTCAGTTTAGCGGTTCCCTCGTCCTATCAGGCTATCACATAGACTACTGCCATATCGGTAACCCCCGTATCGTGAGTGATGGGTTGTGACCGATCGCAACTGGGAACTGGGTGGCTTAGCTCGTTGGGTGCTCACATTGCAGCTAATGATTATGATAGAGTTGTCACACTATCCTGCTCCGCCCCATTCAATTCAAACCCGGATATGTACGGTCGCACCTTGCTGTCCCGTACCTTACTCTACCGGATCCCCCGCTGCCCCGGATGAAATTCTCTGAATTCTAAATTGTTTTGCACCAAAACCTAACTTGTTGTCCCGGATAATTCGCTATCCCGGACAGATTCCTTGGATCTTGACTATCCGGGACAGCGAGGTGCGACTGTACGCGAGCGGGCGCAGCATAATATTGTGGAGGTGGAAAAATTAAGTAATGGGAATATCAGGTATGACAGTAATATAATATTACAGGAGGATTGGGAGGGGGGGAATATACCAAGCTAAGGGAATATTTATGTACAGTGCATGCAAAGGCAGATAGAAAACGAATGATTGAATAAAGTTATCAGATATAAAAAGCGCAGGAAAGTGAAGTGAAAAGACAATCGAAATAAATTATTCTCATGAAGCTTGTTATAAGGTTTTAGGATTAGATGAGATTCCTGGTGGTTTGCTCCCTTCCCTTCCAAGGAATGTGCTCTCTTCCTCCCCACCCATCTCCATCACGTACATGTATCTCCTGCTCCGTTCGCCACTCCATTTTAACCACAAGCTTAATGCAATTCCGCTGGCATAGCAGCCGGCTGCTGCTTTTGTGGCTCTGGGGGATACACGGGTGAAGAGATCGGTGGGGCTATAGGGTGCCCGTCGGGGCCGTAGCCGTTGTGTGCCATCTGTCCTTGATACCCGGGCAAGGGACTATACGGCGGCTGCGGCGCGTACTGTTGTTGCTGGGGCGGAGGACTATACGGCTGCTGTGGTGGCGGGTACGACATCGGCGGTTGTTGTGCTTGTGGATATTGTTGGTGCACAGCGGCAGCATCGTTAGAACTACCCCCCTTCTTCACACAGAGGAAGAAGATCAATCCTGCGACGATAGCTATTCCGGCCACGCCCCCAACGACGATACCTGCGATGGCACCTCCACTCAACCCGCTTGATTCGGTGGGGGTGGGGGTGGGAACCCCGGTGCTCGTCATAGATGGGGTCGAGGTTCCAGCACCGCCGGTTACCGGGGCTGTGGGCACAAAGTCGGCCGATGAAGAATCGCTTCCCGACGTGGTCTCTGCGGCCGCCGTTACGGTCAGGATCGTGGACTTTGTTGCGCATTCTAGCCAGGTGTCGCCGCCGCCGGCAATGACCTCAGTTGCGCAGAAAGCTGCGGTTGAGCCACTAAAGGTTGGGATTGTTAATATAGCGATCTCAGATGCTGAATGGAGGGGGGTGTACCATCTGAAACATGCTTGTCCGACGGTACATCCAGATTGTGAGAAATCATAACATTTTCTTGAGACTGTTGGCATCACCATTGTAGTCCTGGAAAGCGAGTCCTTGCATATTAGACGTGTTCGTTCAAACTAAAAAGTGGTGGTGGTGAAAAGGTAGAGGGCAAAACACACGAGTAGCAATCGATAAAACCACCGGCAGTGTAACACGCATTCCCAGCCAAACAGCCCCCTGGAAGAGAGAACAAAGACAGTCATTAGCAATGATACGTAGATTATCACTCGATTCGACATGGAACCGAGTCAAGTAGATAATGTTATTAAATCCAAACTCACATCCGGCATCGGCATTGCAGCACCGACGGGCAGCAACACAACCCAAAACACCACAAGCCTTCGACCCGGAACTGCACTGAACGAATTGTTGACGAGGCTGCAGGGCACGACGATAGTCCTCCGCGCGCTCCTCCATCGCCCCGAATAACCAGCTGCCATTGACACCGAGGATGTTGCCGAGCCCTAACAAGGCGAGGAAAACGGTCGCCGAGTTCTTCTGACGGAAACCCATCTCGAGGATGAACAATAAATTTTTATCGAATTAATTTTTCCTTCCTTCTTCCCTTCCACCAGCTCAGTTCAGCCCCGATGGGAAGTGTCGACTAGATAAATACTGTGATCGTGAACTGTAAAGGAGAATTTAACTCGGGGGGGGGGAGAAGAAAAGGAAAGAAAAAAGAAAAGGGGTCAAGAAAGAGAGAAGGGAAGGGAAGAGTAGAGAGAGGGGAAGGAAAGGGGTTTTATTCTTTTTCGCTTGTGAGCCTGGGTACTAGTGGAAAGGCTGCTACGAGTACGGTACATACTGCTATATCAATCGTGCGGTAGGATACACCATGATGTGCGCGCACCTCGTTCGATAATGGATATACACGCCTGTCACAAATTCAGCCAGACAGCCTCTCTCCCTCTCCTTTTCCTAAATGGGACCCCTTTGTTATACAAGCATACATTTTCCCTCGAGCCACTGAAATTGAGTTGCTTCGTATTCGAGGGCCCAGACACATGGATGTGAGCGGGTGGGGACATAAAAACAGCAATGGTGAGCATACGGTAGCTCGACGACTGGTCTTCCGTGCCCCCTCCAAACCATTTCTCATCTTTCTTTCCTTCTTCACGACTGGATTTGATATCAAAAAATGTGAGGTTTTTTCACGAATGAGGAGATTCCGGGGGTTCTTTTACTTCTTTCGGCCCAATTCATTGGGAGGCCGGCTCGTCGTGGGCCTGAATCCTGGGGGAAAAGAAAAGAAAAAGAGAACTCCGCCAAGTCTTTGATCCCACTTCCACTCCCAGGTGTGTAACCACACCTCGTGGTGCAACATTACATTGGTCGAGGGATCAAGGTTTAAGCCACTGCACTGCGTTGTTGCATTCGAACGAGAACGGGGGCGTTCAAGTTTCAGCGGGAAAAGTCTATGATCTTTTTCAGAATATCTCTTCCTCAGTGGAGGGGCAGATGGATGGCATAGCGGCAGTGACACTTTGCGTCAACTGGGAAAAGAGCGTTTGCAGAACTGAAGACTGCTCAAGACTCAAGAAAGGACCTTGAGAACGCTGCGGGTTGGGCTCGCCTACAAGTACAAATGCGAGTGAATCAACCCCTCTTCCCGGCTTGAGACAGTTACAGCGGCCCAATTGGCCAAATATTCGCTAAGCCATTATGCGACGTTGAGTGGTTTCCAAACCATTCCAACGAAGGGGAGACTCGTGGTGGCAGAAAGGAGTAGGAATTACCCTATGCGAACAGTTTATTTTGGTGCACCTTTTGTGGTGCTGCCTTCTCTTTCCGATCGACCAACCAACCCGCTGAGGCTCATTTTTTTGCTGTTGCTGCTTCTGAAAAGCGCGAGATTAGAGTGTTTGAGCAAGTTGGTGTACTCGAGTAGATGGGTGGTTTCGAAATGCTTGAGAATCCGCCACTGTATGCCTTCTTGAGAGGAGTGAGTTTGTAGTAGGAAGCCCTACCGGTCGGTATCTTTGTCGGGGGGTTTCATGGGCTCCTGATGCGAGCGACAGGCCTCTCTACGAGTAGAAACACTATTGCCAACCCCCACCTTTGTCAGACTGTGGTACTCTCTCCTCTGTTGATGTCTATTGATATCCAGCCTCGTCCATCCCTAAAAGCACTTTGATCAGCTTCTCAGCCGTACCATCTCACCTGCCACCCACGCCATGAGTGGAGATTTGCGTTTTATCGAGCTAAAATGCTTTGCTCCATTGCCGGTAACACTAGGCGACTTTGGGGGTGCCGGTACTTAATTTGTGGAAATAGCGGTAACCCACTCCACCAGTCAGGTAACTCGTCTTCGATTATTTTAAGATCCCCGGGTAGTGCGGACCTTAAAGTCAACATTGCTCTGGGATACAGTGCTGCAGAGTAGACTACCCCTATCAAACAAACACTGTGGCACTCGCAAGCACTCGTCACCGCCAAAGAGTGCCCCGAAGCAGGGATTAAAGAAATATACTCTACAGTACAGTATGATAAAATATTTGTGCCTCTCTCTGAGCCTCAATCCAAAACACACTGTACCGGCGCCCCCCGCTCCCCTTGTGGCCGGGGGGCGAGTAATACAATGTCATGAATTAAGCAATTCTCGTCAGTCTGCTCGAATCCAGAGCCAAGAGAAAGCAAGGCGGGATGCAGTGAACCAAACCTCGCCGCCAAATCAAAGGGGTGCCGATTTGGTAGGATTTCAGAAGCGAAACACACAAAACGACAATTGTGAAACTTTTAAACCTACAGAATTTCGGGTAACTTTAAGTCTTTTCAATACTGTGCCTTGTTGCGCCAAGAAAATTTCCAAACAATTCCAGCCCCATTATCCAGTTCATCCTAAAGAATTCTAGAGAGAAAAAAAAGTTGGAAAAATATCAGCAGGCCTCAAGTAATTCTCGTTTTTGATCTTTCGCAATATTTTTACATCGTGTGAGGAATATAAAAAAAAAGACAGGGAAACTGTCAGTAAATATTTCGTTGTCTACTGCTATTATATGTGAAACCTTGCGATGGTAGGCTTCCGCCGGGAGGGGGTACGTACAGTATTACTTGTATCAAGGCTACCCCCCTGTTTTTCCATGGTATCAGTACAGTACATGAAAAGTTTTCTCGTAGAATTTCCTATTCTTACTTTATCTGCAGTGGCTTTAGATTACCCCCTATCCTCACTCTCTTCAACCTGAATTCAACTCAAGAGACATGAGCTACGGCTCGGATAGGTGAAAAGGGAGAGTTCGATAATAGCTCGTTTACAACCAACGACTATACCACTGCACCGACCTTTCGCGACGGGCCGCCCGAGTGCTTTTTTGTGCCATATTCGGCGTGGTCGGACAAGGGTCGGTTCACTTTGTGCTATCTCTATTACCTTGTCATCATCAGTGGCATTCTGGAAGGTGGTGAAGAAAGCTTAGGGCGCGCGTTCCAGCTGCCGTCGGTTTTCGAAAGTGCTGAAATCGCAAGACTTGAGTTAACCCTGCAACCCTAGTTATTCCGAGTCAACATGATCTGTGCAGCGCAAATAAATAAATAGAGGTCACAGTATTCGAGTCCTATCATACGTAAACCGGTAGTGTGTCTGGTTGACAACTGATAAAGCCTAAGGAGGGCGCTTTATCTACGATCATTGCACGCATCAAGAAGGCAGATCTAAAAAAAAAAGTCACCGGGAGAAATAGAAATAAAAATAATTATCAATAAAATATTAGTCCCTGAGTTTTGATGTGTTTATATTATTATTATTATTATTTCACTTTATCTTATCAATTGTTGAAAGTTGCAATAGTGCAATTATGATATCCCAAAGCTGTTTAGGAAGTTTTGTGTTTATGTGATTTTGCAGAAAGAAAAAAACAGGTTCTGCCCATTTTTTGGATGCCTTCTTTTTGGTCTCATTAATGCGACTTGATTGTTGCTATTTTTTGTTCACTAGACACAACGTTAAGTTTTTATATCAAAAAATGGAGTTTTTTTCATTCAAAGCTCCATAACTGTTCTCATCATGAAGGTTTTTGCGCTGTAATCAGACCCACCACCACTAGCGCGGGAGGAACTCCGGAAGGAATCTCCATTTAGGAAAAATGTTGTGCACTCCCCGAGTATCATAGTATCAAGGTTTACGGTATGGCGGTTAACTTGGGGGGTCCTTCTGTAGCTGCTCACCCAGTACCTCGGGACGAGGGCAAACGCTTCTATCCAGATAAAGGAAGGCAAGGCGCAGGTATATAATAGTAAGTGAGGACGGCTGCGATTTCCACCACCTGAAACTCTTTTTATATGATCCATCCTGCATACTGTCCCCGTAGTATGCCGGGTAACGTAGTTGTAATCTCAATCAATCTGCAAGCAATTTTCGCTCTATGGAGTATCAACTCGAGTGGTTCCGGGTGCGAGGGTACTGAATATTGGGAAACTAGATTCACTATTCATCACTCGATAACTAAGCAGAATTGGCTGTTAGCCAGTACCTGTACTCCGTTCCACACTTAGCCCAACACGTCATGTCGCCCTCTGAAATCAGACCAGGAACCCGCCTCAGGTGGCTAAGTGCATAGGCAATATGTCGATCAATATTATTATTATTACAGGTGGCCAGCTCGCATTCTAGCTTTGTCCTCCCTACCCCAGACGAAGGCTTAAAATATCATATATCTAATTATGTATTAGCTCCCCCCTTAACGGTGGGCAATATAGTACTGGGCTGATGCAATTTTGACGACTCATGCAGTTGCTTAAATTCTTCTAGATTCCCTTTCCAAAGTGATGAAGGAGGAGCTCTCTGCCCTATCTGCTATTAGCTGACGAGTGATAATTGGTGAATGTGTGGTATTGAGGTACTGCTTTTTGGGGGATGACTTGGATTTCTGCAGTATTTTATTGGATGGTTAGGGGGGTAATATAAGGGCTGCTGCGAAGTGTTTACTCCCGTTATGGCAATTGCATGATCGCAGCTTTTGAGATCTGGGCACTAGTAAACGTAAATTTCATAAGGCTACCTGGAGGGACAAGAGATCCTGCTACTCTTTGTACTTCCTCTTAAACGGCTACTACAAGGCATAGATCTAAGAGTCCTGAAATTTCAAGTAATTCAGATGTTGTTTGGCAGAGTGTCATTGAAGGCCTTTGGTTGGTGAGTGGATGGTGAGTTTTGTGTGCAAGTGCAAGAGAGAATAACTCTAAATTAAAAAAAACGGTTGAGAACAACGATCGACAACGGCAGGAGTATCTGAAGCACACAGGGTCTACTCGGCTTGTGTTTTTTTAGTTGATGAATTCCATTTGTCAATTAACTTGGGCGCATGAAAATGATGAAAAGTCCGAACTCGGATGGACAGCTATTAGATTTGGATATCTTCAGTACTTCTCCTGGGCTCCTTTAATGGCTAGGAACGCTTGCCGTTCACTCCACCCCTTGGGCTACATATGGCCCTTCCTCTACTCACTCTACTCTTCACCCCCTCGTTTACTATATTCAACGTGTCTCTAACGAGAATGCTTTAACATGAAAGGGTGATAAACTAAACAACTCGCCCAGCCGAAAATCAAAAAGAACAAACATTTCATGCCTGTTCATAGTCAAAAATATCAAACCGGCTCCTCTCGGCCATCGCTTGGGCTCCCTCGAGACTCTCCACTTTTACCAATGAGCAATCTCATCTGGGGTCTAGGCGAGTAATATGCCGGCATTATTAAATTTACAAAAAGCCTCCCCCCGGGATATTGACATCACCGCTGCGGGCTCGTTCGGGGATATATCGACTTTCTGATGATATCCACACATGATGGCTTTCACCGGTTGGGTGATACCCCAAAAGCTCCCTGGTCTAAACTGGGTAGCAATTTCACCGAAATAAGTAGGGCTCTCGCCGGAGCGGAGACGTAGGCCATCGGAGAACGGGTGTCTAATGAGCCCAAGCGTCCAGTCGGCCCATACTCGGGTCTGGGGGGGGGGGGGGGGGGGGCCCGCACGGTAAAAAAATGG
>Ga0307509_10002624_pt1 | contig 28768 bp, 26 predicted proteins | sample 10_EM_MG_FD_202245 | JGI IMG/M metagenome (GOLD analysis project Ga0307509, IMG submission 202245) | Populus trichocarpa ectomycorrhiza microbial communities from riparian zone in the Pacific Northwest, United States - 10_EM | ecosystem: Host-associated > Plants > Roots > Unclassified | place...
TCCATCACAAGCTCGAGGCCGCGGGCAAACCCGAGGCCGTCCAGGTCGCACTGTCGTTCGCGAGCGTGCTCCTCCAGATCATCCTGCTCGATGCGGTGTTCTCGATCGACTCGGTGATCACCGCGGTCGGCATGGTCGACGAGCTCGCGATCATGGTCGCGGCGAACGTGGTCGCCCTCGTCGTGATGCTCGCCGTCGGCGGCGCGATCAGCCGGTTCGTCGAGCGCCACCCGTCGGTCAAGGTGCTCGCGCTGTCGTTCCTGCTGATGATCGGATTCGTCCTGATCGCCGAAGGTTTCGGCGCGCACATCCCGAAGGGGTACATTTACGGGGCGATGGGCTTCAGCGTGTTCGTGGAGCTCCTCAACCTCCGGACCAATCGCAAATGAGCAAGGCGTTCACCAAGGAAGACGACGGGCCGCCGCCGGCACCGCCGAAACGCCGCGGCGTCCCGGTGCCAGAGCTCAACTTCGTCACCGCCGCCGGCCTCGCCGCCGCGCGCGAAGAGCTGTCCCGCCCCGGCATCGATCCCGATCGCGCCGCCGAGCTGGCCGCGCACCTCGCGACCGCGCAGGTCCACGAGCCCACCGATCGCGGCGAGGTCGGCCTCGGTGCGACCGTCGTCGTCGAGACCGAGGCCGGCAAGCGCCTGACCTACCGGATCGTCGGAGCGATCGAGGCCGACGCGAAGCACGGCGCGGTCAGCTGGCAGACACCGCTCGCCGAGGCGCTCCACGGCCTGCGCGTCGGCGACGGCGCGACGCTGCCGAACGGTGGCGAGGTCGAGATCGTCGAGATCACGTACTAGACGTCCGTGACCGTACCGCCGTCGTGAACCCGGAGCTTCGGCCCGCTGATGACCTCGAGCCGGATCCCGAGCAGTGGTGAGGTGCTCGCGTTGCCGACCGGCTGGACGCGGCGATAGCTGCCCTGGTCGAGCGTGTAGACCTCGACGATTCGCGTGCGCGGCTCCAGCAGCCAGAGCTCGGTCACACCTTGCTTGGCGTACCAGGGCATCTTCGCGCGACTCTCGTCGTTCGGTGAGAGCACCTCGATCACGAGCTCGGCCTGCTCGGCACCACGCTCCGAGATCGACTCGGGGCGTACGAGCATGCCATCTGGGATACGCCAGTCATTGTCCGCACCGAAGAGGCCCATTGGATCGGGCATGGTGCGAAGTCCCATCCGTGCAGCGACCGGCTCGAGTGCATTCAAGAGGTCACGTGCGACCAAGATATGTCGCGAGCTCGGCGGCGGGACCATGTGCAACTCCCCGTCCCAGAGCTCGTCCTTCTTGTCCTGGCCGAACCGACGACGTTCCTCGAGAAACGCCTCGGGAACCTCGAGCCAGACCGCGCGCATGGAAGGAGTATATCCGGGCACGCCGAACGCACGAGCACGATCGAGGCCGCGCCAACCGCCGAGAATCACGCGCGCGGCTGTCCGAAACGTCCAGCGCACGGACAGCGTGTCGGACGACCGGCCGGACGTTCAGCGCGGCGCTAGTCTGTGGGCATGTGGCCCGCCCACATCGTCACGCTCCTGCGGGTCCCGCTTGCGGTCGCGATCGCGTGGATGTACGGCGACACGTGGTGGGTCGTCGGCCTGATCGCCGCGGCCGCGACGAGCGACGCGATCGACGGCAACCTCGCGCGCTGGTTGAAGCGGCGCGGCAAGCGCGCACCGGACATCGGCGGCTGGCTCGATCCGCTCGCCGACAAGATCTTCGTCGCGATCGTGCTCGCCGCGATCGCGATCCACACCCGGTCGATCGAGATCGTCGTGCTGATCGGAGCGCGCGAGCTCGTGCTCCTGCCCCTCCTCGCGATCTATCTCGCGAGCCGCCGGCCGCACCCGCAGCTCCACGCGGACTGGTTCGGCAAGGTCGCGACGATCGCGCAGTTCTTCGCGCTCGCGATCGCGGTGGCGGTGCCGGCGCACGCGCTACCGGGAGCGATCGTCGCGGCGGCGCTCGGCATCGTCGCGGCCGTGCACTACGCGATCGTCCATCGCCGCGAATAGCGCGCCCGGCGGGTGCGTTACGATGGAACGTGCGGTTCCTGGTCGTGGCCTTGATCGCCTGTCGTGGCGCCGGGCCGCCACGTGACGAACGGAGTGCCGGCCGGCCACCACCGGTCGCACCCACCGATGCCGGCCCGCCCCTCACCGCCCAGGTCGCCGAGCACCTCGACGCCGCGGCCGCGCGGCTTCACGATCCCGCGCCGCTCGTCAGGACGCGCGCCGTGATCGCGAAGCTCGAGACCGTGCGCGCGTATCGCGATGCGAGCGCGTTCTCGCACGTCCACGGCGTGTTCGAGCTCGTCACGATCGATCGCGCGCTCGCGCAGCTCGCGGCCGTCGAACAGCAGCTCGCGAAGGCGGCCCAGGCGCTTCGCAACGGCACGATCGCCACCGCGATCGAGCCGCTCGCGCACAGGATCGAGGCCGCGTACGCCGGCGGCGTCGGCACCCTGCCGTCCGACCTCGTCGACGAGCTCGTGTTCGCGCGCGGGACGTGCGAGCGGATCGAGGATCCCGCGTGCACCGAGGTCGAGAAGATCGGTGAGGGTTACGAGTACGCCGCGAAGACCGCGCGCGAGATCCGGATCGCGCTCGACGACGCCGTGCGCTCGCTCCGCCCGCTCGCGACCGACACCCACGCCCAGGTCGTCCTCGACCGCGCGGCCGGCACGGGACCGAGCTTTGGCGCGGCTTGCGGTCCCGAGGATCTGTGCGCGCGGGATCAGGTCTGCGAGGCCGCGACTCACACGTGCGAGCACGCGTGCTTCTCCGGTGCGATGCAACCGTGTCCCGCGAATCGCAGATGCGAGCTCACCGACGGGGTCAGCGGTCACTGCCGCTGATCCTTTACGAGACCGCGGACCGACGCACCGTTCTCGGCGTGACCCCGAAGAACTGCCGAAACGCGTGGCCGAACGCGCTCGGATTCGCGTAGCCGGCGTCGAGCGCCACCTCGGTCACCGGTGTCCCGGTCGCGAGCAGCCGCTGCGCGTGAAACAGCCGGACGCGCCGGCGCCAGGTCCCGAGTGCGAGGCCCGTCTCGGCGAAGAAGCACCGCTCGAGCGTGCGCAAGCTACCGCCCGCGGCGCGCGCGAGCTTCGCGAGCGATCGCTCGTCGCTCGGGTTCGCGATCACGAGCTCGGCGAGGCGGCGCGCCCGCGGATCGCGCGGCGACGGGAGCTCGTTCGCGACATCCGCGGCGTTCGCGAGCAGATCGAGCAAGACGTCCGCGAGCCGCGCCTGCGCCGGCACCTCGCGATCGAGCGCGCCGATCCGGGTGACGTGCAGGATCAATTCGCGGAGCAGCGGCGCGACCTCGATCGTGCGCACGCGCGTCGCGGCGAGCAGCGGCGCGGCGACGAAGATCGAGCGCATCGAGATCGGCGCACGCATGATCGTCGTGTGGGCGATGCCGGCCGGCACCCACACCGCGCGATCCGCGGGCACGAACCGCCGCGCCTCCTCGGTCAGCACCTCGAGCTGGCCGCGCGTGGCGAACGTGAGCTGGTGCCAGCGCGGATCGTGACGCTGCTCGGTGACGTCGTGGAGAAACGTCACCGGGTACGTCCGGATCACGACGGAGCCGTCCGGGAACCGCTGTCGTGATTTCGCCACCGAACCGGATTCTAGCGCAACGGCGCCAGGGGCCGCGAAGCCCTACCCGAAAGGGAATTGCCGGTTTCGACTCCGCTCCCGGCGAACCGGTGTATCACCCGGCTCTTCGGCATGGCGAATGCTGTGAGGTGCATCGGTGCTCGGTAACTGGCTCTTGATCCCCTGCGTGTTGATGTCGCGGCTCGCGGCCGCCGACGACGTTCATCCGCCCCCTCCTCCGCCGGTCCCGGCGGAGCAGGTGTCGGGTGTCGAGATTCCTGACAACGTCGAGGACCACAGCGTCGCGCGGGTCCTCCTCACCCCACTGCGATGGACGACCATGCTCGTCGCGGCACCGTTTCGCGGCGGGGCGTACGTGCTCGATCGCTACCAGCTGCGAGACCGGATCGAGCAGTTGCTGTTCAGCGAGGACGGGACGTTCGGCGTCTATCCCACCGCGTTCATCGAGAGCCAGCTCGGCTTGAACGTCGGCCTCCACGTGGTCGACAGCGATCTGTTTGGCCACGCGGAACACTTTTCAGCCGCGGCGAGCTACGGCGGCGAGTTCCAGCAGGCCTACGAGGGCACGCTGACCTCGGGCGAGCTCCTCGGAGCGGCGGCGCTGAAGGCCCGCGTGTCGTACCAGGCGTGGAACCGGTCGAGCTTCTTCGGCATCGGCAACGCGGACCTGTCGCCGGTGATGCCGGCGATGATCGACGCGCTCGCCGACGATACGGCGATCCACACCCGGTTCGGCCAGCACGTCACCCACGGCGAGCTGCTCGGCAGCGTCGCGATCATGGGTCCGTTCACGCTCGGCCTCGCCGGCTCCTATACGCGGCGCACGTTCAACGACCACGCGATCGTCGACGAGTTCGAGAGGACCGTCGCCGCGTACGATCCGGCGTCCCTCGTCGGTTACGTCGACGGCGCCGACAACCTGTACGGCGAGCTGTCGTTGACGATCGACAACCGCCACTACCGCACGCGCTACATCTCGCGCGCCGCCCCGTCGAGCGGGTTCTGGGGCTCGGTGTTCGTCGGCGGCGCGAAGGGCATCTCCGGCGATCCGTCGCGCTACCTCCGCTACGGCGGCGACCTCCACCGCTATCTCGACCTCTATCACGGCGATCGCGTCCTGATCCTGCGCGCCCGGTTCGAGGCCGTGACCGCGAACCTCGATCAGATTCCGTTCACCGATCTGCCGCGGCTCGGCGGCAACGAGGTCCTGCGCGGCTTCGAGGTCGATCGGTTTCGCGACCGCGTCGCCGCGCTGGTCTCGGCCGAGTACGACTTTCCGATCCACTACGGCGTCTACGGCTACCTGTTCGTCGACGGTGGCCGGGTCGCGCACGACATCGGCGACCTCGACCCTTCGGGCATCCACGTCGGCTACGGCGGCGGCTTCCAGATCCATACCCTGAACGCGTTCCTGTTCCGCGCGCAGATCGCGCACTCGGGCGACGGCACGTTCCTGCGCCTCGCGCTCGATCCGCTCCGCGACACCCGCATCAAGCAGAGGCGACTGTGAAGGCGTTACTCGTCACGTTGCTCGTCGGGTGCGCGGCCCAGACCGGTCCCGGTCCGCTGCGGTTCGCGAACCGGTTTCCTGCGATGATCGTCGACGACCGCCACGACATGAAGAAGCCCGAGACGCGGGTATTCGCGCGCTCGCTCTACATGCTCGACGTGTTCTTCGGGCGAAGGGTGCCGGCCGCACTCGAGCTCGAGCCGCAGGTCTACGCGCAGGACGTCAACGCGCTCGACGACGTGCCGGACTCGACCTGGTTCACGAACCGGATCGGCATCCGCGAGCTCACCCCCGAGGACATCAAGGCCGGCGGCCGCGAGACGTTCGCCGCGCCGAAAGGCCCGTGGGTCGTCACCGGGACGAAGGTCGGTGGCGCGTCGCCCGGGTTCGTCGTCCGCGACGCCGCCGGTGCGAAGTTCGTCATGAAGTTCGACTCGAACGGCGCGCCCGACATGCAGACCGGCGCCGACGTCGTGGTCCAGAAGATCCTGTGGGCGATCGGGTTCTCGACCCCCGAGGACGCGATCTTCACCGTCCATCGCAACGAGCTCTCGCTCGGGCCGACCGCGAAGGTCGAGGATACGTTCGGCAACAAGCGCAGGATGGTCGAGCGCGATCTCGACGAGGTGCTCGCGAAGGTCGATCACGAGCCCGACGGCAGCTATCGCGTGCTCGTCAGCCGCTTCCTCGGCGGCGAGCCTGCCGGCGGCTACGCGCAAGAGGGGATCCGGGAGGACGATCCGAACGATCGGACCGCGCACGAGGACCGCCGCACGCTGCGCGCCCAGAAGGTGTTCTTCGCCTGGCTCGCCAGCACCGACGTCAAGGAGGACAACGGCCTCGACATGTGGATCGCCGAGGCGGGCAAGCACTACCTCGTTCACTACCTCGTCGATTTCGGCCTCTCGCTCGGCGTCTACGGCTGGGACCAGACCGACCCAGCCGATGGCTTCGCGTACAGCGTGGATCTCACGAGCGCGGCGTACTCCCTCGGCACGCTCGGCTGGTGGACCCGCCCGTGGGAGGGCGCCGATGGTGAGGTGCTGCGCGGCGTCGGCCGGTTCGAGAGCGCGCACTACGATCCGCTCGCCTGGCGCGATCGCTATCCGTATCGCCCGTTCATGCGCGTCGATGCGGCCGACGGGTTCTGGGCGGCGAAGATCATCATGCGGTTCACCGAGCCCCAGCTGCGCGCCGCCGTCGAGGAAGGCCATTACAAGGATCCCCGCGCGGTCGACTACCTCGTGCGCGTCCTGATCGAGCGCCAGCGCATCACCGCGCTCACCTACTTCTCGCAGCTCAGCCCGCTCGACAACTTCAAGGTGACGAACGACGCGACGCTGTGCTTCGACGACCTCCAGCGCGTCTACTTCTCGCACGTCCCGGCGACCCAGTACCGCGCGACGTTCTACGACTACGGCGGCAGAAAGCTCAACGAAGCCGCGACGTCCAGCAACGACCCGCACGCGTGCGTCACCGCGCCGCTCGGCGCCGACCACGCGGAGTACACGATCGTCGAGCTCTCGGCGATCCGCGACGGCACCGCGTTGCCGCCGGTCCGCGTCCACCTCGCCCACGATCCGAGCACCCACGACCTCCGCGTCATCGGGATCCGCAGGAGTCAGCCGTGACCGGTCTCAAGTCGTTCCTGCCGACCAAGCGCGGCGAATTCGTGACGATGGCGTTGATGACCGTCAACGTGTTCGTCCTCCTGATGGTCTATTACGTCCTGAAGGTCGTCCGCGAGCCGCTGATCCTCCTCGGTGGCGGCGCGGAGCTCAAGTCGTACGCGTCGGCGGGGCAGGCGATCCTCCTGATCGGGATCGTGCCGGCGTTCAGCGCGCTCGCCGCGCGGCGCAACCGGATCCAGCTGCTCACCGTCGTCCAGCTGTTCTTCACCGGGTGTCTCGTCGCGTTCTATTTTCTCGCGCGCGCGGAGGCGCCGATCGGCCTCGCGTTCTACCTGTGGCTCGGCATCTTCAGCGCGATGGTCGTGTCGAACTTCTGGTCGTTCGCGACGGACCTCTACACCGAGGAGCAGGGCAAGCGGCTGTTCGGGATCATCGGGGTCGGCGGCAGCGCCGGCGCACTGGTCGGCGCGATCGTGTCGCGCGAGATCTCCGGTACGTACGAGCTGATGCTGCTCGCCGCGATCGGCCTGCTCGTCTCGCTGTTCCTGTACTGGGTGGTCGATCGCCGCGACATCCACGAGCACCCGGAGCACCGCACGAAGGTCCGCCCCGCGCACGCCGACGAGCACATCGGGAAGGCGGGCGGGTTCAAGCTCGTGTTCCAGGACCGCTACCTCCGCTACGTCGCGCTGTTCGTCGTCGTCGGCACCGTCGTCAACACGACCGGCGAGTACATCATCGGCACGCTCGCGACCGAAGCCGGCAAGCACACCTCGGATCCCGGCGCCTACATCAAGGACTTCTACGCCTCGTACTACGGCGTGGTGAACGTGGCGTCGCTGGCGATCCAGGGGCTCGTCGTGACGCGGGTGATCGGCCTCGCCGGGATCCGCCGCGCGCTGTTCATCATGCCGCTGTTCGTCCTCGGCAGCTGGACCACGTTCCTCGCGTTCGCGACGTTCGCGGTCGTCCGCGTGACGAAGACGACCGAGAACAGCCTCGACTACTCGCTCAACAACACGGTCAAGCAGGCGCTGTATCTCCCGACCACCCGCGAGGAGAAGTACAAGGCGAAGGCCGCGATCGACACGTTCTTCTTCCGCGGCGCGGACGTGCTGTCGGCCGGGATCGTGTTCGTCGTCGCGCACGAGCTCTCGCTCGGGGTCAACGCGTTCGCGATCACCTGCATCCTGCTCACGCTTCTCTGGTTGGCCATCGCGTGGCGCACGGGTAAGCTCCACGACGGACGGGTCGCGAAGAAGCTCGGAGAACAGGTCTGATGGGTATCTCGAAGTGGTTCGGTCGCCATCACGAGACCAGGACGGTCGGTGCTTACACGTTGATCGAGAAGCTCGGCCACGGTGGGATGGGCGAGGTCTGGCGCGCGAAGCATCGCGAGCTGATCCGGCCGGCGGCGATCAAGCTGATGAGCCCCGAGCTCGAGGCGCAGGCCGACGGCAAGCAGACCCTGCGCAAGCGCTTCGACCAGGAGGTCCAGGCCACCGCGCTCCTGACGTCCCCGCACACCGTCGCGGTCTACGATTTCGGCAAGACCGAGGACGGCGGCCTGTACTACGTGATGGAGTTGCTCGACGGCGTCGACATGGAGACGCTCGTCGTGAAGTTCGGACCGCAACCCGCGGACCGGGTCGTCCACATGCTCCGCCAGGTCTGCGAATCGCTCGACGAAGCGCACCATCGCGGCCTGATCCATCGCGACATCAAGCCCGCGAACCTGTACGTGTGCTCGATCGGCATGCAACTCGACTTCGTGAAGGTGCTCGACTTCGGGCTGGTCCGCGACATGGCGCACGACCTTCACCTCACGGCGGAGCAGATCGTGTCGGGCACACCCGCGTACCTCGCCCCGGAGAGCGCGGCGCGCCACCAGTTCGACGCGCGCAGCGATCTCTACGCGCTCGGTTGCGTCGCGTACTGGTTGTTGACCGGCCGTACCGTGTTCGAAGGCGCGACGAGTGCCGCGGTGGTTGCCGCACACATCTACGAGCCGGTGGTCCCGCCGTCGCAGGTGACCGAGCTCAAGATCCCGCCGCGGCTCGAAGAGATCGTGCTCGCGTGTCTCGCGAAGAATCCGGACGCGCGCCCGCAGACCGCCGCCGAGCTCCAGCACATGCTCGAGGAGCTGCCCCGGACCTGGACGCCGCAGCGCGCCGACGCGTGGTGGCGCGCGAACCTCCCCGACATCCTCGCGCGGTCGCGCACGCCGTGTCGCGGCGAGTCGCGAGGAGCGCATTGATCGAGACCGACCGGAAGCTCGCACGCGTCGCAGTGATCACCGGCTTCCTCGTGATCGCGACGTTCGTCGCGGGCAAGGCCGCGCGCGACGCGACGGTCCTCGCGAACTTCAACATCCGCATGCTGCCGACGTTCGTCGGGATCGGCGCGTTCGTCACGATCCCGATCGTCCTCGTGGTCGGGCGCCGGCTCGCGACGAAGGGCCCGGCGTGGCTGTTCCCGCGGATCAACACGTCGAGCGCGACGCTCCTCGTGATCGAGTGGCTGATGCTCCCGCACTGGAACAAGGCGGCGGCCGCGATCACCTACGTCCACCTCGCCGCCCTCGGCCCGGTGCTGGTCTCGGGGTTCTGGTCGACGATCAACGAGCGCCTCGATCCACGTGCGGTCAAGCGCGCGATCGCGAGCGTCGGTCTCGGGACCACGCTCGGCGGCGTCGCCGGTGGCCTCATCGCACAGCTCGTCGCGGCCGAGCTGCCCGCGTCGTCGATCTTGCTCGTCGTCGCGGGGCTCCAGCTCGCGTCGGCGGTGTTCCTCGCCTCGCTCGGTAGCCACGCGGTCCAGGCCGCGCCCGATCCGAACCCGAGCATCTGGAACGGGACCCGTGCGATCGCGCGCTCGCCGCTGCTCCGCAACATCGCGGCGCTGATCATCTTCGGCGCGATGGGCGCGGCGGCGCTCGACTACGTGTTCAAGGCCGACCTCGTACGCGAGGGCGCGCCGCTCAAGGGCCTCGCGCTGTACTACACGGTGACGAGCGTGATCACCGCGCTGGTCCAGCTCGTCGCGACCGACAAGACGATCGCGAGACTCGGCGCGGCCGGCGGTGCGGTCGCGCTGCCCCTCACGGTCACCGGCTTTGCCGGCCTGATGCTCGCCATCCCGAGCGCAGCGGTCACCGCGATCGGACGCGGCGCCGAGCTCGTCGTGCGCAGCTCGATCTATCGCGCCGGCTACGAGCTCCTGTTCGCGCCGCTGCCGCCGGCCGAGAAGCGGCCCGCGAAGGTCGTCCTCGACGTGGGCGCCGAGCGGGTGGGTGACATCCTCGGCTCGCAGCTGATCTCGCTGATCCTGTTCGCCGCCCCGCTCGCGCGCTCGGCGATCGTGATCGCGGCGCTCGTACTCGGCTTGCTCGCGATCGGCGCGGCCGTGGGCCTGCGCCGCAAGTACATCGCCGCGCTCGAGGAGAGCCTGCTCGCCGCGCAACCCACGCCCGTCCAGCTCACGACCACGCTACAGCCCACCGGAAGCCGCGCGCGTCCGGCCGCGCCATCCGGGGCTCCGGCGCGGGACGCGATCGCGGAGCTCGTCGAAGAGCTCCGCTCGGGGGACCGCGATCGAGTCGCCGCGGCCCTCGCGACACCCCTCGTCCCGGAGCTCGTCCCGCACGTCCTGCCGCTGCTCGGCTGGGAGCCGGTCAGCGAGCTCGCGACCTCGGCGCTACGCGCGATCGCACCGCGGACCACGGGTGTGCTCGTCGACGCGCTGCTCGATCCCGACACCGACTTCACCGTCCGCCGCCGGTTGCCGGCGATCCTCGAGGCCGGCGACCCCGAGCGAGCGCAATGGGGACTGTGGCGCGCGCTGTCGAACGAGCGGTTCGAGGTCCGCTATCGCGCGGGTAAGGCGCTCGGGCGGTTGCACGAGGCCAACGTGCGCCTGACCGCGAAGCCCGACGAGATCTACGACGCGGTCGTCCGCGAGGTCTCCGTCGACGTCCGGATCTGGCGAGGCCGTAGCCTGCTCGACGGCTATCAGGGCCCCGAATCCGAGATGCGGCTCTATCGCGCGCTCGAGGAGCGCTCGGCCACCGCGCTCGATCACGTGTTCACGCTGCTCGGCCTGGTGCTGCCCGCGCAGCCGCTCAAGGTCGCGCTCGCGGCGCTGTCGACCGACAACCTCGCGCTCCACGGCACCGCGCTCGAGTATCTCGAGAGCGTGTTGCCACCGCGGATCCGCGTGCCGCTGTGGCCGTTCCTCGAGCTCGAGGCGAACACGACCCCGTCGCCGCGCCAGCCGCACGACGTCGTCGCGGCGCTCGAGGCGCATCCGTCGATCCTCGCGTACCTCGAGGATCCCGACGATCCGGGAAACTAACGATCGGTCAGGGTCTCGAGGAAGTTATCGAGATCGTCGAGCGCGCGCGCGTCGAGGCCGAGATGACCGACCCGCTGGTCGACGTTCACGCGGACCTCCGGCGGCGCCCAGGGCTTGACCATGGGATCCGGCGATCGGCTATCGCGCGTGTTCAGGAAGTCGAGGAAGTAAGGCAGATTCGCGAAGTAGCCGTTGTGGCCGTACGGCGCGGTCCGCGCGATGTTGCGCAGCGTCGGCACGCGGAACTTTCCGTCCTGTGCCGAGTCGCCGACGATCGCCATCAGCCCGTGATCGACGTATGCCGCGCCCGCCGGGTTGAGCTCGTGCTCGTTCTTGTAGAACCCGTTGTTCTGATAGCGCGGGATCCCGAGGTTCGCGTAGCTGAAGTTCGTGAACAGCGGCGGCGGATGGCAGCTCGTGCAGTGCTGCTCGAACACCGCGAGCCCGCGCTTCTCCGATTCGGTCAGCTTCGCCTTGCCCGCGATGTAGTGGTCGTACTTGGAGGAGAACGGCGAGAACTGCGGGGTCCGCTCGAAGGCCGCGAGCGCATCGCCGACGTGCGCGAACCCGACGTCGACGTCGTCGAGCGCGTCGTTGCCGTAGATCTTCTTGTATTCGCCCGCGTACGCCGCCGCGCGCTGACCCGCGACCACCGTCGCGCGATCGGGGTTGTTCATCTCGACCGGGTTCAGCATCGGGATCGCCGCCTGATGCTCGAGCGAGCCGCCGCGGCCGTCCCAGAACAGGCCGCCCGCCCAGCCGACGTACGGATCGAGGTGGAGCGGTGGCACGAACCGCGCGTACATCAACGTCGGCGCGTTGCGCACGCCGAACCGTCCGCGCAGCACGCCGAGCGAGGTCGAGTGGTCGCTCTCGGGATCGCGGAACGCGGTCTGCGGTGCGTGGCAATCCGCGCATGCCTGTCCGGCCGGGTGCGACAACGCCGGATCGAAGAACACCTGCTTGCCGAGCTCGGCCGCGCCGTCGCGGCAGCTAGCGAGCAGCGCTAGGGCCAGCCACGTCCGCACTCGGCACCTCGGATTCGATCGGAATCGCGAACAGGTCGGTCATCATGTCGATCGTATCGCGCTCCGCCACGCACGGCAGCGGTGCGATCCCGAGCATCGTCTCGACCGTCTTCAGATACGAGCCGGTGTCGTAATCGACCTCGGAGATGAAGCCCGTCTTCGCCATCGGCGAGATCACGATGAACGGCGGATCGTCCTCGGTCGGATAGCCGCCGCCTTCGTCCCAGAACAGGAAGATCACCCCGTTGTTCTGGTACGCGTCGGTCGCCATGATCTTCGGGATCTCGTGCTTCAGCCAGTTATCGCCGTCGCCGATCGAACCATCATGCATGTCGTTGTCGAGATCCGGCGTGATGAACGCGTAGCGCGGGACCGTGTCGTTCGCGATGTCGTTGGCGAGCTCCTTGTAGTCGACGACGTGCTCGTTGCATCGCGGCGATGGGAGGAACTCGGTCCCGTTCCAGCCGTTCACGTCGTTGAAGAACACGAACGGGTTGTGCTTCGCGGCGTAACGACCGTGCGACTTGAGGCCACACGGCGCGCCCATGCCTTCTTGATACGATCTCCACGACAGCCGCGCTGCCTCGAGCTGATCGGCGATATGCGACGTCGAGTCGAGGTGGTGATCGATCGGGTCGTTATCGTCGAGGACGTCGAAGTTCTCGCCCGACGCCATCCACAGATAGTTCGCCTCGCTCGGGTGCACGAACGGATCGTGGTAGCCGGCGGCTTGCGCGTACGTCTTCGCGAGCGAGTTGATGTACGGCGCCTCGCGGTTGCCGATGATCTCGTGGCGGCTGTGGTTCTCCATCACGATCGTGAACACCGTCCCCGCAATTCTCGGCGGGACGGCGCTCTGCATCGCGGAGAGCTGCTGGCAGGCTGTATTGGTGCTGCCCGATGTGTTCGGCGAGCAGGCGGACAATGCGACGAGAGACCACCAGCAGCGGGACGACATCGGGATCAAAGTGACGCCAGTCGTTCGGGTCGGCAAGTCCCGCCGATCGGGTGGGCTGACGTATTTTCGTAACTACTTGTCATTCTAGCGCGAGCACGCCACGCGCCTGTTCGCATACGTTGTCCCACATGAACCAGCTCGCTCACTTCTCGATCAATGCCGACGACGTCGACCGCGCCCGGGCCTTCTACGAGAAGGTGTTCGGCTGGAAGTCCTCCGCGTGGGGGCCGCCGGGCTTCTACCAGCTCGAGGGCGCCGGCGTGATGGCCGCGCTCCAGGGCCGGCGCGACCTCGTGAAGGGCACGCGCACGGTCGGCTTCGAGTGCACGATCGCGGTCGAGTCGATCGATGCCGTGGAGAAGGCCGTGCTCGCCAACGGCGGCAAGATCCTGCTCGCCCGCTCGGTCATCGCGACCGTGGGGACCCTGATGTTCTTCCAGGATCCCGAGGGCAATGCGTTCGGCGCGATGCAGTACGACCGCCGCGCCGAGTAACCCTACTTGCCTTCAACAGCCGCGCTGCCATCCGGCAGCGCTGCCAAGTAGGGCAAGCCCTACTTGTCGAGATCCTTCTTCAGCTTCTCGACGACCTTGGCCTCCTGGCCGGCCGCGTTGTTCTTGTCGTACGTCGGGTCGAGCGTGAACGTCAGCTTGCCGCCCGCGAGCTTGTAATCCATCGTGCCCTTCCCCTTGGTGCAGACGATCGTCGACACCTTGCTCATCGCGCCCTTGATCACCTTGTTGTTGACACAGACGTCGTGCATGGCATCGAGCCCCGACGTGCACAGCGTCGACACCGAGGTGTAGTCGCCTTCCTTGGTCTCGCGCGGGTTGGACCCGAGCTTGCCGTCGTAGCGCATGACCAGCTTGTCGGTCGTGCCGCAGTCGCGGACGATCTGCTCCTTGTAGCCGTCCATGTCCTCTTGCATCTTGCCCTGGAACTCCGATTCCTGAGCGAACACGATGCCTCCGAGCGCGAGCACGCCCGCGATGATTCCCAGCTTCAGCTTCTTCATGTCTTCTCCTGTGTGATTGGTTTCAGATCGATTGCGCGTCGGCGTCGCGCCAGACCGCGATCGCGTCATCAGTTCCCTGCACGAACACCGCGGCGCGGCCGTCGGGCCAGGTCTGGAGCACCACGTGGTTCGCGCTCTTGATCCAGTCGGTGCGGCCCTGAGAGGCGGGCTGCGGATCGAGCTTGATCACCTTCTTGTCGCCGTCCCACTGGATCCGCGCCTCGTGGTGGGTCAGATCGATCACGAGCCCGATGTTGCGGTCCTTGTTCTTGAAGTGACCGACCTTGAGCTTGACCTCGGGCGGTTGCTCCGCGATCGCCGTGCCGGCGACGGCGACGAGCCCGAGCAGCGCGCAGATGATCAGTCCTTGGGTGCGCATAGCGCGACGACCTCTCCGCGGACTTCCTTGTGCTGCTTGAGCACGTCGCAGGCGTTGTCCTTGTAGTAGCCGCTGTCGTCCTTCTTGAGCGCGTCGACGATCGGCACGCGAAGGTCGTTCCAGCACGAGCTCGTGATCCCGCGGCCGTCGACCTGCTGCTCGTCATCCTTCGGCAGGCCGAGCGCGGCGATCGTCGAGAGCCGGAGGTCCTCGTCCTTGCACACGGTCGCGTTGCTCTTGTTCGCCGCGACCGCGCGCTTGAACAGCGGCGCCGAGTTGTACGCGTTCATGCCCTTCCTCGCCACCTTCGCCATCGCGAGCGCGAGCTTGCCATTGCTCGGATCGTCATCGACGAACTTGATGGCAAAAGATCGACACTCGCCCGGATCGTACGAAGCGTCGAAGCACGCGCCGAAACCCTTCGGCCCCTGCTCGGTGCGCATCGAGTTGTATTTGGTGTCCTTCACGAGCACCGGAAAGCGCTCCTCCACCGCGAGCATCAGCTGCAGCTTCTGCAGCGGCTCGCGCGCGTGGTCGACGGCACCGATCGCGGCCTTGCCCGCGAGGTCTTGCCAGTCCGCCTTGCGCTCGGACGGCGAGATGTCGTCGAGGTGCTCGAGCGCCTCCTGATACGACTTGCCGTCGACGAGCGCCTTGAGGTCGGCGAGCGTGTACTTCTTGTCCTTGTCGGCGTGGGCCGCGAGCGGCACCACCACCAGCAACAGAGCCATGTGCTTCACCATGGGTGGGAGAAAGCGCGACCCCCAGCCTCTATTCGGGAAAATGGAGTCGATATTCCGAGGAAGATCCAGGGGGAACGTCGCGTATCGGCGCGGCTAGTTTCTTGGGAAGCCCCGCGAACCTGCGATACTTTCGGTCGGGCATGGCGATCGCGCTGGGTATAGACCTGGGGACCACGAACTCCTGTGCGGCGGTCGCGACACCGACCGGCGTCGAGTTCGTGCTCGGATCGCGCGCCGAGCGCGTGCATCCGTCGATCGTCGCGTTCCCCGGCTCGGGCGGCGTGGTCGTCGGCGCCGACGCGAAGCGCTACCGGCTGACCGAGCCCGGCAACGTGATCCACTCGGCGAAGCGGTTCATCGGCCAGAACATCCGCGCGCCGCTCGTCCAGCTCGCGCTCACCGGCATCCGCTACAAGGTGACCGAGGGACCGAACCAGCAGCCGATCGTCACGGTGCGCGATCGCCGGATGACGATGCCGGAGATCTCGTCGCACGTCCTGCTCTACCTGAAGCGCTGCGCCGAACGTCAGCTCGGCACCGCGATCAACGACGCGGTGATCACCGTGCCGGCGAACTTCACCGACGCGCAGCGCCAGGCGACCAAGGAAGCGGGCCGGCTCGCCGGGCTCCAGGTCCCGCGCCTGATCAACGAGCCGACGGCCGCCGCGCTCGCCTATGGGTTCGGTCGCAACCAGGACCAGCTCGTCTGCGTGTTCGACTTCGGCGGCGGCACGTTCGACGTCTCGGTCCTCAAGATCCAGGGCGAGATCTTCGAGGTGCTCGCGAGCGACGGCGACTTCTTCCTCGGTGGCGACGATCTCGATCGCGCGCTCGCCGAGGTGCTCGCCGCGGAGTGCAGCCGCGTCCTCAACTTCGATCCGCGCCAGTCGCCGGTGCTGATGATGAAGCTGATGATGGGCGCCGAGGCGATCAAGTGTCACCTCAGCGACAACGATGCCGCCGAGGGCGAGATCGACGGCATCGATCTCCCGGACGGTCAGGTCGGCTCGCTGCCGTTCTCGCTGACCCGGGCGCAGTTCCAGGAGCTGATCGGCGGCTACGTCAACCGCACCGTCGAGGTGACGAAGCAGGTGATCGCGCAGGCCGGCCTGCCGCCGACCGCGATCAACGACATCCTGTGCGTCGGCGGCTCGACCCGGATTCCGATCGTTCGCCAGCGCCTGGCCGAGCTGTTCCGCAAGGAACCGAACATCAAGATCAACCCCGACGAGGTCGTCGCGCAGGGCGCCGCGATCCAGGCGGGCTCGCTGTCGGGCTCGATCACCGCCGGCACCGGCATGGGTGCGCGCGACGCGGTCGTCACGCCGGCGCACTCGCCGCTCCTCTACGGTGACGCGAAGCCGCAGACCGCGATCGCGCGACCGGTGCTGCTCGACGTCAATCCATCGACCCTCGCGATCCAAACCGCAGGCGGCTATGCCGAGAAGCTGCTCGACAAGAACTCGCCGATCCCGATCGAACGGTCGCGCGTGTTCACGACCGCGCGCGACAACCAGACCCGCGTCGAGATCGAGTGCTGCCGCGGCGAGTCGCGCCGCTACGCCGAGAACGAGCCGCTCGGCAAGCTCGTGCTCGAGGCGTTGCCGGCCAAGCCGCGTGGCGATCTGAAGATCGAGGTGTCGTTCCGCGTCGACGCGGACGGCATCCTTCACGTCCGGGCGGCGGACGTCGACTCGGGGCAGCGCCAGGAAGCGTCGCTCCAGGTGATCGGCGCACCGACCGCCGGAGATCGCGCTTGAGCTCGCGGACGTCCGTCCTGCTGTGGGCGCAGCGGATCAACGGGATGAAGAAGACCGCGCAGCCCCACCAGCTGCTCGACATCGACAAGGCCGCCGGGCTCGATGCCGCGCAGGATGCGTTCCACAAGATCGCCCGGATGGCGCACCCCGATCTCCATCGCAGCGGTCTCGACGCGGACGAGCTCGAGCTCGTGACGAGCGCGTACGCCGCGGTCGCGAATGCGTATCAGACGTTCCGCGGCCAGACGACGACGACGACGAAGCTGAAGCCGGTCGGCGGCGGCGAGGTCCCGATCACGCCGAGCGGCGCACCGCCCGCACCGACCGGGGTCGCCGGCGCGATGTCGAGCCGCGCGCTCGTGTACTACCGCAAGGCCGAGCTGTGCCTGAAGCGCGGCGACCTGCGGGGTGCGATGCTCCAGCTCAAGATGGCGATCGGCACTGACCCCGCTTCGACGTTCTTGCGCACCGCACTGCACGAGGTCGAGGCGGAGGTCCACAAGGGCACTTAGCAAATGGTCGGGCCGGTGGCGACGAAGTTCTCACCGCCACCTGACAGACCGGTCTAGTTCCCCTACCGAATGGTTGGTACAAGCAGGTCCGTGGCACGGATGACGACCACCGGAATCGCAATCTCAGGACACGGGGTCTGGCACCCCGACACCATCCTCGGCAACGACGAGCTCGTCGTCGCGTTCAACGAGTTCGTCCGTCGCGAGAACTTGAAGTACGCCGACGAGATCTCAGCGGGCACGCGCCAGCCGCTGAAGGACTCGGGCAGCGAGTTCATCGTCAAGGCCTCGGGCATCATCAACCGCTACGTCGAGGACAAGACGGGCCTGCTCGATCCAGATCGGATGTGCCCGAACATCCCGGACCGGCCCGAGAGCCAGATCAGCATCCAGGCCGAGTACGCGAGGAACGCCGCGGTCAAGGCGCTCGAGAACGCCGGCCGCGCGGGCGAGGACATCGACCTCGTCGTGCTCGGCTGCTCGAACCTGCAGCGGCTCTATCCCGCGATCGCGATCGAGGTCCAGGATGCGGTCGGTGCGCGCGGCTACGGCTTCGACGTGTCGATCGGCTGCTCCGCCGCGACCGGCGCCACGATCATGGCGCAGCAGGCGATCCAGACCGGCGCGGCGCACCGTGCACTCGTCGTCGTGCCCGAGCTCACGACCGGTCACATGAACTGGAGGGAGCGCGACAGTCACTTCATCTTCGGCGACGCGTCGGTCGCGTTCGTGCTCGAGCCCGTCGAGCACGCTCGCCCCGGGTCGTGGGAGATCCTGTCGTCGCGGATGATGTCGAAGTGGTCGAACAACATCCGCAACAACGCGGGTTATCTCGATCGTTGCGACCCGTCGACCCAGAACAACATCGACAAGCTGTTCCACCAGAACGGCCGCCGCGTGTTCAAGGACGTGGTGCCGCTCGCCGCGAAGTTCATCACCGAGCACCTCGCCGCGCACGACCTCACGCCCGACAAGGTCGGCCGCTACTGGCTGCACCAGGCGAACCAGAAGCTCAACGAGCTGGTCGCCGAGTACGTGCTCGGTCACAAGGCGCCGCGCGCTCTGGCGCCGATCATCCTCGACGAGTACGGCAACACCGCGTCGGCGGGCTCGCTGATCGCGTTCTCGAAGCACAACGAGGATCTGCCGGCGGGCACGCTCGGCGTGATGTCGTCGTTCGGCGCGGGCTACTCGCTCGCGTCGCTGCTCCTCCGCCGGACCTAGAGACCATGTTCCACTGGCTGACCGAGCGGCGGCGCAAGCATCTGCTCGAGACGCCGTTTCCGCCGGCGTGGGTCGAGATCCTCGAGCGCGACGTCGCGATCTACGCACTCCTCGACGACGGCGAGCGCCAGCACCTGCGCGACCTCGTCCAGGTGTTCATCGCCGAGAAGCACTGGGAGGGTTGCGGCGGGCTCGAGCTCGACGACGAGATCCGCGTCACGATCGCGGGGACCGGCTGCCAGATGCTGCTCGGCCGCGACCACGACCTGTTTCGCCGCGTCGTGTCGATCCTGGTCTACCCGAGCACGGTGGTCCTACCGCCCCAACCCGTCGGCGTGTTCTCGTTCCCGCGCGGGGCGGTCGGCGAGACGGCGATCCTCGGCCAGGCGACCCAGATCGGGACGGTGATCCTGTCGTGGGACGCCGCGCGGAGCGGCGCCGCGAACGCCGGGGACGGCCACAACACGGTGGTCCACGAGCTGACCCACCAGATCGACATGCTCGACGGTACCGCCGACGGTACGCCGCCCCTCGAGCCTCCGGAGTTGCGGCGGTGGGGACACGCGTTCGAGGCGGCGTATTTGGAACAAAAGGCGCGGGCCGCGCGGGGCGAGCCGAGCCTGTTGCGCGACTACGCGATCACGAACGAGGCCGAGTACTTCGCCGTCGCTGCCGAGGTGTTCTTCGAGAAGCCGCGCGCGCTCCGGGAGGCCTTACCCGACGTGTATGTCTCGCTGGTGTCATTCTTCGGCCTCGACCTCGCTGCCCGAAATAAGTAGAGGCCGGGAAAGGTTCTGGTGGCGTGGCCCGATCGCCACGTTACGCTTGAACCCTGGATCTATAGAGGAGCCGACGTGAGCAGCGAGATCTTCAGAGACCGCACCGAGGGCACCGCCGCGAAACGTCAGGAGCTGTTGCGCCGCCGGCGCGACGAGCTCGTGACCATGCCGCACGCGGTTCGCCGCGTGATCGTGACGCGTTCCGCGCGGATCGCCGCGTCGATGGCGATCACGGTCGGCGGCGTCGCCATGATCGCGACCGCGTGGTCGCCCCACCTGGCCGGCCGGATCGCGAGCGTGATGCCCGGCATCCAGCCCGCGCCGCTGTCGACCCTGTTGTCGGGCACGTGGCTGCTCGGCCTGGTTGCGTGGGCGATCAGCCGCGCGCGCGTCGAGCACCGGTTCGCGGTGGCGATGTCGAAGTACGTGCTGCCGTCGAACGATCTCGATCACGACGTCGAGCGCCTCGATCACGAGCGCCCCGACGACATGGCGCGCACGATGGGTCAGGACCTCGAGGTCCGCTCGGCCGCGTGGCCGATCTTCGCGGCGAGCGTCGTCCTGCCGGCGACCGCGCTGTGGGTCGCCCGGATCGTTCGCACCCACTCGTGGCCCGTGATGTCGGAGTTCGAGCTCGGGCTCGCCGCGCATGCCGGCACGCTCGCGCTGATCGGCATCGGTGGTGCGGTCGGTGCGATCGCGATGACTCGCAAGATGATGCGCCAGCCGGCGATCGCGCTCGTCACGCTGCCGTTCGGCGTGCTCGCGACCGGGTTCGCGTTCTTCGCGCTCGCGAAGGGCACGGCCTACGCGTGGCCGCTGTGTGCGGTCGCGGTGATCGTGACCGGCATCGGCGTGGTCGCGCGGATCCTCAAGAAGGAGCGCGCGCTGCTCGAGGTCGACGACCCGGCGGCCGGCAGCGAGATCTTCACGATCCGCGGCGCGCTTCGCGAGCTGCGTCAGGGCCTCGTCGCGATCCACCGCGGTTATCGCGGGCTCGCGCCTCGCTCTCGGTTGATGATCATGGCGGGTGGGCTCGGCCTCGTCGCGGGCGGCGTCTACCTGAAGGTCCGCGCGAGCGAGCCCGAGCGCAACATCAAGGTCGACTGGCAGACCGCGACCCAGATCCAGCTCTCCAAGCCCGACACCCTGCTCGTGGCCCCGAAGGTCTCGGTCCAGTACATCCACGATCACCGCCAGAAGGTCGAGCGGATCGGCAACCAGTTCCGGGTCGAGGCCGTGCTCGACGAGCACGGCGAGGCGACGATCCCGATGATCGGCTTCTCGACCGTGCCGCAGAACTGGCGCGCGGAGCTCGACGTCACGCTCACCAGCCTCGACGCGGTCGGCATCCTCGACCACGGCGACCTCCGCTACCTCAGCTCGGCGAACCCGCGCACCACGATCACGACCGACGCGTGCGCCGGCAGCGAGCCGCTCGCGCTCCACGTCCAGCAGGCGCATGCCGCCAACCAGACCGTCCAGTTCTGGGTCGTGCCGACGCTGACCGTCGCCAGCTGCCGCTAAGGGCGAGCCCGCATCCGCGGCCGAAATTCGGACGGAATTCCCGAGGTCTGCGATGTCGGAGGGGTGTAGTACGGTCCCTCCCGATGTTGCCCACGACCGCCTCGGAGAGCACCGCTGCCACCGGCAGCGAGGTCCTCTCGCGCGCGCTCGCGCGGTTCGGGCACACCGAGCTCCGGCCCGGTCAGGCCGAGGTGATCGCCGATATCTTCAGCGGCACACCGGTGATCGGCGTGATGCCGACGGGCGCGGGCAAGTCGCTGTGCTTCCAGCTGCCCGCGGTCGTGCTCGGCGAGCGCGGTGGGGTCACGCTCGTCGTGTCGCCGCTGATCGCGCTGATGAAGGATCAGGTCGACACGCTGCGCGCGCGCGGGATCTCCGCGGTCGCCCTGACCTCGCAGGCCAGCGCCGAGGAGCAGCGCGAGATGATCGAGGGCATCCGCGCCGGGATGTTCACGCTGGTCTACGTCGCGCCGGAGCGGTTTCGCTCGCCGCGCTTCGTCGATGCGCTCCGCGGTGCATCCGCGAGCATCGCCCTCGTCGCGATCGACGAGGCCCACTGCATCTCGGAGTGGGGCCACGACTTCCGCCCGGACTATCGCCGGCTCGGCCAGGTGATCCAGGAGCTCAAGCCGCCGCGGATCGCCGCATTCACCGCGACCGCGACGCCCGAGGTCCGCGACGACATCGCGGTCCAGCTCGGGATCGAAGGTGCATCACTCCACGTCCGCGGCTTCGATCGGCCGAACCTCTACTACTCGGTCGTCGCCTCCGGCGGTGCCGCAGACAAGACCGTGAAGCTGATCGAGCTCGTGCGCACCCGCGATGGCGGCGTCGCGCTGGTCTACGCGGCGACGCGCAAGAACGCGGAGGCGTACGCACAGGCGCTCAAGAAGGCCGGGATGCGCGCGCGCGTCTATCACGCGGGTCTCGAGAACGGGATCCGCGAGAAGGCGCAGGACGTGTTCATGTCGGGCCAGCTCGACGTGATCGTCGCGACCAATGCGTTCGGCATGGGCGTCGACAAGAGCGACATCCGGCTCGTGGTTCACGCCGACATCCCGCGCAGCCCCGAGGCGTACTACCAGGAGGCCGGCCGCGGTGGGCGCGACGGCAAGCCCACCCGCTGCGTGCTGCTGTTCAACCACGGCGACATCCGACTCCAGGAGTTCCTGATCGACGCGTCGTTTCCCTCGGCCGAGATCCTGCGCGGGCTGTGGAAGCTGCTCGCGCAGCAGCCGTCGCTCGGCAAGCTGATGCACGACGACGACGAGCTCGAGGCCAAGCTGAAGCCTCACCTGCCCGGCCCGCCGAGCAATGCCACCGTCGGTGCCGCGATCCGGATCCTCGAGCGCCACGGTATGCTCGGGCGCGACGATCAGCGCCTCGCCGCGCAGCGCCCGCAGCCCGGCGCGTTCCCCACGCTCGACGTCGCGTCGCTCCAGCGCCGCGCCGAGGTCGAGCGCAAGAAGCTCCGCGCGATGGTGGACTACGCGTACAACCCGCGCTGCCGGCGCCAGATGGTCCTCGAGTATTTCGGCGACGAGGACTGGACCTCGCGCGATCGCACCTGCGGTGCGTGCGACAACTGCGATGCGGTCGCGCACGGCCGCACGACCGGGATGTCCGAGGCCGAGCAGACCTCCGCGCGCAACGTGCTGATGCTCGTCGGTGCGCTGCACGGCCGGTTTGGTCGCAAGCGGATCGCCCAGCTCGCGAACGGCACCGACGACGACACGCGCTTCTCCGATCTCCCCGAGCGCTCGTGCGTGCGCGGCTGGTCCGACAAGCACGTGCTCGATCTCCTGCGCGCGCTCGAAGGCGCGGGTCTCGTCGAGGCGTCGCGCGGCGAATATCCGACGCTGGCGACCACCAAGCGCGGCGACCTCGCGGCGATCGGCAAGCTCGATCTCGCCACGCTCGGCATCCAGATGCCGACGGTCCAGAAGCGCGTTCGCAGACGGCGTTGAGCAGCGTCGACGCGAATGCAACACGTCCGCTTTACGGACGTCTCGATAACGAGAATCGACGGGGGCAGATCGCCTGAAGTGCGGTGTCGCGTAAAAAAACTTCACAAATAGATCGGTGTGCGAGGAAGGCTCTGAGCGAACAGCTTAGACACGCACGCGCGCCTGCGAAGTCCGCGAAACAAAACACCGTGCGCATGCGCACGGCTTCAACCAATCAGCGATCAGTCAGCGAGGCCACAGCGAAGCTGTGCACTGTGCCGACGAGAACGTGCGCTCGGGATACACAATCTCCGTCACGTCTCTCTCACTTTGTAAGGCTGCTCGCGTGTAGGGACGGTGTGGACGTTGGTCACCCTTGAGGCCGACATTTTCGATGAGAGACAGTGGCCACATGAGGCTGGTCTACTGCGCGTTGATCCTCGCGGGATGTTCGACGGAGTTTTCACCGAAGCCGTGCGCCGTCGACGGCGACTGCGCGAGCGGCGACGTGTGCGAGACGCGCGCGGTGGACAACACCAGTGCGCCTGTATGCGTGAAAGCCGAGGATGCGGCGATCCACATCGGCCAGAGCGCACCGGTGAGCGGTACGAACCAGCAGCTCGGTACGGACATGAAGCTCGGCGTCGAGCTCGCGTTCAAGGAGCAGAACGACGCGGGCGGCATCCGCGGCCGCCAGCTCGTGCTCGATTTTCGCGACGACGCGTACGACCCGCCGACCGCCGAGCAAGCGGCGCGGGTGTTCACCGATGTCGTGTCGTCGTCGGACGCGCCGAGGTGTCCGTCGACGACGACCCCGGAGCCCGATGGCCACGGCAACACGACTGCGATCTCGACCACCGCGATGACGCGTGGTCCGAACGCGGTGCTCGCGTTCCTCGGGAACGTCGGAACGCCGACGATGATCCGTGCCGCGCCGGTCGCGCTCGAGACAGGAACGGTCTACTTCGGCGCGTTCACGGGCGCCGACAAGATCCTGCGCGACATGACCGCGGGCGATTGCGCGAAGTTCGTGTTCAACATCCGCGCGGGCTACGACCAAGAAGCGCAGGCCACCATGGACCTGTTCAAGAAGCGCGGCATCACCGGCTACGCGAATCTGATCTCGTTCGATCAAAAGGACACGTTCGGCGACGCCGGATACACCGGCATGAAGGCGGCGTACGAAGTCGACTACGCGCCACTCACCGGGTCGCAGACGATCCAGCGCTTCCAGTACATCCGCAATGACCCGACCAGCGTGCCCGCGCAGGCCGCGCTTGCCCAGGCGTACATCGCGAACGTGCTGAGCAGCACGACGGGCACGCAGCCGTTCGGCATCATGATGACCGACACGTACGGCGCTGGATCGCAGTTCATCCAGCTGCTCCGCCAGTGGCAGTTCGATGGCCAGCAGGCCACGCTCGACAAGCCGAACCGGCTGAAGCTGTACTTCAGCAACGTCTCGTTCGTCGGCCCGAACGCGCTCTCCTCCAATCTCGTCGCGATGCAGACGATCGCGACGCCGGCCGGCGCCATGCCGTTCACGCAGGACGTCTACGTCTCGCAGGTCGTGCCGAACTACCAGAACGACACGAGTGACATCGTCCAGGCCTACAACGCGGTGATCGCAGCGGCCGGAAAGTCGCCGTCGTTCACCTCGCTCGAGGGCTACATCGACGCCAAGCTGTTCATCCAGGGCCTGCTCGCGCACGATGGCCCGTTCACGTCGGAATCGTTGATCGACTCGTTCGAGAAGCTGCCGCAGCTGTCGCTCGGCCTCGGCGCGACCGCCGGGTTCTCCAAGTCGAACCACACGTACTCGAGCTCGGTCTGGGGCACCAGCATCATGCCGACCGGCGACTTCAAGAATCTGTACTTCTGGTCGACCGGCAACGCGATCCAGTTCTTCGAATAAGAGGCCTATGAACGAAGTCGCCCCCATGATCACCGATCCCGGTCGCCAGGCGATCGTCATCGGGCGTTACCTGCTCCACCGCCAGATCGCGCGCGGTGGCATGGCGACGATCCACATCGCTCGCCTGGTCGGTGACGAGGGCTTCACGCGCATCGTCGCGGCGAAACGACTGCATCCCGAGTTCGCGGAGGATGCCGAGTTTGTCGGGATGTTCCTCGACGAGGCGCGCATCGCGTCGAAGGTCCACCACCGCAACGTGGTGCCGGTGCTCGACGTCGTCACGACCGGCGAGGAGGTCGTACTGGTCCAGGAGTACGTCCACGGCGCGCCGCTGCACTGGCTGCTCCGCACCGCGCACGAGGCGAAGACCCACGTCCCGATCAACATCGCGGTGTCGGTCGCGTGTCAGGTCCTCGCCGGCCTCCAGGCGGCGCACGAGACGTCCGACGAGATGGGCGCCCCCCTCGGCGTCGTCCACCGCGATGTCTCGCCGCAGAACATCATGGTCGCGACCGACGGCACCGCGCGGCTGCTCGACTTCGGCATCGCGAAGGCGACGATGGCCGCGCACATCACGCGCGAGGGCATGTTCAAGGGCAAGCTCGCGTACTCGGCGCCGGAGCAGATCCGGGGCCAGGCGACGCAGCAGAGCGACATCTACTCGCTCACCATCGTGCTGTGGGAGCTGATCGTCGGGCACCGCCTCCACAACAGCGCGCAGTCCGAGGCCGAGCTGATCGGCGACGTGATGAACGGCAAGCTGCCGACGATCACCGAGGTGCTCGCGCCCGAGCGCGAGTGGCTCGGCGCGAACCGCTGGAAGCAACTCGAGATGCTCGAGCCGATCATCCAGCGCGGCCTCGCGGTCGACATGTCGAAGCGCTGGAACACCGCCGCCGAGATGGAGGCCGCGCTCGCGTCCGCCGTCTCGCCGGCGACGACGACCGGCGTCGCCGGCTGGTTGAAGACGCTCGGCAAGGAGTTCCTGTCGGGCCGCGATCGCGTGATCGCGCTCGAGGAGGCGAGCTGGCGCCGGATGTCCTCGGCGCCGAGCGCCGATACGGGGCCACTCGGCACGCTGACCCGAGGCCGGATCCCGCGCCGGATGTCTCACGCCGGCGTGCCGGCGACCGAGCCCGGCACCCAGATCCCGATCCCGATCCTGACGCCCAGCCGCACGCGGTTCTTCGCCGGCCTGGCGATCGCGGGGTTCTTGCTCGTCCTCGGCTTCATCGTCTGGATCACCCGCGATCCGGGCGTCGAGCCCGCGGCCGCCGCGGCGGAGCTGCCGAAGCCCGCCGTCGCGCCGGCCCCGCCGCCGGTTGCCGAACCCGCGATCACGCCGCGCCCGCACCCGCGCGACGCGACGGTCGCTCCGTCGGCCGCCACGATCGAAGCAACCGAGCCGGCCATCGCGGTCGGCTCGGGGCTCGGCACCGCCGAGGCGACCGCCGCGAAGATGGCACCGCCGGTCCGCGCGCCCGCGAACCCGGCGCGCAATCGCGTCGTGATCCGGCCGCCGCAGCGCCAGATCCAGCGCGAGCCACCACCACAGCCGCAGCCACAAAAGGCCGTGACGCCGCCACCCGCACCACAAAAAGCCGCGGCGGCCGCACCCGCACCCGAGCCGGCGAAGCCGGACTGCAACCCGCCGTACTACTTCGACGGCGCGAAGAAGGTCTTCAAACCCGCTTGTCTCTGAAAAGGAATTCTATGAAGCGCCTATTCGTGATCGCGATCCTCGCGTGTTCGACAGCCGTCTATGCCGGTGAGCTGTCCAAGGACGAGTGCGTCGACGCGCACGGCCGCGGCCAGGACGCGAAGGAACAGGGCAAGCTGACGCTCGCGCGCAAGCTGTTCCTGACCTGCGCCCAGTCGTCATGTCCGCAGCTCGTGGCGAACGACTGCGCGCGGTTCGCGGACGACCTCGGCCGGATGCAGCCGAGCGTCAGCCTCTCCGCGCGCGACGGCGGCGGTAACGATCTGCCCGACACCAGCGTCTACATCGACGACGCGCTCGTGGTGACCCGGCTCGACGACGGTCGCCCGCACGACGTCGATCCCGGCAAGCACGTCATCCGCTTCACGAACTCCGGCCACGATCAGGTGGTCACGATCGTGATCGGAGCGGGCGAGCAAGGCCGCAGCGTCGCCGCCGTGTTCGGACCGCCGAAGGGCACGGCGACCCTGCCCGGATCGCACGCCTCGGCGCCCACCCCCGAGAAGCCGCAAGACACCCACCCGACCGGGTCGAAGGCCCTCATGCTCGGCGGCATCGCCGTCACGGTCGCCGGCGCCGCGTTCGGCGTGTTCGAGCTGACTCGCGTCCCGAGCCAGTGCTCGATCTCGACGAACCAGTGCGCCGCCGCTCCGGGCGACCAGGTGTTCTCCGACGCGCAGAGCGCCGTCCACCTCGCGAACATCGGCTGGATCGTCACCGGCGTCGGCCTCGCCGCCGCGGTCGGCGGCTCGATCTGGTACTTCACCGGCGCCAAGCATCCCGATACCAAGGAGCACTTCGCGATCGCGCCCTACGCGACTCCCGACGGTGGAGGGTTCGCCGTCGGAGGCGCTTGGTGAAGACCCTCCCTCTCCGGGGGGGCGAATGGACCGATGCGACGGACGTGACTCCGCTCGAGCTGCGTAGCGATCCGCCGCTCGAGATTCATGGTGCCGTGCCGCGCGCGCTGGGTACGCAGCAGAGCTCGCCGCTCAGGCGCCCGCAGCAGCTCGCGACCCTGCTCGTCGGCTGTCGCGATCAGCAAGGCCTGGTCGCCGCGCTCGCGCAGCTGCTCGAGAGCCACGGCGTGCGCGTGCAGAACGCCGACCAGCACGCCGATCGCGGCGCGCGGTTGTTCTTCCAGCGCCTGCGCTTCGACCTGTCGACGCTGACCACCGACCGCAGCTCGCTCGAGGCCAACGTGCGCGAGCTCTGCGAGCGGCTCGGCATGGAGTACCGGCTGTACGGCGACCGCCGCCGGCGCACCGCGATCCTCGTCTCCAAGCAGGACCACTGCCTCTACGACCTGCTCGTTCGCCACCGCACCGGCGAGCTCAACTGCGACATCGCGGCGATCATCTCGAACCATCCCGACGCCGAACCGATCGCGAAGCACTTCGGGGTCCCGTTCCATCACCTGCCGATCGCGAAGGACCGCAAGCAGCTGCAGGAGGCGCAGGTGATCGATCTGCTCTACCAGTACGGTGTCGAGCTGGTCGTGCTCGCCCGCTACATGCAGATCCTGTCACCCGAGTTCGTCGAGCGCTTCCCGACGAGGATCATCAACATCCACCACTCGTTCCTGCCGGCCTTCATCGGTGCGAACCCGTATCGTCAGGCCCACGAGAAGGGCGTGAAGCTGATCGGCGCGACCAGTCACTACGTCACCTCCGAGCTCGATCTCGGGCCGATCATCGAGCAGGAGACCGACCGCTGCTCGCACCGCGACACCGTCGAGGATCTGGTCCGCAAGGGCCGCGATCTCGAGAAGCGGGTGCTCGCCGCGGCGCTCCGCTACCACCTCGAGGATCGGATCATGGTCTACGCCGGCAAGACCGTCGTGTTCGATTAACCACGCACGGTCGGGGACCACTGCTCGCGCGGCTGTCCTCCAAAATCCAAACAAGAATTTGATCCGGAAACGAAGCGCCGGCTCGAGCTCGGGCGCGGTCGGCCCTGTGAGCGGGGCCCCCCCCCACGTGGGACGCGCCGCAGAGAACCAGGAACAACCGCGCGCCGGTCACAAGCCGACGGCGCCGCCGGCGTTCTGCAGCGCATCTGGTCGAGCGCCGTACCTCGGGCGCCCTCACTGCTCCGCCCAGCGGGGTCTACTCGCGCCCTGGGCCCGGCAC
>Ga0307509_10002625_pt1 | contig 28766 bp, 27 predicted proteins | sample 10_EM_MG_FD_202245 | JGI IMG/M metagenome (GOLD analysis project Ga0307509, IMG submission 202245) | Populus trichocarpa ectomycorrhiza microbial communities from riparian zone in the Pacific Northwest, United States - 10_EM | ecosystem: Host-associated > Plants > Roots > Unclassified | place...
GAAGGGAGGGAGGGAGGGAGGGAGGGAGGGAGGGAGGAAGGAAGGAAGGGAGGGAGGAAGGGAGGGAGGGAGGAAGGGAGGGAGGGAGGAAGGGAGGGAGGGAGGGAGGGATGGAGGAAGGAAGGAAGGGAGGAAGGTGCGAAGCGAGGAAAGGTGTGAAGGAAGGAAAAACAAGTGGGGTGAAAACATTTTCAGAGCTTGCGCGTCCCTTTGGCTTGTGCGTACGCATGCCTCTGTGGCCACAGAGTGCGGGCACATCCCGCATCAAGTGCGGCCATCAACTGCTATTTCCAACAGAATCTGCCGTGCGCCTCCGCGTGACGGGTGGGCCCTGAAGGTGATGGGACAGGAGGTCCCCCCACGGAATTGGCGTAGACAGCAGATGACGGCTGATGACCGAGGAGTGAGATAAGGCTTCTAACATCCGAGGCAATGACTTAAGTTCTTATGAAAAAATTGTTCATATCATATAAAGCCTATAAAATTAAAAAAGATAGGAATATGTGTGTATGTATTGAGTATCGGGAGAATTTGGGGTTTTGAGAGGTGGATATATTAAGGTGGATATAAGGTGGATTACGGCGGATCAAACGTGCACGAGGTGAAAATAAGAATTACGGTGCAACGAAATCACCAATCCCAGTACCGTACCTGAAAGCAATGAAGGCCGGGTAACCATGCCATTTCTAGGAGAGATGGGTACCGGTATTAAACCTAATTATGGACAAAGGTGATGGTATCATACTCGTAGGGACAGGGGTTTGAGATGTCAAAACTTTTTACTCTTCTTAGCAATACATACTATCATAAATAATTTTTTTTTCCCTCTGACGGGCTCTGCCTTTAACGCGGAATGGTGGAAGTGTACTGGGGCGTATATTTTGTCCTGCTTTTTGAGCATTAAAGCTTTCATTGCCCAACCTGACCTATCTATCCTTCATCTATCTGCCATACATCTCGCACTCAGCTCAACTCCCTCTCGCTAGCCCGCGGCGTCTAAGCACTGCTATGAGCCAAGAAAGCCGCAACAACACCACCCCAGCTCCCAGGATTATTAAGCTGCTTAGCGATATTTGTCCCATCAACGATCAAATTCGTGAACAAATGCGTGTTGACGTTGTACCAGTAAAGACTCTTCGACCCACTGACAATCTCCGCAGCACTTGTTTGGCAAACACTGCTCTGGCAACAACTCGCCTCACATCCACCACTACCACCATACCCATGCCCAGGAGCAAACGTGAGCCCATCGAAGAAGACCCAAAAGCCGGAGCCATATACGTAGATATTTGAGCCGCCGCTAATACGCTGCGCCCATCCCATTCTGCACTGTGAGTCGCCGGCACCACAGCCGGCAAAGTTGGGGTCTGAGTATGCGCTGTTGACGGCCCATGGAGTTGGAGCAGATATGGGCGCACCAGGGCCCTGCCAGTATGCGGTTTCGGTTTGCTGGAAGCTAATGAGGACGTTCTGGGCGTTCACAATGTTGTATTGGTAGAGGGTGTTGTGCTCGAATGCTGTGCCGATCATCCAGGTTGCTTTCGTACTCCTGATTAAAGCTCCGCGGCCGGTAGCTATGACTTGTGATGGGCCGCCGTCGAGAGAGTGGTCGGCAGTCCAGCCCCACATGTTCTCAATGTAAGGAGATCCGGTGGGGGTGATGTGCAGCATCAGGAAGGCGGCCTTGCAATCACTTGCGTCAGAGCCGGCACAGTTTGTGTTGACCTTTGAATCCACGGCTCCTCCGATACGGAAATGTGAGTTCCAGAAACCAACATCGCCGGGAGAGTTTCCAGCCATGTTGACCTCCACGAGAATTGCGCCGTTGAGGACATCAGCTGTTGTGAAAAGCATGTCTGTGATTTGAGCTACACCAACTTCGCCTGCATTCCCTACTCGTACCATAACGTGGGGATTGTTCGCGTCCCAGAACTTGCTCCCAACGGCACTGATGGTCGACCAGACATCACCCACAATCCTTGTTCCTGGAGGAATGTAGATTGTGTCGTAAACGAGATAGGTCCCCTGGGGGAAGTATATGATCTTACATCCAGCGTTGGCAAGTAGGATTGAATTGATAGCAGCAGTGTCGTCAGTTGCACCGTCTCCCTTGACGCCTCGATCCTTAACGTTCACAAACTGGTCGTTTCCGTACTGCTGGTATTGTGGTTGGGGCATGAGGAAGTACTTTCCGCTCGAAGTTAAGAGGGGTGATGAGCGACTAGTAGTGTAGTAGGTTCCGCCTTGGTAATCTCCGGGGTTGGCATTTCCCATGACCCAGGTGTTTGATACACTGCCAGAGACAAGAGTCTGGCCGCCATTACTCTGAACAACAGTGCCGCCTGAGTTGGTGCTTACGAAATTCTCAACTACCAATGACCCTGCGCCGTTACCGGACTTGTATGCCTTCAGCACGATACCAACCGAGTTGGCTGAAGAGTCAATGAGAGAGACGGAACCCGCGACCCCATTTCCACTCATGTCGATACCGGTACCGCAGTTCATGAAGGAGGCGTCTTGCACAGTAAGGAAGAAAACATGGGAAATAGCAATAGCAGTATTACAGCCATTGAATTTCAGACTCTTGAACATGTATTGCTGATTGTTGAGTCTGATTCCGATTGCGCCACCGGTGAAAGACTAAATCAGAGTCAGCGATCATCGATCACATTCCAATACTACGGAGAGGGGAAAGTACTAAATCACTCAAAATGGTTCCAGATCCACCACCCGAGCTCCCACCATCCATAGTGATACCAACATGTTGGGAGAAGTTCGGCATGCTAAAGTCCACATTGTACAATTGGGTAGCCTGTGAAACAGGCCAGTTTAGCGCAACAGCAGCAGTGTTGGCACCGATAGCAGTGGTGTCGAGCTTGATGTTCTTAATTCCGATGTAGAAATTTGTGGTGGAGCCAAGGAATCGGCTCGAGTCGAAGCCGTCTATTATCGGCCTGGTACCAAGGTTTGCATCTGCCTTGAGCACCGGCTTGTTAAGCGGGTCCCCGACCATCATAGTGCCCACAAGCATCTTGACGCTGTTTGAGATCTTATAAGTGCCAGCCGGAACGTAGATAAGAGCCGGCGCAGTTGTCTGCTGGAAATTGCTGGAACGACTCCAAGCTATTGCGGATGTGAGCTTTCATCGATCTCGATTTTGGGGGGAGCTCAGAGGCTTACCATCAATAGCAAATTGAAATGCACCGGAATCATCAGTGACTCCGTCACCCTTTGCTCCATAAATCCTCACGTTCCTGTAGACCTGATATGTGGGATCCGCATTGAACGGTGATGCGCCGTTGAGGTTTACGGTCTCTCGCCAGAACTTGGTTGGATTATTGGGAGTGAGAGTACAAGCGGCTTGGGCGGAAAACCGATTGGCCGCAGAATTGGTGGTAGTGTTTGTGGTAGTGTTTGTGTTCGGGATTGGGACAGGAGAGTTCTTCCCAGTGGTGTTTGTGTTTCCGGGAAATGGCACAGCTCTGGGAAATGTTAGCTTATCAACCCAGCAAGAGATTTTCAACGGGAATGCAAGATAAAACTTACGGGGGCTCTTTAGGAGCGTAATTGAACAAATTATCGAATTCTACCGTTCCATTCAAGATTGGCTTAACAGCTGAAGTGGGCGCAGGTTCAAGGAACTGTGCGGAAATTGTTCCAAAGATCGCGGCCAGGGGGAAAAGACCTCTCATAATGAGTGACGGTGGAAAGAGGAAAAACAAGAGATAGAATCACCAGAGTCAAGAACGACAGGTGAGGAATTTCGTAGGGACTGAAACGGCCGGATCAAATAGAACATTTTCCAAGTCCCAGAGCGCTCAATATCTGCATGGCTCTGCGAACGAAGCATCCATAACACTCCTATTGCCATGCTCACCGCCGGTATTCCACGCCACATTCAAACTCAACAATACCTTGCAACAAGATAATTTCCGGCTCTCCAGGAACTCGTCTGATTAGTAGCTTCAACGAAGTAAGTTATCTAGGCTTCCGTAGTCATCTCTCTCTGGGTGAGCGGATGGGATGCGTTGAGGCATAATCAGTATTGGTTGTGGGTAAGCAAGGAGCAGGGGGAATGCCGCTTGTTTTCGCCACTCCCGGAATTTGCTATCACCCATACCGACACTGCAGCTGAGCTGCAGACAAACAAGCATTCCATACAAGCTCGTTCAATTACCGGTAGCCTAAATTCATAGAGTGTAACCCGCTGATACGGTCAAGGTACGACACCCACCGAAATTCATCCGTTGAGGATGACCCCGCCACCCGATCTGGGGCTGACAGGGCAAATTGTAAATTCGTTTCGTGAATTCATGCCGAGTGCCGATTCATGCACGAGTACCGGTACTCGTACGGTAAAATCTCGTGAAATCCATCATCTCCGCGCTGGCGTGCTCTGAGACAAAACATCTTAAGGAGGAACGGTGTTTACCTGACGTGGTATGGCTTGAGTGTGCCAAGCCAGTTACCAATATTTCAAACACGGGCCATATTGTGCCAGGTGGACGCTATCCCTTCTTGAGGTGCTTTGTCTTATTTCACGAGATTTTACAGTACTGTAACTATCCTGTGAAATCTCATACTGGTACCTGTGGCCTGTGGGACAACATCCACTCCATCGGGAATCTTGGGTTGATATGGTCATAAGCTTACTTTCTAGACGAATTGTATGCAGTCCCGGAAGGGAGGCCGTTGCCGGCCGGGAAACCCCTTCCAGGAAGTTTCGAGCGACCCGAATGACCGGCGGTGTGGTACAGATCAGGGTCGACAGGTCATAGGACACTCTGATATTAAGATGCTCCGAAAAGAGCATTTAATTCCGTGGCCCCACCACGTTGGAACTGTTCGTCTTGCCGCCAGTGCTGCAGTCTGCAGCACAACCCTATTGCTGACATGACAGTGACAAGCTTGCCTCCTTAAAAATAAGATTTCACTACAGGTAGCTAAGCTTTTGGATCACCCGTTACTGCCAGCCTTCCGCAGCCACGGTGGATAACGCGGCCCTAAGCGAGGTTCTGACTCAATGCCTGTGGTTCAATAGGTGTCACCAAGTCTTCTCCATGCGAAGGCTGACTGTGCTTTTGCGATGGTCTAATCAGACAACGGAGAGTTTTTTGAAGCTAGAGACTTACCGTAATCTCCTTCCCTCAAATGAGGGGTATCCTTCTTTTCTAACAAACGCTTGGGATATATTAGGAAGATATCGGAGGGCTCCCCTGGGAGAGAAGCTCAGCCTCTCCAGGCACCAATAGCCCCTTGATGATATTAAATACGATACCAGCGCTGACTCCACCTTCAACAGCACGTAAAGCCAGAAAAAAAAAGGAAATGAAGGTAACAGCGGGTGACTTTTAGAATACTTCATCTGCTGGGACTGATCCCCGAATCCAGATACAGGGCGGGCAGATCAAGGCCTCGGAACAGCCAAGATCCAGCTCAGTGGCTGGAAGTCCCATTCAACTATCGCAGACTGCGGTCCGAGAAAAGCCTTAGCCCAAACCTCGAAAAGGCAATTCCAACGTTCTGCGCAACTCAGAGGCCCCGAGGGATGCCAGCTTCACTTTTTTAGTCGATTACTAGCACTGCCTTGGTGATTACTTCAACAACAATAGGTGTGGGCCACGAAATCGCTAAGCTCTTTCCAGCAGGAAGAGGCAACTACCGTAGTTGACTAATATACCCAAACTTGCAGAAGTCGGCACGGCTCTGGCATCTCGATAATATCGCTACCAAAGATGATCCCTTCTCACCTGAGCCTTCCCTTCTCACATCACCAGACCCAATCTTTGTTATCCTGCAATTTCCCGATTAGGCACTCGAGCCACAGGGGTTACCCCACCCCACGCACCCCTCCCTAGCAACAACTGAAGACTATTCAATAGAGAAGGGGCAGGCAGTGCTTCCAAATCACGATACACTCCCCTGAATTTCTTCACGAGCATATTCGGGGGATCGGGTCATGGTGAAGAGGACGAATTACCGGCGGTAGATCGAGAAATCATCCCCGTAGTCAGGAAGCAAAGTACCGTAGTGCTGAGCTTATATCGACATGATACCTAGCTGCTCTACCATGTTATTAGTATGCAATATGGAAATGCCTGCGGGGGGCTATTCAGAACCTATCCAACGTGTGAGTGGTCGATCAACTCCCACGGGCTAATAAACCTACCCTAGTACTCTCTTCCTAGAGAGTAATCATTTTCAACCGTATAGTGACCCCGATTGCAGTATGATATTGTAATCTCAAACATCCATCCTTTGCACAACCACTAAACCATATTCGACCTCAAGTAGCGCAAACAATGAATTTTGCCGGAATTCCTCTTAGAAAAATAGAGGAAAAGCTTTGCTTACAAAACCCCGCCTGCATTTACAAACTCCCGTATTCACCCTAGTGGCATGCATTACTAAATAATTCCGACACCTCGTAACCCACAAATAACCTCAATTTCCCCTTCCACGAGCTAGTAGCCACACCCCAAAGGTGAGAAAACATGAGTCTTTCACTAGAAACGCAGAACAGGATCTTTTCTCTATTAGGTGATTGGCTCGTCCGAACTATGCCCCTCGAGAATATTATATCGCATCTTCACTATGTGCCACCCCCACTACATGGAATGAAAAGCTTTCCTGGTAAGATTGCGCCGAGTAACAGACTATGATGCCCCGAAGGGGAAAGCTTCTATTTCCCCAAGGCACAAACAGATATGATATCCTGCGCCGTGGATTGCTACAATACCGCAGCTGAAAGGGTAGGACAATTAGATCTAACCCCCTGGCCCAGGCCCCGAGATGGAGAAAGGCCGCTCCATAAGATTAGTAATAGAAAGGGCAAGAAGGTACACTCTCCGTGGAGTTTTCATGTGCAAAAATCGGTTATTTGAGTTTCTAAATGGGTAGGCCGGGACAGACATTGCACATCACATCGCAACACCGCTGTGCAAGACTCGGACTGCAGGATCTCGCACCCTCCTCCCTTCCCTACTATTCTCCCTGTCTAAGTAAGGCTAGTTTTCCAAAAAAAAAGATGATTCCAAATTGAGAAATTTGACTGACCGATTGTGTGGCCAATAGGACGGGAGCACCAGGATAAGGGCTTATGGGTCTTACATTCAGCGGCACTCTCGGGTTATCGGAGGACAGGCTACCACTGAGCCCGGATGATACTCCATGATACGAACGTCAAAATTTAATATCGGAGCAATGGATTTGTCGGGGGTGAGGGCTGACGCTGGATCACAAATCTCAAGGCAGAAACGTGAATGGGCTTGGTGAAGGCGATTCTGACGGATGACCTGGTCTGGTGTGGGCTCGCTGGCCACACTGATATCTCCCGTTTACCGTTAAGTTACCTGGGGAATTGGGATAGGTGTGAGTGGAGGTTGAATGTGTATATAAAGGACGACGATAGTCAGTCAGTCAATCACTCCCTTCATCAGTCTAGTACTTCTATCCATTTCTTCAGGACTTCGGACGTACCTGCAAGCTTCAAGAGTCCCTCTTTTGATATCTATCCCCCAGACAATCCTTTACAGTCCGATATGTTGGTCAAGACTGTATGTCTACAATATCCCCTCCACAAAGCACAATCCCTTCACAGAGCGCTAACTCCCACCTAGCTCCTCACCATAGCTCCCCTACTGGCTCTCGTAGCTGGTGCACCAGCTCCCCAGGAAACATCAGTGCCCACCCCACCCACCTTCCCGGATAACAACAACCACACCATAACCACCGAGGGTGCAAAGCCCAACCAAGGCGCCCACGTTCTCCTTTCCAAATCAAACGCAAAGGTAGCCCCGCCCCTCAGCGGAATTGGCTCTGTGGTCACCGGAAAGGGGCTAGCATGGTACAACCCGTCCTTCACAGTAGGAAACAAGGGTTACCAGGACCCATCATACTACTGGTGCTTCCGCGGCATCAAGGAGAACTTCCCGCCCATCGGCAACTGGATGAACTTCTACGATATGTTCAACCTGAACCAACGGACAACCATGGTGCGCTTCGATAGCGGCCCCGAGCAGGGCGAGATCTACAATGCCATCGTCCGGGTCTCGCAGGAGGCCAAAGTCGATGCTAGACTCATCCTCGCTGTCATCATGCAAGAGGTGCCCTTCCCTTCTTCTTCTTCTCCCCCCACTCCCAGTTACACGGTACTAATACCCTCCCAGTCCTCCGCCAACGTCCGCGTCCAATGCACAAACAACGGCATCCAAAACTGCGGTCTGATGCAAGCCTACACGGGCTCGGTCTCTTACGACCCAAACAACATGGCCGCCTCCATCCTGCAGATGGTCCGCGACGGTACCCAAGGAACCGCCAGCGGCCCAGGCTACGTGCAGTGGATCAGCCAGAACAGCCAGACTATGTACGCCGGCGATACCGAGGGTAACGTTTACCAGGCCGCGCGCGGGTACAATTCCGGACAGATCAACTTCGCAGATCTGTCAGACCCTAAGGGTGCTACGGGCTCTTACGTCTCCGATCTGGCAAATAGGCTGCAAGGGTGGAACGGAGCTACCTGTGGCAATCATTATTGGGAGAGCTGTAATTTCCCCGAGAGGCGTTGGTGTTAAAGGAAGGAAGGGTGGTACGAGTATAATACTTGCCCATAGCAAAAGTTTCCAGAAATATAGCGGCTAGGGCTTAGCACTTTTTATTAGGCCGCCACGCTAAAGCTTGCGCCGAGCCAAAGTCCACATTTCCGGAGACTTTTTGCAATGCGCAAATAGATCTGTGATAGAGGGGAGGAGTATAATAATATTATAAATTTTTTATATAGAATTTGTAATAGGCCTAGTCTACAATGGATACCGTACCGCATTATCTAGTTTTTTTTTTCTTTTTCGCCCGCCGCCAGTATTATACGTTGGAATAAGAGTTTTTTCTTTGTAATCTGCCTCATATCCGCAACAAAACGCCTTCACCGGACCCCTCTATGACCCAAAACCAGGATTGTTTTGAACTCTTCCTGACTGTATTGAAGGTTTTACATACTTCGGCCCCTACTTTATTTCAACCTACCAGTGGTAGGCGAATAAAACCAGGTCATGCGGTACATGAGCAAGTACCAGCAGCCCAAGTCAAGCACAGTAAGGGCCAATACATGAGCAATACCGGTAACCAACAGTTTCCAAGTCAAGCACAGTAAGAACAAATCACGGACTCTCACTCGCCCTCGAATCCCAGATCCCCCCTTTCCATGGTAACGTACAGTAACCAATCCAAATCAACCCAGCTGAAGGGAAGATCAACCAAGTGAAAAAGAAAAAAAAACGCCGACAGCTAGCCGGCACCTCTCCGTCGCAATAACACCAACCGCCGCTAACCCCGATGCACCAAAAAACAATGACCCAACGGCAGATTTACTATTACTGGGCCACGCCATCGGATCATCAGCCATGATCAGCCGGTTAGTTCTTACGGATTAATGAATTGCGAGTACCGTAACTGGTAACTGGTACTCGAGTATTCGGGTACCGGTTAGCGAGATCCATCAAAGAACTTGCTCCCGGCGGAAGTATCAATCTATAGCAGCATATCAGAAACTTCTTCGTCTGAATGACAACGGGGTAAGGTGTATGCGAGCATGCCGAGGAGCCATCCAAAAATTATTCTAACAATTTTTATGCTGTCGTAACGGCTTTCTTCGAGCATTTGTAAGGTTAGGGCTCTTAACACATGCCCCCCATCTCCTGTCTTGACGGGCTACTCGAGTATAGTATCATACTCATCATGGCATGGTGCATGATGTATGATAATTATGATACCATACAGCGCAAATCGCTTAAAACCTACACCTCAAAATGACCCAGGCACGAAATCGGATGAATATCCACACAAAGTCCTAATTTTACAAAAATAAAAAAACCGCTGCATGATAGCTGAGATGCAGCACTAGGGACCAGCGATTTTTTTCTCTTTCTTTTTTTTCTAGAAGTGAGAACTTGGGGAGCCTGTTCAGTGTATGCTTGAGGATTTTGGGAGATTGTGAAACAAGTTCCCAGATATTCGCAGCATAGGTAGGATACTAGGTAAAAGTGCTGGGTATGATACTTGGTCGACTGGTAGGGTTGTCATAGTATGGACTCTCAAAATGTTGGGTGGGCAGCAATTTAATTAATAGTGCGGCTGCCAACTCAATCCGTTTTCAATTCTGGTTTAGTTTTTAAGTGATTTGCGCCGTACGATACAAGTTCTTGCAGTTGCGTTGCGGATAACTGAACAAGGCAAGTCAGTTAAAGTACAGTACCAGCCTGGAGCAATAAGTGATCGGAAAAAAGTAGTTGGTGCAACACCACTTTTTTTCCGATCACTTACCCTCACACCCAAGTACAGTACTGGTAGCTTGATTTGATCAGTAAAGACTCTCGTCGTGGGATTGGTGGGGTTTGTGAATGTGTGAATCGGAAATAGGGAACAGAGAGAGAGATATGCACACTACCGGTACTCGTCATAGTGCACGCATGACCATTGAATTTCATGATACTTGTTCCAAAGTGCATAGATAAGACTTCCCTTTTGTGTTAGGCGACCAATGGGTCCTTGTCTTTCTCCATCCTTATGATACGGTAGTTGCCATCCAGGGAAAACAGTCCCCGACACTGGTGTAGGCTGAGGAAAATTCTTCTCCGAGGTCAATTCAATTGGCTATCATGAGTCTTTTTGAAAGTGGAACCTTTTGATGCAGGATGGACGGATGGTTGGGGGGCGCCGCGACTTCTATTGCCAACATAAATTTAGGTATCATATCTCCGAAATGGTTGGTTCGTGATACCGTTTCGTATATAGGTAGTCCGGCAAAAAAGTAGGATTGAAGCTACAGAAAAACTAAAGTTATTAAGGCAACCGAGCCAGCAGGAGGGCAGGAAGAACACCCATTCGCCACAGTTTAAACAGACAACTTAGGCGACGGTGGTTGGGCAAGTTCAAGAAAATTCGCACAAGAGTCAATCCGACTTTTGCCGGATTATCTAGTAGGATCGCAAGGCTGGACGACAGTCGTGAGCTACGGTATCCCATAGGATGGTGAGACCTGCATTTTCGGGACTCTTCCCTGCTTTCTGTTTGCCAAGCATGCAGTTCTTGGCCTCTTTCGGAATCAGAGAGAACATACTCGAGTATCATACTTGTGATAATATTGTGCTTAAATAGTCTAATAAAATTTACCGCCCAAGCAAGACTTTTCTCAAATCTTTCCGCACGGTCAGCATGATAGGGTACCGGCGCACATCACTCGATCAAAAGTTCTGAAGTTGGTGAATATCTACATACTTGGTACGCACAAAACACGAGGTCTAGAAAATAAAGGTCTGAAATACCTATAGTACAGGAAAATTTATTCCGACCCCGCTTTCCCCGAGTCCCGACCCCGAGATATTCTATCGCTTTCGCAACCTTAACGACACCCACACCGCGAGGCAATATGGACCCTTCAGCACATCCGGGACCGAGCGCTACCAGCACAGGCAATAACAACTGTGGTAACATAACGAATAGTTACAACACTGCTATAACATACGGGGATGAAAGGGCTGAGCTCTTGAATTGGCTATCACCCCTACGGCCTCACGTACGCCACAACGATGTGAGGGGTCGACGACAGGATGGCATAGGGGAATGGTTTTTGCAGACTGATGAGTTTCTTGGATGGTATGACGGCAAAGGTGGATTGGACAGGGCCATACTGTTTTGTCCCGGCAATCCCGGGGTCGGAAAGACCTTTCTTAGGTAAGATGAGGAATCACTTCGGAGGGGCGGTTATGGCTAACTGGGTAAAACACTAGCTCCCTAGTAATCGATAAGTTGCTAGATAACTTTGCGGGAGAGAACGTGGCCGTCGTTTGCCTCTATTGTGATTTCCAGGACCGAGAGAAGCAAACAGCTACCGACATGATAGGTGCCCTCACCAGGCAGCTTGTGAATGCGTTAAGATTTGTTCCTACTAAGATCCAGGAGGCATTCAAGAGAGCCGAACGTGAGGTTGGGGGCCGAGGACTCAAAGTTTCAGAGGCCGTTATGCTCTTGCGGACTGCCCTTGCTCCCGTGAGGCGGACTTTCATCCTTATTGACGCCCTCGATGAATGTCCGGATAAGCATCTATTCGAACTTCTGACCTCATTGCGTACCATTTCTCAGGGATCGCCAGACATCCGGATATTTATTACCGGGAGACCCCATATTCGGAGTATGGTGGAGAAACATTTTCCGAGGGGTATGCAGGTTATCCCGATCAGCCCAAATAGTGAAGATATAAGGGTATATCTGGAGAGAGCACTGGAGCGTGACTTGGATTCCGAAACAATGAACCCTGCACTCAAGGCCGATATTGTGAAACGCATTCCAGAAAGGATCCCCGGCGCGTATGTGATGGCTAGCCTTCCACCCAAGGCCTAGAGAGATCGCTGACAGTGGTGCCTAGATTTCTACTCGTTTCCTTGAGTATAGCTGCGATATTAGGGGAGACGACAATCCATAAGAGACGCAAACGACTTGACTTAATGACTAGTGGGCTTGGTTTGGACGGCGCCTACGATGCTACATTGGACAGAATAAAGGGTCAGGGTGGGGATAAATCAGCACTCGCTATGTCCGCATTGATGTGGATTTCTCGCTCTGCGCGTCCGATGAACATTGGGGAGCTACGCGACGCCCTGGCAATCGAGGTTGGCCAAAGAGATATGGAATACGATAATATCCCTTCGGAAAAAACATTGGTTAGTACCTGCTTGGGACTTGCCACGGTAGATGAGAGCTCAACTGTCCGCTTGGTGCACTTTACCCTTCTGGAATACTTCAACAGCCATTCCCAACATTTCAAGGACCCCGAGTCGACGATGGCAGAGGTTTGCCTGACGTATCTCAACTTTAATTCCATCAACGAGCTTTCGCACAATCTAGACAGCGCTCCGGTAGAGACACGGCTCCTCCAATATGCTTCTAGTTACTGGGGACACTATGCAAGGAATGGGCTTACAGAAGGCGTGAAATCACTTGCACTTCAGCTACTTAGTAAATTCGGCCGACATGTGTCAGCCAAGCTTCTTTTAGGAGGGGACGACTTCGGGTGGATGCATTCTGAGGGATTCACTGGTCTTCACTGCGCGGCATACCTTGGGCTTGATGAGATCGTAATTGCTTTGTTGGAGGTGGAGGGTTATAGAGGAGTGGTTGATGGAAAGGGCTTTACTCCTGTGATATGGGCCATGGAAGGTGGGCATGCTGGGACGGTAATGCTGCTACTTGAGTGGCAAGAGGTCAACCCCGACTCGAGGGCCTTTGATAGCGGAAGACTACTCGAGTGGGCTGCCTCGGATGGGCGTGAGGAGATGGTGGAGCTGCTACATCATCTACATGACGTGAAAGAGTTCCTCCCCGACTGGAGACACGATGAGGGCAGGGTGCTACTCGAGTGGGCTGCCAAGGGTGGGCATGAGGGGATTGTAAAGTTCCTACTTGACCGAGAGGTCAACCCCGACTCAAGAGCCCTTGATGGCCGAACACCGCTCTGGTGGGCTGCCAAGGGTGGGCATGAGGGGATTGTAGAGCTGCTCCTTGACCGGAAAGAGGTCAACCCCGACTCGGGAGACAATGATGGCCAAACACCACTCCAGTGCGCTGCCCACGGTGGGCATGAGGGGGTCGTGAAGCTGCTCCTTGACCGGGAAGAGGTCAACCCCGACTCGAGAAACAATGATGGCCAAACACCACTCCGGCAGGCTGCTGAAGGTGGGCACGAGGGGATTGTAATGCTGCTCCTTGGCCGGAAAGAGGTCAACCCCGACTGGAGGGACAATGATGGCCGAACACTGTTCAGGTGGGCTGCCTCGGGTGGGTATGAGGGGGTTGTGAGGTTGCTCCTTGACCGGAAAGAGGTCAGTCTCGACTCAAGAGGTTATAATGGCCGAACACCGCTCTGGTTGGCTGCCTCGGCTGGGCATGAAGGGATTGTGAAGCTGCTCCTTGACCTGGAAGAGGTCAACCCCGACTCGAGAGATGATGATGGCGAAACACCACTCTGGCGCGCTGCCAAAGGTGGGCATGAGGGGATTGTAAAGCTGCTCCTTGACCGGAATGAGGTCAATCCCGACCCGAGAGGCGAATACGACCAAACCCTACTCCAGGAGGCTGCCTCGGGCGGGCATGAGGGGACTGTAAAGCTGCTACTCGACTGGGAAATGGTCAACCCCGACTGGAGACGCGATGATGGCGGAAAACTACTCGTGTGGGCTGCCAGGGGTGGGCATGAGGGGATTGTGAAGCTGCTCCTTGACCGGAAAGAGGTTAACCCCGACTCAAGAAACAATGATGGCCAAACACCGCTCTGGTGGGCAGCCTTTGGTGGGCATGAGGGGATAGTAAAGCTGCTCCTTGACCGGGAAGAGGTCAGCCCTGACTCGAGAGACGATTCTGGCGAAACACCCCTCTGGCGCGCTGCCAAAGGTGGCCATGAGGGGACTATGAAGCAGCTCCTGGCGCGGAAAGAGGTCGATCCCGACTCGAGAGACAATAGTGGCCGAACACCGCTCTGGCGGGCTGCCTCGGGTGGGCATGAGGGGGTTGTGAGGTTGCTCCTTGACCGGAAAGAGGTCAACCCCGACTCGAGAGACAATGATGGCCAACCCCCACTCTGGTGTGCTGCCGAAGGTGGGCATGAGGGGGTGAAGCTGCTTCATGACTGGGAAGAAGTCAACTCCGACTTGCGAGATGATGATGACGAAACGCCGCTGTGGTGTGCCGCCGAGGGTGGGTATGAAGGGGTTGTGAAGATGCTCCTTGGCCGGAAAGAGGTCAACCCCGACTCGAGAGACGTAAATGGCCGAACACCACTCGATTGTGCAGCCGAGGGTGGGATCGAGGGGATCGTGAAGCAGCTCCTTGACCGGAAAGAGGTCAATCCCGACTCGAAAGACGATTGTGGCCGAACACCACTCTGGCGGGCTGCCTCGGGTGGGCACGAGGGGGTTGTGAAGTTGCTCCTTGACCGGGAAGAGGTCAACCCTGACTCGAGAAACAATGATGGCCAAACCCCACTCTGGTGTGCTGCCGAAGGTGGGCATGAGGGGATTGTAGAGCTGCTCCTTGACCGAGAAGAGGTCAACCCCGACTCGAGAGACGATAATGGCCAAACCCCACTCTGGTGTGCTGCCGAAGGTGGGCATGAGGGGATTGTAGAGCTGCTCCTTGACTGAGAAGAGGTCATCCCCGACTCGAGAGACGATAATGGCCGAACACCACTCGATTGTGCAGCCGAGGGTGCGCATGATGTGATTGTGAGGCTGCTACAGGGTCATGCAGATGCCGAGTCCGGTACCGAGGAAAATCATTCCCCAACCCCTCCTCCCCGCCTTCTAGAAAATAGTCACGACGCGCTCGCGGTTTCATAGCCGCCCCTACAGCCACCCGCAGCCGCCCCAGACATGCTTATTCATAATACCCGCCCAGCACTCGCGTCTGCCATTTCCCCTCCAGACACCCCCGATACTAGTCCTGAAATCCCCCCGCAGTCACCCCCAGTTTGCTCTCCTCCCTTAGCTCCACCAAGTCCTGTTCCCCGCATCGCTATTGCTGCCGCCGGAATTGCCGCCGCTGCCGCTATCCTAGCGATCGCGATTAGGCTATGGCTACAGGATCGCCCGGATTCTTGGCAATCCGCTCCCGTCATGCCCACCAACCAACGAACCATCCTAGCCAATTTCTACAATACGATCTTAAGATTATTTAAATATCTGGAGATGCTACAGTGGGTCCTTCGCAGGTTTGATGGGCTCTATTGAAGAAGTTTTGTGTGCTGTAGGAGTGTTAAGAGAGGACTATGGTATGCCGATGGGTCGATCTAAGTTGTCCCTGTACCTTGACAATTCAGTTGTTGTGTCGTTTAGCTTTTGCATGAAGATGAAGAATCCTGCTGCATTCCTGGGCGGCGGCAAGGATAGAGTTTGTATTACAGCACATATCTGTTGGAAGTCCGGCCGCCGCGTTTTAGATTTTCGAGGAGTTTGCCCTCGAGGTTTATCCGAAGCAGTTGTTATATAACTGTACACAGGTCTTTCCCTTTGTTTCCTGGGAGTAGGAGCCTAAGGTGGAGTGGAGTTTCTTCAGCAGTTTTTATTTTATTGGTTCTTCGGAGTAGGGATTTCCGGTACATTCCGTTTTTTTTTTTTGTTCCTTCCGGCATTTGTCTGTTCTTTGATAACCATGTTTCTTCTTTTTTGCTCTGTTTTTTCTTCCCTCTCTCTTTTTCATGTGGGGTCATAGGAGTTAGGGCGAATATTTCCTTCTAACGTTCCAAACATTCATCATAATAATATTATTTTATCTGATTTAAAGACCGATACCAAGGCTTCTTCTAGAAGAATCATGACCCAACCGTTGCTTAACAACTAAGTTAAAATTCTGCAGAGCATGAGAGTATCCAAGAAACCTCAACAATAATATCGTAATCACCAGCCAAATTCTACGACTTGTCTCAATACTAATTATTTGTACTTTTATCTAGTTTTGTCATAAGAAGAAGACACATATTGTCACAAAGGCATTCCAGGTATATAGTGGACATGTCTCTTCCAGTAAACGGGAGCAGAGATATAGAAATTCGTATTAAAGGACTTTCTGAAATTGAGGTGGGAGATTGGCAAGGTAGCGGATCTGGAAGTGGAATGGCATGTAATGATAGTTTAGAGGACTTGGAGATGGAAGGGGAGGAGGATGACGATAAAGGATGGGAATATGATCACCGGAAACTGATGCCCTCGCCATCATTAACTATCACTCGCCCTGTGTTACCAGAAAACTCTTTTTATACTTGCCAGGCGTATTTTGCCGCCCTTCCCTTAAGCGAGCACTAGTGCGATTCCGACTCGTATACGAGAACTTACGGTACTTCACCCCCACCCCCACTACTATGCCCTACAGAGCACCCTTGTGGAGGAAGCCATATTTGGGCGATGTGGAAACCGCAGGCCATGATGACTTATATCTCCAGGAGGCCGCGGCTGGTAGTTTGGGATTTAGCACGGGGGAGGGGAGGGGGAGGGGGAGAGGAAGGATGTGAGAAGTAAAGCATAACCCATGCGAGACGTTTTTCGTTACTGATTTTCCTTTTTCCTTTTGGTCTCTCATTTCTGGAGAAGTGGAAGGTTTGTCTTGCGGTGTATCTGCTATTGCGTTGATGTGGTTACAGGGGTATCATACGTACGGTACTCGAGCACAGTACGTGTTTCCAGTCATCCTATTGTTTAATAGTTACCGGAAGGGCTCCAACGCTCTTCGCGAGGCTGGCGGCGGGGGGAGTTCTAAATTGCGGGTCTTCTGTTGGCGCTGGACTGCGTTGGGGACGGGCGACGGACGGGCGACGAATCATGATAATGCTGCCCGCAACTGGAAGTTTGACCAGTGGGGACTACAAAAATTTTAGGAACAGCTCAAGACTAGCTCCCTGTGCCCGAGCACTTGGAGCGAGATTAAATTCCAGTAAACAACAACCGGTAGCACTGAACTCTAACACTACGCCCTGTCTCTAAAGACTGTAACAGCGAGAAAAGAGGCCTTGAGGGGATAGAGAGATCTAAAATGAAATCACTGGACGGAGCCCCGTGGCTTTCCTATTCACGCGGCCTATTATTGTCGGTGTGTGTTTAGTCTCAGTTCACGGTCATTTAACGTCACCTCAAGTATAATGGAAGAAACTACTCGTAGAACCCCTGTAACCTTTCGAGACCAGGGCAAACCCGCGAGGCATTGCCGGTTCATAACCAATAGAAAGAGGCAGCAGCAGCGAGTCTAGCTGTTCTCTATTGTTTTATCCAATTTGCAGAGCTAGCACAGGCGCCACGGCGAAAATGATACATGAGATGCGCATTAATTCCACCACCCCCGGGTAGCCATCTTTACAAATTTGTCAAGTAGTCCTCAATTTCCTGAGGGCTCAGTTTCCTGAATCTAGGACCCTGAGAATTGGCAACCCCTTCGTAGCCCAGCAAATGATCTGCTGGAGGCCCAACAATCCCGATCTCGACAGTGTCTCCGGACATCTCGCCCTCAATCTATACCCAGCCGAGTCCCATCAGATAGCTGCTCACAAAAGGCACCACATAACAGGCAGCAGGAAAACTCACAGTCTCCTTTAGGGTCAACAGAGCGATGTGGATAGCATCTTCCAACTCTAATCCCTCGGCATACCGCTTCTCAAGGAAAGTTTTCGCAGAAGTAGCACTCTTACCAATGGCAGTCGCCTTCCACGGGAAATAAGAGCCAGATGGGTCAACCTAGTGAGAAAATTCTCCCTTTTAGCCTTTCTCCGGACCAGCTCGAGTAACTAATTATATCATACCTGGTACAACGCTGGGCCACCCTTCCCAGTGCCCGCTGGCTTATCGTCCCATCCAGCCACAAGCAAGCTAACACCAAAGGGCCTCACGCCTCCACTCTGAGTAGCCTCCTGCATAACCTTGGCAACGTCCTGAACCAGTATTCTTGTAGGGGGGTATTCGTTGTAAATTCTCTTGTAGTCACTGTGAGAGACCTTTCTAGCCTTGTCCGTGAGAACTCTGTAGTCCGGTCCCATACCCGAGTAAATCATTCCGATGTTGGGTGTTATACACGATATCTTCTCAAGGGAACATGAGTTCATAAGGGGCGTTGAAGACTTCTTTTCTGTTGCAAGAACGACACCATTGGTAGCTATTTGATGGGAATAGCCGATCAGACAAGAGCTGCCAAACAAAAGCTAAAGGGCGTTGGAGATAACGTTATGTGTACCTTTGATTCCGAGACTGGTTACTCCCTGGTTAACTGCGTTGAGCGCATATTCTGGAGAAACCCCGTCGAATTAGCACCCTGGATTGACCCCCACCACCGTTCTCTACCCCACATCCATCTTGAAATATCCCCGCCATCTCCAAAATCCATCCTCAACCTCCCGACTTCATCAAACCGTGACCTAATCCAAACGGATTTAATGGAGGCTTACCGATCTGAACGAGTTTTCCGCTACACGCACCCATTCGTCAGCAAAGAGCTAAGAGCCTCAAAATATAGTGGGGTTCCGTACCTAGGGGAGAATGTAGTGAGGGAGAACGAATATCTATCAGCCATGGTTAATGTATATTGGGTATATCAAGTACAGGCCGAGAAGGACGAAATCGGAAGAGATGGGTATGGATGGAGGCGATTATGGAGCTTCTGTGGAGTTGGGTGTAGCTTGCGAGGTGTGCAAGATGAGCAAACAATTGAATTACCCCACGAAGGGGTTACCCTGTCAGACATTGTTGGCTATCACTCGCCTTTGGCACTTTGTCATCCACGAAGAAAGCATGGAAAATGCGACCAAAATCCCTACCGGATGCTTCTTTAAGCTACGAGCTCCAAAAAACCCCCGATATTTATTGTCAACTAAACCCCATTATCTCTATTATCAGTCTCCCAGCCCTTCCAAAAATTAGACATTCTCCACCCCTCCAACTTACACCAGACGAACTTATTATATCATAGCTCAATGCATGGCACCCCAAAACTACACCCAACCCCCTCCCACAATCCCCATGCTACCAACAAATACTCCCTACCCAGCCTAAGGCGTTAGTAGTCATACCACCCTAACGAAATCCCCATCTCAGCCCCAGCGGTCTTTAAAAATGCTGCTACGCCTTCTCCCAAGGGTGCCCCTAATCCTGTCTCACTCCACGTAAACTTGCACACCTGAAAAACCTCCTCCAGCTCATTTCCCAACCCTTCAAACTTTCCACACGGACAAGTGCCCAAATCTGCCCCCTCCGTATAAGCGAGTACCAAAACAGAGTACCTATAAAACGCACGGTCGACCCGGAAAAGTTCATTCCTGCTCAAATCATAGGAAGAAAAATTGATAGCCAAATCACGACCAAGGCGCTCTTTGTACTCCAAACAGTTCCCAATAAATTCCCTACGCCAGAGGCCGACCAAGTCCTGGTTCCGATGCAGCTGGGTCATTTCGGAGACTCCAATCTCAGAGCCTCCGTCCATAATCCCACGAACGTCAGGTCCAAGAGCCAGACTTGGGATTTCCCTTCCCAGAGAAACCTGTTTATTGAGGAGCATCAATGCATCGTCAAACAGTGCCCCAAAATGATTTCTGCAAACCGCCTCGCATATTTCGAATTTGTTGGATGCCCAAACTGTATAGCACTCCTTGTTCCTACCCGCCATGCCACTAAGGGAGGAGTGGTCTGAAAGAGCCTTCATTCGAGATAGTATGTCCGCTGGAGTCATGGCTTTAGTCCTAGTTGGAGTTGTAGTAGTTAGTTGTGGTGGTTGGCAGGTATAAGAACAACTATCGTACGAACTTATAAACCAACTATCAGCGAGGCATTTTGAAGGGCATTAAGCTGTCTGAAGCTTCCTTTCAAGATTGGATCGGCCAAAGGACTTGAATGGCAAGACCTCGTACCTCAATTAGCCCCACTTGAAAGTCACGCATATGCCAACAACATGTAACAAGAAAGAGTACAATCTCTTATCATAGAAACCAAACATCCTACAACCTCCCTTGGGTTAGGATCTGAGTTAGGCTTAGCAAGCTAACGGACACAACCACAGGTCCATCAAACGGGAGCCGTGTTGCGCTGAACAGAAACTTGAAAAATTGAGCCCGCTAGGACCCTTTTACGCTCAGGTAAGTCGGAGGTTGTTCACAAGAAAGAATTAATTACAACTATTCAAACCTTGATTTATGAGCTCCTCCTTTTCTATCAGGAAGATATTCGTTCCTCCGCTCAGTACCGGGTGTCGGGAGCCTTCTCGTTTCCTAGAAAAGCTCATGAACAAACGGTACTAGATTGGGTAATAAGAGGCTTGTTTCTCAAGACGCCGAAACTCCCTTTCCATGGAACATGTTGTCTTGCCTCGACAGTATCACCGCCACACTATAAGAGCCGAACCTATAAAAGACGAAGGTTCCGAGACAGCGTTCTCTTAATGAAATTCATCCAGCAACCAAGCACAACAGGCAAGGCTTATGGTCAAGGAAACAGAGACAAGAGAGCCACGGTTTAATGCGATAATCTTAGCCGTCGATGAACAACAAGATCACCCCCGAATGGTTGACTAAGGAGTATTACCGTGCTTAGAAAATCTTGAAGAATAGCACTAAGCCCAAACTGTGGCATATGATATAAGTGCTCAGTTGAAGAAATCCAACGAAGAAAACCCCATTGTAAGATACCATAACATCGTGGTTGCCTATTTGACCCTACACCTTGTGCCTCCTGCAGCACTCTATGCTGATGGTAAATGCCGGCTGCCAAGTGCCAAGTCCTAGGACACCAAACCCTAACCCATCCCACTAACTAAACCATTTTCTTTTTTCCTCAAGATCCCCTCCATCCTTCCATCCCAACACCCTCCCCCTCAGGACTCCCTTCTCTTCTAATCGAACTACTCGAGTGCAATTACCATCACTAGGTCCCCCGCCTCTCCGTAAGTTACTACCCCCTCTTCCCTGCATCCAATACCAGCGCACCCCATAAAAAAAAAAGGCAAATAAACCACATGATGAGCAGTTTTATACTCCCAAGCAAAAATAGGAAGAGCCGTATGAGTCCTCCTCACAAATAAAACGCTCCCGAGTACTCCGTTTGCGGGGAAAGGATGGCGGTGTTGAGGACTATGCTTAGACCATTGGGTTCTGATATCTCTCCCCCAATTATTCATGCCATGCTGTGTTTTTGAAACGTTTGCTTTATGGAGGAAACTGGGGGCTGACTTAAGTTTGAGATTAGAAACTTCCGAGATTTTTCGCTTTTGCGTACCACAATACCACATGGGCAGTTCCATTGGATCCGCAGAGATATAATGTGAGACGCACTGCGTATCCACGTGGCTTACACAGCGAACTTCCCGCTCTGGTGTGGATCTTTGATCGATGACGCTAAGGCATTATACGGTAGAACTCTCCACGATTTATGGCCTGCCGTTGCGCCAACACAAATTTCAGATCGTTGTACCGCCCTCGAACTCGGTGTAAATCAGAAGGTATAAAAAGGACCTAGAGGGTGAAGCACGGTATGTTGGAACAGTGTGTTAGCAGCCAAGATTTCAGCTCCTCGAACTGGTAGGCGAGGCAAGCCTTGCTGAAGTGGGTCAAACCGTCCTCACACCAGAAACCCACCATCCTCCGTAGGAAGTTACAAATATCATCACTTACGGGCCACACTGCGCTCTTAAAAACCCGGGCAATTGGCAATCCAATCAGGCCTCTTAATGTCACTACGCTTTGGCCCCACCACATGGCATCCTACATGTCCCAGTCGCACACAAACACCTGCCCTGCGGCACATCCGATCTATGCCTATTTTTCCCGCAGCACTCACAAGTCACATTGACGGGTAGAGAATGGAAATATATATAGAAAACAGCAGCTCATATCCCCAATCTAATGCAACCCACAGCCAAAAACCAAAACAGAAAAAATGAGCGCACGTGGAGAAAAAAGTAAAGGAAGCGTAGCAAAATTCAACAAGAACATCATTCCCAAACACCCACATTTCTCGCCTTCCAACCTATACGGCAACCGACCCACCGATCCACCTGCTCAATAGACTATCCTCCACAATTACACTGCTAAAATTAACCCCACTGCCGCCACCACAGCGAACCCATATCATCATTCAATTTCGTATACCATATCATATCCCGCACTCACGAACCGCAAATTCCCAACCAAAGAGGAAAAAAACAATTGACAGATATAAAAATCTGATGAGATTTTTCGAAAAGATTTGAAAGAAAACTAAAACACCCTAAAGGACAATCCCCGGGTCAACCCCGAAGAACACCTAAGCTAGAGAAACGTTATAAAAAAATTTAACCTAAAAACCAGATAATATTATGGTGCTTATCATAAGGTCTTGAATTTTTTTCCTTTTTTCCATCCTTCGTTTCCCCCTCACCCTTCAAGATGCATAGATAGACAAGACAGAGAGACAAGAAAATATAAGCCAAGTTTTAGTTTTAGTAAAGACGTGAAGAGAAAAAAAAGATGGAAAGCAGAAAGTAGTGGGTAAAAAAGAGCCTAGATATGCTACCAATGAGAAAAGAAACAAAACGACAACAAATAAAAAACAAAAAACAAAAAACAGGAGCCAGTTTTTTCGTTTTCCCATCCTTCCTTCGATCCTTCCTCCCATCCTTCCATCCATAACTCCCCTTTTTGTCACGCCATTGCAGAAAGAGAGAAGAAAGCCCAGCAAATAATGTCGCTCGCTCGTGACAAAGCTCCAGAGTCCAAAATATACTTGGAGAAAAAGAAAACACCCCGACAAGAAAAAAAAATGCAGAGAAAAGGAAACCAAAGAGCCATTAATAACTCAGTCACTGACTACCTTGCGAAACCGCCTTGGCCAGCCTGTTGACCGTGCTGTGGTTGTTCGTAGGGTTGACGACCGTAATACTGTTGTTGTTGATACTGTTGTGACTGTTGCGGCTGCTGGGGGTATCCATGTCCCGCCTGTTGTTGCTGTTGCAGGGGAAGGTAGGATGCCCCACCGTACTGTGTAAATCCGGGACTCTGGCTTCCAATACCCCTGGGGGAAGGTGATATTTGTGAGCGCTGTCCAGGCTGTTGCTGCTGCTTCTGCTGTTGTCTCTGAGCAATGGCCTGCTGGACGGCAGCACTATTGAAGTTACCACCTTGCGTCCACGATTCTCTCATTTTGCGCTTCTCTAGCTCTCTAGCCTCGATTGCCCCCAGAAGTCCCGCTCGGTGAGGCGGCTGCTTCTGTTTCGCATTATCAAGATGTAACAACGTTGAACCTGTTTGCTTTGCAACATATTCCTGCTCTCGCGCAGAGAGGTGATTTGAGATGTCCACAGTGCCGGAGGCTAATCCACTTGAAGCGAATGCCGCCTCCCCGCCGCGAGAAGCGGGCCGAGGAAGGTGTTCAGCAGAAGGATTGCGGCCGCTCGTTGGGGAAGTGCCCGAGGTTTTCCGCTGATGGACATATCTGCTTCTCGATTGTTGCTGGGCGGCAGCGGCTGCTGCTTTTTCGGCAACGTATTGTTCTGCATTCTCCCTCCGGTCTGGGCTTCGCCCGCTCCCAATCTGAGCCATTCCAGGCTGCCATATTACGCTCCTGCGCTTTGACTCTCCACTCTCTGACCCATGTGACCCCGCCTTCTCATGCGCAGAATCGGGGGATGGTCGACTCCAAGACTCCCGTCCATCACTACCACCCGAGGATCCTGAAGACCCACGATTCTGGCCCCAAAGGTCCCCACTAAGGCCCATTGACTGGCGCCGAGGATCACCACCTATTAAAGTCCCATGGAGAGAATGGGGAAATTGCTCATCCCGATCTATAATCTGTGCATTTCCCCGGTTGACACCCTTAGATTCGGCGGAGAGAGTACGTCCGTGATTGATTGTCATCCCAAAGTCAACCTTAGGTATATCGGGGGAATCTTTAATCTGGTCAGAGGTGCTAGGGCGATAACGGGCATCTCCAACCACAACCTCTGGCTCCGGCATCGTCTTCCCAACTACCTTCATGACTCCAGCCCTCGGCATGTCAGTGTCACGCTTTGGTAGCTCCTCGCGTGTAGTGTGAATACTAGAATAATCCGGCTCATCTTCTTCGTCATCTTCATATTCACTTCCACTATCAGTAAGCATTCGCTGCATCCGTTGAGCCCGCTTTCGATCAAGGGTATCTTCTTCGCCCGTCCCATGGTCCGTTCCAATCTTACTCAAGGCTTCATCACTTATCATGTGCTGCGCAAGACTTGCTATATCTGCGCTGGTGGGGGAATCATCGGCGGCCTCGGATGCGGGTGTTCTGCTGAGGTTTGTCTGGATCTCTGGGACTACTGGACGGTTAATTTGTTTGAACGGGACTTTTGCAGGGATTGGTGGCGACGGCAGGGGATCCGAACCTGCCGTGATTTCACGCCCGCTGGTAAGTTGGACAGGTGTCGGCACATCTGTGTCTTGCCATGAAAACCTCGGAGGCTTAGTCTCCCCCAGCCTAAGGCTTTCGACCCTGCTAAGGGGAGGAGGCTTCATGGATTGTACAGACTCAGCAGGATGTGGTGGCGGTGGTGGCCTGTTAGCATAGCCTTCTTCATAGGCTTCTTTCCTGTCATTGGTTGGTGGTGGGCCAGCAAGCAGAACCTGCGAATACTGTGGAGCAAATCCTGGGGGGGGCTCGATTGGAGATTGGTACGGAAGGTAACTCTGAGCTGTGATCTGGGACTGCTGACTTGGCAAAAGAGGGGGTGGGGGAGGGGGGTACATTGCGCTTATTTGTTTCGATGTTGGGGCAGATCCATTTGATATCAAGGATGGGGGGAATGCTGGCGGCAATGAAGCCGGGTTTGCTCCAGTATCATTACCGTTCCTTAGTGGCATCCCATCAAATAAGTTACTCTCAGTGGACAGTCTAGGTAAATCGTGATCCCGATGAACACCCAGTCCCACCGGTAGGTCATGTTGCGGCGCTTGCGACCTCATTTGTGGTAGCATGTGCGGAGGCTTTGAGCTTGGGGGATGTGTCATTACGGGAGTAGCCGGTACTAAGTCTGGCGACGGCTGGCTAGTCTGCTGCTGAAGGCGACGAGCAGCGGGATCGATAGCACCCTGGAATAGACTATCATCGGAGGAGGAATCACTTCTCCCAGTAGGCAGTGCTTGGTCATAGGCTTCTTGCCTCTCAGCCATGGAGCCTAAAGACGGAGGACCTCGCTGTTGTCTCTGGTATTCCAAATAACCCGTGGATTCGGAAGTAGAGCGTTGGTGATAAACTGCGGACGTCAAGGGAGGAGTACCCGCAGGAACATGCTGGGGAGGAATCTGTGACGCGGGTACAGGCAACGAAGACAATGATCTTGAAGAGTCATCCTGAAATGCCACGCCCGGGAATCTCTGTCCAGCCGGAAGACTAGTTCTCGGTCTTGCACGAGCTGTTCCGCTCTTTATCTTTGCCGCTGTCAACTCCTTCAACTTCAATCTCCACTCTGATTCTGAATTGATCGATCCACCTTCAGTCACGATTAGCCCCACAACATCCTCCCCTTGTAAATACCCGTACTGTCTCTCCCTTGGCATAGCGAACATTAGCCCCTTGGGATCATCAACACCTGCGATAAGTCTCCCCGGACGCCCATAGAGAGCAAAGACGTCGAACGTGGGAAAGAGCCAGCGGAGCATTATCTCGAACCCACTGACAGCCGGATGGGATTCAGGCATTACAAAGACGAACCCCTCACTAGTTGTTGGATGTTCCGAATGTATTGTAATCTTTCCCTCAATCTTTACCAAAGTGGACTGTTCAATAAGTGGTTTCGACTGCGGATAGATTGCATAGGCCGAGAAAGCGTCTGTAATCGTTGCTATTGGTTGTGATTTTTTGCTCTTCTTGTTCTCGTAGAACTTGATATCCCCTTTGAGAAACGGAACGGCATTGTAGGCAGATTTGTTTGCCTTTTTCAGAGCTGCTTTTTGCTTTTTGAAAGCTTTCTCGTCCGGCGGGGTTACAACGGCCCAACACCTCCTCCAAGGAGTCCCCGCCCCGAACCGAACCCGGGCCCAATCCTCATACTTGAACCTAGTCCTCTCCATTATGGCATTAATACTATTTAATGTCTTGCCCTTCCCCGCGATCAAAGCTCCTGTGTAAGCTTCCTGTAGGCAGGAGTGCTCAAACATGCACAGCCTGATCCCAGCCGTCCATTGTGTAAGGGAGTGATGTGAGTTGAAGTGGAAGAGGTATCGATTTCGACCAGCCGTAGAAATACTAAGGACGTTCGTGAGAGGAGGCACATCCGGTAACCTTGTCGGCAAAGTGTCAATCTATTAGGCGGAAAATAGCCGGATCAGCAATCACTCATAACTAAAAGAAATCAAGGGGTCAATAGCTACCATCTTGATAGAAGCATCGGTAAGGTTGAGGTATGTCGGCACAACTTCGCCATCCTGACCCGCGGCATCGAGCTGAGTAGCGTCCCATAGCGATAGCACAGTTCCTACAAGTTGAGCAAAGCACTCAACCCACGATCTATCCTGACTCGGTTTACCATCTAATCAAGGGCCACACAAGGAATCAGTATACAATTCGCCCTCACTTATTCCACCAAAGCGACAAGCGGCAAGGCGCTGTATGTACCTGGATTCAAATCATTCAACTTCAAAAAATATCCCTCGGTATAAATCTTTTTGGAATGACTGTTCAAGAAGGTGAATACGGGCTGCAGTTCGGGTAATGTGTCTCGCTCAACTTCGAGAAGCGGCGGTTGGTAAGGCTGAACGATACTCATCGGCCTAGAACTTGGCCTCGAGCTTCTTGAGGGCGGCGGTTGTGGAGAATCCCGAGATGGACTCGCGATGTGAGCTTCGGATATAGAAGTAAAGGTGTCGCGTCTTATCTTTGTACCCTCTTTCTCGGTCGGTGATTTTGACGAGAGGAGGCTTCCAAAGGACGCGGACCAAGCTGTGATTGCACGGCGGCTATTGTTAGCAAGGCCATTTTTGGGCGTTGTTGTTGGGGTTTCTGGGGCGGCTTACACCGGGTGCGAGCCATCTTGAACTCTACGACGGAGGCGTTTGTAGGAAAAACACAAAGATATATATATTCACACACACGCACGTCCTCACACACGCCCGCCCAAACCGATCCGTAAGCACAAACAGTTTACCCTCCTCGGAGAAGCTAAAGGTGAGTGCACTGTAAGAGTTCCGAGTGAGAAGCGAGTGGAATGAAGACGCCAGTCTTCTGCGGTAGCGAGAGGAATGTCGGGTACCGATAATTATGGGTGAAGGGAACAAAAACAGGTAAACTAAAACACAACAGAGAAAAATAGGAGATGGACGAGGAATGGGAAACGAAGGGTAGTGCAAGGCTGAGAGATGTGAGGTAGAACACTAAAACGAAGGAAGGAAGGAAGGAAGTAGGAGAAGAAGACAAGAAAGAAGACAAGAAGCAAGCAAGACAGCAAACGAAGGGTTCCCCTACTCAAGGGAAGGCGGTTGGGTGGGAGTGGCTTGATGATGATGAAACGAACAGGTAGAGCAGGATGGATAGCGATGACCAATCGGATCGTTGGACCTAGACGCAAGAAAACGGGTGGTGCTTTCTTTCTTCTTTTTTTTTTTTAATTCTACCTTTTTCTATTTTCCCTCTCTGAGGCCAAGGGCCTCCCTACACCGCAAGCTCTATTCCTTACTTACCCAGCCCATTGCCTCCTATGTATTGGGAGGGCTTGACAGGAGAATCTCCCACCTGTTGAGCCGTGGAATCCCGAGTGCACAGTGCCAGTTGTGAGAGTATGATACCTATCGTGCTATAGACTGACTAGACTATATGCCACTCGCACCAGACAGTAACTTACACCACCCCCAATTTACGCCTGACAATGCACGCCTTTGTCCAACCCACTCCGCTTAAGGCAAGAGGCATTTGCGTGCCAGCCATAATAAACTCATCCCAGCCATTACATGTACCCTTTTAAACTTGAGCTTCCTTTCCTTCTTACTCTAACCAGGGATCATACGGTATCCTATCATGTCAACTCACTCTGCACTACTTATGATATTGTCACCTTGCTTTCCCCCCCCCGCCCCCTGCCGTCTCGTCCCCGCTCACTACTATACCTTAGTGGGGGTCTCTAAGTACTAGTATATGCCCTTCCCCAAGCATATCAGCCCACACATCCCACACTCAATTCTGTTCATACCACAGCAAGAATCTGTGTGAAATATCTCCTCCCCTCGCGCCCCCAATTCGCCAAAACTCCACAAACAT
>Ga0307509_10002626_pt1 | contig 28766 bp, 37 predicted proteins | sample 10_EM_MG_FD_202245 | JGI IMG/M metagenome (GOLD analysis project Ga0307509, IMG submission 202245) | Populus trichocarpa ectomycorrhiza microbial communities from riparian zone in the Pacific Northwest, United States - 10_EM | ecosystem: Host-associated > Plants > Roots > Unclassified | place...
AGAGGGCTGGGTCACTTTGCGACGGCTGGCTACGGATAATCTGGCTTCTGATGTGACGTGTAGTTAGCCGACCAAGTTATTTCCGGTTCACACGCTTGCTACTTTCCTTCCGCCGGAGACGGACAAAGCCGACTCGTCTTCTGTCTCTACCCGATTCCACCCTGGTACGCCTGCGTCCGGCCTTGGTTCAGCCCACTAACCCACGACCTGTACAGAGAGATGCACAAACTACACCATCGATCTCCTCCATGGTGACCTCGGCACTCTCAAACAGATGTCTCTTGTTTCGAAGGCATGGCTTGACTGCAGCCGCCACCATATGTTTTGAAAAGTTGTCGATAAATTGCCTCGAACTCACGAACTTGGGGTTGCCAATCTCACCACCCTATGCGAGTATACAAGGAGGCTCATATTCTTGTTGGCCGCCGGCACCGCGGGGGATTCCGGAGTCAAAAATTCACACCTTCGTCATTCGTTCGTCCCGAGTATACCACTTCGACCACCCGAGCCTCCGGTGATGTTTCTCGATGTTTCCCTGCGCGATGATTACTTCCTTGGAGTTCGGGAGTGTTCAGCCAAACGCCCCCGTTTTCGACCCTCACAACTTCCGTGGTCGTTTCAGGTCCACAACGTCAGAAGCCGTTGATCCTGGGACCGTCGGCGCACCGAAGTGCTCCACCTCCTCGCATGCATGTCAATCCGATTCCATACTGTATCATTTTACGCCAAGGAGAACGATCTGGGTAACGTGTTATCTTTTTTTGGCCGCATCCGCCCAACCCGTTCGAAGGATTTTCCTGGATGCGGCCTACTGTAAGTCCTCACTCCATCTCCACCACGGCGGGTGGGCTTACGTCAGATTTCAGTCAAAACACCACCAGATGGCGGGTTCCTTGCTCCATGCGCTAAGTTCCAGGAGCTGCACCTGGGTGATGGATTCATCGAAATCCCTGACGCCTTCATCCGCTGTGTTCTGCACTCGATCTTACTCTCAGCCACCTGACCATCAAGTTGTCGGACAGGAGTCAGGCGACAGGAGCAACGTGGGACGCCTTCGACAAGGGGTTGGTTCGATTGTGGAGAAGGCAGGAAACGGGGGGGACGATTGACGGTGGCATTCTCCACGCAATCGCCTGCGGAGGAGGTGCGCCGAGGTGCACGGTCGTCTACCCCGTTTTGGAGATCGACTCAGGCCTGCTGTTCGTGGGATACCGACCCCTTCAGGAATGTATACTGCAAACTGTGACCCCAAAGTACCTGATGCATTGGCGCACGTTCCCCACGCGTTGGTTAGATAGCCATGTAAGCAGTAGTCGAGTAGGTCGTGATATAAGTACATATCTTCTCGGCACTTGCCTTGGATGTTGGGGCACGTGCATATTTTGTCCACGATCAGCTCGAGACACAGGCACTTCAAACCCGCCACAATGGCATCCCCAACAACTAGAGACAGAAGTTGCTCGACATCAAGTATGACTATCCAGTAGTGCGCAGGAATGACTCTGACTTCTGTGCCGTTCGCACCATAGGGACGAACCTCTCAACTCGCGTGGCGACCGTTTGGTATCGAGGCAAAGTCAAGGTCGATCGCTTGCTCGGTGACCCTCCAGGGACACGTATTACGCACGAACAGTCTCGCCATTTCCCCTACGAAATCGTGGAAATGATCATCGCCCACCTCATCAACGACCTGGACGCTCTCAAGGCGTGTTCATTGACTTGCCGCTCCTGGTACATCATCATGGTCCCACACCTCCACCATACCATTACTCTCAAGAGGGAAAGACGTGGCCATCCGCATCCGCCACCCACTCGTGCTAGGCTGAAACCGCTGTCTAAGCTGCACCAGCTAGGCCTAGCCCCCCTCGTAAAAGAGATTCGAGTGGAGCAACGACGTGACATGATTCGTTGGTTCACGCCTAAGGCATTCGGTCGTTGTGATTTACGTCACTTTTCTGCCTTCGCGAACGTTCAAACCCTGAGACTTCAAGAACCGGATATCAACCGCTTTATACCAGGGATCAAACGCCATTTCGGGCACTTCTCACCAACGCTACGATCCATCACATTGTACAACCCACATTGCACTCCCCAACAGCTATCACATTTTCTCTCTTTTTTCTCAAACTTGGACGACGTCGAGCTCCGGTGCACCGTCGCATTTTACGCCGCACCCACAAAGCTCGTGCCGTTCTCCACACCCGCACCGAAACTACGAGGGCGGTTGGCGCTTTATGACTTCCATTGGGTCGAGACTTGGGGCCACCTCATCGCTACATGCAGTGGCCTGCGGTTCCGTCACATGGACCTGCGTGAGGACGCAAGCTGTGCGCCCATCCTGTTCGAGGCATGTGCCGAGACCCTGGAGACCCTACGATTCAACGTGCCAGCCGCCTCGGATAGTAAGTGGTTCTTCGAGGGCTCACTCATAGATTCGAGCTGATGTTGAATAGGGCCCCTCTCCATCTCTGAACTCAATTTGTCGCGGCTCACGGCCCTCCGGTCCCTGCAAGTCGGGGCATGGGTATACGAGTCCCGCCTAGAAGATCGCCGTCACGCGATGGTCATGGAGGTATTCTCCACGATCACATCCCCCGTGTTCCCCGAGCTTGTTGTCGCCCTCGCGCTCTTCGAGACTTGTTTACCCTGGGCGCTCTTGTTCTTCGGGGCACTCCGCACGATGAACGAAGTCAGACCCTTCAAATTGGTGTTTTTGCTCGAAGTTCTGGATTTTTGGGAGGCGCAGCAGGAGCTGGCAGAAGCCCTAGAATCGGCATCCGCAAAAGGTCTCCTTGATTTTCTCGATTCCCCACCCACCGTCCGTAGAGCACAATCTTTCCCACAGGGGTGGGACATATCATCCCCTCGCTGATTAGAGACCCTTCACGCGCTCCACCACCCCAACTCTTGCAGAGTTGTAACGTATATAATATAGGAGACCGGGTGCTGGTTTCCCCGGTAAGAACGTACCGACCGCCACCATATTCGTCCCACCTTGTTGCGATCAAGGAAGGGGGGAAAGGTCAATCCACCCGTCAGTTGTAGAGCCCGCAGCAATACCATGGAGGCGGCAAGGAGCGCAAACCATCGCAGGGTTTATACGCTCGTTGGTCGTGGCATCCCTGTCGCCTCCGCCCGCAAACCAGTCGAACGCCCTGCCAAGGCCACAGTCCTCCCAATCTCGCTAACCATTCCGAGGCAGCGCTTACCACGACCGCAATTGGGTACCTGATGCCAGTGATGCCATCGGAACTCCCAATGGCCATAATCAATCGGGGCAAACCGTTCGTAATCCCCTCAAAGAACCGTGGTATGGCGTGGGACACTTTGTCACCACTACTTTTCGACCGTGGCACAATTGGGCTAGCGAAGGTTTCTGGGCGCCGGCTTTCCCTGTCGCCGCGCATAGACAATGAAGGGTCTTACGTTGACGACGGGTGAGACTCATCACGACCGGCCGGAGGTGGAGCGCTATCCCTTCAACGATGGTCCAAGCTCAGGGTCTTGCACGTTGGACCCACATCCACCGTTCCAAGCTTACAAACGGAGTATGAGGGTGCCGGCAATGCCATCACCATTCAAACTCGAACAGTCCCCCCACACCCCACTCTGCACGGTGGCGCGTCTGCAAAAACCCCACTTGGGTGTAGCGGTGTACTCCTACGTGGTGTACGGGGAGGGGGTGCCCTCGCACTAGCACCTGGCATGGTTTGCAATCGTGGCGGGTGATTGCGTGGGTCCACCACTTCAAAACGGAAACTTGCCGTGTTGGTTTTTCCATTCGTCGTCCATCATGGATCATGGATCATGGATCCTGCATCACCATTCAATTGTCTTTCCTGGGCCTTCAAAACCCTTGCCTCTTCTGTCCCTCCCTGCACCATAACTCCCTCACTCGTTTATACTTGAACCATGTCTGGTTCTCAGAAAGAGCTGTGGTCTAATAACCCTAATGCTCCAAAGATCTCGCACTATCTGTACGTGGGAGAGAAGTCCGATTTTGCCGGGAATCTCATAGGGTCTATCCTCTATGGTACGTGCAAGACGGCCCCACCTACACATTCGTCTAACCGAGCCCAATCTGTTTGTTGGATTTATTCTAGGGGTCCTCATCGCACTGTTCTTTCAATTTATGGCCGCGCTATTTGATTCCGCCAATCGCAGGGGGGAGGGGATCAAGTGGGGACTTGTCTCCTACACCGTGGCCATGTTTTCGTTTGCAACCGTGCTCACTGGGATGCAGCTCAACATTCGATCGATTTCCTACATCGATAACCGTGAATTCCCTGGTGTCGAGGGCGTGCTACCTCCCGGACCGCTCGGATACCAGTCGTTTATTTGGTCCGGGACCCTCACTCTTACCCCTTACCTCATGTTCGCCTTAAACAACTGGTTAGCCGATGGCCTGTTGGTTGGTTCATCGTTTGATTCTACGCCCATTCGGCCAGGTGCTAAAGCCGGCTCCCCCTCTAGCTCTACCGTTGCTGCGTGTTCTACTCCATGAACCTCTGGGTCATCGCCTTCCCCTGCCTCGTGTTCCTCGGTTCTTTGGGTCCGTGTTCAATTTCTCTTCCAACCGACGGTAACACTCTGGACTAACGCCACCAACGTAGCGGCTGGTATCATGATGCTGGTTTACCAGGGCGCCAGATCGAACGGCGTTGTCTGGGACTGCATCCCCTCCATCCCAACTATCCCATACTTTTCGATTTCACTTTCGCTCAACGTCCTCCTCACCTTGATGATCGTCATTCGGCTCGTTCTGCACAACAGGAACATTCGTGCTATCATGGGGGCTCCGGTTGGAATCAGTGGATTCCACAGAACCATCATCACCATGCTTATCGAGTCTTGCGCGCTTTACGCTGTGAGCTCGTTGTTAGTTGTTGGAAAGTCGACTTCCAGGATTGCGTATCTCTTTATGCCCATCCTCTCTGAGGTCCAGGTTCGTTTCTTCCGCGACCACGACCTTTGGACGGGTTGTCTAATGTCCCACGGATTGGACAGGTGATCGCTCCACTGCTCATCATTAAACGGGTCGCCAACCGGAGCGCGTTGACGGGCAGCATCGTCGTCACCGGAACAGTCGGTTCGCTCAAGTTTAGGAGCGGAGAGGGATCTGTGGGTGGTGGACCCCTTCCTAGTGAGTCATCCACGAGCTCAGCGGAAAGCTGGAGAAATGATTCTGGGGAGTTTGGGGTTGGGGTTGGGGCTACGATCGATCTCCATCTGGATAGCAAAGTCTGAGGGTCGTCAAAACCCGGCACTTTCGCAGGCTACGGCTCCCTACTCTGGCTGAACGATTTCGCGGGACCGGGAACCTGCGCCCTCGGATTTCCCCTACGTTCCAAGCAGGTTGTATTTTGTAAACTCATTGATACCAGTCTACCGCGTGCCATCTGTCTTAAGTAAAAGTGGATATCGTGACAGATGTTTGCGTTTCGATGGGCCATTTCTCGCAGGATGCGACCTCAACTGTTTAGCTTCCAGTGGCTCGCCAGCCCGTGATCGGCGCTTAACGCACACTCTAGTGGCTACAGCGCTCGTCCGAACCACTAAATGGTGCGGCAACCGCGAACCTCTCACACCCACCACGATGGCGCCTCCAAAAACTAGAGGTGTAGGTTGCCCGAGGGAGTCAACGTCCTCAACATCGGGTATGGCCGCCCACTTACATGCTAGCTGAATGACTCTGACCTCTGCGCAATTCGCGCCGTAGGGAAGAACCTCTTCGCTCCCCTGGTGACCGTTTGGCGCCGTTTGCGCCGACGCAAAGTCAAGGTTGGTCACCTACCCGGTAATCCACCTCCAGGGGCGCATATCACACACAAATCAACCTACTCCCTCCCATCAGATTTCTTGGAAAGGATCATCGCCCACCTCACCTGCAATCTAGACACTCTCAAGGCGTGTTCGTTGGTTTGTCGCTCCTGGTATATTGTCGCGGTCCCGCACCTCCACCATACTCTCACTTTCAGGAGGGAAAGATGTGGCTGGCCGAATCCGCCAATCGCCCGTGCCAGGCTGAAACCGCTGTCCCAGTTGTATCAGTTAGGTCTAATGCCCCACGTAAAAGAAGTACGAGTGGAGGAATGGGAGGAAACGAACACCTGGTTCGTGCCTCAAACGTTCAGTTGTCTCGACTTGCGATACTTTTCCGCCTTCGCAAACGTTCACACTCTGAAACTCCAAGCACTGGCAATCGACCGCTTTATACCAGACATCGAGCGCTATTTCGGGCAGTTCTTGCCAACCCTACGAGCCATCACATTGTACAAGCCACGGTGTAACCCTCGGCAGCTATCGTATTTCCTCTCTTTTTTCTCAAACCTGGATGATATCGAGCTCCAGCATTCCACCACGTTTCACACCGTACCCACCAAACTCGAGCCGTTCTCCACACCCGCACCGAAACTGCGAGGGCGATTGGCGCTTTACGACTTCCCCTGGGTCGGGGCTTGGACACACCTCATTGCTTCATGTGGCGGCCTGCGGCTCCGTCACATGGACCTGCGCGAGGACGCAAGTTGTGCACCCGTCCTGTTCGAGGCGTGTAGCGAGACTCTGGAGACACTACGATTCAACGTACCAGATGCTCCGGATAGTAAGTGTCCCTGCATGGGTTTATCCACAGATTCGAGCTGATGCCCAATAGGACCCTTCTCCAGTTCTGAGCTCAATTTGTCCCGGCTCAAAGTCGTCCGATCTCTACCTGGGCATACGAGTCCCGTCTAGAAGACCGCCGCAACACGATGGTCATAGGGGTATTCTCGACGATCGCATCTCCTCTATTCTCCGAACTCGTTATCGCCCTCAGGCACCACGAGACTGATTTGTCTCATGGAATCACATTTTTAAAGGCACTCCAGAGGATGAATGGAGTCAGGCCCTTCAAATTGGTGTTTTTGCTCGAGGTTTCGGATTTTCAGGAGGAACGGCGGGAGTTGACGAAAGCCCTGGACTCAGTGACTGCCAGAGGCCTCCTCGATTTCCTGATTCCCCGCCCACCATCCGTTGAGCGCAACTCACCCCACGGCAGTGGGGTATATCGCCCCCACTGACCAGGTGCCTTTCGCGCAAACCCCACGCAGCTGCCCCCCATTTTACGGTGTACGAGCCAGAATTACCCTTTCCCCCTTTTGGACTCTTGATCCCTTTTGGTCTTGAATCCCTACATTCAGCCACGCGTTCCTAAACCATGGGGGTATGCAAAGGCGCGAGGTCATCCATATGTGGAGGAATGGTGGGCCACTCTGAGGGAGACTGCACGGGATGAATGGGTCGGATCGGATGAAAATTGGACTTGGTGTGATAGTGAGAAGGAGATGGGCTATGAAGGAATTCGGCGAAGCGGTTGAGGTTTTGAGGTTCTCAACGTTTGGCAAACACATTGTTTGTTTCGCACAATGAATGACAGTATCTGGCACAGATCTACCGGATGCCACACTTTGGAGTTATTTGTTCGTACATCACGGATGGGGGTGTTTACGGAATTGGAGGGTTATGGACTGTCGCCCTCGGTAGCTTCGTCCTCCTCCAGGTGGGCCCCACGGAGAAAACTCAGCATTACCCAAGACATCCCACTCATTTCCATATCATACCACCAATTTAGAGCAATGACTGTTGGCCCAGACTGGCGAACATGATGCCACCACCCAGCTGGCAGGTAGAGTGCGTCTCCAGCTTCTACCTCGATCTGAATCGGGTGAGTTCCGGAAGGTGGATGGACGTCGGGCTCCGATATTGATGACCACCGTACAGTCTGACCGGAAGCCGAGATTTCGAAGTCCGCAGACGGTGAGGGTCGGGTGTAAGTTGCGTGAGGATACTCCCGTTCTGCGAGGGCGGCGCTCAAACAACGACGTGGAACCAACGTGACAAAAATTACATACCCTCAAGCAGCCAACCTTCACTAGGGGGAAACAGTGTGAAAATCTTCTTCCCTCTTATCACGCAGTAGACATTTTCATATGGATCTAAGACAAACGGTCCATTAACGTGATTTGTCATCAACATGTATGAAGTTTTATTCTCCTCACCACTGTGCACGCTGGTGACGCTGCGGCTATCGCCAATCCACAGGTTGACGGCATCCGGAGGCAGACCTAAATTTGGTCGTAAGTCCACCAAGAGACGGGGGCAAGGGGTTAAAGGACCTAATGCCTCACTACACCAAGGAATTTCTTCAGGGATGTCTCGCTTCAAACCATCAAACTCGGAAACGGAATCCTCCGGACAAACCGAGCGACTCCGGTACACATTTCCGTTCTGTGACTGCAGATAGTGAATGTCCGACCTTGCTGGTGCCGCTGAGAGATCACGTCAAGGGCGAGAGCGGGGTAGTTGTGGGGATAGCGTACTGAACCTGGTGAGAGACTGGCTAGTAGCTCCGACATGGTCATCTGTTCGACCAATGGTTCCACGAAGTAGTGCGTTCCGTCGTGAGGCGTAACAGCGTCGGCGCGCCTTATGTCGTGTCAGAGCACCAATGTTGAGAACGTAGTTTTTGCGTTGTACCCATTGGGAGTCACCGCCACGGATATGGATCGTTCCCCCATGCGCTCGATGAGATAATCATTTGTCCATAGCCTGGCCAAATCTTCCGCAACCTGAACTCCTGGAACCAGTGAGGCAGTAAATTTAATGGGGTTCGGCTGTTGCACTTCTGGCTCTCCCTAACTCTGCGCACTTTTTATCAGAACTAGGCGCGATATACGCACCAACCTGGAGAACTCCAAAGCCGTTGGAGGTGCCAGCAACGTTTGGTAGTGGGTCCCATTTTGTTCTACAGGCGTTAATTGATAACCGTTGGCGGCAAATTTTTCTCGATCGTCACCGTACCATAATATTGCTCAGATATCCAACGTAGGGCCTCTTTGTCTCTCATGAAGGTTGTCGATGGTGATGGTGCGGAATCAATGTGTGATCGACTCATGATGTTGACCCGCGCAATACCATCCCCCCCCCTGAAGAGCGTAGTAACCCACCCCAGACATACCCCAGGGGGGGGTATGGGGGAATTTCTCCCTTCAGGGCGGAGATTATCGGAGGCAAAACTCCGTAGTACAGTATTGTACGTGTCCTTTTTCATACCGAAAAGGATCGCCCGTGCCTATTCCCCCACAACACCACCGGGGTAGATTCTTACCGGGAGCACTGGGCCAGAGCCCTGTCAATATCATAGTGTAGGTAGCTTGAAATAAAAATCTGCAGTGAACGTGCAATCCTCCATTTTTTCCGGGGCCCTCCAAACGACCGAACACATCCTTTTGCACTGCCATTAAAGGGAATATCATCAATGCTTTGTCATCAAGGTCACAGTCACGATTCCAAATCAGGCAATTGGTTCATTTTGACGGAGGCGAACGGAAACAAAATTTGTGGCGCCAACCGCACGGGTGCCATGCGGACTACTCTCCTTCGCTGCCATCGCCATCGCCGCCATCGCTGCCATCGCCATCACTGCCATATTCCCCACCGCCCTCCCCATCATCCTCTGCCTCTTCATCCTCATCACTACCAGGATCGCTGTCCTCGCTGCTGCCTTCATCCAACGCCGCGATCACATCAGCTTTCCTGGGACGTTTTGGCGCCTTCGGGAGGTCCTTCTTCAGACAACCGTCCTCCTTCAATTGCTCACACTCTTCCTCCCACACCTCCTTCTCTGATTTCCACTCCTCAAGAGCTCGCTCCCATGCCTCCTTCTCAGCGATCTTGGACTCCTTCGCTTTGGCACGGGCTTCCTTCCGCCTTTCCTTTCCCTCCTCCTCTTCCTTCGCCTTCTCCTCGATCTCCTCAAGTACCTGGATGAAGTCATCATCAGTGACAACATGGGCCTTACCATCACCAAACAGGGTGCGTTTGTCTCGCTTCTCTAGCTTCGCCTCTTCTTTCCGATGCAAGGTGGCTCGCTGACGCTGGCAGGTCAACTCCAAGATAACGTTTGTGGCATGGGCGCTCTCGATCACGGCCTCCCTGGCTCGGAGGCAGTCTCTTGCCAACAATAACCCCCTTTGTAGCTCGTTGACCTTGCGAACCAGGTCCTCCTCCCCGAGGTGAGCAACGCCAGGGTCAAGGAGTGAATTCCAGTCTGGCTCCAAGAAGGGCTCGGGTTCTTCACGTTGGGGGGTGATAACGCGTGCGTCTGCTGAAATGCGGGAGCCCGAGACAAGGTATGAGGCTGAAGAGCTTGATGCAAGGCTCGCCCTCAAAACCTTCATTCGTTTAGACGGGGTAAATGGTTCCACAAATGGATTTTCAAGGCTGTCGCTCCGGGGCCGCCTTCTTGGAGTTGCCAGTTCAATGGATTCCCCGGTCGTACCTATTGAGGTGTTCGGTTCAGTTGTCTCTCATGCAACGGGTCAAACGTGAGCTCACCTCTTTCATACGCAGCTTCGTCTTCAGCGTCTGCTGTCATCAAGTCGAGAGGAGGAGGTTTGAAAAACGAGAAAGCCTGCATGACCTTCCGGACAGGGGTGGAATGGACAACAGAGGAGGTGTACTTGATGGTGGTTGTCTCGCTAGGCGCCATCTTCTCGGGAGGAATGATCCTGTCATTGAACGGAAAAACCCCAGTTGCCTCCCACGCTTTCAAGATGAGCTTTGGAGTGAATGTCCTCTTGTAAGCGTTGCCAAAAGCCTTTGCGAAGTCGTCTCTTTTAACGCCACGGAATTCCTCTGCCTCGAACATCTTGATTTCATGAGCCCAGTTTTGTTTGAGCGGTGCGAAACAGATAACATCAAGGCCTTGGAGGAGGTGCGTGCAATGGGATGGATAGATGATGATATCGATATTGAACTCTCGGGCTTTACGGAGGAGGCGTAGCGATAGATGCGAAGAGTGCCCATCGAGAATGAGAAACCGCTTTCGTCCGGCGGCCTTTTCACGGGTTTGAGGTTCGAAAACCCGCACGAGCCAATCGAGTGCAATGTCGCTGTTCGTCCACCCATTCTCCGAACATGAAAACCTATGAGCGGTTGTCGTCGTGAGTGCTGACTGACTTGAGTTCATGGAATCTATCACATACGCCATTTTGCTGATATTGTTTTTCCTCCAGCTTGCAGGGATCTTTTTTCCCTTGAAAACCGTGGTCGGGCTGATTGAACTTCCGTCGGCACCAATTGTAACGAGAACGGTGATGGTTTGCTGGTTCGAAAGACCTTGCTGGTGCTGACGGTGGAGTCCAGATTCGCCAACGACTCGTTGCGTGGGGATCCCGTCGGGGTTGGCCTGCGTCTCGTCCATGGACCACACGCATTCAGGGGAAACATTGGGGTCAGCGATTCGCTCCTTCACAAGGGCAAAGTATCCAGCGATGTTTTCCTGATTCCCAGCCTTGGCCCTGACACTGGGGAGTGGGGCCGACCAGTAGGTGCGCAGTCGATTATCATGGCGACGCAAGAAATTGCTGACCCAACGTTTGCCAACCTTCTCGTATTGACGACCGAGACGATCTTTCAGAATTGCGTTGGCTTCGTCCCGTATGTTATCGTGGGTGTGGGGAATACCCTGGCGAGAGGCAAGGATGATGGCATCTGCGAGGACGTCTTCTTCTGCAGGGGTTAACTTCTGTTTCGAGGCGTTGAATGCACTCATTTGGCGGTGTTTGCTTTGCTCGAGGTTAGCCAGGGTGACACGGTTGACACCGAACTTGGCTGCAACTTTCCGGTAGGATGCCTTCCCTTTTTCGAGTCTCTCAGCTCGATACTCCTGAATTGCGTCGTTGAATTTCTTGTTTGACAGTCTCCTCTGCTTCTGCCTCTTTGAAGCCTCTGACAAGGCTGAGCCGGTCATCGTGGGGATACGAGTAGGGTTTTGGAGAGAGGGAGAGAGTTGATACGATGAAGCAGGAGTCTGGTGTCTGACGTGAGTATAAAAAAAATGTCGCGTGGCGGGTGCGTAGTGGGTGTGACACCTCACGCGATGCTTCAGCCACAATCTTGAGACCGAGCGTAAAAGCTCAAGATTGTCACTCATGCATGTGCGAGTAACAACCAGCAACTGTTGGTGTACGATATTTTTGGGCACAGGCGCCCAATATAATTTTTGTTGATGTCGTGGTCCATTCAATTGGGGTCCCGGCGCCGAACACAGTGATCAGCACAAAAAAACGGCGACCCTCGCTACCCTATGATGGAAATTCAACACATGTGGGGGTGTATTATTTTTTTTTATCACCAGGGTGCATGTACAGGTGGACTACATAGATTGCCGTGAAGAAAAACATTGACCGGCAGACAAATTAAATCTGTGTTAAAGGAAGTGTCGATGAAAAAGGAAGTGTTGAATACTGTATACCCTAGAGATTGATCCGAAATCCACTGAGCGTCCGACATTCAAACTCGGACGGATCGGTGCTGGCGTCATGCATCCACAAGGTGACCTTCGCGTCATTCTCCGCCCACGCAAGTGACATAAAGACTATATGCTACATTTTCCTATGGGTATGTAATAGAAGGATTACGGATACAGTTGCACGTGCTGTTTCCCAGCGTTAGAATGATACTCAGGATACGATTTGGTCCCAGTCTCCCCACTCCCCTCCAACCTTCCTAACCTTGACTTTTTCACCCATCGAACCGAAGTAAGCGGCCTTGAACCAGGCGTTCAATTCTTCCTCGCCGAAGGGACCAAACGTCTGACCGTCTGTCGCTCCGATCCATTTATATTCGTACTTGACGTCGGCGGATGGTGGCTCCCAGGTGGGTTCGACGTCACCGGACGAGCGAATGGAACGAACGACTTGTTCGTAAGTTTTGGAGTATATCTCTGTGTCACCCAATGACATGAGAGTTGAAGCGAGGTGGGTAACGAGGTTTATCTCGTCCGAGACATGGTCTGTGGGAGCCTTTTCTGTGGCCTTCCCCTTGACCTTTTGCCTACAAGACGTGGAATCAGTGAGAAGTTGAACGGCCACGCGAGAACGAAAACTCGTACCCTTTGTTTTTAATCGCTCCCAACCGCTGTAACGCCTCCAATACCGTTTCGCCCTTCTTGAGTTTGGTCAACAGCCGCATCTCGATGGCGACCTTCCCACCCATATCCTCTAATTCCTTCTCCTCCGCCTCCTGCTTCTCCCTCTCCAACTTCTCCCTCTGTTTGAGAACTCGCCTGGCCTTCTTCATCCCCTTCTCGTCCGCGTCCTCTAACCACCGATCGTGAACGGCGTGAGGGTCGAAAACCCGGACGTACGACCCGTCCGCAGAGAATTTGCCTTCCTCCATCTCCTCCCGCATGTTGAACGAAGACAGTTCGTATCCCATCCCGGCCTTCTTCCTCCTCTCGGCGTCGTCTTCGTCCTCTGGTTCGTCTGATTCTTGAGACTCTGATCCATCGCCTAAGCCGCTCCCACCGAACTCCTGGCCCTCGATATCCCCAAGCCTCAAGAACTTGTTCTTGTCCTTCTTGGGGTCTTCTACGGGCTTCTTCTCCTCAGCAGCAGCAGAGGCGAACATATCATCATCGCCATCCTCCTCAGCATCGTTCGTGGGCTTTCGGCTGTTCACCACGCCTTCGCCATCGTCGCTGGAATCGGAGTCATAGCCTTCAGTGCGGACGCGACCTTTACGGCGGGCCCGAGGGTTGTCCTCGAGATTAGATTCGACCTGTTCGGAGAAATTGGCAGGATCTTCATCGGGATCGAGGAATCGCGTTTTCTTCGAAGATGAAGCGAAAGTCTCTGAGGCGGGTCGTTTAGCAGGTGGACGTGGTGGCATCGTTTTTTGTTGCGTTTGGGTGAGAGATACAGGGGATGGAGCTGAGGGTGCGCGTTGTTTGTGTTTGTTGTCCAAAGGCCCCGTCAAGTCTTGAAATGGAAGGTGGGCTTGGCAGCAGCACCGTGAGTGAGAGCGATCGTCAAGGGAGTAAGTATACAACCGCCCCTCACTCTCACATGGCCGCCAAGTCCGCCTTGTGTATACCATGCCTTTTGTGGGTGATGTCACGGGGCAGTGCTCGAAGTGGCGCCCGTCAGGGTACATAAGGTCTCCGGTGGGGCAGCTAGACCACACATCTTGATAGCGTCGATATCTTGGCATCCGAATAACGACAACGACGACCGAAGGAACCCTTGCGAGTTTATGAAGATGAGGATCAAGGCTCTCTTCACGATGGCCTACTTTACCGCAATAGCAATGGCGGCACCGAACCCACATGGTCCATTCTTGAATGTCGTCTTCCCTGGAGTTCGAGGCGACCCATTTGCTACCAAAGTCGGTCAATTCTGCGGTGAGTCCCTCTGATGAGCGCATATTTGTTCTCCCAGTTTATCGGCGCTCTCGTCTCTTAGATGGATACACAAATGCGACAAATAACCGACAAGTCTTCCCAATTTCAAACGGACATATCCTCTGGCGCGGTCCGAGCACAAATTGGTCGGCCGCCGTGACCATCGCTTTTGGCGCGAACCCAAACACCCCAGAATCGTTCACCAATGGTACAACCGAACGATTCGTTGTCCCTCCGTTCACCGGGAAAGATACCTCCGGTTGCATCGCCGTAAACATATCGACTCTGATCTCTCCCGAGGTCAGGATCGGCGCGAATGCCACTCTTCAACTTGTCCAGGATACGGGCGGTCAACGATTATACCAGGTACGTTGGGGTCCCGAATGCCCACAGAATATAGCTAATCTGGCCGATCAGTGCGTGGACATACGGATGGGGGATGGAAATAATTTACCCGAAGGCGTGAAGTGCACCACCCCCCTCAGCGACGATATCGGCGGCCCGTCAGGATCGTCCAGCATTCCTTTATCCACGGGTTCCACCCCGAGCCCCACGGCAACCGGCACAGTTTCAGGTGGAAATACAGGTTCAAGCCCCCGATGTTGTATTTCGCGATGGACGCTGCTGCCCATCCTCGGGTTTCTTTTCGTACCTTTGTGACTCCTAGTCTACATCGACATTATAACACAACAGCCCAATGCCGTAGCGAGTGCCGTAAAATCCTCGATACCCTCGTGCTGGGAGGTTGCGTGGGGAAAAACAAAGTGCTCCCTGCCAGGTTCGAACTGGCGATCTTCGGATTGCTCCCGGAATTCCAGGCTCATACTGACTATGAGACCGACGCTCTACCGACTGAGCCAAGGAAGCATTGTGGTGATAGCAGAGTGTCAAAACTTTTCCATCGAATATGCGGGTTGTGGGCTCTTTTCTAGCATTTGGAGGTTTGTTAGGGAGAGAGTATGTTTGAAACGGTCAGGGAGAGTAGGATTGGATAAAAAGGAATATAGGGAGGACTTTGAGGGGGCTCAGGACGTCTAAGCAAGGATAGCTACTAAATCCGACCCTCCGCGGTAGGGTGTGCTCCGCATTCCTAACTAGCAGGTATTAACCGCTGATGGGGCAGCTTATAACCGTGCTCAATCCGCTGCCCGATTAAACACGGCCATTTCCACGTCCCTGAATGAGTCGAACGTGTCGGAGACGTCTTCATGGTGGTTTGCTTCCCGAGCATCCGCGTACCAGTGACCTCCGGATCGAATAGAGGTATCCCCTCGATTAGTGCCCTCCGCCTGGGCACGATCACCGCCACCGAACCGAAGGGCAATCCATCCAAGGGCCAAAACAGACACTGCAGCTGGTAAAGAGTCAGATGGGAAACGGATGGGACAGGTGAATAGAGGTTACCCTGGTATATGGTGTCCTGAGCACAATCTGCGTAAGTGGAGGGGGTTCCCAAACGCTAATTCAAGGATTCCTCACCATGTTCTGGGGACCTGGTCCGGGTATGTTTAGGAGAACCGCCGGACAAACCACCCAACATGCGATTGCATTCAAAATCACTCCGTGTGCTGTCTCCCAACTCCCTTGACAGGCCAACTTGACAGAGAAGACCAACAAGACAACTACCCGGACGGCGCCAAGGATAGAACGGAGTGATCTAAGCGGAGAGGATTCCGATATGAGAACGACGAGAGATGCTGGGGATGTGGTGTGTTACAATGCGAAAGGCATCCCAGCGGATGCGGACCCACCAACAGCAGCGACCAAGCAAAGGCCGTAAACTAGTTTATAGTACACCGCTCGTCCCCAGTGAGACTTCTGCGATCCATGGGCCTTTTTTTTTTTTGCAGGTTTAGCCGGAGGATGCAGAAGATAGACCGGGTACTCACAGTACATTCTGGACAGTTACAAATGGTCTTATCGTGGTTCGGGTTGTCGGGGAACGGCCCCCCCGCATTTAGGTAGAAGTCTCTGAATACCAGTAGTCCACGGCGGGCGTAGCCCTCGTCCCGCCCATGTCCCCAGGAGGTAAACTGAGAGGTACGCGGTGAATAGGTTGCAATGCGGGGAGTCATTCAAGAACCGGATCCTCCGTTCCCGGGTTTTTACCCCCCCCCCTGGAAGTAATTAGGATTTCACTTATGAGGGGGGATAGTACGCTGGTTGCTCCGAGAAACCTTCGGAAGGAGTGTAAATTGGGGGGAACGTTGGGAAATCCACACGGGGTTTCCAGAAACCTGCTGGACATGCCTGGTTAAAACGGGGGTTCCTAAGTGCGTGACCAATGAGCGGCGTCGAACGGCCTTTAACTTCCCGCCTGCTGTGTTTTAAAGGCTCACAACAACCAGCAGACGATGTTCGGCGCCATTTGTGGGATACCACTAAACAAGCTGCGAGAAGTGCCGGTAGCGCCCATCTTGTGACTCAACCTAATCGGTGCCAACACGAGAACCGGACCAGCAACCTCTACAGGGAACGCGTTTAAGAATCATGAACCCCAAGTTAACCGAACCGCCGTTCGTCCAAGCAGAGGGCGTGATTAACCTCCGCGACGCCGGTGGACAGCAGTCGAACCTCCCGTCCTATGCTAACCATATGGTCAAACTTCGTCATCTGTACCGCGCCGGAGAGCCGTCGAGGATCACGCCGAAAGGTATCGTCCAGCTGAGAGACGAACTTGGCGTTAGGAAAATCTTCGATCTGCGTAGTGATGTGGAAGTCAAGGGATACAAAGCTGATCCGTTGATCATCGAAGGCGTCGGGTTCGTCCAGGCCCCGGTCTCGTCTGCGGGAGCCTACGATCCGGTTAGCCTCGCGTTGAGGGTCAAGGGATTCAAGGACGATCCCATGGTGGTAGGTATCCTTTCATTCCAACTGTAATAGTAAGAGACCTGACACGGGTGTCTGGCAGGCTTTCCTCAGTCTCTACATGGAAATCGTGGAGAAGGGGACGGACCCCGTCCACAAAGTCATGACCCACACCCGAGACCACCCAGACGAGCCTTGCCTGATCCATTGTACAGGTATGAACACCCTGTCGATACATCTCAAGGATCAAGTATCTGACGCCAGGCGCCCGTAGCTGGAAAGGACAGGACAGGGATCATCGTTGCCATCATCCATATGGTACGGCTGTTTCGCGTCAACCCTAGGTTTCACAGGATTGACAACCTCACATTAGCTTCTGGGAGTCGACGACGAAGAGATCGTCAAAGACTACACCCTCACCACAATCGGTCTCGAACCCGCTCTCCCCGGCCTCATCGAGAGATTCAAAGCCCACGATGTCTATCGCAACGACTGGGAGGGCACTATGAACATGAGTAGTTCGAAGTGGGTCCACAGAACGACTATCTCCTGAAACCAATCACTGATGCGCACTGAAGACCGGAGTGGATCACCGCATTCCTCAGTCGGTTCCGCGAGAAATATGGAACTGCCGAAGACTACCTCAAGAGCGAGGTTGGACTGTCCGACGGAGATATCGAAAAGATCCGTTCGAATCTCCTGGTCCCCAAACCCATTCCAAACTAAACCAGCAAATCCATTCTATTTGTTTAGTAAACTACGTGTATCGGACCTGTAGAATCGCGCCGCCCGTAGACGTATACCACGGATAGAGAAAGGAGCTTTTCATTTGACTTGGAGAACGAAGTTCTCCGTCGCGTCCTCTGGGACCTTCACCGCCTCATCTTGAATCTTCTCGAACTGTTTCCCAACATCGGTGACCTTGTTCTCTACTTCTTGCGGGACGACCCCATCGACGTTGCACTTCTCCAAGCACCTGCCCACCATCCCGATCCACTTGAGATGTCCCTCAACTCCTTCACACCTGACGTTTTCGACGCCCTTCACTTGAACCGGCGCTAGACCGGCTACGCCCCAAGATCCCTCAGTCAGCATACTCGCCCTGCTGAGGATAGCCAGGACGTAATCTTCTTCGGGTTCCACCCACCCGTTGACCAGCCTGCCCGAAACTATGGCTCGAACCTTCTTCCATGACCCGGCGTCCCGCGTCGACGTTGGTAGTCCGAACAGGTATACGCTGTCGATCAAATGGGTGGTTTGTGATGGAGGGAGGGTTGCGAGGTATTTGAGGGCCTCGAAAATCACGAGTGAACCGAGGGAGTAACCCGTCAAAGTGGCAGGCCGCGTTCCAAGAACCCGTTGGGACAGTAGGATTCCCAGGACCCGGCCCGCTTTTAACGCTAATGCCTGTGCGTTCGACCAGGGGTTATCTTCGGAATTATGTTAGTTTTCGGAATGGTTCCCCATCTCCCGAAAGTCGTGACTCCCGCCTACTCACAAATGATCTTCCCGATCTGAAGATACGCCACAGGAGATAGGGATGCGAACAAGCTCGCGAGGACGGTCCGTTTGATAATTTCTTTCTGGATGTAGCCGATCGCCTTGTCCTTGAGGAGGGTGACCAGAGCATCTGAGAGCTCGAGCAGTGCGTCCACCTCCCACTGGAGGGCAAACGCATCTTGGCTCTGGTCAAAGATCTTCCACGGGCCCACGACATCGTCCTTAGTATTCAGCCACCCACTCACGCAAAGGCGAATTGCGAGGGTATCTTTCGGTGGGTGAACCGGGACGATCGCAAGGTCTTGTACGTCCTTGGTATGTCTCCCGATCATTGTGGACGTCCTATGAGCGCCGTATGCACCAAAAAGCGAACCGCAAACGATGGACGAGCTAGCCAATGTTGTCGCGAGAATACCCGCGGTAGTCCCCCCGAGACCAACGGCCCCAAGGACCGCCGAGAATCCCGCACCGACCAACGGAGCGGCTATGCAAATATAAATCGATCAGACGCCGAGGCGTGTTTGGGGTCAAGGGGAAACCATACCCAAGCCTCCAGTCACCCCAATAAGTACCCCACCGGCAGCCGCACCGACAGCGATGCCAGCCTTCCTCCAAAGGGCACCAGCATTGGCTTGCTGTTCCCTCGCAGCATCCGCTTCTTTCTGCGCTTTCTCAAGCACATCATCGGGGTTTCTCAGAGTGTGGACGATCGCACTCTCGTCCACTGTCCCGATGCGTGGAAGGTACGCCCGTGTACGAGCAGAGTAACCCTTAGCTGCGGAGATGTGGATTAGGATGATTGTAGTGAGGATCTTGTCCAATTCCGGCTTGGGCGGGAGGGCCTGAAGGGATGTTGTGGTGTCGATATCGTACTCGATTTTTGGACACTGTCCTGGAAGAGATGGTTTGTTAGACTGGATCGGTTCAACCTGAGGTCACACCGCACTCTGTACCAACCTGGATCTCTGGTAGTAGTGGCAGTCCAGATCGTTTTCAATAGGTCATTCGCCCAGGCGTCGATTTCAGGATTCTGCTTCTCGTACGCTCGTACGTGGTATACTTGACATATGTTTCTGTAACCCGCCAGATGCCTATAGGCGAGCTCGAATACGGTGGCTGTGTCAGTGTTCTGCTCTTCTCGAGTAGCTGGCCTACCGGAAACTTGGGAATAGTTGGAAAAGAGGTTCAGCAAGGCCATAATATCCGTTTGGACGTGGAGGGAGAGGGTAAGATTGGAGTAGGCATGCTTCGACGATACTGTGGAGCTGGGGATGACCAGGTGGATCAATCCGCGATCACCGATCCATTCCAATCCCCCAACAGTTAACAACTCCCGACTGAACCATAATGAATAGCGTTTACTATATCTCGCGGTACTGTCCGGGCAGCGGTACAAATGTAAAGAGTCCGTGTCCATAGGGAAGGTAAGAAGTGGATGGATGCAAACCACCATCTGTCACAGACCGCCACCAAGAATTTTCTGCGATGACACAACGTCAACCTCCTGTCGGACACTGACCGAGAGGGTCCAGAGCATGTACGTACCTCGATCTGATCAGCGTCAATGGGGCAGCCGATGGTAAACGAGTCGCTGATTGTCGGACTGATAGAAACTACGACGATCCGTAGGGAAAGCTTAAAGAGACGATCTGAGTGGCCGTATCGAAAAAGGGGTGTACCTAGCGACTGACCTTGAGTTCGTAATTGACTTTCAGGTTCTGTTTGGCACGGCATTTAGTCAGGATGTCCTGCAGCGCTCCTGTACCTGAGGTGTCCGAGATGTTGTAGTTGAACGAGAAGGGGAAGGTGAAGTTCGTTTGAGCATTGGATTTGATGTTGATGTCTTTTTTCGCGCCGCCTCCAACCGGGTACTTGTCGACCGGGTAGATGAGCTATGGGGCATTTCGTTAGGAAAAGGTCTCGGCGAGCTGTGGGTCGTGCTTACATCCAACTGGACCTTGTTAAGAGCAACGCCGAAGTAGTTGGGGTTATCCACTCTGTCAAGTCATGAACACCGAGAAATGGCCAAAGGATTCAACGAAACGCACGTTATGTTCGCGGCAAGGTTGAAGGAAAGCGCGCCGCCTTGGAGGGTGAACTAGGAAAGAACACATGAGATGCCAAGACAGATCGATTGTGCTCGAAACCCACTGCTTGGGTGTCATTCTGGGCAGGGTTTCCAATGGTGATATTCGGTGGCTTGATCCACTGTGGGCGGTGGCGATCAGATCGCAGGAAACAGCACTCGGCCACTCGGTCGAGAACGCACCAACGCAAGAGAAAGGATGATACTGATGATCAGAAACGCAGTGATCATTATCGTGCAACAGAAGAAACGTCCGCAAGTTCTGGTCCGGGTTCCCCTGGTCCACAGATTCTCCTGGCCGTCGGCTCTCCAGGCCTTGAAACTTTTCTTCCTATAACAAGGGAGCGTCAGCGCCCAGCTGATATCGAATGTGCATGAATGGCAACTCACGAGCCAGTGATTCCCCCTCTAGGTCTCGCTTGGGTCAGGTCATCGTGCTCATACGCCGTCGAGTTCGTCGAGATCTCCTTTGATGGCGGCACAGGCGGTTCGCTTTCCAGACTCGGGGAGCTTCTATCTACATCGTATCGATGCTGGGCAGCTCCGGCGTACTGATTGTATCCCCCCTGGTCGTAGGTCTGGTGCGGTTGATGGTTGTTGTAAGCATTGTAGCCACCGTACGGATCGTACGGTCCATCGTTGTGTAGGTCGTTGGATCGATTGTCCTGGTACCCGCCATACCCCTCGTTGAACTCGCTACGATATTGTTGCTGTTGTTGCGGGGGACTGCCGTAGTGGTTCCCGGTATACGGATTATGGTCTTGTGGGTTCTGTTGGTACGCCATCGAAAACGGGGGTCGAAAAAGTCGGGAATAAAGAAGAAAGGGTGAGGAGAAGGAGGGCGAGGGGTGGAAGGATAGTTGCTCCAGGCAACTGCGGATTGCCGTTGATCGGCGTGGCGGTGGTCGCAGCACTAGGCAGCGCTCGGGATCGCTTGGTCCTCAAGAGCATACCCACCTGGGTAAAAAAACCCAACTTTTTGTTTTCTCAAGTTACGGGTGCATCGCGTATAATGGAGGTTATGACATTCGTGGTTTAGGATTTTGGTACAGAACTAATATTGCCGCCAAACCCGAACGGCGTGAAGCGGACACAGCATGATGTAGCAAGTATTGTTAGGCGCCGTTTGGTATGAATGGCGTCCTGTGACCTCGTGCGGCGTTTTGTCGGTTAGCAATAGTGTTAAGCCTAGAGACAGAGGGGGGGGGAATGAACCTCTGAGGTGCATTTGTTGGAGTCATAGGGACAGGGAGTTGAACGGGCAGATTCCTGGAAGGCATCAAGGGCATGGAAGCAGAAGCCACAGCGTTAGAAACAGAGACTGGAGGAGGGAGCATCGCCGACGAGCGTGTCATCTCTACGGGGTGGCGCCGTGGAGTTGGAGGGGGTGGCATAACCTTACGGTGTCTGTGTGTGTGGTGGACGTGCGTGTGGTCGTGCCCGTGGCGGTGGTGAGAATGGTGGGCTTGGTGTTGCTGTGGAGGTGGGAGTGGTTGGTGTCGCGCTTGGTCGTGAGGGCCCACCGCCTGTTGCCTCGACTGCGGTGTTCCAGGTGGATTGTATGTGTACTTCCTATAAAACGAGGTGAGCTGAAAGCCACGAGAGCCTTGATGGACGAACGATTTAAAACGGCGAGACCCCGGTCGCTCGTTTGGTGGTACGACGTCGTGTTGGTGGCCGTCGTCCGAACGCGAAAGGTCAGGCTCTTGGTGGCCTGGGGGAAACGTCAACCGATCCGGACGAACGGGAGTGCTCATCCTCCGTGGGCTCGAAAATGAATTCCTGTTGATAACTAGTTTGTACAGGAGGGAGAAACTCACTGACCGGACTCACCCATGATAATCGACCCGTTGCCGTTTTTGGGGCCTGCCTGATTCCCCAGGATCGCTGTTGCCAGAAAATCCTAATTGGCTGCGCATATATTCGTTTTCCTGTTGAAGTTGCTCGATGATACTGAACAATCCACTGAGTGAATGGGTGCGGTCTGCATTCATAGCGCACACCTGCGAAGAGCAATCAACTCCGCTCGCTCCTTCTTAAAGTGTTCTATAACCGAACGCTGTCTGTTGGTCTTTTCTCTGTAATAATTGAGGAGCGACCCCATCGTCGCCTGCTGGAACTGAACGAACACGATGAGTAACGTGAGATTCTTCAATGAGAAAGTCCCAGAACCTTGACCGAGTTCGCAAGTGAGTCGATTGCGTAAGGGAGCGACCTGAACCAGTCGCTTATTGGCGGCTCCATCTGCACCGGCCAAGAGCTAGATGAAAATCCGTGCGGTTCACTCATCGTTACTGACCTCTCGCTGCAATGGTGCCAGGTTGATTGGTCTGTCGCCGCAGTGCGAGCAACTTTGATCCGCATCTTCAAGGCCGTTGGATATCAAGGCGGGTTCAAAGAGGATCGATTATCCGGGTACCCACTGAGATGGTTATTGCACAAGATGTGTCCGCACTCGGTAATCCAGAACGGGGCCAGTGGGGGCCCACCGCCGTCTGGAGCGAACCTCATGTGGCATTTCGCGCACGTTACGGCCTCCCAGAAGTCGTAGACGGACTCGCCTGCGATTGATGATGATGCCATGGGTGGAAACAGGAGGCAAGTTGGCTTGATCGAAGTTTACGTCACGCTCGTGACTCAAGCCATTCCCTCCGTTTACTCAACCACCATCATCCCCGTCGTCGTGACTCTCACTTCTCGTCGTTGGTACATGCGATAGAGCAGGACATCCTGAATGGACATATATATGGACCGCCCCAACAACCCCGCAGTCGGTTTGGTCACTTCAAAAGGCTGGACTTTGGAGAGTGTGGTCGCGTCGGGACCAAGATTCCGAGTTGTCAACAAAATCTCAGTAGATTCTAGGACACCGGAGCAGATCGCGTTAACAGTCAAGGATTGCGAGCAGCGTGGCGTCCCGCTTGTGGTGCAAGGCTTCCACGGACGCTCCGATTGGCCAGAGTTCTTTACCCCGCAATGGCTGGAGACTCATTACGGATCGCGAAGTACGTGCCCCCTAGGACTTGTGATACAAAACGCGATACCTAACCTCTTGTGTCTCAGTGGTCGAAGTTCGCAATGTTCACGGCGAAAGGCCAGTTAAGGAATTGTCTGTCACGGAGTTCATCCACAGTATGCGAAATGCTCCGCGGTTCGCACATCAAGGAGGTATGACACCCCACCCCTACACCTATACCTTCAACCAACATATCCCTCAGAATGTGAGCGTTTGTACGGCAAAGACATGCCTTGCCCGCCAGAGTGGAAAAGTTGGATCAAGACTTCCGGGGTTCTACCTGACGTGATCATACCAGGAGCGATTGGCGACATCCTCCCGGAAACCGTAGAAACCTTGATGAGTTACTTGGGGGTCGCTGACACTTGTGGGCATAGCATTTGCGATCCTGTTTGCTGTTTCTAACGCAAACCCACTTCTCCAGTCACCCCGTGGCATAAGGACTCTTGCGCGTCGTACGGGCAAAACGTTATGTGCTACACTGAGGATGGAGGCTCTTCTTTTTGGTTTATGACGGATCCATCGGATTGTGGTACAATCACAGGCTATTTTCAAGAGCTTGGCCACGAATTGGACTGGGAGGACCACGTTGCCACCATCGATGAACTCGCCAAGGCTCCATTTGACGTTTATATCTGGGAACAAAAGTTAGGGGACCTCGTTCTCGTCCCGCCACGGAGGTATGTGACCAAATTACGTCAACCGCCAACCCTGACAAATCGGTGTTATTTAGTTTCCACCAAGTCGTCAACACTGGGGGAATTACGATCAAAGCATCCTGGTCACGAATGTCAATACGAAGTCTCGAGATCGCGTTGTATCACGAATTGCCGATTTACCAAAGGTACGCTGTTTCCCATCTTCTTAGATTCTCTGTCGGACCGAAGTTATCCAGGGTTTGTCGACCCGAGATCTACCGCGTGAAACGGATGATCTACGATACACTCGTTCAGCGAACCACCACCCTGAACGCTCTGGTAAATGACACTCCAGAATCGACGTTCGATTCTGTGAGCCCACTCTGCAAGGAAGTCGATCGGCTGACTTCACTTCTCGACGACGTGCTTGAGCAAGAGTATTCTATCTACCACCGCAAGCTGCGACAAGTGACGAACAGTTTTGCTCCTGGCGGTCATGGGCATACGTGCGACTTTTGTGGTGCGGACATTTTTTTGTCTTCCTTCCAGTGCGACTCGTGTTCCCCGACAGCTGGTTCTGGGGAGCCGATTTGCCTCTGCCCTACTTGCGTCGTCGAGGGCAGAACTTGCAAGTGTGGGAGTATGGAACCGGTACAAAGTGGCAGCTTCAGGGAACTTCTCAGGATTCGTAATACCGCCATGCTCAAACTACGCGAGGCTCATGAAGCCGAGTTTTGTGAGGATGAACCTGAGGAGCTTTCTGAACAGTGAGTAACAGTAATCCCTTATAATCAACCAGAATCCAATGCCACCCCCTTCCAGGCATCTCCTCGAAAGTGCGAAAACTACCTTCCACGCTGCTCAACTTTTACTGGACAAGCGGCGCGAGATCCTGGCCTCCCCAGTACGTTTAGTTTCCTGCGGGATAGCGACAACGTTTGACCGTTCCATAGAAGAACACCAGGACGTGCACCCTCTCCCGCAAAAACGAGAAATCCCACGTCGTAGACGGCTGGGCGGCAATCTTGTGCAAGGATTGCCACTCCGGAAAGTGTTTCGCCCACATCCTGGAAGTCGGAATTCACTCGTCGGAGGCAATCATGACCGTCGACCTCGACAAAACATTCAAAAAATGGCATTCGATCCATACCAGCCGACAGAAGGTTTATGAGAACGCGGTTCCCGGTTTGCTTCAGGCTGTGAAGTCGGGCGACCCAACTACGATCACCGATCGATTGGTCCACTTCGCGCGGACCTTCCGGACTCCTCGGCCACTGAGCGAGCGAGTATCGTTCGGATTCTATGATAAGAAGCTGCCCAATCCCGATGAAGTAAGCTGCCAGCTCGTTTACACGGAACCCTGATTTGGCTAATGTACCGTAAGGAGGATCAACTGGATCCCGTCTCGGAAGTGAAGTTTGGGCCCACGATCCCCCAGACCAGGGCGGAGATCCCGGCTCGGCCCCTTTCGCATCGTCTCAACCTGGGCTCCCCCACCGTACCCGTTGTAACAGAGGACCCCTCGCGGAAGCGGAAACGCCCCCCGGAACCGCCAAATCCGAACGCCGAACCCGACCCCCTCTCCCAATCCCCAACGGACAACCAGGCGAGCGAACGGTCGTCACAGACATCCCAGTCGTCCAAGAGATTGAAGCTGGACTGTGTCTTGATAACTACGTTACCCCCGGTATCTGCCAGGAAGACGACTCCTCTAGAGACATCCGAGAACGTGGGCCATAGCACACAAGTCCGGGCCGTTGTGCGTGGTATGGGGAAACGACGCGAGGATCCTTCCACCTCAAGAGCTTCAGCTCACTCCGACTCTCGATCATTGGAGGGCCAGTCCACACGTTCCTCATCTCATTCCGTATCATCCCTTCGACGCCCTCTATTCGAACCTGTTAGTCCAGAGTCTCTCCGGATTCGATCATCATTGACTCTTGTTTTAGGAAACAAGCCCTCCCCCGGCTCAAACCGACTCCGACGAAATCGAGGTCGAAGAAAATACCGTCAAGGTAGAACCAGACGAAATAAGCGATTCCGATTATGAGCACCCCTTGCCGTTCCATTCCCACCGACGGAGGAGGATCGAAAGCAAGTCGCCAACGTCTCCTGCGGATCTGCCACCCTCGCCTCATTCCAATAAACCGCCCTACTACAAGGTGGTTAGCGTCGTACGCAGAAAACATGAATCTGGGCCCCGTTCTGCCCCTAATCAACATCAAATTGCGAAACACCCAGACTCGATATATCGTCGACCGCAGGTTCATCAGCCGGTCGCTGGGCCTTCCCGCCAAATCACAAGAGTTGGGCCTCCAACACATAGGCTGCCGGATCGACCGGAGCCGAGGCTTCGCCCTGCTGCTGAACGTAATCCTCCTCGCCCCCCGCCACCCCACCCCGGAGTATCTACTTTGGAAGCTAGGATGAGCGCCTATGAGACCAAGATGAACGCCCTTGTGAGTGAAAACCGAAAGCTTGGGGACGAACTTGCGGCCACTAGAAACGAACTCGCGACCGCCCTCACACGCGTTGACGCCACGGAACGCGGTTTGCGCGATCTAGAGACGCTGGAGTCGAGGCTAGACGATACGAACTTGCTGACGGGCGACCACTTGTTCAACTCAGAGAAATTCCGCTCCGAGGTCAAGTCGGGCATTAGCTACTACTGGCCATCGCTCAAGACTGACATGAAGGACCAATTATGGAAGGAGCTCCCACCGCCGGTGAAAGAATACGTGGAGAAGGAGAAGAACAAGCTTACGGACGAAGTCGTGCTGATCAGGTCGGCGGTGGTGTCACTTCAACAGAAATCGTCCGCGGATGGAGATGTCCAGGACGGTGCCCCCGCGATAACCGAACTCAAGAAAGCTATAGAACGGATTGAAAGGAAACAAGTGGAATTCGAGAGGGCCCTACGTGATTCAACTCCGACCGCCCCAAAGCTGAACAGTACGTTGCTCCAATCCGGCTTTACTGATCGTCGCTTATCCGACCCCTCAGCTGTTTCCCTCCCGGGTTTGCCGCCGAAGCCCCCCTCCCCTTGGTCAGAGAATCCTCGGAATGGTCCTCAACAACGACGAGGTGGGGAAATGTCACTAGCAGCGCTCGACCAGTGCTCACACCCCTTCCACCAGGGTCCAGATGACGAGGGGAATGTTCCTACCCGAGATCCGCGGCGCAGCGGACCCACATCGCGATCGTCCTCCTCTCTCCTGACCACTCCTGTCGATTCACCCTACCCGGGACCCAATCCCTCTCTATCTACAACCTTCCGCACCCTCCACGAACAAATACCCCCCTCGACTTCAGCCCCGCCAACACCCACTCTCCCCCACCCCTTTCATGGGGTCCATCCGTCTCGTGTATCGCAGTCGGAAACAAACGGATCTAGTCCTGTCATCACCAACCCTGAACCTCCTGTTATTATCACCCCCTCTCCCAGACCCCGGTCAAGTGCGCCCGTCCAGCCTGCTCCCATTTCTCGTTCCGAAAGCACTTCTCCAATCCTGACCCGGCCGCCCGCTGGGATGCATCCCGACCGGATCGCTCTTCTCTCCGCCAGCAATCGGCCTTTATCTGCTGTCACCCCAACACAACTTCGATCCCATGCCACCCCCGAGGGTTCGCAGCAACGCCTGCCCCTAGAGGAGCTTCTAGCCGATCGTTCACAGTCGTTGCCAATATTTTTCTCGGGGACGAATGCCACCGTACCACCGCGAGATGAGCCTAGCTCCTCGTCAAGTCGGATTACACTTGACGATGTTACCACTTCCCTTACACCTGGATTTCCTCCTCTCGCCACGTTCGCCACAACTTCCGACTTTGACAACCGACACATCCATCCTCAGAACCACGGAAGTCCAGACCGGAACCCGAGCCTGGGCGGAATGAGTATGGGGGATCGGAAACGAAGAGCCTCTGAATCCTTCCTTCCTCCCAAGTCCCCTAAGCCCCCGAAGATGCACAAGGTCGGAAAAGGCACTGGTTTCGGTGGACCTGGAGCTGGGAAAGGCCCGGGCAAGCCAAAGAAACGAAAAAACAAGAAAAAGAAAAAAGCCAACCAGAGCGGTCAGCCTGGGCCGTCGAACGTGACCCGTGAAGAGGGGGAAATTGAAGATGAAGATGGGCGGAACGATGATCGCGCTTACGACGACGGTGGGGTTTACGGTGGGTTCACGAGCCCGACCACGACCCGGCATATCCCCACCGAGCGGGATGAATACACGTGGGGTTAGAATGGGATTGCGAAAGTGACCGTTGTTGAATGCGTTTTGGGTATTTGATTGTGGGGTTTGATTCTCAGTCTGGTGTGCTGTGCTTCCAGGGGTTATCACTTTTATGTTCAGCTTATATCGGTGTCTCCCCCCAAGGACCTTTTGCCTACTTTTGCGTCGCGTTTTCTGATTGGTGAGCTCCGCCGTCCGTACTCGTTCTGAGCCTTCCAAAGCCTCTTTTTTTGAGCTTCTTTGTGTATATTATCTCGTGGAC
>Ga0307509_10002627_pt1 | contig 28765 bp, 27 predicted proteins | sample 10_EM_MG_FD_202245 | JGI IMG/M metagenome (GOLD analysis project Ga0307509, IMG submission 202245) | Populus trichocarpa ectomycorrhiza microbial communities from riparian zone in the Pacific Northwest, United States - 10_EM | ecosystem: Host-associated > Plants > Roots > Unclassified | place...
TTTGATTACTATTTGTTTTGTTTGGGATAATTTTTGAAATTAATATTTTTTTACAATTTCATCTTCCTTAAGTTTTTTTTCCTATCAAACTTGATCCTTATTTTTTTATTGTTATTTTTTTTACTTTCACAATTTTTTTAAATTGATTTTTTTATTTCACCCTTCAACATTAAATTGACTTGGAATTGAACTTCTTCATTGAGTCCGAGTCTAAAATTTCACGAGTTGAGAGTCTTAGAAAGATTAATCCAAGTTTAAAAGATTTATCCGGGTTATTATGTTTACTTTTATTATTTTAAGCTCATGTTTTTTTAATTTCAGACTTAAGTATTTATTTAGAGATTGAATTTCATTATTTTTATTTATTTATTTATTCAGGTTTATTTATTTATTGGTGTTGTTTACTCCTGGCTTAGCATTCCCTGGATTTTTTCAAAAACTAGCAATTGTCAGCCATATCCAGGAACTATCATTGACAGAAACAAAAAGAAAAAATAGACAACGATAAGTAACAGACATATCAACACCTTGATTGGTGGCTTGAAACTCCAATTTTTGTAGAAGGTGATCTGACAAAATGTGATGTAATAAATGCTCGTTCGTTTCTATCAATGTTGCCATGGAACACATTTGACTTTTTTTTTTTTTTAATTGTTCTGAACTCCATAACATAACATTTCACTTGCTAATTACTATAGCCAGGCACACCCCTCCTGGCTGCTGCTTCGGCCTACGAAAATGAAAGATGTGCAAGCTCAATTTTGGAGAGCGAAAAAGGGGAAATTTGGGCCACTGTAGAATCCCAGAAAAATCCTATGTTTTAAGCAGAGTACTTAATACAATTCTGTCTAATCGAAATCTAATGTAGTCTTCGAGGTCCATAACAGCCCTTGTCATATTGAAAAGTGGAGGGTTAAAGGCAATGGACCAGGATTAGGAGTCCAACCACAATCCTTTATTTAGTGCTCACTCTGGCTTGTATTTTGAAGGTCTTCTTGAACCAGAATGTCGCCACCCACTTGTCAATCTCCCGACAAACTTGAGAACCTCGTCAATTAGAATAACCGGGAGGGCCACGGCCAGTACCAAGAGCCATTCATTCAGGCTGAGCGGAACAATCCCAAATACCTGTGCTAGGAAAGGTACATAGAGGATCAGAAAGTGCAGGCCAAATGAAACAGACATGGCTAGAAGGAGCCATGGATTGACCCATGGGGGCATTCTCACGAGGCTGCAGTCCTCAGATAGGGCATTGAGGGAATTGAACATCTCAATGGCAACCAATACAGTAAGGGAGAGCGTTGAAGCCTTGATTTTTCCAGATCGCAAGTATTCACATGGATTCGCATCGAAGTTGAACACTTGAGACCCAGCTGTGAATGGTGATGCAGAAAAATTCTTCCAAGATTCACAGTGACCCCAGTTAGCGAGCTGAGAGTAGGTGACAAGACTATGGCCATCTCCACTGAGGTCAATACCCATGAATGTGTGACGTGTGTACCATATGATAAATACACCAACTGTTGCAATCCCAACATAGAATCCAATCACCTACATCAAGGACACATTAAGGTTAACAAGGAAAGTTTTCTGATTGGGGAGAAAAAACAAGTTATCTGATTTGAGGTAAAAACCGTTTCCCTACCAGGTAGCGGAATAAAATCCAAGCACTAATTAAGGAGTCGTCACTCTTTCTAGGAGGCTTTTTCATTACATCTCCGTCTGGCGGGTTGAATCCTAACGCCGTTGCTGGGGGTCCATCAGTGACCAGATTAACCCAGAGAAGCTGAACAGGGATCATTCCTTCTGGAATACCCAAAGCAGCAGTCAAAAATATAGAGGCAACCTCACCGATATTTGAGGAGATCATGTACCTGTAATAAATATGATTCAAGGGAGAAAATGGGAAAGGAAAAAAACGGTTACTTCGAGGTAGTTAAAAAAGAAAGTTGTTTCGAACTGAATAAACATGCAATCTCAAAATAGGAGGAAGACCGTTAATGAAGATCTTCAAGTCAGAGAAATCAAGTTTATCTAGTATTTTCATTGCAAGAGATTTTAAGGTTGTATGACAGGTACAAGTTAATAATGATGCAAACTTTTGACATAATGAATACACAAATCTCAGATTATCAATTCATACAAAAAGAAGTTTATTTGACATGTATGCACATTGCATAGGCACACATCATAATCTGCACACATGACTACCAGCACATGCACATAAAATCTGTATCCTATTTGGTGGATCACCAATACAGGCAACATGGGCACTGGTTGAACCAAGTTCCCATGTTGTCAGGGCATATCAATTCGAGAACTCAAGCATCAGTACAGTTAAAACCCAAATTCTTCATGAAACAAAAGATATTATGCGACATGGTTTTTAGTTTCTAAATGCACAAAAGAATACAATATAAAAGTTCTCTACAAATTATCATTTTGTCGATTACTCTAACAGCATATACACAAAAAAGCTGTATCCTATTAGGTGGATTGCCATCCGAAGCAACAAAAACACTGCTTAACAAAGATCCCATCTGGTGCATATCAATCTGAGAGCTCAAGCATCACTACAGTTAAAACCCAAAATTCTCAAGATGAACCAAGAGCAAGAAAGATGGTTCAGTACTTGATGAAAACGACAGTAAGCAGTTTTTGTATAAAAAGGTGTCCTATTCAGGAATTGACAAAACTAGTCAGCAGCAAGAGTGCACAGAACCTTAGAAGCACAGGGACAATTTTTCTACAGTTGCACTTGACTCGTCAGGGTAATGATTACTGCATTCCCATTTATCCCACACATCTCCAAAGACAACATAACGAACTATGCAATATTTTTGGTACTTTTAAAGGGGGGGAGGGAGGGGGGCGTTGTTGAGGTGTTAGTTAACAGTTAACCCCAAGAAGGGGCAAGTGTTAACCCACTAAGGAGTTGGGGGGGTGTTGAGGGGGGAAAGGTTTTAAAATTTGTGCCAATTTATTTTTTCAAAATCATGATTGATGTCTCTTTTTCTCTGGCATGTCCTTTATGTCCATTGGGTCCCATTAATACACATTATTTATTATTATTATTATTAATCATATTATTAATTTAAACTTTGATTGGAAATTTATCCCCACTATAACACATCATTTTTAACATACCTACCAAACATCCTTAACACTTCACCCTTCAACCATTTTTTTTTTTTGCACCCTTAGGCCTTAACACTTCATCCCTTAACACTTGAAATTCTAGCATGCTAATGAATCTCATTTCAAGTGTGAGGAGTCAAAGCTCCATCACATGCATAACAACCAATGTTAGATCCACCAGGATCGCTAATCAATTATTTCTACTGATCACAGACATACTACTGGTTTGTTTGCCAGAAGCTAACTATTTGTTAGGACCAACCGGGTGAAGACAAACAGAATTCATGAAACCCTCTATAAATTTTGAAGTGTATGTTCCTGAGCGAATATCAACAATCACTTGTTATTTTGTCAGATCAAATTGATGGGATACCCTTCTTAATTTTATGTTTCAGTGTCTTACTAGTCCTTAATTTAGTGGGTTCACATAGAAATAGTAGTGCTTCTTATATATGAATTTGGAGTATTAGGAACTCTACACAAAAGGTCTGGAATCTTTCAATAAGGAATGAGTTTATGTTTAAAATTTTCCAGCTATATGCTTTGCGATAGTTTGATAAAATCTCACTTGGGTGAGACGCATATGCACCCCAGGTACAAGGGATTAGGTTTTCCTCCTTCAAAGTCTCCTAGAAATCCGGTTATGTCTATCAATAGTTTCCAGCAAACAAAACCCAATATTTAACCATCAAAACTTAACCTAAAACCCCTCAAAAAACCATTCTCGGCCCATAAAAGCAGTACCAGAACAGCCCTTGAACTGTCCTGTGTCAATTGTGCTCCAGTCCACCAATATATGAAATTATCTTATAGACCACACTGGATGTAAAATTGACTAAACAGAATATATCGAACCTGATAAAAGCCTTCATGTTGTTGTAAATGGACCTGCCTTCACCAACAGCAACAACAATAGTGCTAAAATTATCATCAGCTAACACCATGTCAGAGGCTTCCTTGGCAACCTGAAAATGAGTATTTGGTATGAAAATTTTTAATAAAAAAATGGTGCAGAAAATGTAAGTAAACAAAATGCAGTTCAGAGCGGCATGGACTAGTTAAGTTGACTAAAATGCCCTAGCTACATGATATATAATTATACACTTGCAAAGCAAACAACAAAGAGAACAAACCATGAGATCTAATTAAAGCATAAGAAACTGGCCAATACACTTTCGCATACAATTAGATCCACAGAGATGTCCATTAACTGCATAGAGTCCACATAATTTATATCCACCAAATTACCATAAACTGACCTCTGTCCCAGCAATGCCCATTGCTATGCCAATATCAGCCAACTTTAAGGCAGGTGCATCATTTACTCCATCTCCAGTCATAGCAACAACTTCACCGTCCTCCTTAAGCAACCTCACGATTTCTTGCTTATGCCTTGGTTCAGCCCTGGAGAACAACAATCCTCCACTTTGTCTTAAATGAGTTTTTTTATCACGAAGGCCCATAAACTCTCTGCCAGTCAAGCTTTTAGAACTGATATCATCATAAGGTCCAAAGACACCTATTTCATGACAAATTGCTTCAGCTGTATTCTTGTTGTCTCCTGTAATGACCATGACACGGATTCCAGCTGCTTTGCAGTCCTCAATGGCTTGACGAACTTCTTTCCGAGGAGGATCCTTTCACAATTTGGGATCAAATAATGAATTTTAATTATGGTTGAGAAAGCAAGAAAACAGACCAGAAAACAGAAGATTGCTGGAGAAACTCACCCTGAGCCCAGCTAAGCCAACAAAAGTGAGATTGCTCTCAATTGAAGAGTAATTATGCAGATCAAGTAAAAGCTGATGAGCTGGGTGGTCTTCATCGCCACTGTAAGTTCTAAACTCTGAAAGGTCCTCTTTGTATGCAAAACCTAGACAACGTAATGCACTTGTTGACATTTCACGAAGGTTTTGTAAGATAAGATCCTTCGAACACTGATCCAATGCTACAACAGAGCCATCAAGCAACTGAATAGATGTGCTTCTATCCAATAAGTTTTCTACTGCACCCTGCAACATTTGAGCAGAGCATTAACCTCAAGACCTATACATGACAAACTGAAATGAAAAAAGAAGACACAGAAGCTTAAAAAAACTTGCAGTCATCCAAGTCAAACCTCAACCAGAAAGTCCAAAAGCAGCAGCAGGACATAGCCTTCTAGAAAATTTTACAAACCCAAGATATTCACCCCAGACCAAATGTTGTGGGTAATGATTTTCCAGTGGGAAAGAAAACAACAAATAAAACTAAGCAGATAGCTAGATAAATTCAATTATTTATTCACTTAGAATGTTACACTGAGAAAAAATAACAATGAAAAAAGAAGAGATCAGTTCATAAGATTAAAAGAAAATATAGTTTACTTTTGGTTCTTACAGTAGATGCCCAACAACACACTTCTAATGAGCAATTTTCAATTAAAGGACAAAAAGTTCCACAAGTACCCGTTGATCATGTTTGTTCCTCGTCTTTCAAAGCATCCAATTGGCAAATTTTGCAGAACATCTTACCCAAGTAATAAAAAACCCAATTTCTAATTACTTATTTTCACTTTCACAAGTACATTTGTCATCTCCTAATCCTCTTCACTGTATTGTAATTATTTTTAAGGTCCATTTAACCTAGGTCCATTCATGGATTATAACATGGTCAACTAAAAAGCAAAATAAATTAAAATTTTAGATCTGCAAGATTGATTGAAGGGTTTCAACCTCCTCCATTGAAAAGCGTCAATCACTACCGAGAGAAAAGAATCCCAAAAAGAAAAGAACAACAAATTAAAGTGAACTTAAAAATAAAATTGAGAAGCATAGATGGAAGTAAAAATAGAAAAACAGGTTGAAGACGTTATCGATGAGTATGGCCTACAGGAGAAGAAGGAGACTGGGGAGGGGGGGAGCATGTTAGAAGTCTCACCACCTTTTGGATATATATATTACCATTTTATTTCCAATCTACTTATTAAACCATAACATAAGGTATTCTAGGTGCCTGTTTGAATCAAGTCCATCAATGACATGATTGTCTAAAACAAATTGTTATGGAACAAACTTCATGACCTAAATTTCAAGGCTTACGGAAACTCTTTGGAAAAGAGAGAATGCTGCATGGAAATCAGTAGGTGAGCCAAACAGGTGTAGTTGAGAATGATGACTGCCATATGTGTGTGAGAGAGTAATATGGTTTTGTAGGGTAAACTTTATCTATATGATAATATGGTTATTCACCCTTTGACTAACGGTTTCACTGGATGCTTAGTGTCACAAGATACGTGCCATTTTGAAAATAGGAGAAACAAGGTGCAAACACACCAAAATCCCTGTGACTATTTTGTATAATCTGACCAAAACAAAAGGTAAAAGACCAGACCACATGTTGATTTTTGTAACAAAATAAATTTTCCTGCACTCTATTAAGATAAGGATTAGAAATTAGGTTCATGCTAATGGATGATACAACTTGATGTGACTGTTTGATGAACCATATACATTAGTGTCCTACGTAGGGTGTATGCAGGGTGACTTGCATTTTAGCCTGTCTTTTAGAAGGAGAAACAAATCATGAATCTGCTTTAAATAATCTCTATGATATTCAGACTCAATACCAACTTTTTATGCATATTCATGGGCTAAGCATGACTGATGATCATCTTCTTTTTTTCCAGTGCATGATACTCAATACCGACCACAGTTGATATTAGCTGTAAAAGAACAGACAATTTAACTGCAAAAAAGCTGAACCTACAAGACAGCAAGAGGGAAGAATGAACCTTCACTAGCAGTGATTTTTTGCCAGAGCTAGAATTCACAATAACCCCCATGGATTTTCTATCACGATCAAACTCAAGGGTTGCAATCCGCTGCTCCATCGTATTCCATAATCGGCAGCAAGCTTACATGGCACAAGAATATAGGACCAAAATAGACCAAAAAATAAATGTTAGAGCTACTAAAAAAATAGAGAAGAGAAATAGAACAAGATACTGTATTATACCTAGAACATCCTCATGAACTGAAGATGATTCCTTGCTAAGCCCTCCAGGAAATCCCATTTTTTCAACCATAACCTAGCATGGGAAAGAGCAAAAAAAAGCCAGTAAGAAATCTGTATCCCATAAACCTTGCATACCATCTGAGTCCTTGTGCCATATAATCACAAGGCAATCCCATATCTTTCCCAGACAAACAAGCCTCGCCCCGAATCATACTAATAAATCCACATATACAGTAGCAAGAAAATACACTTGACAAATAATGCATACAAAAGCATGAACGCACACACAATTAGAGAGAGAGAGAGAGAGAGACTACAGGGACAGCATCAAAACTCAATCACAAATTGGTGCTGTTCGTGCCTTGTTGGCACTACCTTATGTAAACTATGTTTATATACAAATTCACAATGCTATAATAATTGAGAAGAAAATCCAGTTTTTAATGGTCATTTTACCTTTAATGCAGCCTCTGTAGGCATTCCACCAGCAACATAATGATTCCCAGATTGCTCTACACCAGCATCATTGCAAACAGCAGCAATCTTAGCAATCATCTGAAGGTTAGAATCCATTCGACCCACGGGCCAATCTTCTATTTTTCCATCAAAAGGACTATAGGTTGTCCCTTCCACATTGAAGGATCGGAGAGTGCCAACCCTAGAACCCATAGCAACAAGCTTAGATACAGCCATCTGATTGGTAGTTAGAGTACCAGTTTTATCAGAACAAATGACTGTTGTGCAACCAAGAGTCTCAACACTAGGCAACTTTCTAACAAGTGCATTCTTTTGAGCCATCTTTCGAGTTCCAAGTGCCAAACATGTAGTGATTACTGCTGGCAACCCTTCTGGTATAGCAGCCACCGCCAACGCAACAGCAATCTCAAAGTAATACGTGCACTTCTCAAATGAGAATTTAAAATTCTTTGGCCAGCCATCAACATATTCCCAAGTGAGGAAGTACTTCAAATTAATAAGCCAAACCAAGGCACAAATAATTCCAATTAACATTGTTAGAACTTCTCCGAACTCGTTCAATTTCTTCTTCAATGGGGTATCTTCCTCATTCTGCGCGGCTTCATGAATCTGGGAATGCACCTTCCCAATCTCAGTATTCATTCCTGTCTCTGTAACTAAGCATATACAGTTACCATTCACTACTGTTGTTCCTGCAAAAACCATACATTTTTTCCCTTGAATATCCGTACTTTCTGCAACAGGCTTAGCAGTTTTACTCACTGCCTCGCTCTCTCCTGTCAAAGACCCTTGCTCAACCCTAAGTGTGGAGCTAATCAAATTCAAAACCCGCATATCTGCAGGCACCTTATCACCCACTCTCAGCTCCACAATATCCCCTGGAACTAGTTCCTTTGCAGGCAAGCTGGAGAACTTCTTTCGGTCTCTTATAACAGTGGCATGCTCTGATTGGATTTCCTTTAAAGCCTCCAATGCTTTCTCTGCATTACTTTCCTGCCAAATCCCAACAATGCCATTGACAATCAAGATCAAGAAAATCACCAACGGCTCCACGAAGGCAGTAATCCCCATCTCCCCTCCTTCCTCACCATCATACCAAGCCAAGACAAAGGATACAATAGCAGCAGCTAACAAAATCCTAACTAGCGTGTCATTGAACTGATCCAATATCAGTTTAAAAATCGAAACACCCTCATGTTTCTCTAATTCATTGTAACCATAGATCTTTAGCCTCTTCTCAACATCCGCACTCGATAACCCAAATTCACGGTTGACTGCATACTTCTCCTCACATTCCTTAACCTCCTTGGCCCATGCAGGGAAAATATCACCCTGGTTTTGCGACTCGATACCATTTTGATCCCTTTCCCCATAGTCCTCCCCTCCTTTACCCATCGAGAAAGATCAATTACAACCTAAATCTTAGTGAAATCCAATCAGTCCCGCCCTTTGACCTGAAATTGACAATCAATCACTAGGAAAATTGAGAGAACAAGAACAGAAAATCAAAGTAGTATAAGAAATAGGTAAGTGAAATTAAAACTGACGGATACAAACTTTTCCATTTCTTTTTAGCTAACTTCGCCAAAGCTAAAACAAAAATAAATAAATAGAAAATAACGGATCCAAAATCAAATAATTTTAAAAAACAGAAGATGAAAATCATTTCAATGATGATCTTAAACTAAAATTGAGAAAGGTGGTCGGACACTTACCGGAAAGAGAGACTCGGCGGCCGCTACCAGTACTGATATGTCTCTGAATCTCTAGCTGTATTCGTAGTATTTATTTAGGGTTACAAAATCAGAATTACTTCTGAATATTTAGATCTGCGACAGTGAGCATGTAAAGAAGAGAGCGATTCAATTGCTTAGACCTCTCTCTCTCTCTGCCCCCAACTCCATTTCATTTCTCCTTTAATAACCTATCTGACTGTCTTTTGTGTATTGTTAAATTTATTTTTAATCCCTATATTTTAAAGTTAATTATATCGTAGTCATTTGCATTTGAAACACTATAGTTTAATCCCTGCTGACCATTGTCTTATTTCCATTTCCTCGTTTTGTAAGTAAGCTGAACCAAACGTGTCGTGTTTGATTTTTCATCAAGTACATTTTTTGAAGTTTTGATTTTTTAAAATAAATCTATTGTCAAGTTTTCCTTCCAATTTTCTTATTCAACTATGTATTATAGTCATGATGAAATTTAATGTTTACTTGTATTTTGTATTTATTTTTCCATAGCATATTAACTATTATATTGCAAGGTAAAAAAAATGTTGGGTATGTTCATTAATAGAAAAATTCTTTTTTCCTTTTTATTTCTAATAAAAAATTAAAAAATATGTTTATTTGTTGAGAACAGAGATAAATTTTTCTACTAATAAATAAATAAAATAAATACTTCAGGATGAAAATTGTTTTCATAAAAAAATAAAATCATAATTTATAATAACCATCTTAGTATTTAAGAATTATAATAAATATTTTATATTATTAACTCAAGAAAAGTCTTTATATTAGATTGACAATAATAATTAAATTTATGATATTGGAAATTATAAAAATACATGTAAAAATAAAATTTTACCTTGCTAAAAAAAGTACTTATATATAGAAGAGGTTTTATTATTCATATCTTTTTTATTTTCTTTGACAGATAGCTAAAAACTTGTTAAGAAAAATAGTGGAGAACTTCTAAAATATATTCTTATGAAAAACTAGCTTCTTCAATTTTTTTAATGCAGAAACCATACATTTAAATATGAAGTTTTAATTTTTATTTATTTTTTTATTTTTATAGCTCTTAGTTTTCTATAAAAATTAAGTATTATTTTATTTTTAAAGAGCCTCTTAGTTTTTAAGGGAATCACTAAACCCACTCTAAATTTAATTTAATGGAGAAACTATTCCTTCACCATTTCCAAACTCAATAACATTAGAATGAAGTAAAAGTCCGGTCATATTTCTGATTTTAAATTCTTAAAAGTTGTTTGTTTTGGTATTTTAAAAATATTTAATTTTTTTTTTTAAAATTAATAGTTTTTAGCATTTTCAATTATTTTGATGTATTTATATAAAAAAATTTTAAAAAAACTATGGTAAAAAAATCGTTTGTCTGAACGGACGAAGAACTCAGTTATAACCTAATTAAGAATGAAAGGACTAAAAGAATAGTTGCTATTTGTGTTTTATTAGGTTTGGAAGCAACAAGATTCCACTGTGTTGCCATCCAATTGAATACTGCCACGTCTCAAAAGTGGCCTATTAAAGTTCCCGGTATGTAGATGTATTGTTGGGTCACTTTCCAAACGTGGCGTGCCGCAACTGGTATAATTATGCGAGAAACTCACAGCGGTGTTTGGTATAGCTGATTATTTTTTATTTTAAAATATTTTTTAATTAAAAATATATTAAAATAATATTTTTTTTAAAAATTATTTGCTATATCTACCTATCAAAGTAATCCAAAACATAAAATATATTAATTTAAAATAAAAAAATAATACTTTTCAAAATTACTTTTAAAACTTATAACAAACATGATATTAACGCTTCCTGGCACAGTTTTTGAATTTTACTTTGATGGTAAGTAAATCAACGAGAGTCATGGGTTAGTCTTTTAATTTTATTTATTCCCCGTACGAAACTTCCATGTGATTGCCTTTATGTTTCTTCATGGATAAAAAATTCATGATTCCAGACTTGCCGCACACCCTAGGCCAGGGATCAAAACGGGGTGCTTTTGACCCGAGGAAATTCGAGGCACAGTTGACCAAGGGTTCAACCAAAAATGCACTGTTGGCTCGAGAGGGGCGGGTTGTGAAGGCGTCACAGTGGTATTGCAGTGCAGGCTATACGCAAAACTTACATATTATTTTTACATTTCAAAAATATTTTAAAAAAATTTAAATTTAAATTTTTTTTCTAGCTTCAAATTAAGTTATTTTGATGATTTTAGATCATTTTTATATGTTTATATTAAAAATAAATTAAAAAAAAATTCTTTTATATTTTATTTTTAAAAATAATTTAGAAGTTAACCGCCATTACAATACCAAAAATTTTTTTACGCACGCTCTAAAGGTATGAATGGGGGTGTTTTGACATGTGAGGATTCTAAGGCGTAGTGCTTGAGTGAGTTTTAACATGTTTTTTTTTGTTAAAATTTAAATTATTTTTATTTTAAATTAGTTTTTTTAATCTTTTGAATTCTTTTGATATGCTAATATTAAAAATAAATTTAAATTACTTTTCTAATTAAAAAATATTTTAAGAAATAATAATTACTATTTATTCGGGATTAGCCGAAGACTATAGTGATGGCCTTTAAGACTTGCTGCATCCTTAAAGCCTGTTTGGAAATGTGGTTGTGGTTATTTTTTAAAATATTTTTCATTTAGAAATATATTAAAATAATATTTTTTTATTTTTTAAAAAATATTTTTAATATCAGCATATCAAAATAATATAAAAATATCAAAAAATATTAATTTAAAAAAATAAAAATTTTTAAATTTTTTAAAAAACATTTTTAAAATGTAAAAAGGGAAGCTGGACTAAAAAGTGGAGGTGCTCTCAAGAAAATTCAATATCTCCTTGTGTCAGTACATGTCAAATATTTTTTTTTAGATAACCTCTAATCAATCAATCGAGCATGAATTAATAAGTAGTCGATAAAATATTACTTGAGAAAGAAAACAAATCTTCTACTCGTGGATGAAATGTTAAAATATTCTTGGAAATTCCGGGTTCCAATATAATTTTCTCCAGTCTTTTAATATATATATATATTATTCAAATGTTATATTGCAAGCCCTGTAGAAAATAACCCGAGCTTTCTATATAATTGATTTTTTTTTAACCAAAGATCTTAGAATTCATGTCTAAAACATAAAACACAATCACGTAAGTGTACGAATATCCGTCACCCTCTTTCTCATTTATCCATTAATAGCTTTGGTATATTAATATTTCATTTAAACTTGGTTGTTTTTATATTTAAAAATATTTTTGAAAAAATTTAAATATTTTTTTTAAAATTAATATTTTTTGGTGTTTTAAAATTATTTTGATGTGCTGATAGAAAAAATAATCTTTAAAAAATAAAAAAATATTATTTTAATATTTTTATAAGTAAAAAATACTTAATCTTGGGATTTGCTAGAGTGATTCAAAAGATTAAATAATTTAATTTATAATAAACCTAATCGATATATTTCCCTGTTCACATGAATCACCCATTATAAATAAATAAATTTTACGATGCTTGAGCTGTAATTAGAGGCACTTATAAGTTACACCCTAGATCATTAATTAATTAATATTTCATATCATCGTTCCATGTCATCACGTTAAAAAAAAACATCAACTATGTCTAATTATATATCTTGAACAACTATATATTAATACGAAAATTAAATGAAAACAGTTATTTAAAAAAAACAAATTAATGTAATTATTATTTTGGCAAGGATTAAGTGTTTTCGTACACTTAATAATAGGGTACTGATCATCTTAATTAGTTTACTTAATTGCAGAGAATTTCTGTTTATGCAATTCAGTAATATAAAATAAAATAAATTTGATATGAAGAGATAATTAAATCACTTTAAAGTCATGGACAAAAACTTTATAAACAAACTCAAAATCTATTTTTAGTCCATTATTTTTATAGCTCAAAAAGTTTATTTTAATACCCTCTTATTAATAATACATTGACCATTAAATAAATATAGTAATGTGCCCTGATAAAGTTACAAATTAAGGACTTAAAAAGACAACTCATAATAATTATATTAATTTTTTTTTAGATTAACGTGGGTGTTCGGGCCAGCTTGCGTGCACCTCGACTAATCTCATGGGTCCTGAAGTTAACGACCAAGTAAACCTCTAATGACCCCGAGATTTATGGGACTGAAACTATTGACTTTTTGGGAGCAAACTCAGGGTCTGACCAGTTAAATTTTAAATTATAATTATATTAATTTGGTTGTTCAAGAAAGTGATTGATGGGAAAGTAATTGTTTCTATTTAATTTATCAACATGATTGGTTTTTTGAATTTGTTGATATGTTACTGGTTATAGTTTGAATAACAAGAAATTTCTCATTTATAGTGAGTTTTTCTACATAGATAAATATGGGTATTTTATAATTTTCAGAAAATATAAATGAGATATAGTATCTTTTTGTAGCTTCTACGTTGATGGAGTACGCCACCAAGCTGAACCACCTTAATTTCTTGTTTTTAACAATTCATTTATTTTTCTCAAATCAAAATTTAAGATGATGAAGTCCTCTCTCTCTCTATGAAATGAGGCATAGCTGCAACGAAGCTCTGAAAACATGTCCTTCATTTGAAGGGCATATGCTTGTAAAAATAACTAATATTCTAAAATGTTTTATAACAATTAATTTTTATTTATCCATAAATAAACAGCTATTTTTATATTTATAAGTATTTAAATTTATTGGTGATTAAGAAAATATATAACTTGAAACTCATTTGTTTTAAGGATCTAATCACTTTAATAATTAACAAATTATTCATATTGTAAAATTTAAAATTTAAATACAATACTCAAACATGAATTATCATATACATAATTTATCTATATATTTAAGTATACATAAACAATACTTATTTTAAGATTTAAAATTTAAGGCGATACGATACATACACACGTGTTTTATGTGTTTTTGTATTGTTTTGATACGATGATGTTAAAATAAATTTTAAAAATAAAAAATATTATTTTTATACATTTTAAAATAAAAAAATATTTTTAAAAATAATTATTATAACAACACCAAATATTATCTTAATCCAAGATTTAATGTTTCAATAAAAAAAAAGAGGAGGGAGTGATTTGACATCATCTAAAAAAATGGTTTGACAACTCAAACCCATTATTTTATTTTAAAATAACGTCATTTTACTTTTTTATAAAATAAAAAAAATCAGATTAATTCAGTTAACTCACCTAATAAGTTACCTAGAAATTGCCCAGAAGGAACCCGGGGGAGGTAGAGGTGTGTATATCAAATATTCAACATTCCTATCCTCGGACGCAAGTGAACGCGACTCTTCGATATGATAATGTTCAACGGCTCACTCATGGTATCCGCGACCAGAACCAGCTTTGAAGAGACTTTAATTTGTGAGGTTTTGAAAGCCGTCAAGATTGAAGTTCAAATATCTGCACGAGTGGAAGGAAGTCCATTGCCTTTTTCAACATCGAGTGTCCTTGTTCTTGCTAGTCAAGGTCATTTCAAGACAGGAGTAAGAAATTATAATTTTATGTTCAAATCCAAAGACATGAAGATGCACATGTTAGCAGCAACTTTTTAAGCTTCATAACAAATTCCTTCCGAACTGCAAATTTGGCAGAAGAGCCATTTCCATAGGTGTATCTGTCATTCTCCATCAGTAAATATAATAATAATAATGAAGTCATTGATTTTATTGATGCCAATATCAAATATGGGTTCAATGGGCAGCTCATATCCCTCCCTCGAAGGAATGCAAGTTGAAGGTTCCCTACTGAGTTCATCTGGAGAAAGAACATACAGAGTACAACATCATATAACATTTTTGGCTTACCAAAAATTGTATTCTAAGGAAGTTGAGGGAGGAGAGGACATGGAGTTGAGACCAACGTAAAATAGCAGAGCTAACACTACTGTCAGTAAGTACTCCATGGCATAAGTTGGCACAACCAATCCCCCCAGTAAAAAGCAGAATCCAACTTACAACTAGGCTTACTCATCTTCTGATTTTCTCAACGCAAAAGAGTAGCAGCTAAAACAATGCCATAGGGCCACTGGTTGCAATTAAAAATGAGGCCGAAAATGATGAATCCAAGAAAATGAAAGTAGCAGCAACGGCTGTAATGGAGGCTACAATACCATAAAGTTCAGAGGATCTGGGGCTATGATCTCCAGACACACCAAACCCAGAAGCGGGTTTGTCATCAGGATCAAGAAAGGATACAGTTGCCTTGCCTTCCTCCTCTTTGAAAAACTAAAGCACCTCATCTCCTCTCCCAGGGAAACTCACTGAATCCAGATCTTCCTTGTCTTGCATTTTAAAACGATCCACAGACCAGCAATGCTAGTCGATCTTTATGAACAATGGGCTCATATTGTTTCCTGGGCTTTCTAAACTGGTGGGAAAAGAAAACCCGACCCAACCTGCGCCGTATACTTCGGGAGAGAAAGACAGAGTCTTGAAGGGGTTTTGACTTTTGAGTAATAGGGTTTAGTCTTGGGAAGTTGGAGGGAGGGATCGAGTTGATCTTGCATCTCAAGCCCTTATCGTTCCAGTCGGTGGTCTAAAGGCAGGTAAAATTTATTATTATCATTTCATGTATGTGAAAATATTGGCTTGCATGACTGTTTGCTTGAATGAATAACTTGAGTAGGAGGGTTGTTGGCTAATGGTGTTTTGTAAGAATCCCAGTTTAGCCTTCTTTTATTTTAATTTCTAGATTTTCTTGAATGAATAACTTGAGGGGGAGGGATGGAGTTTATATTTTGGATTCATGAACAGTGTCTGTGCTCCATGTTTCTTTAGCATCACTCACATGGATTTTATTGAATACTGGTAATTTTAAAACTTTAATTAGAATAAAAAAACAATATTTGTTTTTTCTTTTTTATAATTTTCATTTCAATCACGGTTTGAAAAGCTGCATAGGCATAAACAAACAATCTCTAAGCTGGATATGTCCCTCGGTGCCCACCTGTGGCCGTGGACATTTTCCCCCCCTTCACCTATTCGTGGTCCTTATTTTTTCCTCTTGTAAAATATGTTTCTTTTATTACTATTATCTTACCATTTTAATGATTTTGGGTTGTGATATTCTAATAATCCCAAATATTTTTTGTGCTCAATTGAAATCTTGTTGTCCTCTCCTTGCTTTTGAGGTCTAGAGTAGACAACCATGTGTATTGGCTTTAGGAAAGCTAGTGAGTGTTAAGAGAAGGAAACTTGCAGACTTTATTTGAAAAAGTGGATTGGCATGAACATTCCTGAAAGAATTGCAGTCAGATTGCCACAGCTGGTCTTCCCCTCCTCCTCCGAGGTGGTGCTCTATAATCACAATCGTCAGTCCCCCTCCTTTCTTTTCTCTCGACACACACACACACACACACACACACACACACACACAAACACACCATGGATGCTTCTTCTTTTCTTTTGTCTATAAAAGATCTGTAAGTTATTATTTAACTGTTTTATTAGTTGCTAAGAAAATGAAGCATAAGTAAAGGTTGAACTATTGCTTTTTGTTTACGCCATGCCACGTTCAGAAGCATCGCTCGTCTATCTGAGCCATTTATTTATCAATTTCACTTAAGAAACTCCCTTTTCTACTGATTTTCTCTTTATATCTAGGTGTCCCAAAGTTGGGGTTTGTGCCATTTTTAACACATAAAAGGCATTTAGGGCTGGGGTTTTCAAAGAAAATGAGTTCGAGCATGGAGAATTGTCATGTTGATGTTCAAAATAAGTTGGAGGTGGTTCGGCCTGCCACGGAAGTTTATGCCCAAGAAGCAATTGAAGCTCTCAAAGCTGGGAAGGTGATTGCAGTACCCACAGATACACTGTATGGATTTGCTTGTGATGCTTGGTATGGCAATTTTGATTCATTTCGTTTTACTATTTGTTTAATTCCTCTAAATTATGATTTCTTGATACTGAAATGTCCAAGAAAATTTAAGTGTTATTTCTTTTCCTGTTTCATTGTGCACTGGACCCGAAGAATTGAACTTTAAAAAATATGACAGCAAGAAAGAAGGGAATCTGGGCATGCTATTCTAAAAAAACAAACACATAATCTAGGAAGTAAAGAAGATTTTGAGAAGGATGGAGGATTTGCTAAGAAATAGTTGATGGGTTTGTAGCTAATTGCTTCTGCAGATTTTTTAAATTGGTCCTGTCTAAGCTTGCCTTCCCTTTATTGCTCTCATGGTTGTGCCCAGTGTCGTGTTTGATTGTTTAATAAGATAAAATGGTCGTGCTGTCGGCAATGACTAAACCTAGATTTTCCTGTCAATAGACGCCTCTTATTGAACTCTGATGGAGCTTGGTATCATATTCTAGATCACTCTTAAGCAAGGCATCTATTGCAGTTTTTCTTTCTGTTACTTTTGAGTACACTTCTTTCCCAGTTTTAAAGGGAGTGATGATGCTAACATGTAAGGATATCCATGTAAATTTTTCATGGTCTCCTTCGCTTTGCACGTTTCACAATATTCGGGCAAGTCTGAAATCACCATATATTTGATAATCTGCTATTTTCTCTTATGGCAGTTCTTTGGAAGCAGTCAATAGAATTTATGAAATGAAAGGACGTAAGCATACAAGTCCTCTTGCAATCTGTGTTGGGGATGTGTCACAAATACAACACTTTGCGGTCACTGAATATCTGCCTCATGGCTTACTTGATTCTCTACTTCCGGGGCCTGTTACTGTTATATTGAGGCGAGGTCTGTAGTCATGTCTTCTTACATGTGGAAGAGGAAAAAAAATTGTTGTATTTTAGGATTAGGTTTTGTTTCATAACTAACTAAATAATCATGCAAACTGATGATCTTGTTATCCTAGATCCTTGTATCTATGTTATAATTTCTTGGTATGTTAACTTTTAGTGTCTCAAGTCTTCATGCTTTAAAAGTATATGACTGGGTATTTTCCAGGGGAGTCGAGCGCACTTGAGAAATCCTTGAACCCAGGATTGGATAGTGTGGGAGTCCGTGTACCAGATTGTAACTTCATCAGGGTAGTTGCTCGTGGTCTGGGAAAAGCAGTTGCCCTTACAAGCGCAAACCTTAGTGGGCAGCCCAGTAGCCTTTGCATCAAGGATTTTGAGAACCTCTGGAACCGTTGTGCGTATGTTTATGACGGTGGTGTACTTCCATCCAATCGTGCAGGATCAACAATTGTGGACCTCACCAGGCCAGGAAAGTACAAGATTCTTAGACCTGGAAGGTAAATTTCAATGAACTTTCATTGTGTAAATGAATAAAAAATAGAAGAGATATCATAGATTGTTATAAGCTGTTCAGGTCAAACTTTCAAAGAAAATTGCCATTATGTGCGTCTTTGATAGTTGCAATGCTGTGAAGGTACACTAAACCTTTGAATTGAGATGATTTATAAAATCAGATGAACCCTTAAGACATTTGCCCTGGACTTACAATCTCAATATTGGCATATTTTTCAGTCGCATAGATGGCTCATTTTTTTGCTGTAAAGAAACATGAAACCAGCAATTTGCATCTATCAGTTTTGATTTGTGGATTTTTATACGACAACTGAGTTGATCATAGACCATTGTCTGAGCTAGATTTGGATTTATGAAGAATTTAATTGAATCCATATTGAAATGTTGCTCATAGAAAATTTCTTTCATACCTTTCTGGGTGTGCATGTTGGCAGTGACTGCAGACGCCAAACTAGAATTATCTAAAAAAGAAATTCTCCTGTCAAACTTTGTTTGTCCCCTTCGATCATGAAGCCTTGTAATGTGGATGCAGATGGTCCTTTTACTTTCATCTTCCGTTATTTTTTTTGTGATGCTGTAGTAACTATGCTACTTTTTTCTTGTATTTTCAGCGCTAAGGAAGAGACTCTGGCAATCCTTGAAAAACATTCTTTGGTCGAGGAAGCTCCGGCGATTTGAAGAAAACATTTGAGACCAACTATTGTGTTGTGGAGTATCATCATCGAGAGATTCTTTTAAAAAATATCTTTAGGATTTGGGGGTGGGGGATCCTGGGTTTTGAACCTGGTTCTCTCACTCTCACAGAAAATGATCATATGATCAAGTCAATGTATGGCATGAACTAGTAACACTAGCTTAGAGTTGTTGTTAGTCAAATATAAACAGAGAAATATTGTTGACTGGTTTTTGGTTCCTTTTGATGCCTAAAAACAACACCCCTGACGTGTTTTTAGCCTTTTCTAACAGTCGACCATGTAAAATGAATTCTGAGAAAAACTTCAATCTTGTTAAACAGAGATACGGGGGGGCGTATTTGGTATTGGAGAGCAGTGAATCTGCTTCTCTTGATATTGTTCTTCAATGTTTTTTGTTCTTTCTATGTTTCCCCCAACACATGAACCATTCATTCAGACTTGAGAATTTGCAGCTACATACAGACCTGCATTTGTGTGTTATGAAAATGTACGGTGCCTGGCATGTCCAAGACTAGATTTTTTGCTGCCAAGTGCTGCTGCTTGTTAAGAGAGGAGAGTAGAGGAGCAGAGCAGGGCAGGGAAGGTGATCAATTTGTTAGTTAGGCTGTCAACTAGATAAATAAATTATATAATATTTTCTTTGACAATGTAAGGGCCGAGCCCATTGTTAAAACTTAAAAGCCCTTGGCGCTTTAACAGCAGCGACTTGTGTCTTTCTTCTCTAGTATTACGTTGTTTTAGGAAGCAGAAGAGAAGCAGGTCTTTCTCTGTAGTTTCTCCTATACTGCGAAGTCTGCACCTCCCTGTTTCTCAAAAACCCCGACTTAATTAGGAAAGAGCTTTTCTTTATTTGTCTGGCTTCTGAAACAAAAACCCAGTACAATAACGCAAAGGCAAGCTTTCTTTCCCTTAGTTCAGCTGCTTCTGGCTCATACTACAGCCATGCTAATTCTAATTCTTTCCTTTATCATTAGTTAAGCTAATAAGAGTTTGTTTTAAGCTAATAATAACTATAGGTGTATTTTTTTTCTTCTGTTCTAATTTTAAGATGGATGGGCTTGTCAAGTCATGGTATAAATTTGTGTTTTGTAGGATAGCTTGATATCAAGTTTTGTTTTGTTTTGCATGGAAATTTAATGAAATTTCGGCAAAAAAGAAGCTGTGGTTATTCCATGAGTTAATTTTGTTGGGAAAAATTGAGTGCATGTCTACGCTCTTCAGTTTGCCTTAACATATTCATTATCCGGTTTGGAGATTACGTGAGGTTTAAAGATCGATTAACTTAATTAATGTGTTTGTGAAATCCTGGAGGTTATGAAAAGAACCCATGGATTTGATTATATGTGACTGTGACGTGATTTGGAGTAAGTTGCTTCTGTGATCCGAAACATTGTATTTGCTATTCACCAAGTCATGGAAACCCATTCCTTTCTGCAATATCTCTTATCAGGTTAATAGTGTTTGGTAGCAGAACAAGTCTTCTTACTTAGTAGCAGCAGCTGTACATATTCCTAACTGGTACGCCCGGCATTTCCTCGTTGTGAGACCTTTTGTTTATTAAGTCTTACTCTTTAGTTTCTGTAATAAGGAATTGTTTAGATGTTCATTTAGTTAGTGTGAACAAGGAGTTTATTTGGACAATTCTTTGTATCCGTCCAGGTTTAAGGCTTAGTGCAGCCAATGTGATCTTTACGTACACCTTGTTCTATGTGCCAGAAACTTGCTCTATTTTTGGGTGTGACGATAACTGTCATGTGGGAGTGACATGCATAATAAAGACTGTTGAAAGGCAGAACATAATAAGAAATACAGAAGCTCAAGAAAAGTGGAATGATGGAGGAGCAAGTAAGAGTACTAGAAGGGCTGTGGGGGGATGTGAGGGAGCTAAGCCTAGGAAACAGAATACAACGGCTAGACTCGGCTCCAACCCCACTCCAATTCCTAAGAGACTATGTATCACCTAACAAACCTTGCATCATCTCCAATGCCATCTCCCACTGGCCTGCTCTCAGCCTCTGGCCTAACCTTTCTTACCTTTCTTCCTCCCTTTCTGATTCCACTGTCTCCCTTCACCTCACCCCAGATGGCCGCGCTGATTCCCTTGTTCCCCTAGAAACCCCTAAAAAAGGAGAAACATGCTTTGCCTCTGCTCACGTGGAGCATGTTCCTTTCCCTTGCGCTCTAGATCTTGTTCTGAATTCTGAAAGAAATAATGTGGTGGGATACTTGCAGCAGCAGAATGACTGTTTTCGGGAGGAATATTCGGTGTTGGCTTCTGACTGTGATGCGCACATCCCTTGGGCTACTGAGGCACTGGGAGGCTGCCTTCCGGAGGCAGTGAATCTGTGGATCGGAAACCATTCATCTGAGACTTCATTCCACAAGGACCATTACGAGAATCTGTATGCTGTTGTTTCAGGGGAGAAGCAATTCTTGCTACTTCCTCCTACGGACGTGCATCGCATGTACATTCAAGAGTATCCAGCTGCTCAATATTCTTATACCAGTGGCTCTGGAGAGTTCAGATTGGAGTTGGAGAAGCCGCAGAGATATGTGCCTTGGTGCAGCGTGAATCCTTACCCGCCTCCAGAGACTAAGGAGAATGAGATGTCCAAATTTCCTTTGTATTTCAATGGTCCGAAGCCCTTTCATTGTACTGTCAAGGCTGGAGAGATTCTCTACTTGTAAGAAAGATTTTCATTTACTTGTTCGATTTGCTTCAGACACATTACTATGTATGTAAATTTTGCATGCATAGCACTGCTCAAAAGCATTTAACTTTGAAATACAGCTCATACAAGTGAATGTTTTTGGTGAGTTTTAGAGGGACATGCAGCAAGGCTGGACTATTCTGCTGAATAATAAACAAATTATAATATCGAGGCTAATTTTGTGAAGTTGATGCAGGCCAAGTATGTGGTTTCATCATGTTCGACAGAGTCCAGATGACAATGGATGCACCATTGCCATAAACTATTGTAAGAATCTAGTACTTGTGTTTTTTTTTGTTTAAATATTCACACGATTGTCGAATGCTAACGCACAGATATGTGTGGCAGGGTATGATATGCAGTTCGACATCAAGTATGCTTATTTCAATTTCCTGCAATCAATTCATCATGGGTCGACGTTGATGAATTATGATGCAACCAAGTTCACCTTAAGTGATGAATTATGTATTGATGCTGATGAATTGGAAGCAGAGGAAGCCAATCAAGAAGAAGATACTAAAGACGAATGAGCTTTGATTTTTTAATGTGGTGGTTAATCTGGCTATCCAATTCATTTGTGAACTCTTCAAGCAGAATATGCAAAGAAAATCACAACAGAAGACATTTGCACCGTCTCTGTCACATGTTAACATGGTCACAATTGATTCATGCAACTTTGATTCTTGTTGGCTGCTGATTATTTTCTGGTGTTTTTGTCTTACAAGCTGAAACAAAGAAGATATAGAAACATTGAAAACTAAATAATCACTATCTTCTTTTTCTTTGATGCCAAGAATTCTTCCTTGTCCAGGAACAATTGTGATTACAAAAAACCATGTACACTAACTTGCCAAAAATTGATGAGAGTGTGGTAAACAAACAAAAGAATAACAACATTCTGCAGAAGAAATCACCCAGTCACCTCACTCACCCCTTCAAAGCAAAACAAACTGTATATAAACAAATAAATTAATAAATGAAAAATGAACTCAAAGGCACGCTTAGGCTGTTTCTGTCTGTGTTTCCTGCAATAAAAAATGGAAATCAGATCTTTGACGGAGTAGCGGTGGAGGATCCATGTTGGATAAGTGGATTGCACTCAAGGATCCGAATATCTCTTCCATTGAAAAAGGTATGCTGAAACCAAACCAAATGATTGTTATTTACATTATTAATTTTCTTTCTTTCTTGTTCTTGCAGTGCTGGTGGAAAATTAGTAGTGATAAGAAAAGGAAACATTGCTAGTCTTAGTACTTATCATACCTTGAATCAACATCAAGTAAGAATGTATTATTAGGCATGCTTATTGAATCTTCTGCCATTAGGGCTCTCATTCTGCCAATCACCTGCAAAAAGGATTTTTAATTTTTCTTAACCAAGCCCACTTCCGACTAACTACTAAACAAATAAAAGAGAGTGCTTTGCTTACATCTGAAGATAATCCCTGAGTTCCATATTTGTCATCCAAGAACATAGTCCCAATGCGATATATTTGTGGAATGCTCAACATCTATCAAAAATTAAATTAGCAAATTTTATTATACCATAGTTTTAGTTCTTTTTATTTACTATGCACACACTAAATTACTTACTGGGCAGAGTTCATTTGTGATCTCATCCGAAGATTTTTGAGCCTTTTGATGCGAAACCTACATGCATATATTATCAAAACAATCCATTGATTAGTTCAAATCAAATTCACCATTCTGGAACTAAGTCCAAGAAACAAAGAAAGGCCTTTTCGGTTTTCTAAAAGGTTTACCAGAAACCCAACAGCTTGTCTTATGTGTCGGAGTTCATCCCATGACGATCCTGCGAACTGTGAAATAAATAACAAGATATTAGAGTAATTTTCTTTCTTTTCTGTATTGCTAATCATACATTGATTGCCTTTTGTGCTTACCTGATCTGATGCTTTGAGACACCACTGTTCCAATTCCTGCAAACCAGCCTTTACATACTCTCCATTGCTAAATGAGCAGCACTCACGACGAAGCAATAAGCTGCCAGATCAACCATTTGGATTGAGTATCAACATAGATTATGAGAATGCATTGTTAAACACATGAAATAAAAAAAAATAGAAATGAAAAATCTTCTTACCTATTAAAGAGCTGTACATTTATGAATGAGAAAACCTGACTAAAGATTTTCCTTGTGAACACAGGAGGGACCTGAAAATTTCAAAAGGTTAGGTGATAAGTACTTTCCTTCCCACTCTCTGTACTGATACTTCAAGTCTGGAAAACCTAGTAGAGAGAAGATTCATTCTTACATGGTTCTCTGTCATTATGCCCAAGGTCTGATCTAGCTTATTGACAATGCTTTGCCAGTGTATATTTGACGATTGCTGTTTGGCAACAATACTCAAATGGATATTTTTGGACGACCCTCTTATTGATCTAGCTCTTATGGATCTTGGAGCCTGTTCATTTAAGTAAACATGAAATTGCCATTAAATGACTCAACTCTTACTTTGTGTGAATTCACTCTTATCCAATATGCTTACTTGGATGCACAAATTCAAAAATGGACCAATCTCTTTCTTAACACTGTCTCTGATCAGCCCATATATTTTCTCAACGTATGCAGTCAGATGTTGCTTAAACAGCAGTGCTGGGTACTTAGCTTCCACTTTTGATTGATCATTTCCTTTTCCCACCATTCCACTGTACCCACTTGACATTCCCATGCCAACTGAAGATGAACGGAATCCCTGATATTGGATGCTCGAGTATTATGATTTTGTCATGGAATTAGATTTACTAAAGAATTAACTTGATAGCACTTACCAGTGCCATTCTACCAAATAAGGTGGCAGGGGATGTTCGGTTGCGCTGTGAAGATATTTTGGTTGTATTGCTTGCTTTAAGAGTATTTTGAAGCAGATACAAAAGGGTAGAAGTTGTTGATAGCCAATATGCTAGATCAGTGATGTTGTCTTGACTCTACAATAGCACAATATAGAAAATCAGTATCACAACATTACGAAGTATATGATGCAAAACTGATAGTATTTTAATTTCCTTATATCTGGATAATGTAGTTCCATTGGTTAAGGACTCCACCTCTATTGATGATCGAATTGTGTGAATAATCCTATCAAATATAGTTGTCTTCTCTGCTTCGAAGGATCTCCACTGAAGAAGTGATTTATACACAACACAGGCGGCAACAGGTCTGGTCTCATCAAACCGCTTATCTTCTGTAAGACACTTGATAAGTACATCATGGTTTTCCTGTCCATAGAGTAGAAATAATAGAATTTCCTTTTCAGCAATTACACAATTGAAGCACAGACACTCTTTTGAAATATTTTCTGGGTTTGGCAAGAATTCAGCATCCAGCTGGGTACCTGCTGCCTGTCTGTTAGGGGTCTTTGTGTAGTTAAGAGGGAGATGGGAGGCCCGGATTCCTGGATACAAAATTTATCATTAGGTCTAGGGTTAATTTATGGCAGTATCTATTTGCTTCTGGAAATGTGTGTTTAAGGAAGGTGGCTGTACCTTTGTCATTTGAGGCTCTTCTTCTGTTTGATGTCCATTCTCAAAACTCTGAATCATTAAACAAGGTTAATGAAAAATTGTAAGATGATTTTATCCAAGGAAAACGACAGTTTTAGAGAAGCATACCTTGACTTGAGGCAGAATCCTTTCAGGATTCGCTACCTGTTCCACAATTGCTGGTTGTTTGCGGAGCAATTCATTCTCTGACTCCAGCTCTGCAATCTTACTCTTGAGTCTGGATAAAAGGTACAAAGCTTTCAGATTTGTATGAGAATGAGTAGTTTAATCTTTGGGCTTCAGGATTTTTTAGAAACTTCATGGTAAATTGGCATGTTGCTTACCCAGTTCAACTTGGCCATACAAAACCGAATCAATTTCAAGTACCAAATTAGATTTACAGGTATCTCTGCTAAATAATCTACAACATTCCATTTTTCCACGATTTGTTTAATTGTCTGATGTTGTGTTATATAAATTTTCTGCCATTTAGAAGCAGGTCCTCCATTACACACACACACACGCAAACATCTCTTTTGTCACTCATCAATGGCACTGTCAGCCGTACTCTGTTGCATCTCATCATGGATTTTCTCCGTTAGCTAATTTTTATGGGAACAATGTAGAGAGGGTGAAATAGATCAATTTTTCAGGTTTAATTATGTGACTGAGTCTTACATTTTTAATTCTTCAGAGAGATCCTCATTTGTTGATGCATCCAAAGCCTGCTGTCGTAAAACTTGATTCTCTGATTCGAGGTTGGACAAATTTAATTCCAATCTAAAAATCATAAAGAGTTAGTAAACCCCAGCTAAAGATCACAGAATGCCTGTGTAATAAAGCCATGGAAATTACCTTTCAATGGTGTCTTGAAGTTTCATTGTTTTCAGGTGTGATTCTTCAGCCTCTATAGCTCTTGCTTTGCTCTCTTTCTCAAGTTCAGAACACTTATTCTCGAATTCCTCCATCTTCTTCTTCAGCTCACTTAGCTCATTCTATGTATTCATAATATAAATTATATCATCCATCTAGGCAACAGTAGACTTATGTGTGCACTCGTGTGTGCTTGGTATGCATGAAGTTGTTGTCAGGCTTGACAATTTACTCTTTTCCAGAGTTTTTCTTTTTGGTCCACCAATTTTGACTCCTCAAGTTAATTATTTACAATTTCACATAAAGCTATAACTTGTGTCAAAATTGTCAATTAATGTAGCATAATTTAATATACTGATGCTGCTGTAGGATGTTAGGTGGTTGAACAGTGTCATACCTCCAATTCATCATTCTGGTTCTTGAGTAACTCCAGCTTGGTGTTATCCACAACTGGCACCTCTTTGATAACCGGTGGAGCTTGTTCTATAGCTAACTTTGCCGCTTCTTTTTCATGGATTATTGCGGCATGGGCTTCATCTAGTTGACCTTGCATCTCATTTAATGAACCTTGCAGTTTTGCAATTTCTTGCCCTTTAGCTTCTTCAAGATCAAGCTACACACACACACACACACACACAAATGTCATGGGCATAGTTTGGCCAATCGAAGAGGAGCTTAGCAACAAGATTGGACATTGTTAGCAAGTTTCTTTACAACTTTAGATTCTTGGGCATTTTGGGGAAGTAACTGACTGTCTAAATAACTGATTGTCAAATCAGCATGTACAAGGAAGCATATAGGATGTGTTCAATATGTAGGTGATAATTTTCCTGCACTGTAAGTGAAATGCCATTTAAATTTGTTGATGAATAGTGTCCATTTCTAAATTTAATTGTGCTTTGTTAAACAAAAAACAAATTCATTTCTTTCTTGTTGCATGATCAAACTATTACTGTGCTACTAGTTATACTTTTTTTGGAACTTTGATATAAAATATACCCTCAAGTGCTTTTCAAATTCTAGTCGCCATGTTAGCTCTTCAACTCGCTTCTCTAGCTTGTCCTTAGCTTCCTTTAGTGCCCCAGTTTCTCTTGCAGCCTGCATCAGTATATTTGTCAGCTCTATTGTGCAAATACCAACTGTAATTATAGTGCAAATGAATTGTTGAATGTCAAGAATTGGTAGAGAACTGCAGTTAAAACTGCTTATAGGTAGTTACACTCACCATTTTGAGCTTTCTAAGCTCCTTCCTAGCTGTCCTTGCTCTCCAAAGACATTGCAATGCTAGAGTTGCGATCTTATGCTGCTTATACGCAGAAAGAGAATGGTATCTTCTCCATCGAGTCTATAAAATTAAAGATTTGATAAGACAGGAAAAATTATTAGTCAGAAATCGTTCATCTAAGCACTCTGGAATTGCTTGTTCTTTTGCATGAAGTGGTACAAAAAAAATAAAATTCTATTCATTTGAACCTGAACAAATGCCATCCTTGCTATGTTTTATCCGATCTCATGTTTGCTCTTATGTTGACATTATATTTTCTTAATTCCCAGCTCTTCCTAGAAATCATTTTCATTCCAATCTATTTCTAATTACATTCTCCTTGATTCCCTATGATTTAAAACTTATTTAAGTAGCCCAGCCAGATAGTACATCACCTGAATTACAGTTGCAGCCTTGGTTCTTCTTCTGTATCTGTATTCATTACGTGCTGCCATTGCTCGCATTCCAGTTTGGATAGCTTTTGCTGATGCTTGCAAGTTAGTGTAAAATGTTCTTGCTCTATGAGCACGGACATTCTTTTGTATACGGATAGAAGCTGCTTCCTTCCTCATATGTTCATATATCTTACGGGCAAGTTGTGCTGCACAAGAGGCAAGACAAAAGAAGTATTGTCATCTCAGACTTCTATGTTTTCTAGGCTATGACTTCAAATGGTGGTCTGGCTCATTTTCAGTTAGGGTCAAGTCATGGCCATAAAACCTGATTTTTCTGTAGAAAATCATAAAGAAATTCGACCAAACAACCATAACCATATTACCTCTTGATATTGAAAACATTTCATTAACAATCATGGCAATTCCAAAATTAACAAAGTACTTGTTCCTGGTCAATGGAGTTGTCGATGCCTAACTCAAACACAACTATTTTAGAATGGCAGGATTCTGTTAACCAAATATGGCATGCAAAACTATTCAATCACTCTTCATCAGTGCAAGTTACTTCACTCAGTTGGTCTGTTTGCCGTCATGCTTTACAGTGCAAGATGCAATTACTTGGGAAAAGAAAGCTAACCTCTCCAGAGTTTCTGCAAATGAATTGTAGCTCTTCTTAGGGTGATGAACTCTTTTCTGGCCA
>Ga0307509_10002628_pt1 | contig 28756 bp, 21 predicted proteins | sample 10_EM_MG_FD_202245 | JGI IMG/M metagenome (GOLD analysis project Ga0307509, IMG submission 202245) | Populus trichocarpa ectomycorrhiza microbial communities from riparian zone in the Pacific Northwest, United States - 10_EM | ecosystem: Host-associated > Plants > Roots > Unclassified | place...
ATTTAACTAATTTTCAATATGTTACCAGTACAATGTATGCAGATAATCAAATATACATTTGATGTTCCTGTGGTTGCCATGGTGAGCCACATCCCGGCGAAGAGCCGCATGGCCGTAAATTACGTTACTTCTTTGCCGAGCGCAGCCTCAGGCAGAGGATTAAAGACCGAATAGCTTTGCAAATGTGTTCTAAGAGCGGCAAGGAATTGGGAAGACTTTACAAAACGGAATTTGAAATCTCCATGAAAGTCCTCTCGCTGACCCAATTTGAAACAGTGGCCAACGCCAGTTCTCATAAGGTGGGAAAGCTAGGGAAGTGCAGCCCCACCAAAGGACAGGGAAGGCGGGTGGTTCCCGTTTCGCGCGCTGGGTTCAGGAGGGGGATGGGAACAGGGGCAACTTGATTGGCTGATCGGCACTGGATGGAGGGAGCTTATTCCATGCTGTTGGTGGTTGATATCGCTTTTTTTGTCACGGGCAGAAGTCTACATGCACTTGGAGCAAGATTAAGGAAATATTGCTTCTTCCCATAAACCAGGGAACTGAAACTAAGGAATCCCTGGGAGGCTATGGTGGAGTACTTGCAAGGGCGCGTTGAAAGAATGGCAACCGTTGATTCCTCCTCACAGATCACGCTTCCGTCGGTCTACGATTCGGGGAAAATGTTGCTTTTTCCCTTAAAAAAAGAAACTGTCGGTAATCCTCTAGAGGTTGTAGGAGTTTCCCCCCGAAATCCTGTCTACGAGTAGAGAAGAGCCTGAAGCTGCAGGGCCCAGACAATCATTTTTATGAAATTTTCAACATGGTAACGGTGCCGACTGGCTTTATTCGCTTGCTGTCAGTAGTTCGCAGATCAAAGAAAGAATTGTGAATTTTATGTTAAATTCTCTGTTGTTTTCTTCCGCCCGGGCAGTGCTTGAAGCACATGAGCTGTTCGTTCTCGGGTCTTGTTAAATTTTGTGGGAGCCCAGGGAGGATCATCATGTACCGTACTTGAGTACCATAAAAGCTTTTGCGATTCGCCCTCTCAGGATCCATTGACGAGCGAGGTTTCCTGAGAAGGATTGGTGCTTTCCCGACATGGTATAGCCTGGCCTTGTTTGATCTTCTCAACTTGCCAAACTAAACCTATCTTGGGCGTTGACTCGGTTTACAGGGATCCTCAGATTGAGAGTCGCAAAGTTTTTACGGTATCATAATATTCACACCAGTAAGATGCTCGTGCGGTGCTCTCTGCACGCCAAGACTGTGACGCCTTATCGAACTGGGGGATAGGGAAGAGATGGTTTTGGGAGGGGTCGTGTCGAACACATTTAACGGGGGGGTAGGGGTGGACTCAAAGGGCAGGAAAAAGAAAAAAACAGGAACTTGCGAGAAATGAATAATTTTGGCTGATCTAATGAGCGGAAAGGAGCCATTGAGGTCAAAAGGAGATAGAGTAGTTATTAGCTCTTCTTCCCCTCTATTAATGCCATCGTTGAGCTTCCTGAACTCGGAATGCCTAGGAGGAATATTCTTAGATCGAAAATCATCACGGACCTCACGCTCAGGGTATGTCAATACTTATATCCCCTCTCCCCTTCCGCTACGTATACTAATGGGTAGTGTAAGGCCGATAATTTGTTTAAAGTGCTTCCGTAGAATTTCCGCCGCCTTCTTCTACTCTAACATATACCGAACTCCGTTCCAACTCCACCATCTCCATACAAATCTACCAACCATTTCTAGTTAAAAGCAACTGGATATTCCACCCTACAACGATGGCTCAGTATTCCGACGAAGGCAGGCCCGGACGTTACCTACCCACCTACAATTCCTCCTCCTCCTCCGGGAATGAAAATGCCATCCCTCAAAACTTTACATCCTCCCCCAGCCTCTCTGAAACTCTTCACGACATCAACCCTAATCTCGGGGAGGCAACGCTTGCGTGCCCGGTCTCGGGTTGCTCCTTGGTTTTCAACGGGAAGATGCCTTATGGATACCTCTGGAGACACCTCAAGCGCCCCGGAGTTCGTGGGCGCAGTGGTGATGAGAGGGCTGCTTGGGAAAGTCTTCACAAGATTGAGCATGACAGACTCCTAGCTGCACACAGTTCAACCTCCCATTCCTTAAACCGACCTCCTGGGTGCTAACTTCTGTAATATAGTCACACCGGCACAGCGCAAGCGTGAGGCGAACAAGGTGAAAGAGGAGAAGCTTCTGAGGACTGCTGGGTTCGAGCAACGTGCTAGGAACCTGGGGATTACGGAGAAGGGATCGGTTGCCGAGAAAGTGGCTATCTGGGAGGGCATGTATACTGCCGAACAGAGCGGGGACAGTACCGCGGTGAGTATTCTCTATTCCTCTCTATTCTAGAAGCTTCTGCAGGATTGGTGCTGATTGAAGGGGAACTCAAGTACTATGCTTGGATTCTCTTGGATATCTCTACCGGGCCGTAGGACCTGCTCCAAATTCTGTAAGTACTCACAGGTTCCGTGCCGTGAATTCCACTAATAACGTAATTTACGGGGATGTGGCTCACCACAGGGATCCGGCTCACCCATAGCAACCATTGGAAAATCAAATCTACATTTGATTATCACAACAAATAAATGAGATACCACCCTGAGAATCAAGCCACAGGTACTTTGAAATATAGAGAATCTGAAAATCTAGTTTTTATTTTCTGGTGATAAATTGTTATTCTGATATAGTGGTTTAAAGATTGCCTATTTTAAATATAAAGTGTGGTTTTTCATAAGCATAAAAAAATTGAAAACTCTGGAAGAATTACATAATAAAATAGATAGAAGGATAGTATAAGTCTTAGATATTCAGAATAACCAGTTTTTAATTTTCTTGATAATCATTTTTGAAAGCCACAGTGATTAAAAAAGAGGTAGAAAATACGTGCAAATTACATACAAGTGGATCAATTTTACCATGTAATATCTACATACGTAGTTGGCATGAACTCAATATCTTGGAATCCCTTTGACTATCATATCCTAAGATGGTATATAAATTTTCAAGATAAATAAAAAAGTTTTACATACTTTGTGCATTGATCATTATCAAACTATCAAATGGTTAGAATAAATTCTTATTATATATTTATTTTGCTATAATAACTTATTTAAATGAACACTGAGTTATTAGATTAAGTTATAGGTTCTAGGAAGTCAAGCAGCAGTGTTTAGAGCTAGATTCAATAATAGCTGTTGATTAGATTCTCTATTAATAGCTTTTAGTTACAATCAATAATTCTCTTTCCACTACTACTTATTATAATTAATATACACTCCAAACTATGCACCATACTGTCTACTCTAGTCTACTAAACCTGATCTTATTGGTAATTGACTTGTAGTTAGCTCAACGATTTGATTTCACCTAGTTCATGATTAACATACAGTTTTTGGGTTAAATTGTGTAACATGTGTACATGTTCCGGTAACGGTACACAGGAGCGGGCAGTGCAGGATCTCCTATGTTTAGTTGATTTATATTTGGTTTATTTGATTTGATTTCAGCTCCGCCACTGCCTCTGAGTCAGATAGGCTATGCTATTGTATTGCTATGTTTAGTTTGCTTTATTGGAAGTTTATATTTAGGATTCCGGGTATGGAATGGTCATGTAACACTGAAGGCTGAGCACTGTTTGTTTGTTTCTTTCTTTGGTCTTGCAGGATTACAGGATTCTGGTATGTGCGCAGCTACTGGTAATGATCGTGATTGCAGGAAGGTTATCGCTCTTGGGTTTTGTATCTAAACCAGTCTCCTGGCTAGCAGGAGACAGCAGACTTCGACAGACCTTCAGTCTAAGAATACACTTGGTTGAACGGCAATCCCTGAGTTCTATTTGTCCTTCAACTATTATCTCTTACCTCCGGTCCCTTGAAGCCTCCCTTAGCACCAGCACTAGCAGGCCTATCGCTGGTCCTATTGTATTTTCGTTAGACAGGAATAAACCTGTTACAAATTGCAATCATCTTTAAGAACCTGTATAAAATATAGAAGGCAATATTTATCTGACTTCAAACTTCATATACTAACTTCAGATATCATTATAAAGGTTATTTCAAAATATTGAGTTCATAGGCCAACTACGTATGTAGATATTACATGGTAAAATTGATCCAATTTGTATGTAATTTGCACGTATTTTCTACCTCTTTTTTAATCACAGTGGCTTTCAAAAATGATTATCAAGAAAATTAAAAACTGGTTATTCTGAATATCTAAGACTTATACTATCCTTCTATCTATTTTATTATGTAATTCTTCAAGGGTTTTTAATTTTTTTATGCTTATAAAAAACCACACTTTATATTTAAAATAGGCAATCTTTAAACCAGTATATCAGAATAACAATTTATCTCCAGAAAATAAAAACTAGATTTTCAGATTCTCTATATTGCAAAGTACCTGTGGCTTGATTCTCAGGGTAGTATCTCATTTATTTGTTGTGATAATCAAATGTAGATTTGATTTTCCAATGGTTGCTATGGGTGAGCCGGATCCCTGTGGTGAGCCACATCCCCGTAAATTACGTTAAGAACTCTCTTTCACTAGTATCACGGACGCACACCTCCCTCCCTCCCTCTCTTGAACACCGATAACTACCACAACTTCACCCTAACACTCAGGCTTATGATACTAACAAAATACATCCCAACCAACCCTTACCACGCCATGTCAGCAATTTACACTGTCAAGGCTGGAGAGAGCAAGACTAGTAGTGGGGATGAAGAATTGGCAGCCTCCAGTATTTTCAACTGTCTTGATTTGATGAAGAGCATCATAAATCTTTTTCTTTGTCATCTCATCCAAATAAATGCAAATATCCTTCAGAACTCTGCCACTATCATCCAAAACTCTTTCACTATTATCAAGAACTTTGCCGATCTTGTTCAAATGAATGCAAATCTCATCCTGAACTCTCCTGATATTATTCCAACTTGAATGAATGGAAAGATCATCCAGAATTCTGCCAACATTGTCTAAATCAAGCAGAACACAACTCTCATAGTCAAAACCATACATCTAATATACAAAGAGCTTCGTCACAAGTACATCTTCCTTTATCTTTTTTAAAAAATATTTCCTATGGTATTTAGTACTAACTTAGCCTGAGTACAATTTGGGAAATAGTAACATCAACACCCAAGCTCGTATTATCAATTTATATAGGAAGTCCTATACCGACAGGCTTTGCACACTTCTCAACACTGCTCATATTGATTCTCAAATATTTCATGCGACCCTTGCTGAGCTAGACAAACAAGATTGTAATTAGATAACACTGACACACTATTCCCTTATTCACGTTAATGTGATACCAGAGTGAAGACTAACAGCTACTACTAGATGAGACAATTCTCAATCTCCTTCAACAGTTGGGTTTGGCAGGCCTGGATGCAGATAATTATGCTAAAGAAGACTGCATTCAAGTCCAAAATCATATTAGTATTTTGGCCTTCTAGCTTGTGTGGCTGAGGCACTGTAACAATCCCTTATAGTCCTTTTGGGATCTGATAATAAGTCTGCCAGTGTATTAAACTCATAATAGATCACTTTGATCAGCAAGTGACAACTGTTATAATGATCTTTTCGTTAAGTCTAATTCAAGTTGGGACTCTTCTCCTATTAGACCATATTAAACTCTGAAGAACTACTTGGCAGTTCTTGTTGTCATTGGATCCAGTAGGCTTGTATTGATTGCCAGATCAATCGTAGATGAAATGCAATATCAAGTAAAAGAATATAAACTAATGATTTATTCATAAAACTTCAAGTTGTAAGTAGGAAAGTGCTTAGATAGTATTATAAAGATCTCCTTCCTTGAGTATTTTATTTTTATTTTTCTATATCATGTATTACTTGTTAAGATACAAGAACTCGCATGTAGCGCTAGCTATGGCGTAAGGAAAACCTTAATTCCAAACAACCGCCCGCTTTACCTCTTCATGGGAAAAATCAAACACCCCGAATCCATAGGAAAAATCCCCCTCGCCTAGCACCTAAGATCATATGCCCTAGACACGTAAGCAAACAATTCATAAAAACGTACAGGAGAGAGACTCAAACCCTTCTGCAGGATCCCCTAAAACAAATGAAAGGCTTGATTCGTGAAGGCCAGACAGGGCCCGGGGGAGAGGATCATTGTGTGATCGAGACAAGAGAAAACTACTGGACTTGTGGGCCGATATTTGTAACCATAAACATACAGTTGCGCCGGTCATTACATCGATCCAAGGGGTTGGCGATAGTCAAGGAGGCAGTGCAATACCATGACTAGGCGTAACCGAGAGGGGGTCTGACGATCGCGGAGGATGATAAGGCAGTAAGATGCCAGCTCCTGTAACAGTAACAGAGGAAGCGGATGAAACTGGAAGGTGGGAGCAGGAAGGATCATGAGCAGTCTAACCACAACTGGCAAAGAGGCCATAGCAAGGGCTTTTGGGACGACGACGAGACCAAGGCGGGGCTGAGATGTTACTAACCGAAGCTTTCCCCATCAGAGGTACAAGCCCAGAAAGCCAAGGCCTACTTCGACCGAGAGTCCAGACACCGTAACGCCGATAGTGAACAAAGCGAGAAACTTTCTGACTGTGCAAAATGCTAAGCGAGGTGCAAAGCGAGTGTGGGGTAAGGGGGAGAACGGAACTTCATGAGCGGGTGTCAACGATGAACGAGAAAGAGAACCCCAAGGAGGAGAGGCCAACTGGCCTCAGAAGAGGAGGGAAGGTGGCTTAAGGTCAACTTCTAGGCAGTAGCCATTGTGGGAGAAGAGAGGTGGGTGGGGGAAAGTGATGATGATTTCTCGTAGTGTTGAGATTTCAATCGCCGGAGGTGGAGATGAGATGGTTCGTGGCTCCTTCCCAGAGTATTTTTTTTATATCATTTATTACTTGTTAAGGTACAAGAACTTGCATGCAGCGCTAGCTATGGCATAAAGAAAACCTTAATCCCAAACAACGGCCTGCTTCACCTCTTCATGGGAAAAATCAAACACCCCGAATCCATAGGAAAAATCCCCCTCGCCTAGCACCTAAGATAATATACCCTAAACACGTAGGCAAACCATTCATAGAGACATACAGGAGAGAGCCCCAACCACTTCCGCAGGCTCCCCTAAAACAAAAGAAAGGATTGATTCGCGAAGGCCCCGGGCCGACAGGGCCCAAGGGGCAGGACAGAGTGATCATGGAGCGAGGAGAAAACTACTGGACTTGTGGGCCGGCATTGATAACCATAGACGTACGGTCGCGCCGGTAATTACATTGATCCAAGGCATTGACGACAGTCAGGGAGACAGTGCAATACCACAACTGGGTGTAACTCAGGAGGGGTCTGATGATCGGGAAGGATGAGGAGGCAGTAAGGTGCCAGCTGCTGTAGCAGTAACAGTACAAGCGGACCGAAGCGGGAGGTGGAGGAAGGCAGGATCGCGAACGGGCTAGCCAAAACCGACAAACAGGCCATAGCAAGGGCTTTTGAGACGACGACAAAACTGAGACGGGACCGAGCTGTTAGTAACTAAGGCTTTCCCCACCAGAGGTACAAGCCCAGCAAGCGAAGGCCTACCTCGACTGAGAGTCTGACACCGTAACGCGACCGTGAACGAAGCGAGAGGCTTTCCCACTGTGCAAAATGCTAAGCGAGGTGCTAAGCAAGTGCAGGGCAAGGGGGAGAACCGAACTTCATGAACGGGCGTCAACGATGAATGGGAACAAGAACCCCAAGGAGGGGAGGCCGACTGGCCTCAGAAGAGGAGGGAAGGTGGCTTAAGGTCAACTCCTAGGCAGTAGCCATTGTGGGACAAGAGAGGTGGGTGGGGAAAAGTGACGAAGATTTCTCGTGGTGTTGAGATTTCAATTGCCGGAGGTGGTGAGGAGATGGTTCATGCACTCCTTCCAAGAGTAACAAGCCCTCTATTTATATGCGATCTTCACTCTAGTACCCTTACCCTAATAACTCATTCATATTAGTCATCCACCTCTTATATAACTCCTAACAAGTCATAATATCAAATCCATCAGCTGCCAGTGATTCCTGTGACTCATTTGTACAACAACCTTTAACCTATAACAAGTTTATTAACAACTCATAAAACAAGTTATATGCTCAAATGAATTACATGCATGAAACCCATGACACATAATGTGAGTTATGTGCCACAGTCATAACATCATCTGACCTCACAATCGTCAGTCATAAAATATTCAACTAATTATAACCTACTGATGACTCACTATTGCATAGTCTGTGAAATACTATGAGTCAACTGATTTCATAACGTGAAAACCCAATATACCTATGACTAATAAATATTAGGCATGTGAAATCAGCATTGCTTAGTCACAATTTGTGACAGGTACTAGGGAATGGTATTGATGCAAGGGGAAAGAAGAGAAGTGTGGTAAATGGTGTGGGGAGCGTTGATAGCTATATCTAGTGGTGGGGAAAAAAATGTTTGACCTTTTTCTTTCTATTCCCCTTTGCTTTCCTTCCCTTGTTTCTTTTTTTTGTCGAACTATCTCTTTTTACTTTTCTGCCCCAATTCTCGGTTACAAAGGGGACTCTTCCATCATCACCATCATTATATTCACCATCACCAGCTTTGTTGATTTGGTCTGCTTTAGACTAGCAGTGTTGGGTTTCCTTTCCTTTCATTGTTTTTATTGTTTCACTGTGTGGTGAAGTAGGGTAGTGGGGGGTGGTTCTCCACAGTACGACGTCCCAAGGTGCCAGCTCAGATGTATAGTATAATAAACGGGGAGCTGTGTTCTGTCAGGCGCCGCACTGGAACTGCACGCGAGTTCCCTTTGGTTGTATGATACCAGAATTGAGTCTTTCAACACTACCAGACAAACCCCAAAACTGCACTCCTCAGTAGTGCGGAGGCCCTTAGAGTCAGGTCTTCGGTTGGGGCTGCTCAAAGGTCTCCTCTGTAAGTTCCCGCAACCATCACAGCTAGAAGGCACAAAAGGGATATTCGTCCCACCAGATGACAGAAATCTTCAATTTTCGAGTGATAGTCTATGGACTTGATCCGGCTATCCATGGGTTGGTGTTGGATCCGCATCCTCCCACCAACGAGCCTTGCGGAATCTCCAATCTCATCCGATGGCGCCATAGCACTAGTCTAGTCATCGCTGGGAACATGCTGATTGCTCCGCGCCTCTTCGCGGATTCACATGGTCCTGGCGTGCCAGCATCTGACTCCTTGAGCTTTCACCCCAAGTTACGCTCTCACCCCCGGTCCCAACATCCCGCCGTTGGGATATACATGTGAGAATTCATCATCCTTCTTGTTCGTGCGGCACGTATTATTCCCATCCCACCGTTCGAAGGTTTCGTGGCTTGAGAGATATGATGGGAGGGAATTCTGTGCGTTACTGTGTATGATACCTCGTCGGAACTTAAGATAGGGTAGACCCGCCGCTGTGCAGTGGAAAATTAGCCGAGCTTGTCAACCGCCGACAATTTATGGACAGCGAGAATGGGTCCTTCGGCAGATGTAAACCAGGAGAGCTCTTTTTCATGAATATTCTACCGAAATCGTAAATAATTGGGTGGGCTCTGGGGGTTTTAAAGCTTGGTTGGGTTACTATTATAGTATCATATCATAGGTTGAACATCGATGGTGGCAGGCTCGGGGGAGAGAAAAACGTACTGATCCAGGGTCGCGACGCGGCTAGATCTTGGTGATCACCTGCTTGGCCTCCTCCTCAGATGAGATGTATTATAACTTACTTCCCACTCCCAGAATATCGCCTCTCTCCCAACTAATTTGCTCGTTCGAACAATTTTCAAAAACGACTTTCGTAAAATGCATCCCCAGTGCGCATAATTGATAGGAAAGAATGAGGAAGGTGGAATCTGAAGGATGATGGTAATTGGTTGAGTTCCTTCCAATCCCGACAACTAGGGTTCCTCGGATGAGGGTAAATTTATAGGCTCTCATGGCCGAAAAGTGTGAGAGTGCGGATATCTCGACTTTTGATTCAACTTGGTGGTGCTTCAAGCACTCATGCTTCGACTTTACCGATTAATACGTTCAGAATGCTGTATTTGTGTCAACTAGTTTGGGCTTGGATTTATATCCATCAATAACATGTTGAGGCGCAAAAATCATTCTGGCTTAAGAACACATGACTAATACTAGCTAGAGGCGTTGTATCTCACTCAAGAGACCCTGGTTCCGCACAAACCAAATTAATCTTCCAGCACAGCGGAAGTCTAAGGGCCTGTTTGGCAAAAAAGGAAGAAGTGGCAGCCATTCCGTTGCGAAATGGTTTGATCTGTGGAAATGGTTGTCGCCAAGGGTCAACCATTTCCTGTTGCTCCATGAAAAATTTTCACACTAGCCTCGTTGCTTAAAGGAATTTTACTAGTATCATACTGGCCATTAGATTGGTTGAAATATAGGTTGATAGGAATGAGTGATTGTTAAAACTGATATTATTACATAGAAGGTAATTATTTTACATGGCAAATTTTTCATGATATGTTTACATGGCAACCATCTTGTTGTCACCACTAAGAAACAGAATGATTGCTACCATTTGTACCAAACAGTCATTTTGCTTACACCTTTTCGAAACAGAAGGAAATGGTCATTTGTATGTGCCAACAGAACGGAACCATTCCATCCAAACAGGCCCTAAGAAAAAAGTTTGATAAAAGGGGCATGAAGACTTCCACCCTCCGTACTAGCCGGAACACAAAAGCACTTATTATTGAGCTTCCTCCCGCCAGATCTCAATCAATTTCTCGACCGTTTTAACCACAGGGGCCCATGCCTATCTTACACTTGTGTCTGAGCCCATAGTTACAGCATGTCCCGTCTCTATTGCAATAGTACATATTACCCTCGCAGGGTTGTCCGGGGGGGCATGAAAGCACGGCGTTGCAGTACCCGCAGTAGTGCCCGGGGGTATACCCGGTGTTGCAGTGGCAGCCGTCGTTATAATTACAGGGTCGCCCAGCGCGAGGGCTGATATCGGGCTCGAGGAGGGGATTCGCGAGCGCTGCCGCGTGAGTGATCCCTAAGAGCAGGGAGAGAATGGGAAGTGACTTTAACAGCACTAGAGAGTTTTAGCAAGCGCCAACCTGGTGGAGTGGGCAATGGAAGAGAGAAAATCACTGGTAGTTGAATTGCGAGAGTATGACTCTCTAGTGATTGCGCGAGTTTTTGTTTTCCAAGTGAGAGAGGGGAGTATCTGGTGCAGGTTTTGGTTCACGGGGAAGTTCTGAATCAGATCGGGGGAGTGAGGGCCCGAGGGCGAAAGAATGTTGTAGGAGAATTTGGCAGTATATATGCTTTCGCCTTTGGGCTGGAGAGATGGGATCATGCTTTGTTTAAAGCCGATGTGTACTGGGTATCATGTCTGCAACGCAGGGATACGAGGTGAGTATTCCGAGATGGACGTCAGGGTTGGGCCTACTAGCAGTTCCGGGAGTAGATGCTAGTTGCAAAGATCCTTGAGCGAATATATACTCTAGTCAAATTAGCATATTAATTTGATTGGTGCGTTCAACCTCCTGTGGGTGTAAAGCTATCATATGACTCGGGATGTTGGCTAGTAAATATCAACCAGTGCATTATCTCACAGCGCTAACATTACTCTCAGCCGTCCCAGTCGTCCAGTTGGGCGGGCGTCGACGGTAGTCCGAGGTGTGGTCCTCGTCCTGGACGGGGCGACGCCAAGGTTGTCCGGACGACAAAAGACGAGGACTAGCGTCGTCCGACCTCAGTCCAACTGCGATCCCTGGTAGGCAGCTCGGGCACCACCTTTTATTTTCTTCTTTTTTTATTTCCTTTTCCATTTTTATTTTTATTTTTAGCCTTAACTTAATTGAGTACTAGTATTTGTCTTATTGACCAATTTTGAGCTTCTGTAGTCGACGGCCGTCGACGGCTGTCCACCCAGTCTAGCACGGCGCGAAGGCAGTCCGTCCCCTCCAAGTACGAGACTGTCTCGTCCTTTGCCGTCATCACCCCGTCTTGGACGGACCGGACGACTGGGTTGGCTGTTAGACTCTGGTGAGTATTGGTGGCGATTTTTTACCTCACCGTTTTCAACTAAGCGTCTGCAATATAGAACTGAGCTGGATCGCCCAATTATCTCACTTTACAAAACCAAACGCCTGGTCGAGCATAAGAAGCAACGTTGCCATATTATCAAAGGTCTGAATGCCGATTTCCAAAAGACTTGGTTTGGTCGAAATTCTACTGGGGAGACCACTGATATCGAAGGTGTGACCTATGCCCAGGTCGTCCGCTATGTGGTTGAACTTATATATCGTACCGTAAAAACTCAAATAATCTATCGGCGTGCTATGTCGTTGGAGTTTTCCTCCTCTGGTGAGGTCTGGGATTTTTTTTTGCTTTTTTACGTTTCTCACGGGAGCTGAACAGCTCTGTTTTTGTTGCGTTCTTCGCTCCTTTTCTAAAGTGGGTGATTCTCGGCGAGATAGAACACCGACCGATTATTTGAATTTTTACGGTACTGTACGTTAAGCATGAAAGACTTTGAACAATGATTAGAGTAGCTCAACCTTGCTACCGGTATGTCGGTCAACATTCTGGTCGGGGCCTCCCAAACCCGGGCAAGCGATTGGGGCACCAGGTTGCGCTCCGGCACCAAAACACAATCTTCCAAGTTCATGTGCAGCAGCACCAATGGTGATTCCGTAGATAGTGGTGGCGGGAGCGGAGGTGACACCCCTTTCTTGTTGGCCTGATCTGCTGCCGACCTCACGAGCAAAGTTCGTATTAACATGAGTAAAATGAAAGAGGATGAAAGGTGCCCCAGCTTGATAGGTAGTCTGGATGGATGGCACTGTGAATGATGCTGGCAGGGGATAACCAGGATTGAGGCAAGATTCCTTAAGCTTTATTTAGTTGAAGAGGGTAAGAGGCTGGTCTTCGGGGCGGCTAGATTAAAGGTCAGTTTGATCTTTCATTTTGCTTTATATTTGGGGTTTTGATTAGCATGGGAAACCCCTGTATTTGATGAATAATTGTCTCTACATGTTAGTTAGTTCACGCTCTACCAAATATCTGTAAACAATGAACCACTTCAACTCCATTACAAGTGTCGTGGTAAGAATTTTTTTCTTTCTTTCTAAGTTATGGCCATTGTAATAAAGCCTTCCCATCACAAGCTTAGACCATTAAACATCCACCCTCCCTAAGTCTATCATCCCTGAAACAAACTATAAAAAAATGAAGAACAGTCGCACTCCGTTGTCCCGGATGGTCAAATCACGGGTTGACTGTCCGGAACAGTGAAACATCCGGGAGAGTGAAATGGTTGATAAATATGGTGTTTAAGGAAATTGCAAAGCGAGTAATAATTGTGTAGATATGACTTCCAACTATTCTATATAAGGTTCAGACGAGGGGGAGAGTGGAAAATAAAGAAATGAGTGAAAGGAAGAGAATTTAAGGAAACCTCCCAATACCGGACTTGAATAGAAGGATTTTATCTCGAATGACCAAGCAAGATTATCAACACAGGGCCCGCCCGGTGCTACAAGCAAGGTTTGCGTAAGGAAGCAAAAGCAGAAAACACCACAGACACTTGGTCTTACACTGCTGCAGAAATATGAGCTTTTTTGCCTACCTGGTGGACTACAGGTGGTATCAACCGTCCCGTTGAGCAGCTGTGATGTGATATTTTAGCCTAGGATTAGGAGAAAATCTGGGATACTGAATATACTTGCTATGTGAACAGGGGTTAGAGATATCTGGATTTGCATCCGGTCCGAAATCCCCCGAAATCCGGGACAATGAGGTGTATTTCTATATAGCTCGCACAAATCTTGAAAAATTGTCCGTGACAACCAAGAATCCTAGGAGTGAGGTTTGGGACAACGGGGTGCGACTGAACACCAACACCGCAATAACTAGCATTCCGCGGCAGTGGGAGGGGCAGGGTATTCATGGGTCTTTGGAGCTTACTCGGTTCCGCCGGGCGAAGCGATGGTGTTCGTGGTGCGCTGATGTCGTGGGGGACTTGCTCGGTATCGGGGGGGGTTTTTTTGATGCCATATTAGCCATAACAAAAAAAAAATGCCGAAAAGCATCTTGAACCCGCGCTTCAAAATCCACTTGACATCGCCACTGCAATGGTCAAGGGCGGTAATGATATTGTCTCCGCCGATAATGTGGGCGGCGCCGTTGCGGGCCTCCACTGCCCCCTTCCACTAATTTTCACATGAATTTAGCTGACTATTCCTCCCACATAGAATTTGGAAAAAGGAAAACTTACCGCCTCTTCTAGCCTATTCATCTCCTGCAGGCTTCTGAGACCAAAATCCCGGAACTGCTCCTGGCGGTCCCTTATCGTGGCGCGACGATCCGCCTGGCAGCACTGGCCGTCGGTGGCCTTTTCGTAAATTGCTTTGAAGGTCTCACCGACGACAGTATCAGTGACCCTGCGGACTCGTCCCCAGTTCGCTTCCCCCAACCTCCTCTCCGCCTTCTTACACCGCCTCAGTAACCTCGCCACCGGGTCAACTTGAAGTGGGCTTCTTGGAGAGCCTTGACCATTTGGCGGGCCGATTTGCGGGTGTAGGTATAACCTTTTCCGTACGTCTTCCGATGAGGTCCTCGGCAAACTCCTCGAGATCCGCTGGGGTTGCATGGAGTGTCTAGTCAATGAGCTGACGAAATTCCTCCTCCCAAGCCCAGACCACTCCTACCACCCAAAACTGTCGCGCGTACAGTATATTCATCGCGTCGACCATATGTTGGTGTTCTAAAGGTATTGTATCAGAAAGAGCAGTGGGCAACTTGAAAGAAGACTGGTAGAAATAAATCTGCCTACCGCTGAGCTCTTGTGCAATATGCCAATTCGGACCATACAAGGCCATCAATGTCTCCTTATAGTTCACCAATCTGTTCTCGAGGAGACAAACCACATGCCCTCCATGATAAATTTGATCCCCCCCCCTGATCGCTGCTGCGTAGTGTTCTCAGCCGTCCGGTCCGTCACTCTTCGGGGTAGGACGGGACGGACTACTATTCATAGTCTTCTTTTTAGGGGGGGTAAGACAGACAACGCCGGGGGGGGGGCGGGGACCGGACGGACTGTAGGGGACTATAGTCCTAGCGCTTGGACCTTCGGTACTATCCCAAGTTGGAATCATACACCTCCGAGCCAATTGTTATGGCATCACAAGACATCATTCGTGCCGTCCACGGCCTCCTCCCACCGTAGACAAGACCGGAAACCATCTGGTGGATTGGAACACAGTTAGGAAGTAATACGGGGTCCGCTGAGTGTATACTCACAATGTCGTGGCGTTTATAAAACGGGCTTCTATTGCGTGCAGCGAAATTGGGCAACCCTCGGGGTCTTTGTCAATTTTCCGAACCGTCCGGGGGCTCCACAGGGACGGCGTAGACAACTCCAAGAAAACGGGACGGGACAGGGACGCTAGACGCGGCCCTGTGTAGGGAAAACTACCTAGGAGACTGCCGTTCCTGGCTATGACTACCGGGCCGGACACGCGATTCCTTTACCAGTATAGTCAGATGCACTAGACAGCCGGTCCTGGGGCGGACAGCAGAGGAGCTGGTATGAGGGCGGGGATTGCGGGGGGGGGGGGACCATAGGGGGGTATCAGAAGGCTGTGGGGCGTAGGGAAGAACTGCGGGGGGTGGCCACAGAGGGCAGGTATTAGGGGCGGCGGGTGGGAGCAGGGAATAATAAGTGAGGGGAACTGCTGGGGACAGCGGAGATGGATGATGACCGCTGGGGACTGTTAAAAATAATAGTGCAGAGGTAACGATCGACGGCGGGGGTTTTACGCAGTGGAGTGGAACGCCTAAAGTGGAGGCCCAAGGTTTGAATTAAGGAGAGATGAAGGACATGATTGATTGTAATAAGTTCATCGGAAGGAAAGACTTGAAGAGGGTTGTCTATGGGAAAGGGTGTAAGTTAAAGAGAAAGGGGGTGAAAATATTTTCATAGCTTGCGCATCAGTCCGTTGATGTGTACGCGTACCTCTGCTGCCATAGAGTGCGGGATATGATAGATGAGTAAATACGGTGCCATCAACAGTTGCCCTGGGGATCCCCCTTTAGCTAGTACATATTATTATTATTATTATTATCACCATACAAAATAATCTCCCTCGGCCATGTGTGATACTTCCCACTACTTTGATGAGGTAGTTGAGTCACCCAACGAAATAGCATATCACCCAGCAACATGGCAAAGTGTTGTGCTATCATGAGCTCTCACTCGTATTTTCCAGTCTGCAGTGTGTTGTATGGTCCCACTCTTATGAAGGGCATCTAGCGGTTTGAAACTAATGGACTATTTGAGCCTTTCGTTGGTCACCTCGACACTATTGTTCGCCAGGATGTTCTCCGGAGGCGATATGTCTAAGGTTACATTCATGGCCGGGATTTCGTTGCTATTTAGGATGGGACGCTCGTTACTTTCCAACCACCTAGGGTAGTATATTTACCCAGGTCCATGTTGGGAGCAGTCTGTAGCGGCGGTTTTCTGTGCATCTTTTTATTATTTGTCAAGAGAATGATGGCTAGAAGAGAGCTCGTCGGTTTGAGATGGGGAAGTATTGTGAGCTTGCTGGACACTGTGCAGCTGCGAAGCTAAGTAAAATTAGGTCTTGCTCATCCGGCCAGAGCTTAAGTTATCACAGCATAGGTTAGACAGCAACCTTATTACAAGATATACAATTGACATAAAACTAAATGCCACTGCCAACTATTGAGGGCCGCAACATCACCCTTCGGTATCCGTAGGAACTCCCGGTAGAAATATAGACTTTCAGGGGGTCATAAGGTCCGATCATTCCCCGTGACTAACCTCTTCATGAAGTTGCTAAGGCTGCATGGCTAAGCTTCTCCACCTAATGTCCTCTTTCTAATCAACCAAGTTATCTAAAATATTATAGGATGAAGCGAACTCAACTACAGGACCGAACTCCTCCCGCCGTCCAAACTCTGCAGATTTATTTGCGGGGGGGGACTAAAACTAGAGAACATAAGATTTAAAAAAAGGGCTATAAGAAGTACCCCAGTACTAAAACACAGATAAACAGAGACAAGAAAAAGCTTTGGACTGTCACAGAGAGCCTTCCAATGCTGCCGAAAAACCGTGAAATTGCATGAATAAATCAAGCTTCTGTGCACACTCCCCCCGTAACTGCAACCGCATCTTATACCAAAACGCCATCGTACATAGAGGTCGCATACAAGCTTAATCGAAACTTCTAGTGCGCTATAAATACCCTCGGACAGCCGGTATATACATCCCCAAAGCCATTTGAATAGTTCATCCCTCGTGATCCGATTGGTGTGAATGTCAGATTCCCAACGAGTGCTAATTACGGTCATTGTCTCTCATCGCTTTCCAATTCTTCCCCCGCCTTAACCCCAAAGCCACAACAGCGCCTGCTGCTCCGTGGCTAACTATAACCCATTCTTTTTAAAGCCTATGTTCGGCTGACGGCGTCTACCGTGTCCATTTAGCTTCGCGGGACGTTGAATACCATGGTGATCGTTATACTGATCCTGTTTTCCATTCAGCTATCAAGATCAAAATTAAAGCAAGGTAAATCTTACAGCCCCGACAGTCTCCGGAGGTGTTTCCAGCCCAATGGCGCCTAGCATTGGAGTAGAAGACCTAGAGTGCATACACATGTTGGGAACCTGAGGGGTGCTACGGAGCCCCTTAGAAAGTGCCCTAATACTATTCTGGGAGCTCGGAACTGAGGAGTCGTTTCCGGGGATATTGTACTTCTCGGCCTCTTGGGTGGTTGGCGAGTGAGCAGAGTCTCCCTTTAGCTTAGGCTTCCTGGCCAACAAAATCCCTCCTGCCACTGCTCGAACTGCTAAACCATCCTCCGCGCTGGGTGGTTGGTCCCCAACACTCACTTATGAAGCATACCCGCTGCGTCCTAATCCTTCACATGTCCTACACAAACTTTCCTGATTACCTTCCCCACGATAGTCGTCTGCATACTTGACTGTGATTTCCTCGCCCACCCTAACATCCCTCTGCAGATTAATTCACATGCTCCTTCTCCCCGGTTGTGAGCTGGAAATTTGGCTTGTAGCTATGATTGATAAACCTAGCATGCCCCAGAAGCAGGCCCCTAGCACCGACTTGTAAAGAATAAGTGATGCTGAGGTTTGACTCCACTTGGGAAAAGGGTTGCTCCTCGTTACCAGACACTCTGACCAACACCCCAGTCAGATATTTGACCATCTTGCCACGATGAAGACCCTTCCGAGCTGATACACATGCCTCAAGCCTCGCAGGACAAAAACTAGTACAGGCGACTTCGAAGGCAGCGTTCGGCTGATAATTTGACAAGTAACGGCGATCATGTCTATCAGTGCACGGTCAGTTTCGATTATTCGTCCAATCCAGTTAAAAGAGCCAACATGCTTCGAAAATTCAGTTTCAACATGGATCCCACTCCTCAGATATTGCACAATTCCAGATAGGCTGTAATGAATAGAACATTGGCTTAAGTCAGGGGTATGTGCTCTGCCATCAAATGGCTATTTTTGGAAGAGAAGAAAGTGAGGTGGGCGACTGGCATGCACGAAGCCACAGCTCTCCCCCAAACTTGAGGGTGGCGGGTACTAAATTGCAAGAGGGGCAAAACACGGCAGAAACCTGTCCAGGGCAAGTTTAATATTCCTGTCTTTGGCCGCATCTTCAATAACCATCTTCAAGGTCCCCTTGATATGGAGGCGATGACTTGGATGGTAAGTGCGTTTAATCTTGCGGATGGTAAGCTTGTCTATTAATGAACCTGCTACACAGTTGGGTTTCGGTAAAGGCAAATTCTTTCCAAGGACTTCTCGAGGGGCAGTGCGCCGTAGACGAAGAATTCTGGCCAAGAAGTCATCGTATTCTGCTAGCAAACTCGAAATTAGTTAGTGGTTTGTTGAAGAGAGCATCTCTCTCACACAGAGACAAGGCTCCTGACAAAAGGATAAGAACAAAGGAAAAGGTTGGCTGGAGGGAAGGTAGAAAGGAGAGGGAGAAATGGATACCGGTATAGGAAAAATCGGTTGTTTTGGGGAGGGAACAAGAAAGAGAGGAGGAGAATAAGGAGGAGAGGCAAATAATAAAAATGAAGGGGAAATTTTAGCTAAAAGCTAGTGCGGGGGAGATAGACGGAATAAGAAAGCTCGCTCTGCCCTAAGGGAGGGTAGGGAGTGAGTAGAGAGGGGCAGCGTTGAGGTAGGACGAGGGAGGGTTGTATACACAAATAACAACTCTGTACCCAAGTTCTCGAGTAACTGTACCGTAGTCTAAACCTCTAAAACTCTGCCCTTCTTCCCCGAACAACTACTCTCCTAAGACCTCTCTAGCAGGTTACCGGGGGTAAGAATTCTTAGGCTACAATGCTACCTACTTTCACAGAAAGCGAGATACAGCAGTAAAAGTATGCCTTATCTCCCTGGCCTATCATGACCGTGGATATCCCCGATTCTCCCCACATCTTCTCACTTCCTCGTCCCCCCCCAAACTCCGGCTCCTCTTTTCCCTCCCCCTCCTCCTTCTCCCTCTTTATACCCTACCCTTCCCTTCTTCTATCCTCGCACTCTCTCTCTTTCCCTATCCCCCTCCACACAAAAGGAATAACACTTGAGCCTTCTGTCCCCTTCCGAATGCGGTATTTAATAGCTACGCCGATCATTCCAGGATAGCCGCTGTTTCCATTTTTGTTATGCCACACCAGGAGGCGATTGTACATTTGTCGTCCCCGTGGATGTAGTTCTCCGGGCTGTAGAAGTACGGTCACTGTTGTACACGTTTTCGGGGAAGAGAACTTTTCGGGTGTAACTGCGGGCGGGAAAGGGTTAACATACTCTTTATATTGACGTTAACCTTGCATTCACTGAATACTAGAACTACTTTCTTTGTACCTACCCTGGTAGCAAGAGCAAACAGCATACCGTGTAGGTCTTAGATTGGCCAACATTGCATAGGCCACCGGATAAATTGAAGTTAGAGATTAATCCGCCGCGTTTTGAGACGTGTATTTTGTTTCGGCTAGATCCATAGCCATGTTATTCCATACGTAAGAGTCTGGCGGACATGCTCTTCCAGCAAGATCCATATATTGATTTCCCTGTGGGCTAAACCGCCCTGATGTTGGGGATAGCATAAATTCGTCTTCTCTCATCAGAGATTTAGTATATATAGGAGTATAAGATATGATTTAACCCACCTAACTCTTTGTTCCTTGGAAACGCATTTGTTACTCGTCTGTGCATATTACGAATTTTCTCCTCAATCTCGAGATCTTCCTGCAATATTTCCCTTTTGGCAATTCTCTTGGTTGAACACGCCCGTCATTAGCAATCTTCATATCTAGTAATTCTTTGACGAAGTGGTTCAGCATTTTCACGAATTCCCTTGTGGGCTAGTTTTCCTCTATCTTGCCATGTTCAATCTGTGTCGCATAGCCAGTCGACAGTGTGAGAGATTTTCTAAGGTGGAATCTGTACTGTAATTCCAGCAAGGACACTCTTCTCGGAATCCTCTTTCAACATCCTCTTCACCACCTTCCTCAGTTCCAATAGCGGGATACTCCAAAATGGTTGCAGGTCGTACCAAATTTGCTCCAAGTCATCTATATTGTAAATGTTTCGTTCTCTAGCAAATGAGAACTTGCTGCAGGTATAAAGAATGCTTGCCCTATAGAAGCCCGGAGGAGTATCTAGCCCACATTTTGTCCGGTATTGCCTATCGCTTGTGCAAAGGCATTTGACCGGGAGTCTTGATATTGACCAAACTAAGCTTCTGCCTTTTTCACCAACTGGGAAATAGGGTAGCCATCAGCTTTCCCGCCCATAGATCTGAAGCTGTCTTTGAATTGTGAGCTGCGGAGGGTATGACCTCCCTGAAAATTAGCATTGTTACGTACTCATCGTTACCGCTGATTATCAGAGCTAGCCGTCCCTGATTGTTCTGCCTAGAATGTTTAAGTGTTCCCCACACGTATTCAAAAAAAATTGAGGACAGTAATTTTTATGCTTTCGTCCGTATTTCTCAATTTTTAGTCTCTTGGAACATTCTGAGATATGGAATACTTCCAGTGTTCCCAGCCGTCCAGTCCACCCGTCTTCGGGGTAGGACGGGGCGGATTACTACTCATATTCAGTCTTTTTAGGGGCGCTAGGACGGACTATGCTCTGGAAGATGAGGACCGGATGGACTGTAGGGGATTATAGTCCTAGCGTTTGGGCCTCCGGTACTAGCCCGAGTTGAAATCATACACCTCCGAGCCAATCATTATAGCATCATGAGATATCATTCTTGCCATCCCCGGCAGTCCCTGTTGGAAATGGCAGTTTAATCGCCGCAGTCTCTGGCCGCTGAGGTATACGTACGCACTAGCCAAAGGACGCGCAAGCTCTCAAAATTCTTTCACCCCCTTGTTTTTCTTACTTTCCCACCTTCGCTCGCTTCACACCTTCCTTCCTGTACACAACTTTCCTCTGGCCTTTCCTTTCCATCGAGTTATCACAATCAATCATGATCCTCATCTCCACTTAAGCGGTTTCAGTCCACGCGTAAAATCCTCACCGCAAATCATTACCTCCGCAGCCTAGATTTTCAACTGTCACTGTTGGAAATGACAGTTTAACGGCCGCACTCTGAGACCGCTGAGGCATATGTGCGCACTAGTCAAAGGACGCGCAAGCTAGGAAAAAAATTTCACCCCCCCTATTTTTCCTTCCCTCTCACCTTCACTTGCTACACACCTTCTTTTCTGTACACAACGTTCCTAAGCCTTTCCTTTCCACCAAGTTGTCACTATCAGTCACGATCTTCAGCTCCACTTAAGCAGTTTCGCTCCACTACATAAAATCCCCGCCGTAGGTCGTTGCCTCCGCAGCCCACATTTTCGACAGTCCCCCACCCTCTCCTGCGGTCGCTCACTATCCCCGGCCGTCCCCCCCCATACCCTAAACACACATGTCTGACCCTGTAGGGCCTGACATCTAACCCAAGGGCCGCCGTTCTGCACTCCGGCCACCCGGGATGGACCGCGTCCAGCCATCCCGTCCCGTCCAGGGCTCTTAGCAGTCTCCCCGCGGGGCCCCGCTGCTCCCCCGGACGCTTGGGAACGCTGGGTGCTTCAGAGAAATTCGGCCAACCCATATAAGGTGAGTCCACTCGATTCCATATCATCTATCTAGCGGATTAGAAAAGCATGGACTAACACACTCAATTTACTACTAACCTTTAGTGCACGATGATCAATTTCAGGTTTCCATACCGACAGGGACCCTTCCTCATCCCCGGTACCGCTACTGCCAAAGGGCCCCTTTTCTCCGCAGAGGGATTACCTCCCTTCCCAGTCTGGCCCACCTCTCCCCGATTAATACAAACATGATACTAACCGAGTCACCTAGGGACTACAAGGGCAACAGAGCGGAGTACCAACAGCGTTCGCAGACGGCCAGGTCGGCCTGCAGAATCTCAGTGTTCCCAAGCGTCCAGTCCGTCCGTCTTTGGCCTAGGACGGGACGGACGCCAAGTTTGAGGCCTTTGCCCGGGACGGACTCCAAATTGTAGTCCGTCCTGATCTATGCCCGGGACGGACGGCCGGGCCCTATAGGTGTCTTAGTTTATGTTTCATTTTTGAATCTCATTAGCATGACTCTGCATGAGGTCTGTGTTACTATAAAGAAGCGAAACATTTTGATTCTAATATACAGGTGACGCCTGTCCTCACTCAGGACGGCCGGGCCCTGCAGGTGACGGCGAATACCTATAGGTGACGCTGGTCATTACTAATGACGGCCGGGCCCTGCAGGTGACGCCCGTCAATTCAAAAGACGACCGGGCCCTACCGGGAGTTACCATTTTCAGTAAGACTGTAGGGCCCTGCCGTCAACCTACAGTCCCACAGTGAATATCGAGGACGGGAGCCTTGCCCGGCCGTCCATACCAACCCTACCCGGGACGGATGGGACCATTGGACGCCAGGGCCCTGCAGTCCGCCCGGGACGGTTGGGAACACTGCTGCAGATAGCCAGCTGGCTTACAGTCCGGCCGGCCAGGCCAAAGTGAGACTGACCTGGGCTCTGTAGGCCGGGCTTCATGGGTGCTCGGCGGCGCCGGTAGGTTTTTGGTATATTCCATGCGACTAGTCAATATTTTGTTAACGGGTGGCTTACACCCGCAGATATCTGAAGATGCCCATAGATATCTGAAGATCCCTGCAAATATTTGTGGCCTTTTTAGAGGTATACTTCTATCAGTCCCCTTTGCCTACAGCTCTTTCTGATATAGTACCCTTAGAACACCAACATATGGTCGAGGCCATGACCGCACGTGCGACCGCGCAGGGCGGTAGGAGAGTGGTCTGGGCTCGGGAGGAGGAGTTTCGTCAGCCCCTTGACCAGACACTCCATGCAACCCCAGCGGATCTCGAGGAGTTTGCCGAGGACCTCACCAGGGAGACGTACGGAAAAAGGATATATCTACAAGTAAAGCGCAATAGCTAGTATGACTCGAAGGAAGATGTTCATGTGAAGGAGGATAATTTGTGTTGAAATAATTAAGGAGCTATGAGATGGTTTGAGAAAATAGGGCTGAAAGTAAAGGGAAACAAAAACAATGAGAAAGTGGATTTTCATTTACTATGAGTGTATACACGTATTGCTTCCTATATATCCTAGCATTTCCGGTAGGAACAGAGGGGGACGAGCTGAGCAAGATTTCATGACTTCGCCTGTGAGCCTGCCTGCCTGCGGTAAAAACTCGCTTTTAACGAACTCGCCTGACCTGGGATGGTTTAGTATCGGTTAAATTTCTGAATTAAAGATAGGCGAACATCTCATCTTTTCTAAAATTCCCAAAAGCTTAGTCTTCTTAGTATCAGAGATTTCCAAAAGTCCTAGTCCAGGCCAGTTTGTCAAACGCCAGATTTCACTGAATCCCACAGCATACTCGAGTACTAGTAGCGAGCCCCCAGCATAGTGAGCCATCTACAAGTTTAGACAATGTCATTGGCTTAACTTCGGCCCGGTTTTAAATATCAGGTAGTGTTTGGGTAGATTGCTCGCTATGCCAGGCGATCGCTACTCGAGTACGTACGGTATGGCGTGGAATACAGGCGGAACGCCTCTACCAGTAACATTTTTAGTCTACTGATTAGCTGTGCGGAGTGCAGTCGACTACAGCCTATAATCTAAGTTAAGATAGGTTGTGGGAAAGCTCCCTGTTTTTATTTGTGCCTACGTTTTCCACCTCCGCGAGAAAGCCCAGGGATGGTGCATACAATTAGTGTGTCATACTCAGGCTGCAAGCGGCAGCTTTATTGCTTTTTTTGGGCATGGTACCAAGAGCAAAAGCGGTTTTAACCCACCCACCTGGGCAGACGAGGGGTACTGTAGTGTTGCGGGGGTTTGACTTTCTATCCTCTCCAGCCTTTCCCCAAACCAGTCCCCCAAAAGTCTTGTCTCTTTCTCATTACGGCCTATTTTGATCCCCGCACAATACGCACAATAACATCACAAGCAACAAGCACAACGAGAGACAAGATGGGTTCTACAGCATACCAAAAGTCCACCATTACCATTCAGCGAAACGTTGGCAATGTGACGGACAGTTACAAGAATGTATGGAATAACTGCGAGATATCGGTTTCGGACGAGAAGCGCCAGATCTTAGAGTGGCTATCTCCCATCGCACCTCGGGAAAGGCATCAGGGTGTGCGTGAGGGCCGGATGGAAGGGATAGGAACCTGGCTTCTTCGAACGAACGAGTTTGAGAACTGGCATATAAGTGAAGATCAAGACGTCGATCCGGTATTATTCTATTATGGGGACCCAGGAGTGGGAAAGACATATCTAAGGTGTGTGGGGTTAGCTCGGCAGAAATAGTGCGGAAAACTAACTTGATCGTGGTAACTACAGCTCTCTTGTGATAGATACACTGTGCGATGGGCTTGATGGGGGCAACATGGCGGTGGCCTGTGTATATTGCGACTTCCAGGCTCACAAAGAGCAGTCCGCGACCAGTGTGTTAGCAGTTCTCTTGAAGCAACTCGTCGCTGGGGTCGAACCATTCCCGGAAGAGATCAAGGTGGCTTTTGACCGTGCGAAGAGAGAGGTTGATGGTCGAGCACTGGGACTCTCGGAAATCCAGGCGATGCTTGTCGAGTCTCTGTCATCGTTACAACGGGGGTTCATCTGCATTGACGCTTTAGATGAGTTTACCACGAAACATCGAGCGGATCTTTGGGACTCTCTGCGCCACATTGTCCGGGAGTGCCCAAATATTCGGCTATTCATTACGGGAAGGCCACATATTAGAGAAGAAGTGAGGAAGTATTTCCCCGGATGTCCTGATCAGCCTCCCATAAAACCCACCGAGGATGATATTCGGGACTATCTTTTTATGAGGTTGAAGAAGGATTTAGAGGTGGATGCAATGGATACTGAACTGGAGGCCGATATTCTCAGAATTATTCCGGAAAAGATCGCGGGCGCGTATGCGATACCCTGCTCACCGTGAAGCCCAGGTTATCGACTAACATGCTCTTTAGATTCCTGCTTGTTTCCCTGGTTATGGATGCGGTTCTAGCAGATGCGACAATACATCAGAGAAGAAAAACACTCGATAAGATGACAACCGGCTTTGGTTTAGATGATGCATACCACGCAACATTGGATCGCATAAGAGAGCAGAAAGGGAACCGCGGAAAGCTAGGAATGGAGGCGCTGATGTGGATTCTTTCATGCGAACGGCAGCTGAAGGCAGGAGAACTGTGTCATGCTTTAGGGGTGGAATTAGGAACTACGGACATTAATATCCACAACGTCCCGTCAATACGGACCTTGTTGAGTTGCACACTAGGACTTGTCACAATTGATGGCCCAGAATCAACAGTCCGTCTCGTTCATTTCACGCTTCAAGAGTATCTTGTTTCACGCCACAACTTGTTTATCACACCCCACTCGATGATGGCGGAAATATGTCTCACCTATTTAAACTTTCAGTCCGTTTGCGAACTTTCGACTGCTCTAGGTACTCTCCCATCGACAATGCCGTTTCTCCACTACGCATCTTGTTACTGGGGGCTCCATGCTAAGAAGGAGATGGGGAAAAATGTGGAGTGCCTTGCCCTACAACTTCTCCAACAAGATGCCAACCACATATGGGTAGATATTCTCTTGCGTGAGGAGAAGGTCGGCTTCTTCTCTAGGTTGAATCTATTGCATGGTAGAACTCCCGATATCAGAGGGTTTACTGGACTGCACGCCGTCGCATATATGGGGATTCCCCAGGTCGGTATTCCTATGATAGGCATGAAAAGGTGGGACTTGAACGGGCGGGATTCTAACGGCCTAACACCGTTAATGTGGGCTGCTAAACACGGGAATTCCGCCCTCGCAAATCAGCTTCTTAAGCAGCCCGACGTCGATCATACATTAGCAGACAAAGGGGGCCTAACACCGTTTATCCATGCTTCCAGGGGTGGACATGAGAACGTGGTTAAACTATTCCTCGAGGACGGGGATGTCAATCCCGATTCGCCTGATTGGTCCGGCCGGACACCCCTATCTCATGCTGCCGGATCTGGACATAAGGCCGTGTTGCTCAGGCTACCCACTTGGTTGGGCCTGGCGCCATTGCCACAGGCGGTCGGACATAGATATGAGCGCGTCGTGGAGCTGCTCTTGCAACGGAGGAATGTCAATCCCGATTCGTCGGATGAAAATGGCAGAACACCACTATCATATGCTGCCGAATATGGGTCCGAGGGTGTTGTGAAGCTACTCATAGAGCGAGGGGATGCGGACCCAGATTCGCTGGATAAAGATGGCCGGACACCACTATCACATGCTGCCGAAAATGACCGTGAGGGCGTGGTGAGGCTTCTTTTGCAGCGAGGGGATGTCAATCCCAACTTACCGGATAAGGCTAACATGACGCCACTACTATATGCTACCCACTCTCACAATACGGATGTTATGAGGCTACTCTTGGAGCGAGTGGATGTCGGCCCCAACTCGCCGGATGGGGATGGCATGAGGGTGCTACTACATGCTGCCGAAGTTGGAAATAAGGGTGCTGTGAAGCTGCTCTGGGAGCGATTGGATGTTGATCGCGTTTGCTGTGGTTATGAAGCACTGGTACTGGCTGTCAAATCTGGATATGAGGACCTCGTGGAGCCACTCTTGGAGCGTGGGTATCTGGATCCCGACTGGTCAGATGTGGTCGGTAGGACACAACTATCATACGCTGCCGAAGCGGGGTGTGAGAGCATTGTGAAGTTACTCTTGGAGCGAGGAGATGTCATCCCTGATATGCCGGATGTGAATGGCCAGACGCCTTTATCATATGCTGCGGGGATTGGGCGCGAGCAGATTGTGAGGCTACTCTTGGAGCGCAGAGATGTCAATCCCGATTCGTCGGATGCGAATGGCAGAACACCACTATCACATGCTGCCGTATACGGATCCGGGGATGTTGTGAAGCTACTCCTAGAGCGAGGAGATGTCAACCCTGATTTGCCGGACGTGAACGGCCGGACACCACTATCACATGCTGTCTAGTGGAGAAGTGAGAACATTGTGGACATGCTCCTGGACACAGAGGATGTTAATCCCAATTTGCCAGATCAGAATGGCCAGACACCACTATCACTTGCTGCCCAACATGGATGGGAGAGGATTGTGAAGCGACTCTTGGAGTGCGAGGATGTTGATTCCGATTTGCCTGACCGGAATGGCCTGACACCATTGTCATACGCTACCAGGTCTAACTATTTCGGCACGATGAGGCTATTGTCAAACCCCAGGTTACCCAGTCACGAAATATCAGAAAGAAATGACGTGGCACACGAGACCTCCGTTACTGCTCATAGTGCTCAACAGCAAGCTGGATTAACTTCTGTATCGCAGCAAGAAAGCGTTATTCCCGGACACATGATCGCCGTCGTCATTCCTTTCCTCCACTCCCACGAACCTCCATCAAATCAGCGCGAAGCACTGCTCTCATCGCCTCCCCTATGCGACCCTTCCCACGAGTCTACTATCTTGAAGCGTTTGAGGCCACGGAAGCGTCCTGGAGAGGACCGGTCACTCCGGGGTCACCCTAAGCGCAAGCGTTTCCCTTCATCCTAACATCCTCAACAATACCTATCATCTCCTTTGAAGATTATATCCGACTTTGCCACACAATTGTCACATTTGCATACACTCCAACTTCATGAACCCACCCCTTTATACCTCTACCATCTCCTCAAAAATATTATCCACCTGTGCTCCATGAGAATCTGTTTCCGACCTCTTCTGTTGGAACCTTTCCCAGCTTAAGACACCGGTATCCGGCAAGGGCCTACACTCCGAATCATTGTTCGAATGCTAATAGACTCCTGAGCATATTTTCCATGGATGGCGTACTATTTCCTGCACGGCTTCCTTTTTCTCCACTATTTTTTCTCCTCATCTTGTTTTCTACACTCTGTCAGGGGATCCCGGTAGGAGTAAGTCATGTTAGATTTCTATGCTAGTGTATGATAGTGTTTTCTCTTTTTTTCACTTGTCCCCCTTGTTCTTCCCAGGTTAACCCTATCCCAAAGCTGGAGTCTACAGGCTGTGATATATTGCCTAGATGAGGTATTAGGAATAGCTGTAGATGGTTGCTCTATGACGTTAATGGCTTTGTTTGTCTACCTTTTCTGTGGGGGACAGGGGGGGGGGGGGGGGGGGGGGTAGTGGAATTTAAAGTAA
>Ga0307509_10002629_pt1 | contig 28731 bp, 17 predicted proteins | sample 10_EM_MG_FD_202245 | JGI IMG/M metagenome (GOLD analysis project Ga0307509, IMG submission 202245) | Populus trichocarpa ectomycorrhiza microbial communities from riparian zone in the Pacific Northwest, United States - 10_EM | ecosystem: Host-associated > Plants > Roots > Unclassified | place...
TGCATGGGTTCTTGATTCCTCGTCTCATTAAACACCATTTGGGTCTTAACATTTTGGATGTGACCTCCTCACATTCTGATAAGAAGAATCAAGATGACACGCTTGAAGCATTTCTGTGTGACATTTATGGGTTTTATTGGAAATAATGGTTTTCACTATTTATTTATTTTGATCATGTTAATTGCCTGCTTGTTTTAATTTTAAAAAATTAAAAAAATATTTTTTCAAATAAAAAATAATCGCTAACACCATGATTTCAAAGAAGATGCATGTATTTTCGGATTTGAGACCAAGCTATCTAAGCTTAGGAACCGAAGGAGGACATGCATTGCATGTTGATGGGCTGAAACTTTCATCGAACTTGACTGATAATTTTGAAATTATAAGGACTTTCATCAACATTAAATACAAATTTGAGCATATTACCTACATAACACAAATTATTGAGAAAAAATATTATTTATTTTTTTCTTTTGGATGTAATTTAAAACAGGGAACTACAAGGGAAGGGAAGAAGAAGATGAAAGGAGGCATCCACGGGCAAAAAGGATGGGAATTGGGATTAGTCATTAGGGAGTCATGTGAATAATTATCAAATAATGAAACGACTTTGGACATAAAATAGTAGTGATGGCGATGTCAGAAATAGTTGCCGAACTGAGACTTGTGCTGGATGAAATTTCAAAGGGAGGGAGGGAGGGAGGATAATTGTTTTTGGTAGAAGTGGACTAATGGAGCCCTTTGTTCCTACATGCACGTGTTTTTGTGACTAATCACTCGACAAAGTGCACAAAGGAATGATAGCTAGCTGCTTCATTTTGGGCACACAACTGTTTGTGTTCTCTCTTTATTTTTTCCATCATCATCTTGCACTCAAGGACAACAAGATACAAACAATAAAGAGCCAGATATTTACCAAGGTCAGACTAATGCTTTTTTCTTATATAATTGCTCAAATGTGGGTATCTTGTTGGGTTTTTTTTTAGCACATTAAAAAAAAAAACTGGTAAAATACCAGAGTGAAAATAAAATTTAGGGATATAGCACACTGTGACGAGTTGCAATTGTTATCTTGTTGGGATTTTTTAGGTTAAATCAGGGATTTTTCCAATTTAAGTATAAAATAAGTTAATTAGCTATGAAATACATGAATTGAGTTGATAATTTCATTATGGTGGTGAAAATTGATGAATTTAAGTTCTCGCCAATTATGTTACCGTTATGATTTTATTGATAAATTATGCACCTTGATTAATCCCACAGTATTGATAAATTAGACTTGTGTTTTGTTGTATTGTTTGACAGGATGTCTGGTAATATTAGAATATTATGCTTCCATGGTGGTACCGTTGTCAATACCAATAATGATATCCTTTACAATGAAGGAAGTCATGAGTTCTTAACTACTACATTAGATATGTCTCTTAGCGAGCTATCAAGAATGTTATGTGATCGATTTAGCTGAAATATACTTCAAATATAAGTTGAAATCACTTGGAGAATGTTACAAACTAGGGTTAGTCAAGCTTGTTATGTTTATGTACCTATATATGGTGAAGGAAGTGTGAATTCAACTTTTAGGTTTGCGAGTATTTATAAGATTAATATATTGTAGCTCTACTTGAATAGTAGACCCAGACAATGAAACTCTTATAGTATTGAGTTAACCCAGGTTCCAAGTAACACTTAGATTCATACATGTATCACGAGCAGCTAGTCTATCTAGATTAGGTGCTAATGCAAAGATACAAAAGTCAACATAGAAAATTATTAATATGAAACATCGATTGGGTATAAAATCTACACCATATTGCTATAAAGAATCCATACCAAGTGATGAAGAAGATGATTATCAGATTGATAGAGTTGAGAAAGAGAAGTAAGATGGGGAAGAAGAGGATGTTGAGTTAGTTGAACCTATAATCAATACATGGTTAGTGTTATATGAGAAGTATAGAAAATAATTAACATTAATAAAACAACTTGTACTTGTGGTAAATGAAAATTGTATCAATCATGCTTATACCTCATCGCATGTTCCACTTTACAAAATAATGATTATGTACAATTTGTTAATAATTTCTTCATGTGTCATGTAAAAAAGAATACACCTTATTTTCAACCCTTGCGTGGCACACCAATATCCAATTAGAAGGTGAACAAATAAGGGTCATAGAAAATTCATTCGTCTACATAACAAGATGGATGCTGACAATGCTTATTGTTCTCCCTGAAACTTTTTGAGGACTTTTAGGTTATTCCTAATTAAAGTTGGGGGTGGCATTCTTGTATATTTCTACCAATAACTATGTAAAGCATGTCCAAATGAGAGAAGATAAATTGTTAGTTGTCTACTATTTCTCTAGGTATAATTAATTTAACTACTATGATCCAACGAGATTGTTAGAATTGATTATATTTTAAATTCTAATTAGAACTGTTAATGTTAATTAATTATAGATCTGGTCGTAGGATAATCTTCATATTGGATATCCAGAGAGCTAGGATAATAATATGTTCGACCCTGACACTCAGAAGCCATTATCCATTGGATCTGGTTAATAATAGAATAAAATAATTTTGAATAAAATGTTATTTATATAAATTAAATGCAAAAAATATATTAACTTTGTGGTTTATTATGTTAGATGGTACAAACTAGAATTTTTTTAGTAAATTTCATTCATGTTCATGAGTTTAACAGGACGAGTTCGACTCTTAGAAGCCTCATCGGGTATGAGTTATAAATTTATAACTATTTTTTTATTTGGACATCGATTTTTTACTAATATAAGTATTTAATATGTTTTCATAGGTTATATGGATGACATATACCAAGGATTTGATAATATCAGTTGCATCAATATGCCATGAAAGATCCGATATCTAGTTAGCACATGTCCCACTGCATTACTTCAATATAGTTGTGATGTATTGCCTAATCGAGTAATGCAACAGTTTGATTTATCTCAGCACATACCAGATTATATTGATGTTAGTGATGATTAGTTTCATAATATCAGTCATCAAGGTAAGCGTGAAAGGGATTGGCTGGTGATTCATGTAGTTTACCTTGATCTTTGGGATGATATGAGGGATTAGGTAAAAGGGATTAGGTGTTTGAGGAGTGACATCTGATAATTGATCTAGATACCTACATGGGATGGTATTTTTATATTACATTCTAGTTTATTACACCTACGTGGTGAGTTTCCCGAGGCATCCACACAATCTGATGCATTATACACTCCGATATCTAAGACATAGTTAATTTGTATGCAATATTTTTTAGATATAACATCAATTAAATATTGTTAATGTTATTATAAATGATGAGTGTTAATTACTTTTTAATGTATGTAAATAGATTCATTACATATTACGAAAGGCTCAGAAAGCAGTGGCGGCTATCTGTAAAGATGTTGATGAGATATGATGTATTATGACCTACACTACACTCAATTTATATCATGGTGGACTTCAGAAAGTTGAGGAGGTTGAGAGTCTCGAATCGGCATTAGCGAAATATGAGATCACTTATCATGAAAGTGTTGGAGATGTTAGTCCATCCACGAGCATCCCAAACCTGTTTACGAGCTAGAGTGATATTAGTGTTGACCCCTACACGAGTGCTACAGACTCATCCTCAAGTTGGATGAGTTGGGGTGGTGGTTTAGACTCGTCCACAAGCGCTCCAAACCCGTTCATAAGTTGGGGTGATTTTTAGATGTAGTTAGATTATATAGTATAATGTTATAAGAATTATGAATAGATGATTAGATGTAGTTAGTTTAATTTTAATAAAATGTTATGTGAATCATTGTGTTTAATTGTGATTTTAGGTTGTGAATTATGATTGAAGTTAGATTGGACACGTTGATAGAATTGGTTTGGTTTTTGTTTTTGTTTTTGTTTTTTGTTTTGTATGGAGCTAAAGCCTGGAAGAGTTGCCTTTGAACATCTATTTTGATCGAGTCACAATCATTGTCAATTGTGACATGCGAGTCATAGATAACAATTACGAATCGTGAAACTGTGTTTGATCCCTAAATATTTTCTAGGTTGTACTATTTTACCAATCTCTTTTTAAGGAGAAAAAAAACTCCCTTGTTGTTGTTTACTTTAAGAATTGAGAATATTAGAGGAGGTGCTAATGTTGTTGCTCTTCTTCATCTTCTAAGAACACCTAATCACATATATAGATTTCAGGTTTCTTTATCTTACACATATAGATGCTTTCCATAACCTTAAAAATAACAATTGAAAAGGAAGAGACCATAATCACACTTCACTACATTATTAGCAACTTTTATGTGATAACAAAGCTTAGGCAAATATTGTGCAAAGAAACAAGGTATCCACACCACACCGTGACTCTCTAATATTGCATTCTCTGTCCAGCATCCATCTTAGGAATTCTGAGTGACTGCAATGAAAAAAATAATAATCAAGAGAACTTTTACTTGGATAGATTTTATATCCCCAAGAAAAGTGGAAAAGAAAAGTTGAATTAAAAATTAATTACCACTACACATATATAAACTTTAATTTTACCCCAACTTTGTAGTTTAAAACTTTTTAATGGTGTCCTTCTAATTTTATAAAAGTTTCAATATTACTCATAATCATTAAATAGCCTACTATTTAAATTTGATTTTTGATATTAAAAATAAATTTTAAAAAATAAAAAATATATTTTAATATATTTATGAGAAAAAAATATTTTGAAAAACAATATTTACCGTAATATTAATAAGATTTCAACAATTACAGTAATGAACTGACTTACATGTTGTACCGAAAGAAGAAGTGATTATATATATATATTACTTAAATACAAACAAGAAAATTATATGAGACCTATCCACACACACATAAATAAACTTTAATTTTACCCCAACTTTGTAGTTTAAAACTTTTTAATGTTGTCTTTCTAATTTAATTTTCTGAAAGTTTCAATATTACTCATAATCATTAAATAGCTTACTATTTAAATTTGATTTTTGAGTTCTTGTATATGTTTCTAAATGTTTTTGTAAAATATTATAACATATACTTAGGCATGAAAGGGGAAATAAGCAACAATCAAGATAAAAATACGAAAAAGTTAGCTTTTTGTTTGATAGTTAGTTAATAGATAGTAAAAGGAAAAATTGAAACTTTATAAGAACTATAAGGGTAACATTGAAAACTATTAAACTATAAGGGTCGATGTGAAATATTAATAAATAGATAAGGGTCTATAGTTTCCTTGAATCTGAAACAAAAATCAAGAAATCCCATTACTTGCAAGGGCTGTTACTCCCTAGAAATCTGCAGATAACACAGAATTCATGCCTGCTAACATTAAAAATTAGAGGGGGAGGGATCTTGGGAGCATAACTGATATGGCACTCAAAGTAATGACATCAAAATACTTGAGAAAACCATGCGGATCTAACCACATGACACCGTCTGCCTGATGCCTTGCATCAATTTTTTTTAAAAAAAAACCAAGATATTTACAAGAACCCATTTCAGTAGACTGTTCAGTCAGTGCAAAAATCGAGAAATACCTGCAGTGGTAGTAGCTGAAGTTGATACAACTCCAGATGGTGTTTGCTCAGTAGCTGTCTCCTCGGCAGGGACGACAACACCAGGCCATGACTTGCACAGGCAGTGCTTCCCCTTATCTATGCTTGCATAAAGGGTGGCGAGGTGCTCGCCGCATCCACCCCAGGAATATTTTTTGCATTGCTTGCACTCTACTCTGTAGCACATGATTTTAGCAGTCCTGGACTCAGAGCTTGTATGCTATCGATGCTGCTTCACCTCTCTTGTCCACCTTCAGTTATAAAGCAATGATCTTCCTTTGATGTTATCGACCTTTGCATCACAAAATCTTCTTTTTTACTGTAAATTAAACTAATTGTAATCGAAATCATCGATCTGCTTGGTGCCATGCGTGTCGTTCAGACTTGGAGCTTTTGATACTCCAGTCAAGCGGTTGCAAAATTAAAAAAGCTGCCGCATTGTAGCAACCAATGATCCTTTCCCTGATCAGATTGATAACCATTTACAAGTTCTCCTCGTATCATCGTAATTTGTACGTACTAAGTGGACGCACGATGGAAACTTACAACAAGAAGAATTGTTCTTGTCTGTGTCATGCCATAAGATACCTCGTAGAACACAAAATATTATAGTGCGATCAAACCATATTTTTTTAAAAAATTATTTTTTTTACTTTAAAATAATTTTTTTTTATTTATCAATCATTTTAATATACTAATATCAAAAATAAATTTTAAAAAATAAAAAAAATTATTTTAATGTATTTTTAAATATTTTTTTTAAAAAACAACAATTACAGGTTTTCATTTTACCATTGCTCTCGCCACCAACGAAAAGTGGGTTTGCTTTGGATCGTGCCAAAAGCTAGCTATCTCCATATTCCAAACTTGAAATTCATAGTTTTGCTCCATATAAATTTTCAGTCATGAGTAATTGCCACCGATGGTCCTCACACCATCATTCCTACCATTACTAGTGACCCTGCATATAATCTGGTTTCACATGATCTGTTTCTTTCAGCCATAATTCCCAACTGCAATATGATGGGATCATGCTTCAATCTGAAATTGGTGCTGAATTAGAAAATATGAAAAATCATAGAGAACCTAATCCAACATATCAGCATCGCTCTGTCACATCTGACCACATACCATGTTCAACTCACTAAGAAAATCATCCAGGATCGAACTTATATTATCCCTAAATAGTGCCCCCACCAAATTCAATGTGTATGTGCATGCATGACTAAAAATTCGTGCAACCAGAGCTACAATTCCTCCAACAGAGGAAATGGAACATTGAGCAAAAGGTTCCCAGCAATCATTCATCGCTGACAGCAACCATAGGGTTGACGTGAAAGTTTTAAGAGCAGATATCCTCTTACATAAAGTGTAGAGGACCCAGAAAGAGCTGGCTAAAGAAGTCTCCAAGGTTGATTAAATTGTTGCGGCATCTAAATACATTTACATATCAGCTGTACAGACCATAAAATGGCTAAAACACATGCCACTGGGCCATATGCTCAAAACGTTTTTAACTGTACCAAAAAAAAAACCCAGCAATCATGGAATCAAGCTCCAATCCACAAAATCAACTTTAAACCGGGGCTTAAATAAAGTTCAGCAGGAAGCAGGAACCATGGAGAAATCCCTATCTATGGGGGAGCATTCTGCATGATAATAGTTCCAAGTACAAAGCACCATTTCAACACTGAAATATGGATTCAAACAGTCCATTCCTCCCAGTATTAATAAAGTGCACTATCATGTTAGTACAACTGATACAGGAAAAGATTTTACAAGGTGCTAATAAAGTATTGCTCTCCAAAGTCATATCATGGAAAGAACATAGGGAAGCTACTGCCACCTGCATGAAAATTAGCACATTAACACTAGCTAGAACACCGGTCACCAAGCAGGACCAAGCAAGCAGTCCTCAGGGACCCATGACATAAATATTTGAATGGTTATATTTGTTAACGCTAGAATCTTTACCAGCTTGCATTATGAACATGAAATCACTGACCATTCATACTCAGAACCACTAACAGGTTTTTCCATCCCCTTTGTCTGATGAGGGATCTGGAGTGGGTTTCTTCACTGCGCTTGATGATCCTACCGAACCTGTACTCGTCAAAACTCGCTTAACTCCTCTTCCCGCAACACCAAGGTCTGTGACTCCCAACACCCCATTTGTGTGAGCAGAGGAAATGGTTGGAGAGTCAAAACTTCCACTGCTATTAGCAACAACCAACTGAGAAGAGCTCGTGAGATTTGGAGATGCACTCTTCTCGCCACCTTTTGCCTTGTCAGATACCATTCCAAGGATTTCTGCAAGAATGGACTTTGGGTTCAGGACCAGCTGTTGTAGATCTTCAAGCTGCAAATACAGATGCACAATTTAACTCTGGATGGTTTAAAAGAGATTCTAACACTTGCACAGAGGCTAGCAGCTCTGACCTTCTTTTCCAGCTCTGCAGACAGGCCAGAAAGTGTTTCAATCTCTGCTTCTTTATCTGTCACAGATTTATCAGCCTGCACATTGGACGACTGCTGGACACCCTCATCTAATTCAGAAACAGCTGACGATGTTGCTGATTCTGTGGAACTCTTTACTTCTTTGATGAGCCGCTGCAACCGTGCCTTACAAACTGATATAGCCTCCTGGCAATAAGGTATTGCTTCCTGAGGCTTAGACCCAATCTCCAGACACAAACATATTCGAAAATTTCTGAATTGTACAGTTAAAGCTGTGGCAAGGTAAATAAGAAGATGGAATCCCAAAATTGACAATGTGATTGGCCCAGGCAAAACAAATATGACTCTATCATTACATTTAACAGGACCAGGAGAATAAATAAGCTGATGATATGTCATACTTATAATCTCAAAACAGGGGAGTATCTAAACCTTGATAAGGATACAGTTCTGCTAAATGTCTACTGTCTGGTTCAACAAGCCTTTCTAAAATGGATAGCGCTTTCTGGTAGTCGCTGAGAGATGTTTCTATATCCTCTGCATGATGCACACGCACAAAACATGAATGAAAGAAAGAAAATACAACACCCATTTAAACCAAGCAAGAGGCATTGAGAAGCAAATGTAAATATTGGTAATGTGTGTTTATTTTATTTTTAATAAAACCAATTTTTTTTAATAAAACCAAAAACATCTTCAAATTTGGAAATTCAACTCAAATAAATGCATAAACAGACAGACCTCTTTCCAATGCAACTTCTGCCAGTGCTGATAGAATGTCAACTTTATCCATCGTGTCATCGAGGTGTTTTTCAGCAATTGCTCTGGCAACATCTAGCATTTTCCATGCCAAATCAAGGTCAGACTCTTCTTCATCTGCTTCAGCAAGATCCTCATCGTCACTTCCCTCATCATCATCTTCTTCTTCTTCTTCTTTTTCCTTCCCACTAGAAGCTGTAACAGAATAAAGAGATCATAGCAAGGAATAGTCTGAAATATTTTAACCATTAGATTGATGCTACTATTAGCCCTACTCCACCTAGAGACAGCAGCTCAGGTCCAATCCCAGGCTTGGCCTTCCCACCATTTTAGGGCATACAAAATCATTTGGTCATTTGCCATGAAAACCATCTCAAATACCTTTAGCTCACAATAGATCTTTAATGGATGTGTGTGTGCGTGTGCATAGAGGAGAAAAGAATGTTGAAGGATCAAAAAGCCATTGACAGTAATTTTGCTCAAGCATGTAAACGAACTTGATGCAAATTCATGCATACTGTTTATTGTCAGCATATCAAGTACCTTGCAAGCATGGATTCCATGCTTGTGCGGAGACAAAAATATGCAAAATATATGTTGCAATTCTTTAAGCATCAAAAGAAGCAGAAATATCAAATCCCACCACAAGTAGAATTTTCTTTAAACAAACAATCTCCAAACCATGGAGATAGAGAGAGACCAATTACCTTTAAGCATCAAAAGAACAATATATGGTTGAATTTGTGAAGTTCATGGTTCAGTTTAAATCATTTTCACATATTTAAACCAATTACTGATTAGAGATTGCACCCAACACATCACATAAGTTTAAAGAAAAGAAATTGAATGTTGGTAAATACAAATACACGTTAAAAAAAAAAAGCAACTTATTTACTAGCATGTTCTACTATGACAACTAATGAACAAACATTTTGAGCAACAAAATACTGACCGCCACCAGCTGCACCTTCAGGATGATTAGAACCCCTACCCTCTTCAACATTACTAGAAACAGAAGCAGAGGAAAATTCTCCATTTACAAAATTCCTAGAAGCTCCATCTTTATTATCATCTTGTTTAGATTCACTATCCTTCTTTGGTACCATAGCCAACGGATCAGCCTCCTCCTGCGCTTTATACAACAGTGCACGTCCATATAGATAGTATGCATTCACACATTCAAGTGCCAGCTCACCATGATGCAAAACCCTAAAAGCATAATATATATATATATATATATATATATATATATGAAGAAATCAGGGACACATGACATAACAAACACTCTCAAAAGCTCCATACAAATTCAAAAAGATATATTAGAGCAAATTCTCACTCCCGCTTTCACAAATATCAAATTCATTCACAAGAAGTTAAAAACTGTAAAACTTCACACTCTAATTATGACTAAAGAAAATTTGTCATTGCTTACTCCTAGAAATTTCATAACTAAAATTCATAAAATCACAGCATCCATTTCTTGCTCTCCTTTAAAGAGAAGGTCCTAATTACATATACCCTAACATACCAAATGCTAAAAATACCTATTTTCATAAACATCAAATTCTTTCAATTAAAGTAGATAATTCCGAAACTTGGCACTCCTAATCACAAAAAAAAATTCAAACACATTCAATCTGTAAAAATTGGAAAATAACCACATTTTTAACGAGGAAAGCTATACCTTACAAAAACCCTAAAATAAAAAGGTACCAAAACCCATCAATAGGGCAGAGATTCGACTACTTAATTGCAAATTTTTCACTGAACAAAAACCAAACTAGACAGTGAAATGAAATGAAAACCCTAACCTGATTTCAAGGGCACGGCTAAAGCATTCTACGGCTTCACTGAAGTCATTTTCTTTAAGCGCGTTAGTTCCTTTCTCTGATAACTCAACAGCGAAATCTAGAGACTTGCGAGGGTCTGAAGTCTCTCCATTGTTGTCGTCGTTGCAGGTGGAGTCGGCGGCTCCGCCTTGAGAGGAGGTGGTGGTGGATCCTTTGATGGTGGCTTCAACAGAGGTTTGGTTTTCTATGGGGGCAGTTTTCGGTGCGGTTACTGAGGATTCCGAAGCCATGATGTCGATTTAGAAGAGAAACGAAAGTGAAAAGGGAGAGAGGATGTTTTGCGTGCTTTTATAGGCAAAGCCCTCCTTTTTTTATGTCGTCCGTGTCGTTGGAAATTGCTGACACCAAACAAACTAGCAAGCACTCTTTTATATATATATATATATAAAGAGCATTTGTTATCATTTTCCCAACACTACTACATTTTATTTAGTTGATGTGCTTCGAAATAATTAATTATAAATTAATAGCACTGCTAATTTCTTGAATAAAAAGGTCAGATGTTGAATCACATTGTTACTAATATTATGTTTTAATCTATATGTATAATCATGGTGTTTCTTCGATTAAATATTCAATAAAAAAGAAACCTTGTGATTTGAATTCTAATAACAACAACAATAATAATAAATTAAAAAAATCATTATAAAAAAAATATTAATGAAAGCATAATAATACCACTTTAAATTTAATATATTCTAGGTAGTTTCGATGATTATAAAACTTATTAAATTAAGATTATAAAAGATGTTAAAAGAGATCATGTTTTTATTGTGTATATATTCACCGTAAATTCACACAATAAATTTATCATTTTTCCTTTATCATTCAAAACTTAATATCATAATAAATTTGGATCCTGAGTTAACTACAAAATCCTAAATTTCTTTAAGGCATTTTAAGTATCCATTCTTAAAATATTCTAATCAATCATATAATATTTAAAACTTTGAAATTCTTGACCGACACATGTCATATAACCTTTGATCTAAATTTGGTGTTCTTACACCAATAATTAACTTTAAAAATAACAAGCTCTTCACTCCAAGATAAATTTCTTGAATTTTAGTTAATAGAACATCCATATAACTGTATAAACAATCTAAATTCTAATCAAACAATCTTCCCCAATATGTATACCAACATATTTTTTTAATTCTTCTTACATGGTTATCTCATGTTTGACAAATACCTCTATATGTATGACTGGTATCTTAACTTAATGATCGAGTCCTCATTCTTTATAGTCAACCCGAAGTATTCATTTTAAGCCCCACACATGTGGTTGGCTCCCATACTCAAATACATTTCCCACATGTCCTCCAAGACCACAAACTTAGCCCCACTCATGTGGTAGGCTCCCATACTCAAATACATTTCCCACATGTCCTCCAAGACCACAAACTTAGCCCCACTCATGTGGTAGACTCCCTTGTTCAATACGTTTTTAATATATCCTTCAAGGGCCAATAAAATTAACTCTACTCATGTGGTAAGCTTTCATGAACACAATTCATTCATACTCATTTCCAACACAAATTCATAAACTAAGTTTCCCACTACGGGGTTGGTTTTCACACAATTATACAATCACATGATAATTTTATAGCTCATCATTCCAAGCTCTACTCGTATGGTTGGCTTCCATATGCATAACACAATTTAAAGTACATGTTTAACAAGACTCCACCAATCTTTAATTATTTCATTACTTTGCATAAACATATTTTTCTTGGAGTATAACTTATAAATGAAACATTGAATTAATGCTAAAAATTAAGAAAGTTGAGGTGATGAGCACTTATATGTTCCTCTTATTGGTCCTGTCCCGCTTGCCTGGGATCCCGTAATCGATGCCTCTCCTATATCACTCAAGGTTTTACATCAAATTCACTATTTAAATATCAAGAATGCACTTCTCAATATTCTTTTAACAATTTGATTATTTTTTACTCATGAATACACATATTCTTACATTATCTCATATTAAACTTAAGGTTCTCAACTTTTCACGTTCCAATATAAACAATGCTATCATGTGATCTTATTTCATGCATGTATACATATTATACTTTTCTTTTCCATATAATAATCACCTATCTTCCTCAATCAACCTAAAAGAATCAAAGAAAACCAATAAAAAGCCAAAACATAGAATCAAGCTACCACAAAAGAGTAGCCAAAACGGTTTCACCGTTTCTTGAATCGATTTAGTTGTTACTCAAAACGACTAGCCCATTTTGGCTTTTGGAAAGTTTCCTTCTTCTTTTTCTCTCTAGTCAAACCTTCATCCTTGAAATCTTGAGTTTTTCTTTCCTTTCAAGATTAACTCATACTCATGCAAATTTTATATTTAACACACTAAATGATAAATTCTTTTAGGACACACACTTAATTACTACATAACCCTTCCTTTCCCCAAAAAACACATGGGGATCAAAATCCCTATTTTCATCCCTAAAGGTTTTCTTTTCCAATCTTTTACCAAATTACACTTAATTTCATTCCCTATTCAGAAACTTTTATCAGGAAATCATAATTTTGTTTCCCTAAAGTTACTCAAAATCTTCGAAATCAAGAAACTCAATCATTCATTAAGATTTCATGTAAATAACTATATATAACTCATTAAAGATGTTCCCTTATCATTAAACATGCATAAATTTGCAACAAAGAATACTCCAAGAACCTTTGTCTTGGTCGAACCTATCTCTCTAAGATGTGGGGTTGTTCTTTCAACAAATCAATCTATTCTTAACAATCAAACCTTATACTTAAGAAATCTAAACATATTTTCATAATAAGCCTAATTTTCCTTAAATTATCTTCAAGAACCTTAATTTAAAGATTTAAGGATTTTATCTTTTTTTTCAATTCTTTATGTTTTTTAACTTGTGATCTCTCTAACTCAAGTTTTCTACAAACTAACACAACCAATTATGTCAAACACACATTCCAATTTTTTAATTCCATAAAAACCCTAGTTTTAAATTTTTAGGGGTTCACACTTTTTCTCTACAACAATACAAAGTTTGGGTGTTTAAAGTACCTTACCAAGTCATGTCAATTTAACCTTGATCAATCTTTTTTCTCCTCTACAATCCCTCTATTTCTTCTTGTTTTTCTTGAACTCCTTATTAAAATCTTTATAGGTTTTCTCTCCTTTTTTATTTATAATTATTTCTCCCGTTTGAAAAAATGTTCTCTACAACCTCACCGCTCTCACCCTAAAGTGATACTTTGGAGGCTATGAGCTTTTTCTTTCATAAAAAAAAAAAAGTTTTGGTTCTTATCTTTGTTCCTTTTCTTTTATAACTCTATAATCTCCCTATTTTGTACGGGAGATAATTTTCCCTTTTTTTTTAGTCCTTAGACTTTTTATTTTTCAATTGTGGTGTTTTCCTCCTAAATTGTTCCTAAAATTCTGCTATTAAGAGTGATTTAGTGATTTTACTGTATTGAATAAAAAGGTAAAGACCTTATTGCCCCATCCAATTCATAAATGACTTTTTGATCATTTAAAAAAGACTATTATATACAATACAAGGTTTAATGATTTTGAAATGAAGTGTGAAATAATCACTTCACTATTGTAATTCATTGTTCCACAGTATTTGGGCTAAGCTCTTTTAGATTTCCTTGAAGTATTTAAATTTAATAATATTGGAGTAGATGTTATCATTTTAAAACTGGCAGTGTTGGCATAAATGACAACAGAGAAAATAGTGTGACCATGGAACAAACGACTGCTAAACCTAAATACATAAGATATCACCATGCAAGTGCCCTTTGATGGTGTTGTTATAGCAATAAGGAACAATGTGATAAATTCTGCTAGTGAAAGACCATGAATCCTCCAGTTTTAGATATCCTTTAACTGTGCAAATGCTTTGTACATGCACCAACCATGCATGATGCAACCAAATTCATTAAGAAAAGGAAATGTTTTGTTGTTGAATCAGTTTATGAACGAAGAAAAATCTGAAGAATTCAACAATTAGTACAACTTTTTTTTCTCTGTTTCTGTTTTAATTTGTTAATATTTATTTGTGGAAAACATTCATTTGCTCTCATTCAACAATTAGCACCATGGCTCTAACTATTATAATCAAGGTCACATAATATAATATCCAGTTACACTATAGCCTTCTCAAACTGCCTCTTCTGTATGGTTATTATTGTCAAAGATAAAACCTTGCTAACAAAAACTAATTGAGAGGGAAATCATTGTCCACTCTTTACAAATTAATAACAGTATTTTATGCCTTTTTCTTGAATTTTAAATTTAGTTTTTATTTTTAATTTCAATTTCATTCTTCAACATTAGACTTATTAGGGAATGAACTTCATAATTTATTTCGGTTTCTTTTCTATGAGTTACAAAGTAATCTTCATTGGAACAATACTTTTTTCTTTCTTTTTTTTTTTGCAATTTCATTCTTTAACATTGGATTTATTGAGGATTGAGCTTTATAATTTATTTGGGTTCACTTCTATGAGGTTATATTAGTTTCAAACTTGGGTCACATGTTTTGTAGGTTTATCTGGTTGACTCGGTTTTTTATCCTTTTTAGTCATTGATTTTTTGTTTCAATCTGATCCTTCAACATTTGAATTGATTGGAAATTAAATTTCATAATTTGTTTTAATTTGCTTTCTATGAGGTTATTCCAGTCTTATGACCCAAGTCGAGGGTTTGGCGGGTTAACCTAAGTCTTTTTTAGTCCTTTATTTTTTTTATTTTTTTATATTGCATCCTTCAATAATGGATTAATTAGAAATTTGGCTTTATAATTTTTTTTGATTGCTTCCTATTGAGTTATCTCTGTTTCATGATTCAGATTTATAGATCAACCCGAGTTGACTCACTTGTTTTTTCTTTTTTTCTAATTGATTTTTTCAATTTCTTCTTCAATATTGAGTTGATTAAGAATTGAGCTTCAATATTTTTTTTATTTACTTTCTATTAGGTTATCACAGTTTCATAACCTAGGTTGACCCGGGTCAATTCAATATGTTGTTTTCTCAATATTTTTATAAAAGATGTCATCTTGAAATATTTTTAGTCAAACTATGTTTTTTTCAGTTGTCTTTGAATTTTTCAAGTCGTCCGGGTCATATCTGGTCAATCCCTACATGGTTTTAATTTTTTTTTCATTCTTGAAAACATATTAACAATTCATGGATATTTTTTAATGTTTTTTAAAAAATTAATCCGACTCGCATGTTGCCTTGGTGAATTTTTCAGCAATATTATTAAAACTACCCAAGTTTTCTGGGTCAACATGGTGACCCATTAACCCGATCTCTAGACCATGCTTGACTTCAAAGTACATCGGGTTAAAACTGACATAGTGTGGCATAGTCAACCTAGCAAGTGCTCTCACAGCTTGGTTGACCTAGCCGAAACTAAGTCTACCTTTTTAAAATGAAACTAAAAGTGATGTTGATTTAATTTTTTTTATAAAACAAATATCAAAACGACAATGTTTTAGATTGATCTAGGTCAAATCAGGTTAACATACTCAGTCCATATCCTCGGTCAAGTCGAGTTAACTCACTCAACTTATGACCCAAATCATGGCTCTTATCAGGTTAAATAAGCTTTCTTTTGAAATTCATTTTTTTTATTTAATTAAATGATTATAAAAAAAATATTTACATGAAAAACAAAGAATAAAATTATTAAGAAGAAATATATTTCATCAATCTAAACTTTATTTCCTTTTTAATGCATCTCACTATTTTTTAACAAAAGCATTTTTTTTTATTGCAGTCATTTTTTTAAAATATAAACCTATCGTAATCTCAAAAACATGTTTTAGAAGAATATATTAAAATAAGGTCTATCTCAAAAAACAAGTTTCAAAATAATATATTAAAATAATGTCTCAATATTTTGTACATGATTGAAAGAGAAAAAATATAATAAATATAACAAAATCATATAAAAAATCTATCAAAAATTGTAAATAAATTTTATGTTCATTAAATATTCATGAGCTATTTTTTACTTTTTATTTTTGCATATTAGATACACAATAATTGAAAACAAAATTGTTAATGTTTAAATCAAAATCTATAGTACTATTTAAGAAACATGATAAAATTTGATGATAATTTAAATATCATATCTTTTCTTTGTTTGCGTAAGGATGAACGATATGTCATCCACCTTTTTATTTTTTTAAAAAAAAATTAAAGCAAATGATGCATAGTTTGCTTGCCTATATTCCAAGCAGCGGAGATGTGACTAGAAAATCGAGCTCAAGTGTATCGAACCTCAAAAAATCATTTTTAACTTATTTTAACCTAAAAAGCACTCTTATAATCTCAATAGATTAATTTCTCAATTCAAAACAACCTTAAAATCAGTTCAAAAAAACAAAATTAAATAAAAAATATTTTCAGCCCGATCTACTTTTTTCAACAATAAAAAAGCTTAAAAACACCTCAATGGCACTCTTTGTCGAGAGGAACGCATTGACACAAATTTTAGCTTTTTTGTTCATGAAATCTACTCAAGAGATCGCTTTCTCTTTCCTCCGTAGTTTTCCAATGATTCTCTTTTTTTTTTAAAACTAAGAGACTGAAATGTGAACAAAATAGAATTTTAAACCAAAACATATAATTATCAAACTAAAAGGATATTGAAATGCAAAAAAAAAAAGCCTATATTTTTGCTTCATTATCAATTTTGGTCCTCTCATTTTCAGTTTTTCAATAAACAACAAAATAAAATTATTTTTTTGCAAAATCAAGCATCAATAGAATGTCAAAATATTTTTTTTGATACCACAATAACCTCATAAAAATCAAATCAAAACAAATTACTAATTTCAATTCTCAATCAAGGATAAAAATAAAAAAAAATAGTTTAATGAAAGGAGATATGAAAAAACTTAAAAAGAACAGAAAAAAAGCAAATCACTATTGAAATCCAGAATATGAGATGATGAACAGTGAAATCACCATCTCTTTTAGGTTTCTTTTAATTTAATTTAGTAATCGTGGATGAAAACATTCACTCCATGTTCTTACTGAAGATATATAGAATCTATTTAATATTGACTTTTGTATGTTCTGTTTCAACATTGACAAACGAAAGATGTTTGAAGGAGACGATGACTAGGTAAAGCATACAAGATACGATTTCTGTAAGAGAAATATGTAGCAAGGTAGTTATAGAAAACTGCAAATTCCTAGATTGTATTCACAAGAACGATTTGAATCCAAGCACCCAAAAGAAACAGGTTTGTTGTCAATGAACTACATTATCCAACAGGCTGTTTGTTGATGGTGAGCTCTGTTCACTCAACCAAGGATCCTGCACAGAAACTGGAGAGCTATCCTTCACCTCTTCCAAAGAAGTCAGACTATCTGTTCTCTGTGGAACAAGTAATCTCCGACTAGCTACTGCTGCCTTTTTACCAACAGAGACACCCAGTGATTTCTGACTTCCATGGTCCGAGAAATGAGAGGAAGATGACGGTGATGCCATGTGCATGGTGGGGACCCATGCACTAAGCCTAATCTGTTCAAGCTCTTCTGCAACTTCCATCATAGTAGGCCTCATATCCCTATGAAAAGCAAGGCATCTAAACGCAAGTTCAGCCACGCTATGAATTGATGATAAGGTCCAGGCATCTCTATCCGGGTCAAGATATGGATCTACTATCTCATCCACACAACCTCTTCCAATCCTATCAATGGCAAGTGCAGCCAAATTAACCTCACTGTGTGGGCGAGAAAAATCAACTACTTTCTGTGCAGTTATGATCTCTACGAGAACTACCCCAAAACTGTAAACATCACTTTTATCAGAAAGATGGAAATATTGATGATATTGAGGATCAAGATAGCCTGGAGTTCCTTGCGGGGCGGTTGATATATGAGATGATTCTTCCATGCCAAGTCTGGAAAGACCAAAATCAGCTACCTTTGATCTATAGTTGTAATCCAATAGTATGTTGCTAGATTTTATGTCTCGGTGGTAAATTGGTGGATTCACGACTGAATGGAGATACGCAATGGCATTAGCAGTTTCAGCAGCAACGGTAAGCCTAACAGTCCACGGAAGCCCATTGCCCCTCTCTCGTTGTAGGTGCTGACACAAAGTTCCATTAGGCATAAATTCATAGACTAGGATTGGTTCTCCCTCCTCTAGGCAACAGCCTAAAAGACGAACCAGATTTGGATGGCTTACGGATGAAAGGAGCTTTATTTCATTCATGACTAGATCAAGGCTGTCAGTATCTCTCTGTTTGATCTTTTTTATTGCAACCAAATCATCATTGTGGAGTTTTCCTGAATAAACTGTACCATAGGCTCCAGTTCCTAGCCTTTGTTTCTCTGAGAAGCCATTAGTGGCCCTTTCAATTTCTTTATATTGGAAAAATGGAACACTAGAGTTGCCTGCAGCTTCACATAGAAGGCGCTTTGCACTTGACCGATTTCGCATTGAAGTGGATTTCTTCTTGACAAAGTAACAGAGAAGGGCGAAAACAGCCATCAATGAAGCTCCAGCAATAAGCCCTGAAAATGAAAAGTGAGGAAAGCTGGAGTTACTACAGCAAACACTACAATGGGAGACACATGGATCAAATAGCATTTTGGATTACCATCAAATACATAAATAGACGAGAAGCACGCCCAAAAGAAAAGGATATATATATCAAAATACTTTGAACTATAAAATTAAATGTTCATAAGCCTTCCGAGACCTGAACAGTTTCTTCAGCAATAGCATAGCGATTTATGAATTTCAAGAGCGGGTAAACTAAAGGGGGAAATCTGTGGATGTTACCGTTATGGTACAGAAATTTTACCTCCAAGAAGAACAACTACTCTAGTAGTTCCTCCACAGTGGCCAGACATGTACCTTGAAGCACTGCACTTGGAAACTGGAAAGCCAAAAATAGAATGGTCAGCAAAAATGCCTGTTCCTATGATACAAGCTACCATTTCAAAAAATAAGAAAAAATAAGAAAAGCAAAATGGATTCATTGCATTGTGGTGCTAGGGGTTGTGTGGTAATAAAGAGCAGCTACATGATATAAGAAAAGTCTATAGAAACATACAGAGCGAAACAATTAAAGCTTGTTAGAAACTTTGACTTTCTTGTACATGTGAAATGGATAGAAAAACTCAATCATCGATGGAAGTAAAAACTATGTCCAGATGTTTTGCCAAGTCAAAACAGCACTCATTTTGTGTTACAGCAGATCCGATCAAATAATTTTCTTCCCCTGAATGTTCAAAAGCTATTTGATTTCTGCCACTCACTTTTCCTAACTTTAGAATGATTTGATTTCCATGGCTGCCTAGATTAATAGTCAAGGTAACACAGTGAACTTTCAATACTGCCAAGTGCTAAGGCTCTCTCTAATCACGGAAGATACAGAGCAAATGCATGTGGCCAACATTCTGCTTGGATAGGATGTGAGTGCACTTGGCAGATAGACACACTAATCTATTTCACTCCATTCTTAGGTTTGAGAATTTGGATTTCTTGAGCTCAAGCTTGAGACAAGAGAGTTTTGGTACTCTCTATCTTTCAAAGTTAACCTAACCATTAACAATGCAATATTTTTGGTATGAATTTAATACCCAAAATAAGAAAAAAAACACACAAATTCAGCATAATTCAAAACAACCTAGTCAAAGTCAAGCCGTTAAGAAGGACCAAAGCGGGTGGTGACAAATTCCATGGTCCTTATTCCTTCCGAAGCTATAATTATTCTCATCATCCTTGGATACAAAGATGTAAGAGTTTTATTAGAACAATGTGGCCTCGTAGGAACCATCTCTTTTGCCATTAAACTCCTCAGTCACAGTTTAAGGCTCTTGTACACGACCAAGGACCGAGCATTAGTCCCACATTGAGGTGTCATCCTCCGATTGGCCAACTCACACTCCCACTTGTCCCCAGTCAAAAACCCGTTTAAAAAATAAAAAAATCAAAGTAAACCAAACAGTACACTCATAATAAACAACAAGAATAAATGTAAACAAATATAAAGCCAAGTTGGCTCACCTCTCCGGCAGCCATTCCCGGTGGTAAACCCATCTCCAGCGAACCCGTCATAGCAATGACATCTGAATCCAACAGTCCCATTCTGGAGCTTAACCTCGCTACAATTCGCGTTCTTTGAGCAAAAAGTATCCCGACAATGACCTTCAAGCCACCATTCCAATTCAATTCTTTCATACTGGAAAGAGACAACCGGACTGTCCGACCCAAGAGCAAGAGAAGAGAAAACAGAACTACACTGAGTTGAATTCACACCTTCATAACTCAAAGTATCAATACCTGAGTACGGTAGTGAGTAACAACTCAAGTTGTCATTTTTAGCAGCCTCACAGTTTTTCGAATGCAACTCTCCCTGAAACGGACTTCTTGAAATAACACAACTATTTGAAGGCTTGCTACAGTTTTGAAGTAACAAACTGTTTTGCCAAGAAGGACCATAGTTCAGACCAAAAAGCGGTCTGATTGTTTCAATAGAACGATTACAGTCTGCTGGAAGATTGACCAAGATACCATTTGGGGTTATGTTCTGGACTTGAAATTCACCAATCTTGATCTCACCTTCAGTTGATTCGCAGTTTAACTGGATGGGGCATCCATTTGAGAAACCAAAAGGGTACGGGACAACTCTTGCTGATTTCCCAATCCCACATGAAGAGGCACAATTGCTGCCGGACTTCTGAGCTTTAGTTGTAGGACTTGTGGTAGCAATAAAAATCGTGATGAAGGTGATGAAAAGAAGCAAACTTTCCTGTCGAAGACTCATTTTTTATTGTCTTCGAAGGGAATTGAATCATTACCTTGCTGCAGAACCCACAAAAAAAAATCACAAATTAAACTGCAAACAGCTTGGTCATGAAGAAAGATGAGGGCACAAAGACATCATCAAAGATTCAATCTTTTCTGTTGTTAATTGCTACAAGGAGAGAAATCAGTGACAACTCAATAAAGTAGAGATTAAATGCTGAGGTTTTGGTGCCGTTGGGAAGCCATCTAAATTCAATAAATGTTGGTATAACATAGAAGAAAGAGGTTCATTTATGGCCAGTCCTACAATAATAATAATTGTTTCGTGGGCTTGGTCAATGAATCAACAAAAGCTTACCTTAGCCTTGATTTCCTGTTTCCCTCCCAAATTCTTCTCCAATGCCTGCAGCAGTAACAGCAATTGCCTAGCAATTTCCAATTCTGGCTGTCTTCAAACTGCTTCTTGCTGTTTTTTGACTCGAACAAACACTTTTTTTAAAAAAAAAATTTCTTGAATTTTCTTTCGGGTGGGTGGCTTCTTAAAAAAATAAAAAGCACCCCCATGACATGTCTTGATGGGTTGACCAACATGCCAATGTGCTCCAAACTTGAATGTACCCAAATACCCTTGTGTGGGGCACTAATTTACACCGGGAAAGGATGGGAAACTGGGAATGGTAACCAGAGTCAGCAAGCAATTGCAAAAGGATTTTGACTTGAGAAAAGAAAAGATGGGCTATGTGTGGACAGCATCTAACTACCTTTGTTTATTTCTGTATATGCTTTGATGAAGGTGGGGAAAGTAGGCAGCCACCACCCATTTCATGCCCCCCAAAACTCAAAGGTTCCACTCCGTATGGGTATATATAAGATTATGATAGAGATTGTGGTTTAAAATGTTTTTTATTTAGAAATATATTTAAAAGTATAAAAAAAATCTATATGAAAACTCTCAAAGTTCGACTCCGGATACATCCCTTGCGCCATTGCTTAGGATTGCTAATGTTTCTTTCTTCTATGCTTTCGAGGTGATTTAAATCTAAACATTTCAACTCTATTTCTAAATGTTTAATCAATAAATATCCCCACCGCGCGCATCCAATCGAGTTAGAGTAAATAAATTAAGTCTTGACTTTCTAGGACAAGATGTTCTTAATGAGTGAGTTCATTGGATGAGACTTTCTAGCTATTATTTGCTATTATTGTAATAAATAAGCAAACGACTTGTTATAGTGTGCTTTAAAGACTTGCACCAGCATGTGATTTTCAGAGTTTATTCTGTCCATTCGAACTATTTATATGATTTCAAGACTTTCTTATTATTATTATTATTATTTGGACGAAAGGAATTCTACGTATTTGTGGATTCCGAACTCAAATGGTGGAACCAACCAAAGATCATTCCTTTACAGAGAAATAATCAAAGCTTAAAAATAAAAATAAAAAAATTAAAGAAAAGGGAAGGGAAGGCTAAAAGTCAACTAAATCCAATGGGGGTTTTTTTAAATAAAGAAACCACGCTAGAACACTACCAAGAAATACTGCTATTTGCATCGAATGTTGCGGAAAACTCGTTGCTGAAAAGCAATAAATTATCTTAAAAATTATCTCAGCAATGTTGGGATTTCTTCTTCTTGTTGTTGGTTTCTTTGTTTGGCAATGCATTTGTACTAATTTACGCCCTAATTAATACATAGAGAATTACAGAGAAAAGGATTTCCTAGCAATTTTATTTTTTTTCCAGTAGTCAAGTCTGCACATTCCTGCTTCAACAGATTATTTGGCATCAGTTACATTTTCTTGCCTGGCGATTTTGAATAAGCCAACAACCAAGAGCGGAAAGATGAATTTTTTCTATCCTGAATTATTAAATAAATATATAAATTTTTTTGAAGATAAATTATTAACTCATATTTATGAATTTTTAAAATTAATAGTTAAGTTTTAATTCAATTACACTATCCAAAATATTAAAAAATAAATTTAAAAGTACATAAAATTAAATTGAAAGTAAAAATAAACTCACTATTGAAGTTACATTCTTTGATGTTTTGTGGAATATAATTCATTTATAATCGAATCTGAATCAATATTGTAACAACTCCTCAACCGGGATAAAATAACAATCTCATGTCAACTGGAAAATAAAGTAATTAAATTTTTTTCCTCTCTCAATTCCTCCATCTTTCACTTGATTCTTTCTTAGATTAGTGTTTTATAAGTTGGACTTTGTAAGTTTACAAGTTTATTCTTTCACATTTTTTTTTTCTTGGATTTTTTTTATGTTTTTCCCTTACTTTTCTCTCTTTTTCTCTCGCCTTTTCTTTTCTTTCTTTTTCTATTCTGCTTCTGCTCAGTCGGTAACATATAAAAGGAAGGAAGAGCTGATTTGTTTTTTTTTTAATGATAAATAATCATTTTACCCTTAATGAGTCGTTTTGCTTTTATTTGACGGTTTTTTTTTTGTTAGCACTACCAAGTTCCATTCATCCTAAAATTTTAACCAGATTGTATTCAATATATTTTAAGATCCCTTGTACAATTTCAACTCAATCTGATGGTCGGATTGAAAATTATGCCCAATAACATAAAACTGGTCAAATTATGATTTTTCATCAAATTTCAGAATTTCTTCAAAAATTCTGAAATTTTAACCCAAGTTAAAGCATCATATTAGAAAGCTCTACGCAAATTTTTAATTTTTTTTGATAATTCAATCAAGAATTACGCATTTGTTTTTAACATAAAATTAATAAAAAAATATCGATAAAATCTTGATCTAGGCTATAGCACACCCAAATCTTTAAAATGCCTTCGCCCTTGCCAACAACAAAAGATGGACAAGAATAATTGCAATTTTTCTTCTCTCCAAAACCAAACTAATGAAGACTAGATTGAAGACTTATCTTTTTCTTTTTACTTGTCATGTTTTATTTTTTTTCACTTGTCCTGATTGAAGCAAATCCAGGTGAAAATTCTTTATTGATGTTACCTGCCTAAGCAGATCATTGTAATTTACCTGGTAGCCATATTTGACCAAGTAACTTGCATAAAAAAATCCTCCCTATCAGCCTACCCTAGGCTTTTTTTATGTCTTTTTGTTTTTTTGGTTTTTTTTTTTTTTTTTGAGTTATAAAGGGCCAACATAATTTTTTTTTTAAAAAAAAAAAACCCTCCTTATAAGTCTTCCCTCTGAATCAAATTAATTTCTAATCACTTTTGATAGTGGATGCTTTTAACAAAAATGGAACTTACCATTTTTGTTAAAAGCATCCACTATATATATATATATATATATATATATATATATATATATATGATTTTGATTGATTATCTAGAATTGTTTAAGTAAATTGAATTGTTCTTATTTTTTTCATTTCCAGGCTTTCAGATTCATTAGCATATCCCAGCTTGTTCTTTTTCAAGTAAGTGTGGAGCTAAGCTTTGGAGTATTGTTAATTCATGATAATTTGTAGTTGAATCTACCGGATTACTTTGGAGTATTGTGTATTGTTGATGGAAAAAAGATTTAAGTATATATTATACATGGTTGGGTTAATGTAAGTGTGTAATAACATTTTTAAAAATATGAACTAGTAATTAACTAAGTTGTTTTGATAGTTTATTAAATAGTGTTTTAAATTTAGATTAATAAAAATATTAAATTAAATAACATTTTAGAATATTTTTAGAATGTTTGTTGGTGTTATTATGTTAGTTAGATTGATATGAATAATCAATCGTGGATGTATTGTTGTGTTATGGATGGTTGTCTTCGTCTTGAATACATTCCGAGTGTTAAAAGATTTATCAGTTTTGCATTTTCAATTTATAAAAAAAATATCCGAGGAAAAATTAGATATCTTTATGTGAGGTGCAAAAATCAGAAGTTCGTAAAAGATGATGATATTTTTAAAAACTTATTGACAGAAAGATTTTTTACCTTGTTGTGAAAATTGGACTGTACATAGAGAGCCTTATGTCACATAACCAATGTTGGCCAAACCTTCATCGATTAGGATTAGTCATGTTGTAAATGATGTTTATCTAGAAAATCCATATAGGAAGTTTTTTTGGATGCAATGAGGGTTGGAGATACATACTCTAATGATAGTGTTTCTAATCATGTACAATAGTAGATGAACTTTCAAATTCAGAGGTAACTGATTTTTATAAATTATTGAAAGTTGCGGAAGAACCTTTGTGGAAGGGTGTGCCAAGCAATCCAAATCATTTGCTTATGTACAATTATTTAGTATGAAGTCAACTTTAAATTTTCAGACTGCCTTCAATAAATTTACTAATTTTAGAAAAAGTTGTATGTCAGATGCTAAAAACTCGGTTTCAAATTTTTATGATGCCAAAAAACTTATGAGGTAACTTGGACTTGGTTATGAGAAATATGATGTGTTTCCTAATTATTGTATGTTGCATTATGGGTTATATGCAATGAAAATAAATTGTGACTTTTGTGTAAGTTCATGATACAAACCTAGAAATCCTACTAGTAAAGGTTTTATTAAAGTAGAGAAGCAAATGTGATACTTTTCATTAAGAATCATTGACACCATGACTTTAGAGACTATTCATGTCTCCATATCATGCATGTCGCACGTGTGTGCGCGGCGTTGCAATGTTGGGATCAAGGAGTCGCCACCTAGTTATTTGGTTCAGGGTCACTAGAAGACTTGGTAGGACTAATCTTATATGAAATTCCAATGTAATGGACTGATTGTGGCTATGAAAGATATTAGCACCTCTATCGCATCTTACCTGAGGTAAGCTGCATTATGTGGTCTGGATATGGTTTAAAGGTGTTAATGGATTCCTAACTAGTGGTCCGTCAATGGCTTAGAACAACGATTTACGCTCATGAAAAAATATGACATTTTGAATTTAGTATGAGCTCATAAGCTCATGTAAATTCTTATAAAAAGAATCCATGTAAATGCCCTGACAGAGTTTACCTATCCTGGAAGGCGAAAATATTTTCCACAACTTGTATATTGTGATGAAAAATACTATCAATTAAAATTGATGAATATCCAAAATAATTCTGAGAATTTTCTAGTAAACTCTTGGTACTTAAATATCAGCTTACTAGTAGGTCTAGCATTTATATCATAATGTTGACCAATAATTTTCAAGAATTAAAATTTTTAGAGTTATTAAAATATTGGTCAAATCTTTAAAAAAATTTACAACCTTATTGTAAATTCCAAAGAAAAAACACAAGAACTTTCTAAAATAATGTTGAAAACATTTTTCTCTCATTGTTTAAATAAAATACAATTTTTTGTAAGGATTGGGCCATATGCAACAAGAAAAAATTATTTTTTGGTTTTTTTTAATTTTATTATTATTTATTTATATAAGACCATGTTTGGCAAAACCATCTTTTCTTTCCTTATAAAATTGTCAAAATGGACTTAAGGGTGTGTTTGTCAAACATCTTTTTAAACCAAAAAAATCTTTAACAAAAAGTTGTTCGAACAAACAAATCCTTAAGTATTTGACCTAAAACAAAATTAAACAGTTTGACCTAAAGACACTTGTTCAACCATGAATCGAAAACCAAGGTTTGACCCAAAAACTAAATCAAAACAAATATTTAAACTGAAACAAAATCAAAGTTGAAAATTAACACAAAACATAAAAATTTTCACAGAAAAAACAGATCAAACACTCAAATCGTAAAGAACACAAAGAACATTCATCAAGAACCTAGCAAACACAAATTTTAATTTAGACAAGTTTTCATGCAATCAAGGGTAGGGTTTTTATTCAAAATCATGCAAGGGTCTATAATCTAGCATTCATTCACCTCAGTTATCAAAGAATCAACACGATTTTGTCAAAATGAGTTTCGGTTCAAAATAAAAACTCTAGGATTAAAACCCCCAGAAACTTGTTATTGATGCAAATAAACCCTATATTATCTACTAGTCAAGTTGCCTAAATGGTTTAGTGCAAAGAATTGGACAAAAGTTGATCCAAATCATAAGGCTAAGGCAATATTCTTTTCAAGAACATGAAGAAATCGAACCCAACAACCAAAAATATCCCAGCCTACTGTTAAACCCCAAAACTTATTTCTTAGGCTTCTGAAACATGTTTTTTTTTATCCTCACAAATCACATTACCAATACTATGCATAGTTGAATCTAAAAAACTAACAAATAACATCAAATCATCAATAACATGTATGAAGTTCCAAAGTTCGAAACTATCAAAGCTAAACAATAAACATATTTATATTTTATACTATTTGGATTCAAGACTTGACATTTTTAACATATATATGCCAAAACATACTTGTATGAACCATAAACTTGCATTAAAAGACATTATATTGATCAACATGCTTTCAAAATCTTTAACTCACAAATAAAAGCAACTTATTGTTTTATTACAAGAAAAATTCAAACATCAATCATACCTCAAATACATCATCAACATGTTATTGGGCTAAAAACACAAAATCAAACAAGCATCAAAACCAAGAATCATGCATTTAATGTAAGCCTGTCTAACACATTATTGACCAAAACTAAAACAAACTATTATAATGAAAGCTTAAGCAATCTAAAACATGTTTAAAATAAGAACAAAAACAAAACATACTCTGTCGAAAAACATCATATTATTCTAGCACCAAAATCAAACAAAAAAATACAAGATAAGCTCAAATAACATCAAAACAGGTTTAAACATTAAGAAAATATGAATATGTAGGCCACATGGACTCCACCCTTTAACTTTTACATGGTTATACCTTCTCCAAGCTTGCTGGTTATAGACTGTTGTTTTCCTTCTTCTTCTTTTCCTTTTTTTACCTTTCACTATTTTTTCCTTCCAAAGCTTTGTTAGACCTTTTATGTTAGGCTCTTGAACCCTCACACCATGATATTTTCACAGTGTGTTTCTCCATGTTTTTCCTCTCTCTCCCTTTTTTTCATTTTCCCAAGGGTATTTATAGGGTTCTTGATAGATTCAAATATAGATTGATCAAAGTTTAACCCTCTAATCAAAATGAGAGGGTTCTGGACAAATGTTAACAGCTAGAACCTTTGTCCTTTAATGGTTTTGGGATTGTGGTTTTGTAACAAATGTTCTTAGGTGGTTTTCTTTTGCTTGGAGATAAAGGCATGCATCCCTCACCTTCTGATTTTGGATGAAAACTTTCTAACCCTTAAAAGAACCCTCTAGGAATTTTTAAGTGTGAACACACGAAAAAGTAGAGTGGTTTTACATAATTGGGTAGCTAAGTCAAGGATGACTGAGTTGACTAATTTCAAGGCTTCGCTAGAGCAAC